>Ga0326735_1000316_pt1 | contig 11615 bp, 9 predicted proteins | sample 37_GP2_1092_FD_207945 | JGI IMG/M metagenome (GOLD analysis project Ga0326735, IMG submission 207945) | Glacier ice microbial communities from Ngari, Tibet, China - 37_GP2_109.2 | ecosystem: Environmental > Aquatic > Freshwater > Ice > Glacier | place: China: Ngari, Tibet | collected 2018-07-31
ATGGAAGCGCAGCCTTCCGGCGAGATCACCGAGTAAGTCGCGTACTGCAGCATGATGACCACATCGCCGACCGCGATCGCCAGCGCGCCGCCGGAACCGCCCTCACCGATGATGGTGGCGATCAGCGGCACCTTCAGCTCGGCCATGACGACCAGATTATGACCAATCGCTTCCGACTGACAGCGCTCTTCCGCGTCGATGCCGGGAAAGGCGCCGGGCGTATCGACAAAAGTAAAGATAGGCAGGTTGAATTTCTCTGCGACTTTCATCAGGCGCATGGCCTTGCGATAGCCTTCCGGCTTCGGCATGCCGAAATTGCGCAGCGCGCGTTCTTTCGTGTCGCGGCCCTTTTGATGACCGATCACCATGCAGGCCTGGCCATTGAACCGGGCCAGTCCGCCGACAATGGACAGGTCATCGGCAAAGCTGCGGTCGCCATGCAGTTCGTGGAAGTCGGTGAAGATCGCGTTCACATAATCCATCGTGTACGGTCGCTGCGGATGACGCGCGATCTGCGATACCTGCCACGGCGTGAGCTTGGCGTAGATGTCCTTGGTCAGCTGCTGGCTCTTCTTCGACAGCCGGTCGATTTCTTCGGAAATGTCGACCGCCGAGTCATCCTGCACAAAGCGCAGCTCTTCGATTTTTCCTTCGAGCTCCGAGATCGGATGTTCGAATCCTAGAAAGGTAGTTTTTGTCATCGTGGTCTTTCTGTGCTGCTTGCAATCAATCGGTCAGCTGTTTAACGGGCCGGGGCCTGCGGCTCCCCATCCAGGCTGCGCCACAAATACCAGGTGGCGACCGTGCGCCATGGATCCCAGTTCGCCGCGACCTCACGCGCGTCACTGCGTGAGACCGGCTCGCCGGAAAAATAATTCGTGCTAATGCCACGCAGCAGGCGCAGGTCATCCAGCGGCAATACATTTGGACGAAGAAAATTAAATATCAGGAACATCTCGGCTGTCCAGCGCGTGATGCCGCGGATCTGCACCATCTCGGCAATCACTGCCTCGTCGTCCATGTCCGACCACTTGTCGGCATGCACGCGCTTGGCCTTGAACGCTTCAGCGAGGTCGAGGATATATTCTGATTTACGCTTTGACAAGCCACATGCGGACATGCTGTCGGCCGCCTTCAGGACTTGCCCGGGCGTGCACTTCGGGCATAGTTCGATAAAGCGCAGCCAAACGGCGTCGGCCGCCTTGGCCGATACCTGCTGGCCGATGATGGAGCGCGCCAGCGTGGTGAACGGATCGCTGTGACCACTCAATTGCAAATCGCCGAACTGGGGAATCAGCTTGCGCATGATGCGGTCGCGCTTCATCAGCTCGGCCTTGGCGTCGGCCCAGTAAGCGGGCAGCGCGCGCGGCGTTTCATCTGAGGTCCAGTTTTTTACCATGCCGGATTACGCCCTGCGCCATTCAGTAAGGCCGCCAGATTTATCTTCCAGGGCCACGCCTTGTGCGAGCAGGTGCTGGCGCAGGCGGTCCGCTTCGGCGAAATTCTTCGCGCTCTTGGCGGCTGTGCGCGCCGCGATCTGCGCCAAGATCTGTGCCTCATCCAGGCCCGAAGTTGTCGCGCCTGCCTGAAGGAATTGCTGAGGCTGGCGTTCGAGCAGGCCGATGACTGCAGCCAGCGATTTTAACTGGCGCGCCAGGATTGGCGACTTGTCACGGTTGACTTCATTGGCCAGGTCGAACAGCACAGACACCGCCACCGGCGTATTCAAATCGTCGTTCATGGCCGCGGCAAAACGCTGGGCATGCCCTTCATTCCAGTCGATTGCTTTCTCATCGATCTGCACATCCTTGAGCGCCGTGTACAGCCGGGTCAGCGCGACTTTTGCATCGTCCAGGTGCACATCCGAATAGTTCAGCGGGCTACGATAATGCGCGCGCAGGATAAAGAAGCGCACGACTTCCGCATCGAAGCACTTCAGCACCTCGCGGATCGTGAAGAAGTTACCGAGCGACTTGGACATCTTGACGTCATCAACGCGCACGAAGCCATTGTGCATCCAGTAGTTCACGAAGGGATGGCCAAAGGCGCCTTCCGACTGGGCGATTTCGTTTTCGTGATGCGGGAATTCCAGATCCTGTCCGCCGCCGTGGATATCAAAGTGTTCGCCCAGCAGCGCGCACGACATGGCCGAGCATTCGATGTGCCAGCCGGGTCGGCCACTGCCATATTGCGAGGGATACCTGGCTTCCGGTGGTTCGTCCTCCTTGGATGCCTTCCACAGCACGAAGTCGAGTGGATCGGTTTTGCCCGTGTTAACGTCGATGCGTTCTCCGGCGCGCAGGTCGTCCAGCGATTTACCGGACAATTTTCCATAGCCGGAGAAATTCCGCACGGAATAATTTACGTCGCCGTCTTTCGCCTGATATGCCAGGCCCTTGTCTTGCAGCGTACTGATGAGGCTCAACATACGCGGCACATGCTCGGTCGCGCGCGGCTCGTGGTCCGGCGGCAGTATGCCGAGCGCGCCGATGTCTTCGCGCATGATGGCGATATTGCGCTCGGTGAGCTGGCCGATGGTTTCGTTATTTTCGATCGCGCGGCGGATGATCTTGTCGTCGATGTCAGTGATATTGCGCACGTAGTTGACTTGATAGCCGGACGCCTTGAGCCAGCGATACAGCACATCGAACGCCATCATCATGCGCGCGTGGCCGATGTGGCAGTAATCGTAGATGGTCATGCCGCAGACGTACATGCCTACCTTGCCTGGCTCGATCGGCGTGAACAGCTGTTTTTCACGCGCGAGCGTGTTATAAATTTTCAAGTCACTCATGGGTCTTCATTCAGATCTTTACTCGGTTCGGTCGCGAACATGTCGCTGGTCGTTGATGAACTTGACGCGCCCCTTTCAACAGCAGGACGTCGTGAAGTTACCGCGGGTTGCAGCGCGCCGCCCAAGAGTGCGCTCGCCCCGAGACCACATGGAAACCAAACCCATTTGCCCTGTGTATTTTGATAAAATGGACGTTTTCGGCGCAGTATATCATCGTTAAAATGCGGCTAAGGCTGAAGTGAATCGGCCTGCACAAATTGATGACACAGTTCCGCCGGAGAACTACTTATACACATAATCAGGAGTCGCGGATGCAAATTTTACGTCGGCAATTTGTTTCAATGGTAGCGGGCGTAGCGCTGAGCTGCAGCGCTCTGATCGCAGAGGCGGCGGACGCGCCGAAAGTCTCACTGAAAACGTCGATGGGTGAGATCGTTCTCGAACTTAATTCGGACGCTGCACCAAAAACCGTGGAAAATTTTCTCGCCTACGTCAAGGCTGGTCACTACACGAATACGATTTTCCATCGCGTAATTGAAGGCTTCATGATCCAGGGCGGCGGCTTCGATCGCGACATGAAGGAAAGGAAGACGCTCCGGCCGCCGGTCCAGAACGAAGCCAAGAACGGCCTGAAGAACGAACCTTACACCATCGCGATGGCACGCACTTCCGATCCACATTCTGCGTCTGCTCAATTTTTCATCAACGTCAAGGATAACGCCATGCTCGACTACCCGGGTCGCGACGGCTGGGGTTATGCCGTGTTCGGCAAGGTAGTCAAGGGCATGGAAGTGGTCGACGCGATCAAGCAAGTGCAGGTCGACAGTCGCGGCCAACATCAGAACGTGCCTGTCACGCCGGTGCTGATCCAGTCCGCCACGCTCGTCAAATAATTCATTCATCACTTACAAGGATTTCCCATGGCAGTCATCATAACCACGAATTACGGCAAGTTCACCATCGAGCTGTACGCCGATAAAGCACCGAAGACCGTAGAGAATTTTCTTTCATATGTAAATTCCGGCTTTTACACAAACACGATTTTTCATCGCGTGATCGATGGATTCATGATCCAGGGTGGCGGCTTTGAGCCAGGCATGAAGCAAAAAGCGACCAAAGACAATGTCGAGAACGAAGCGAAGAACGGCTTGAAGAACGAGCCATACACGCTGGCCATGGCGCGCACCTCGGATCCGCATTCGGCCTCGTCGCAGTTCTTCGTCAACGTGAAGAGCAATAGCTTTCTCGACTATCCTGGCCAGGATGGCTGGGGCTACTGCGTATTCGGCAAGGTCACCGAAGGCATGGAAGTGGTCGACAAGATTCGCGCCGTAAAGACTTCACGCACCGGCATGCATGCCGACGTGCCGGCGGAAGATGTCGTGATCGAAAAAGCCGAAGTCGTCTGATGTCGGCAGCCGCATGACACAGCGGTCTGCATCGATGGAAGCGCAACCTCGAACGGTTGCGCTTTTTATTTCGGACCTGCATTTGCAGGAAGCGATGCCGCGCACCTTGCAGGCATTCTTGGCCTTCCTGCGCGGGCCAGCGCGTCAGGCCCAGCAGCTTTATGTGCTGGGTGATCTGTTCGAGTACTGGGCAGGCGACGACGACATGGCGGCGCCATTCAACACCCGCATTGTGCAGGCGCTGCGCGCAGTCAGTGACGCCGGCGTTGCTTTGTACTGGATCGCAGGGAATCGCGACTTTCTCATCGGCCCCGCGTTTGCCGCAGCGACTGGCGCAGTCCTGCTGCCGGATCCGTACGTGGCCGATATCGGCGGGCAGTCGATGATACTGGCGCACGGCGATGCGCAATGCACCGACGATGCGGGCTACATGGCGTTCCGTTCGGAAGTCAGACAGCCGGCGTGGCAGGCAGCATTTCTGGCGCGCTCACTGGCTGAGCGCAAGGCCATCATTGCCAGCATGCGTCAGGGCAGTCGCGAAGCTCAGCGGAGCAAATCGAATCAGATCATGGATGTGAATGGCGCGGCGATAACAGCCTTGTTTGACAGTACGGGCGCAGGGGTAATGATTCATGGGCATACACATCGGCCGGCGTTGCATGTGACCCATTCAAGTGACATTGAGCGACGGAGGTATGTGCTGCCCGATTGGGATCTGGACAGTGAAGCGCCGCACGGTGGGTGGATTGTGTTGGATGCAAAAGGTGTGCTGCATCGGCTGGACCACAATGCGGTGGAGTTCGAGGTATCTACTGGCCCGTAGCGCACCGCCGTCCGTGCTGCAAATGCCGACGGCGCGCGCCTACTCCACCAGTCGATTCAACTGCGCCGGATCAAACTTCTCCGCCTCCGACAAGGACGCACACTGTATTCCAGCCGCCTGCAACGTCGCAATGATGCGCGTAATCTGCAGCTCCTGGCTCGCCGCATTATTGATCAGGCCCTGCAGCGCCATCGACATCGGATCGTCGCCGCCCGGTGACAATCCGTAAGCCGAAAACATCCGCGCTGCCGTTTCTTCATGCGACTTCAATACGTCCTTCTGCACAATATGCGCCGGATTACCGACCGCAGTAGCGCCAGCAGGGACGGGCTTGACCACGACCGCATTTGAGCCGACCTTGGCGCCCTCTCCGACTGTGAATCCACCAAGGACTTGGGCACCGGCGCCGATGATGACGCCGCGCTCCAGCGTCGGATGCCGTTTGGCGCCCTTGCTGAGCGATGTGCCGCCGAGAGTCACGCCTTGGTAGATGGTGCAGTCATCGCCGATTTCGGCAGTTTCGCCGATCACCACGCCAAAACCGTGGTCGATAAAGACGCGCCGGCCGATCCTTGCACCGGGGTGAATCTCTATCGCGGTCAGCAAGCGCGCGATATGCGAGATGAAGCGCCCAAGCCACTTCATGCCATGCGTCCAGCACCAGCGCGCCCAGCGATGCATCACGATCGCATGCAATCCCGGATAACAAGTCAGCACTTCCCACGACGTGCGTGCAGCCGGGTCACGGGACATGATGCTGTCGATATCTTCGCGGATGGAGTTGAACATGGATTAGCGGAACGATAACCGAAAGATGCAATGGTAACTGGTTCACCGAAGTGTTGCAGTCGCCAATGCAGCTTTTGTACTTTGAAAAGCAGCCTTAAGCGGCAGCCTGTTTGACGATGCGCTGGCGGCGGCCTTCGAACAGGCACACGCCAGACGCCACAGAGACGTTCAGGCTCTCGACCGAGCCGAACATCGGAATGCTGACCAATACGTCGCAAGCTTCGCGCGTCAGCCGGCGCATGCCCTCGCCTTCCGAGCCCATCACCAGCGCGCACGGCCCGGAAAAATCAGCCTGATAAATACTTTGCCCGGCATCGTCCGAGGTGCCGATCAACCAGACGCCGCGTTCCTTGAGTTCACGCAGCGTGCGCGCCAGATTCGTCACCGTAATGTAGGGCATGGTCTCGGCAGCGCCACTGGCGACCTTGGCCACGGTCGCATTCAGACCGACAGCGCGATCCTTCGGCGCGACCACCGCATGCGCGCCAGCTGCATCGGCCACCCGCAAACATGCGCCGAGGTTATGCGGATCGGTTACGCCGTCCAGCACCAGCAGCAACGGCGGACCGTCGACCGCATCGAGCAATTCATCCAGATTCATCGCCAGCGAAATCTCGCCCGCCTTGGCTACCACGCCTTGATGCCGGCGCGTGCCGACAATGGCCGACAGGCGCGCATCGTCAGCTTGCACGATACGAACGTTTGCTCCTTTGGCCGCGTACAGCAGATCCTTCATGCGTCCGTCCTTGCGTTCGGTGTCGATGTAGATCTCCTCGACCGAAGACGCTTCCTGACGCAAACGCGCCGTTACTGCATGAAAGCCGAAAATCATTTTACTTTTCATGGTTTAACGACTCTTTCTGCCGGACTTTGCATGCGCGCCGGAAGGACGCGGCTTCTTCTCCGCGGCTGCCTTGGCCAGCGAGGCTGGTTTCGCGCGCGTTGTCTTGCCTTTGGCTTTGGCCGGCTTCTCGCCTTTTTGCGGCCGGCCCTTTTCGCTGTCAGCGCGGCGTGATTCGTTTTTCAGGACGGTGTGGATGCCCGGCTCGGTCATCAGGCGCAGATCGATCTTGCGCGCATCGAGGTCGACGCGGCTGACCTGCACCGTCACGCGATCGGTCAACTGATAGCGCATGCCCGTGCGTTCACCACGCAATTCGTGACGCGCTTCGTCGTACTGGAAGTAATCCGAGCCAAGTTCGGTGACATGCACCAGTCCCTCGATGAAGAGCGCGTCCAGCGTCACGAAAATACCAAAGGTCGTGACTCCGGAAATCGTGCCTGTGAATTCTTCGCCGAGTTTGTCGCGGATGAAGTAGCACTTCAGCCAGGCTTCGACATCGCGCGAAGCTTCGTCCGCGCGCCGCTCGTTGGCCGAGCAGTGAACGCCGAGCGCTTCCCACAACAAAAGGTCGCCTTCGCTCTTCTGCTTGCCCTCAGCCTTGTCCTTGGCCGCGGCCTTGCGTCCGGCCGGCGACAGCATGGTGTTCAGCACCGAAGTGTCGATGCCCTTTGGCGAATAACGCTTGCCCAGCAGGATGGCCTTGATCGCGCGATGCGTCAGCAGATCCGGATAACGACGGATCGGGCTGGTGAAATGGGCATACGCTTCGTAGGACAAACCAAAGTGACCGATATTTTCCGGGCTGTACACGGCTTGCTGCATCGAGCGCAACATCATGGTCTGCAGCAGGGCCGAATCGGGCCGCGCTTTAATTTTCGGCATCAGCTCGGCGTAATCCGAAGCAGATGGCTTGTCGCCGCCCCCCAGGCTCAGTCCAACCTGCTTCAGGAAGGTGCGCAGCTGCGTCAGCTTTTCCTTGGTCGGGCCGGCATGGATGCGGAACACGCCGAGGTGCTTATGCGTTTCGAGCAGGTCGGCCGCACATACGTTTGCGGCGAGCATGCATTCTTCGATCACGCGATGTGCGTCGTTGCGCGTGCGCGGCAGAATCTGCTCGATCTTGCCGTTGGCATTGCAGACGATGTAAGTCTCGGTCGTCTCGAAATCGATGGCGCCGCGCTCATGGCGCGCCTGCAGCAGCGCATGGAAGACTTCATACAGATGCAGCAGATGCGGCACCAGGGCCGGACGCTTGGCTGCTTCCGTGCCCTTCGTATTGGTCAGGATGGCCGCGACTTCGGTGTAGGTCAGGCGGGCCGCGGAATGGATCACCGCAGGATAGAACTGATACGCCTTGATCTCGCCCTTGGCAGTGATGATGGCGTCGCATACCAGCGTCAGACGGTCGACCGCCGGGTTCAGCGAACACAGGCCGTTGGATAATTTCTCCGGCAGCATGGGTATCACGCGGCGCGGGAAATAGACCGAGGTGCTGCGCTCGATCGCGTCGACGTCGAGGGCATCGCCGGGCTTGACGTAATGGCTTACGTCAGCGATCGCGACGATCAGGCGATAGCCACTGGTGCGGCCAATCTTGTGCGGCTCGCAGTACACCGCATCGTCGAAGTCGCGCGCGTCTTCGCCATCGATGGTGACCATCGGGATGTCGCGCAAATCGACGCGGTCGCTCAGGTCGGCTTCGCGCACTTCTGACGGCAATTTCGCAGCCAGCTTCTTCGCCACCGCGGAAAACTCATGCGGCACGCCGAACTTGCGCACGGCAATTTCGATTTCCATGCCGGGATCGTCGATGTCGCCCAGGACCTCGGCGATCTTGCCGACAGGTTGGGTATAGCGCGATGGCTGTTCGATGACTTCGACGCTGACCACCTGGCCGGATTTGGCCTTGCCGACGCCGCCGCTCAGCAGAATGTCCTGGCCGATGCGCTTGTCTTCCGGCGCGACGATCCAGACGCCGTTTTCATTCAGCAGGCGGCCGATCACATGAGTATTTGCGCGCGTTACGACTTCGACGATGGTGCCTTCCGGCCGGCCGCGTTTGTCGTTGCCGATGATGCGCGCGCGGACTCGGTCGCCATTCAGGCATTTTTGCATTTCCTTTTCCGGCAGGAAGACGTCGCCGCCACCCTCATCCGAGATCAGGAAGCCGTAGCCTTCGCGGTGGCCACTGACGCGGCCTTCGATAAAATTGTCCTGGTTCGCCAGCTGGAAATGACCTTTGCGGTCCGGCTTGATCTGCCCGTCGCGCTCCATGGCGTTCAGGCGGCGCGTGAGGCCTTCGAATTCATCGGCTCCGACGTTAAGAGCTGCGGCGACCATGGCCGCGTCATGCGGCTCGGCTGCGGTGCGAAGGATGCCGAGGATTTCCTCCCGGCTGGGGATGGTGTAGGAATATTGGCTCAAGAGCGTGCTTTTTTGATGTTAGTAAATAAGGGTGAAGTGTAACGGAGTGAGGAACACTTTGCTTAACTCCCTTCTGTCGCAGCCGGGATGTGCGTCGTTTGTTTTATCCAAAAACGCATCGTTGAACATCTGCGTCCTGCGTATCGTGGCCATAAAATGCGTCGTGCGAATGCGTGCCGGATGCTGCCGAGGCAGCGCTCCATACGCCCGCGGAAAATTATTTTAATCGATGATTTATTGCATTGACATTGAAAACTTTTCCGCTATACTCTCGGTCTTTCGCAGCGATCCTGAACGAGGCGAAAACGGCGCAAGATTCGGCGGTACGTTAGCAGTTAGAATCAGCGTCAGCAATACAGTCAATACCTGCAGTAACAGTGCCCACGTGGCGGAATTGGTAGACGCGCATGGTTCAGGTCCATGTGCCTTAGGGTGTGGGGGTTCGAGTCCCTCCGTGGGCACCATCCAATTTGAGTAAGCGGAATTTCTGCTGCACTCACCGCAAATTTCCAAGTCAGAATTTTCATCCAGACCGCTTTAATTCGTGCGCGCGTGTTTCGCGACCTGCAACTGCATTACATCATTCCACACAACATTTTCTGTTAAGTTCGTCGAAGCAAATTCGCCGGGCGCTTTGTCGTGCGGTGTGCAGTGTACGTGCCAGGTCTACCTCGCAGGGGGACATTCGAAATTTGGAGCCAGATATCCGGCTCAGCTCGCGCCCTTCTTCAGCCACGCTGCCAATTGATTGGGCCGCAAACTATCATAGTCCTCGAACGGCTGATGAATCCACGGATTCGACTGCAGATAATCCAGGTAAAAATCCGGCTTCATGGCCGAACAGGCCTTCCACCAGATCACCGCCGTTTTCAATTCCGTCACCGCCGGGAAATGTGCTTTCAAATGACGCTGGACCTGCTCCAGCGTCACGCCGGAGTCGACCAGATCATCCAGCAGCAGTACCTTGCCGGACAAGCTGCCCTTGGTCATGGTGATGTATTTACCGATATCCAGTTCACCGCGCACGGTGCCCTCTTCCTCGCGATACGAGCTGGTCGACAGGATGGCCAGCGGACAGTCGAAAATACGCGAAAACACATCGCCCGGCCGCAGGCCGCCGCGTGCAAGGCACAAGATCTGATCGAACTTCCAGCCCGCCTCATGCACGACCAACGCAAGCTTGACGATGGCGCGCTCGTACTCTGCATGCGATACCCACAGATCGGATTCAGTCGACAACTGCTCCATGTTTATTTCCTGCTTTGTTATTTGAATGGATGGCGCAGCACAATGGTTTCTTCGCGATCCGGACCGGTCGAGACCATGTCGATAGGCACGCCGACCAACGCCTCGATACGTTCGATGTAGGCGCGCGCCGCAGCCGGCAACGCATCCATGGACTTCGCGCCAACAGTTGTTTCGGTCCAGCCAGGCATCTCTTCGTAAATAGGCTCGCAGCGGGCTGCATCTTCGGCGCCGACCGGAAAGATATCCAGCGTCTTGTCGCCGATCTTATAGCCGGTGCACAGCTTGAGCGATGCGAGCCCGTCGAGCACATCGAGCTTGGTCAGGCACATGCCGGTCACGCCGTTGATCTGCACCGAACGGCGTAGCAGAGCGGCATCGAACCAGCCGCAACGACGCGGACGTCCAGTCACGGTGCCGAATTCATGGCCGATGCGCGACAGGTGTTCCCCAACACCTGCGTCAGTCGGCAGCTCCGACGGAAACGGTCCCGAACCGACGCGCGTGGTGTAAGCCTTGGTGATGCCCATAATGTAGTGCAACATATTCGGGCCAACGCCGGAGCCGGCGGCGGCATTGCCAGCCACGCAGTTACTCGAGGTGACGTACGGATAAGTGCCATGATCGACGTCCAGTAAACTGCCCTGCGCGCCTTCGAACAGCAAGCTCGCGCCGCCATTCGCCGCGGCATACAGCGCGCTTGACACGTCCGCCACCATTGGCCGCAAACGCGGCACGCCAGCCATCGCGTCGTCACGCGTTCTGTTGAAGTCGACAGCGTCGGCCTTCAGGTAATTGGTCAATACGAAATTATGGTAATCGAGGTTCTCGCGCAGCTTTTCGCTGAAGCGTTCTTCGTTGAGCAGGTCGGCCACGCGGATTGCGCGACGCGCGACTTTGTCTTCGTAGCACGGGCCGATGCCCTTGCCGGTCGTGCCGATCTTGGCTGCCCCACGGGCCACTTCGCGCGCGGCGTCGAGGGCGGCGTGGTAAGGCAGGATGACCGGACAGGCTTCCGAGACTTTCAGGCGCGAGGCGACTTCCACGCCGACCGCTTCGAGTTTGTCGATTTCGCGCAGCAGGTCCGGCACCGACAGCACCACGCCATTGCCAATGTAGCAGGCCACACCCGCACGCATGATGCCCGACGGGATCAAGTTTAGCGCAGTCTTCTTGCCACCGATGACCAGCGTATGGCCGGCGTTATGGCCGCCCTGGAAGCGCACTACACCCTGCGCATGATCGGTCAGCCAGTCGACGATCTTGCCCTTGCCTTCATCACCCCAT
>Ga0326735_1000317_pt1 | contig 11612 bp, 12 predicted proteins | sample 37_GP2_1092_FD_207945 | JGI IMG/M metagenome (GOLD analysis project Ga0326735, IMG submission 207945) | Glacier ice microbial communities from Ngari, Tibet, China - 37_GP2_109.2 | ecosystem: Environmental > Aquatic > Freshwater > Ice > Glacier | place: China: Ngari, Tibet | collected 2018-07-31
TCAAAAGACTAAAGCTTCATCAAGAAGCTATAGCTCTGCTATAGTAATACTACTATGCAAACCGTAGTTAACTTCATTACAACCGAAGCAGCTAAGAAGCTGACAGATGCCTACATCCAGGCTTTTTGCGAACGCCGTACAGCCGAGGCGCTTCAGCTGGGGCCGTCGTACTTTCGATTGTGGAAATCTATTGAGAATTTGATCTTAGCGGGTGGCAAGCGCTTGCGACCATATATGCTTTTAGCAACCTACCAAATATATAACCCCGAAGGCACATTAAGCGATGTCCTTCCGGCGGCAGTGGCTCACGAACTTATTCACTCGGCCATGCTTATTCACGATGATATTATCGACCGTGATTCAATGCGTTATGGTGTGAAAAATATCTATGGCCAGTATAACGAATATTACAGCCAATTCTTTGAAGATAAAAATGAAGTTTCACATATGTCCCTCAGCGCCGCATTACTTGCCGGAGACGCTTTAATTGCCGATGCGCATATGCTGATTCGAAAAATTAACCGCCCAGCTGAACTTATAGACCAGGCCGAAGCAATTCTTAATAAGGAAATTTTTGAAGTCATAGGTGGGGAACTGCTTGATATTGAAGCTGCGTTTTTGCCTAAGGGCACTATCGCTCTCGATACTATTGCAGAGTATAAAACTGCTAGTTATTCATTCGTTGGCCCGCTTGCAACTGGCGCAATGCTTGCCCAGGCTCCAGAAAAAGACATCAATATGCTTAAAGAGCTTTCAGTCATTATCGGTATTGGCTACCAACTTCGGGACGATTTAATTGGTGTATTTGGAAATGAAAAGACGACCGGAAAAAGCAACACGAGCGATATTAAAGAGGGAAAGCGTACCTACTTAGTTGAAAAGTTTGAGCAGCTCGCAACACCACAACAATTTGATGAATTCTTTGCTCATTTTCAATGCCCTAATACCACCAGTGAGGACCTAGAAATTGTTCGGGCGCTTCTTGTCGAAACTGGCGCCCGCGCTGCCGTTGAGCAACTTATTGAAGAAAAACGCGTACGTGCGCTGGAAAAAGTACATGGCCTATCGCTACCAGATAAAGCGAAGCAATTATACATCACCCTCATCGACCAAAGTTTAAGCAGGGAAATGTAATGGATCAATATACTCAAACCTGCTACCAGCTAGCACGCACTGTCACTGTCAATTACTCGACGTCTTTTAGCAAAAGTAGCCGACTTTTTAGTAGTGAGATTCGTAATCATATTTATGCCATTTATGGGTTAGTGCGCGTAGCAGATGAGGTTGTTGATACTTACCAAGGTAAAGATAAACTCGATGTTATTAAAAATCTTGAAGCTCAAACCCTGTACTCGTTAAAAACCGGTTTTAGCCCAAACCCACTAGTGCACGCATATGTAACTACCGCCAGGCAGTACGGCATTGGGCAGGATTTAATTCAGCCTTTCTTTGAAAGTATGCAAATGGATATTGAACCCCAAACGTATACACCAAAACTTTATTCAGACTATATTTACGGTTCATCTGAAGTTATTGGCCTGATGTGCCTGAAAGTTTTTTGTAGTAATGATGCGCAGTATAAAAAACTCGAAGCCGGCGCAAAAGCTTTAGGCTCGGCGTATCAAAAAGTAAATTTCCTCCGCGATTTGAAAGCCGATTACGACGAGCGGGGACGGGTGTATTTTCCTGGTATTACCTTTAATGCATTTAACGATACTCAAAAAGACGACATCATAGAAGAAATCAAAAAAGATTTTAAGAAAGCCCAACCCGCAGTTGCAAAGCTTCCTGCGAATGCCAGGGCTGCCGTCGCCCTTAGCTTTACGTACTATTCAGAACTGCTAAATAAACTAGAGCGAACGCCTGCTGAACAAATTAAAGCTGGTCGTGTTCGGGTGACGAATGCAAAGAAAATGCAGCTGCTTATTAAAACTCGCCTGAAAAAAGGTACGGTTTAATGTCAAAAATTATTATTATTGGTTCAGGCATTGGTGGTTTAGCGACTGCTAACTTACTGGCGAAGGCTGGTCACGAAGTGCACGTATACGAAAAAGAAGCGGGCCCTGGGGGCCGGGCTGGCCAATTCAAAAAAGACGGTTTCACTTTCGATACTGGACCATCATGGTATTTAATGCCGGATGTTTTTGAACATTATTTTGAGCTACTCGGTACCAGCACTAAAAAACAGTTAGACCTTGTACAACTAAAACCTGCATACAAAGTATTTTTTGAAGGTGGCGACACCATTACTATTACCGGCGACCTGGAAAAGGACGCCGAGACGTTTGAAGCCGTTGAAACTGGGGCAGGGGAATCATTAAAAAAGTACGTTGAAAAAAGCGACGAAACGTACCAACTTTCGTTGAAGCATTTTTTGTATAGCAACTTTACCAACCCGGCTGATTTTCTACATTCCGATATTACCAAGCGGGCTGGTCGCATGCTCGTTCTAGCAACAACCTCTATTGATAGTTATGTGAAAAAGTTCGTCACCCATCAATACCTAAAACAAATTCTAGAATACCCGATGGTCTTTTTGGGTACCTCGCCATTTAACGCCCCGGCCTTATACAGCCTCATGAGCGCTCTCGATTTTAAAGAAGGTGTGTTTTATCCACGTGGCACAATGTACGTTGTGGTCGAACGGCTGGTTGCGTTAGGTAAGGAATTCGGCGTGCAGTATCACTATAAATGCCCCGTCAAACGTATTGTTGTTTCAAATGGCGCTGCCAGCGGTATTGAATTAGAATCCGGCCCAAAAATTGAAGCTGATATTATTATTTCCAACGCTGACCTTCATTTCACCGAGACGAAATTACTCGATGCACAAAACCAATCCTACCCAGAAAAATACTGGGCAAAGCAACAAGCCAGCCCGAGTGCTTTGTTATTATTCCTAGGCATAAAAGGCAAAGTACCAGAATTCGAACACCACACACTCCTTTTTGTAGAGGACTGGAAAGCCAATTTCAACGCCATCTACAATACTAAAATGACGCCCGAAAAAGCTTCTCTATATATTTCAAAAACCAGTCAGACCGATGCAAGCACTGCTCCAAAAGGCCATGAAAATATTTTTGTGTTAGTTCCATTGCCAGCTGGTATATCGCTAACCCCCAAACAAAATACCGATTTAACTGCGCATTATTTAAACCAAATTAAAACTATGACTGGCGTAGACCTAGCCAGCCGTACCGTCAGCCAAACAACTTTTGGGCCAGATGATTTCAAGACTAAATACCATTCATGGCAATCATCCATGCTTGGACCGTCGCACAAATTATCGCAGAGTGCCTTTTTCCGTACACCGAACAAAAGTAAAAAGGTGACGAATTTATATTACGTTGGCAGTGGCACAGTACCCGGTATTGGCGTGCCAATGTGCCTCATTGGTGCCGAGCTTATTTACAAACGATTGGCTGGCATTAAACGTGGTGGGCGAGTGCAAACAATTGAACCTTTCAAGGAACACTTTTAATGCAGTGGTTTTATTTAATCGGCCTACTCATCGGAATTACCGGTTTGCTTATTATCGATCATCGCTGGAAATTAGCTTTCTGGCGAGATACCAAACGCAGTACCGCGACGTTAAGCGTAGCGGTTATCATATTTATACTTTGGGATTTACTTGGCATTAGTTTAGGTATCTTTTTTCACGGTGGCAGCGCCTACTCGTTGCCATTCCGCCTCGCTCCAGAATTCCCTATAGAAGAAATTGTTTTTCTGTTCTTGTTAACCTATAGTGCATTAATCATCTATCAGGGGGCCCAGCTATGGCATTCACGTACCTCGTAATGAACCTTATTTTTTTGGTGTGTATTGCGGTGTTATTTATGCAGTACCTTGTTAAACCAACCAAGGCCTGGTGGCAGACACTCATTGTGTTGCTTATCCTTACGGCAATTTTCGACAGCATCCTCATCGGGGCTGGTGTTGTTGGCTACGACCCACAGAAAATTATTGGCCTGCATGTAGGCTTGGCACCAGTTGAAGATTTCTTTTATGCCGTGCTAGCAGTAATTATTGTGCCAGCTTTGTGGAATCTATTTAATACAAAAAAGGGGAGTACTAAAAAATAATGAAATTCCTCCAAACTCTAAAAAAACTTTTTTGGGTATCCCGTCCCATATCTTGGCCTAACACTGCGTATCCATTTGCCGTTGGGTATTTACTAACTGGCGGAAATATCGACTTGACCTTTATTATCGGAACACTTTATTTCCTAGGGCCATACAATTTATTGATGTACGGAATTAATGATGTCTTTGATTACGAATCGGATATCAAAAACCCGCGCAAGGGTGGGGTCGAGGGGATGCGTGAAGAGCGCGCCTTTCACCCAACCGTTATTAAGGCCGCCATTCTTAGCAACGCGCCCTTTCTGATTTACCTGCTGATCGCCAGCGATTGGGCAGCCCGTCTAACGTTAGTTATCGTTGCATTCTCGGTCGTTGCGTATTCATTAAAAGGTCTGCGCTTCAAAGAAAAACCTATCCTTGATTCAGTAACGAGCAGCTTACACTTCGTCGGACCATTGCTGTTTGCCTTATCTCTGCACGGCTTCCCAACCTACGCCTGGGGCTTCGTAGCCGCATTCTTTCTTTGGGGGATAGCTTCGCATGCCTTTGGCGCCGTTCAAGATATAGTACCAGACAAAAAGGGAGGCATTGCTTCAATCGCCACCTTACTGGGCGCTAAACTGACGATGCGAATTTCATACGCAGTCTACTACATTGCAGCTACGTTGGTATTTGTACAAGGGCATGTATATCTTTTCATTGCCATTGTGGGGATTTTATATTGTTTTAATATTTCGCCGTATCTTAATGTGACCGAAAAAACATCAGCGAGCGTGAATAAGGCTTGGAAGCGATTTCTATGGCTCAACTATATCGCCGGATTTGTCATCACGATGACAATTCTTATTCCATTTTATATTTAGTTTGCAGCGTCATAACTGGTTGTAATCTCACCCTGATTCCGTCATACTAACCATAAGTATTTAAATGGGTAGGCAACACTAAACAATGACTCCTCTTCGACTGTCGCATATCTGGCATCGTCGCCTGTACGTGGCGACTTTTCTTCTATCTTTTTCGCTCGTAACTATTTACGCGCTTGAATATTATGCCGTTTTCGCCGTCTCCCCATTGTTGAGTATTGGCATAATTCCAGCAATAATTGCTGCGGTCGTTACGCTCGCCAGTACTGTTTTGTTCGTCATCGAAAAAAAGATTTCAGGCTATGCATACAGCTTCGGTGTTTATATCCTCCTTTTAATCGCAGTGAGTTGGATAACTACCCAAACTGGCGGGCTCGCATCGCCATATATCATTTTATTAACACTGTTATCGCTCTTTGCGGCCGTATTTGGCGCCTTTGGTTCGGTAAGTGTTTTAATTGTCATTGGTAGTTTTATTGCTGGCGCTTACTTGTCGAGTGGTTTAAACTTTGAAGCCGTTGCGATTATTAGCTTAGCGAGCATATTGCCACTCATCATCGGTATTATTGTTTGGCACGAACAAGGCGAAATTGACGATTCTACTAAAAATGTCAAAAACCTCGCCAATCAACTTTCTGAGGTTGCTTCCAAATCTGAAATTGTTATTAACGCTATCGGTGACGGTGTCATCGCAATCGATTCGATGGCGACCATTCAGCTTATTAACCCAGCTGCGCAAGTTATATTGGGCTGGGGTAAGCAGGATGCTTTAAAGCTAAGCTACAAGTCAATTCTTAAACTAGAAGATGAAGCAGGTCATGAACTCGATCCAACCATCAACCCAATTGAACAAGTACTCAACACTAACCAGCAGTCACGGGCCGGTCACTTAATTGCCCTTTCTAATTCGGGTAAAAAAATATCAGTCTCGTTGGTCGTCACTCCAATTGGCGATATTGGCTCTGGTGCAATTATTGTCTTTCGTGACATCACCAATGAACGTGCCGAAGAGCGCGAACAAGCCGAATTTATTAGTACTGCAAGCCACGAAATGCGCACACCAGTTGCCGCAATCGAGGGCTACCTTGGTTTAGCTATGAACCCAAACACGGCATCGGTTGATGCTCGTGCCAAAGACTTCATCATGAAAGCCCACGAGGCAGCGCAACACCTTGGCCACCTTTTCCAAGACTTGTTAGATGTTTCGAAAACCGATGATGGCCGCCAAACCAATGTACCTAAAATAGTTGATATAGGCACCTTTACTGAAACTATCGTCCAAGGGCTCGGCGAGAAAGCTGCCAAGAAAGGCTTGGACCTTGTTTATAGTTCAGCAAGCACTGCAACCACTGCCAATACACAAAAGAGGCTAGCGCCGGTATATTACGTTAATCAAGACAACGACCATATCCGCGAGATACTCGACAATCTTATTGAAAATGCCATAAAATACACTCTAACCGGCCAAATAATCGTTGATATAAATGGCGATGAAGATTCTGTCATCGTTAGCGTCAAAGACTCTGGGCTTGGTATTCCTCCTGAAGATATTCCACACCTGTTCCAAAAGTTTTACCGTGTCAGCAACAAGGATAGGCAAGAGATTGGCGGCACCGGGCTGGGCCTTTACCTCGTGCGACGATTAGCGGAAAACATGCAGGGTCGTATCTGGGTAGAAAGCGTGTTCCAGAAGGGGAGTACTTTCTTCCTGCAATTGCCACGCGTTGATACCCAAGAAGCCGAACACCTTAAAGCCGAGCAGCAAGCTAAAGAGCAACAAGCTCCCAAAGCTCTGGCACCTGTATTTGTAACGGCTCCAGAAGCTTACGTTACACCTACACCAGTTCAGCAGGCACCTGCGGCTACTTACACCCCCCAGCCCGCACCTGCGTCAGTGCCAGCGCCAACACCAATAGCAATACCGGCGCCAACACCAGCAGATGCCCGTCCAGCGACCAACGTTCCAAGAGGGCAAGCGTTAACCCGTGAACAAATTAACGAACGTGTAAAACAACTCGAAGCTTTAGCACAACAACAACGAGGACAAAACGGAAGATGACAATAAACGTAAGTACTATAGTATTTTCCACACATATTAAGTAAAATAAAGGTAATTATGGCAAAAATCCTACTAGTAGAAGATGACAAAAGTTTACGCGAAATTTATAGCGTTCGTTTAATAGCCGAGGGGTACGAAATCGTATCAGCAGGCGATGGCGAAGAAGCGCTTGCAATGGCTATTAAAGAACGTCCTGACCTTATCGTCAGCGATGTAATGATGCCAAAAATCAGTGGTTTCGACATGCTTGATATTCTTAGAAGCACCACTGAAACCAAAGATGTTAAGGTTATCATGATGACCGCGCTTTCTAGCGAAGACCAACGTGCCCGTGGCGAAGCTTTAGGTGCCGACCGATACTTAGTTAAGTCTCAAGTTGGTATCGAGGACGTCGTTCGTACTGTCCACGATGTTCTTGGTGACAGTATTGTCGTTGCAACTTCACCCGTATTTGCACCAGTTGCAGCCCCATTCGCACCCGCACCATTTCCCGTTGCTCCTCCAGTAGTATCAGCGCCATTTGAAGCGCCCTCCGCAGTTCCTGTCGCTCAAGCCACTCCAATATACGCCGAGCCAGCTCCAGCACCTGTATACAATGCGCCCGTACCAAACCCGGCACCATTAGTGTCGCCAGCGTATGAGCCGCTTCCAATTGCACCTGTTGTCGAGCAATACCCTGGTTTAACACCCGCTCCAGCAGCTCCTGAAGCTTTTGCAGCTTCGCCAGCACCATCGCCATTCGCACAGCCTTTTACAGCGCCCGCTCCAGCGCCCGTAATTACGCCTAACCCAATGCCGCAACCAATTGCGCCGTTTTCTTCACCTGCGCCGGCATCACTAGGCGAGCGTGTTATTGCACCGCTAACTGACTTTTCAGCGCCAACGGCAAGCTCACTCGACCTCTCAAGCCAAATAGAACAAGCTCTTAACGGTACAAGCGTACTACCTACACCTCCAACGGTCTAGTAAATAAGCTGATATACTAGACCTAGTGAGTGAACGACTTAATAAATATTTAGCATTTCAACTTGGCGTCTCTCGGCGCGAAGCTGATAACAGCATTGCCGCCGGTCATATTAAGGTGAACGGTGTGACGGCTATTTTAGGTGGGCGCTTCGAAGAGGGTGATACCATTACCTTTAAAAGCAAACCTTTGACTAAACGCGTTGGGTACACCTACTTAGTGCTCAATAAACCAATCGGCTATGTATCATCTCGAAAACAACAAGGCGAAACGCCAACCTTGTATTCATTAATTCCTGAAAAATATCATAATTTAAAACCAGTTGGCCGCCTGGATAAAGACAGTAGCGGGTTACTGCTTTTAACTGATGATGGCGACTTTGCCTACAACATGACACACCCGAAGTTTTATAAGGTAAAAACCTACGAAGTATCGATTGATACCGACCTGCAACCACTGCACCAGCAAATGATTAGTGATTTTGGTATCGAACTCGAAGATGGACCAAGTAAGCTGAGCCTTGAAAAACGGGATAACGCTAAAGATTGGCTGGTTACCATGCACGAAGGCCGCAACCGCCAAATCCGTCGTACTTTCAGTAGCCTCGGTTACACCGTAACAGCTTTGCACCGCATTAGCTTTGGTACCTACACTCTCGAGGCACTTAAGCCTGGTGAATTTGCCGAAACTAGCAAATAATAAAAGAATACATGGCGCTTATGCTAGCGTGAAAGCCATTTTTATGCTACAATTACCTCTGTTATGGCTTCAAGACTTCCAACAGTTGCGATTATCGGTCAAGCGAACGTCGGAAAGAGTTCGCTTTTTAATCGTTTTGTAAAAAGTAAACAAGCAATTGTCGCCCGTGAAGCAGGTACTACCCGAGACAACGTTCTTGGTAAGGTAAACCACCTGGATCACACTTTCTGGATGGTCGACACCGCCGGTCTAAAAGACCCTAATGACGATTTCGAAGCATCTATCCAAGAACAAATCACTGAAGCCGCCGATGCCGCTGACGTCATCCTCGTGATGGTTGACGGTACTCAATATGCCAGCGACGAAGACCGCATCGTTGCTAAAAAAGCCCTTAGAAGCAAAAAACCCGTTATTCTTCTGATTAACAAAACCGACCTTGCGGGCGCATTACCAAACGACGAATTCCTTCGCCTAGGTATTCGAAACATTATCCGCACTAGCGCTGAACACGGTACCGGTGTGCTTGAAACACTCGATACCATTACTGACATTATCCCTGCAATGAGTGAGCGTGACGACCCTGACACTATCGTCGTGTCACTCATCGGCCGTCCAAACGTTGGTAAAAGCAACTTATTCAACACGCTTGCTGGCAAGCAACAAGCTTTGGTTGCTAACATTGCTGGTACTACTCGCGATATTAACCGTGTTCGTGTTAAATACAAAACGCAGAGTATCGAGCTCCTCGACACCGCCGGTATGCGCAAGCCTGGTAAGCAAGAAGTGGGCATTGAAAAGTTCAGCGTGCTTCGTAGCCTGCAAGCTATTGAAGAAAGCGACATCTGCTTCCTACTTATGGATGTAAACGAAATCAACACTCAACTCGACCAACGCCTCGCTGGTATTATCGATGAAGCAGGCAAGGGCCTTGTGATTGTTGTCAGTAAATGGGACAGCGTCGAAGAGAAAGACGCATTTACTCGCGATGCACTCGCACCAAAAATTGCTTCAAACTTTAAGTTCGTTCCATGGGCGCCGCTTATTTTCACCAGTAGCGTTACTGGCCAAAACGTTTCGAAGCTTTTCGACCTTATCCTTGAAATCGACGTCCGTCGCCACCAAGAAGTCAAAACTCGTAAACTAAACGACATGTTGCAAAACGTTGTTTCGCGCCACCCGCCTGCGGGCCTTAAGAACACCCACCCTAAACTTCGTTACATGGTACAAACCGACACTTCACCACCTTGGTTTGTTATTTACGGTAGCAACTTGAAGTTTATACACTGGAGCTACAAACGTCACATCGAACGCATTATGCGTGAAGAGTTCGACTTTGTCGGTACTGCCATTCGCTTTAGTTTCCGCGACGAAAAGCAAATTAAAGCCAACCGCGAAAAAGCTGAATATGATGCTAAAGAAGCAGCTAAGGCAGCAGCAAAAGCACTTGCTAACCCAGAAGCTGTAATCGATACCGATGCGAGCGTAAACGCACAAGCACCAGTTAAAGCTAAAACGAAGGTTCAATCGAGCGCAAAAACTAAAGCTGAAGTTAAGACCGAAGCGATAGGCAAGCCTAAAACCGCAGGAAAAGCGAAAGCTAACTCTGACCCTAAAGTTAAGCCTAACGGTAAAGCAAAAGCTGCAACTAAAGCAGCTAAGGCAACAAAAAAGCCGTTTAAATACGGCAAATAAATTCTTGTAGTGTAATTCAGCCCTGAGGCCTCATCTCGAAAGAGAGAGGCCTCAGAAGCTTAAGGTGTGAAACGAAAGTTAGGGCTAATACCGTGCGGCTTTCCTTCTGCGCTCGCGCACATCGATGCATGTAGCGAGTACCTCGCGTTGATGGCGCAAGCGGTTAGCAAGCACCATCCAGGCGACCACAATTGCTGCAGCTTCCAGTACAGCGAACCACCAGACGACCTCGATCTCCAAAACCGCAATCATAGCCACAGTAGCAGCAACGACTCCAGCAATGAGAGCTACGAACTTATCGAGTTCGACCTCCGTAATTGCTTCGTCGCTTTCCGCCTCGTAGCCTTTCAGCTCATCGCGACGGTTCATCAGAACAAAGATCGTACAACCGAGCACGGTCAAAAGTGCAAATAAGATGTAATTCATCATCTTCCAATCTTGTTAAAGGTAAGCAGCGATTAGTGACACATCAAATGAGCGCGCAGGTAAACAAGTTTCCATAAATTCCGTTTCTAAAAGGTTCGAGTTTCACTATATCTTGGCAAACTAGTATATATTATAGCATAATTATAATAATTTTTCAATAGGGTACAATAGAACAAGATATGAAATTGCTTTTTGCTCAAGGAAACCCCGGCCGTCAATATGCCCGCACTCGCCACAATACTGGCTTTATTGCACTTGACGCTTTAGCAGAGGCGCAAGGTAGCTCGTGGAGCACCCAAACCAAGTTTCGTGCCGACATTGCTCAAATCATCGTAGAGGGCGAAAAAGTGCTGTTAGTGAAACCTCTTTCTTTTTACAACGAAACCGGGCAAGTTGCCCGAGCATTGGTTGATTTCTACAAACTCGAACCATCCGAAGACGTGCTAGTTATTCACGACGAACTCGCTTTACCGTTCGGCACCATCCGCGTACGAGAGAAGGGGAGTGATGCTGGCAACAATGGCATCAAAAGCCTGAACGCGCACCTTGGTGAAAACTACGCCCGCATTCGGGTTGGTATTTGGAATGAACGTCGCGACATCATGGACGATGCAGATTTTGTGCTGAGCGTTTTTTCAGAGGAAGAAGCCAAGCAGCTAGCGACACTTGTTGAGACAAAAATTACGCCACTTATGAACACCTTTGTTAAAGGTAACCTCGAACCAGTCAGCCATAAACTCGAGGCGTAACCCGCTCATACTTGCACTAAACTGCCATATACAGCATACTACTGCTAGTTTTTGGTCGAGTCGACCACACCACCGTCAGAC
>Ga0326735_1000318_pt1 | contig 11607 bp, 9 predicted proteins | sample 37_GP2_1092_FD_207945 | JGI IMG/M metagenome (GOLD analysis project Ga0326735, IMG submission 207945) | Glacier ice microbial communities from Ngari, Tibet, China - 37_GP2_109.2 | ecosystem: Environmental > Aquatic > Freshwater > Ice > Glacier | place: China: Ngari, Tibet | collected 2018-07-31
CTGTTTGCGATGGCGATCGGCATGAGCGTCCCGCTGCTGCTGGTGGGCGTGTCGGCCGGCTCGCTGCTGCCGCGCGCCGGCGCCTGGATGGATGCGGTCAAGCGTTTCTTCGGCGTGCTGATGCTGGCGATGGCGATCTGGCTGGTGTCGCCAGTGCTGCCGGCGCTGCTGCAGATGGCGCTGTGGGCGGCGCTCCTGATGGGCTACGGTTTCTACCTGATGCGCCCGGCGCGCCACTGGGGCGCCACCGCCCTGGGCGCGCTCTTCGCCGTGCTCGGCATACTGCAGCTGATCGGCCTGGCCGGCGGCGGGCGCGATCCGCTGGCGCCGCTGGCCAGTCTCGGCGGCGCAGCGCAGGCGCACGGCTTGCAGTTTGCGCGCGTCAAGACAGTGGCCGATCTCGACGCCGCGCTGGCACGCACCGGCGGCAAGACCGCCTTGCTCGACTTCTACGCCGACTGGTGCGTCTCGTGCAAGGAAATGGAAAAACTGACGTTTGTCGATCCCGCCGTCAAAGCCCGATTGGCCGACAGCGTGCTGATGCAGGTCGACGTCACCGCCAACGACGCCGACGACAAGGCCATGCTCAAGCGTTTTAATTTGTTCGGGCCGCCCGGCATCATCATGTTCGATGGGCGCGGCCAGGAGATCCCCGACAGCCGCGTCATCGGCTACCAAAACAGCGTCAAATTCGCCGCCTCGCTGGAGCGGCTGAAGTAGTTGGCGACGAGTCAGTGCGGCATCACGCCTTTCATCTCCGTCATCGCTGCGCCGTCGTGGTGGCCGCCACGATGGCTACCGCCGTGCATGGTGGCGGTGTCGAACGCCTTCTTCTGCGGCGGCGTCAGCACCGCATAAAACGTGTTCAGCGCGGCCAGGTGCGATTCCATCGCGGCGGTGTGCTGCTTGGCCATGCCGAGCATCTTCTCCATGCGGGCCGGCGCCGGCAGCATGGCCCAGGCGGCGCGCTCGCCGTGCTGGTCCATCGCCATTTCGGCGGCCGGCTTGATGGCCGACTGGTAAGCCGCCCAAGCCGGTTCCTGCGCCGCCGTTAGCTGCAGCGCTTCATGAATTTTTGCCTGGCGCCTGGCCATGTACTCGCCCCATTTGGCCATCCGCTCCTGCTGGGTGGCGGCGTTCGCATGACGTCCTTCCGGCGCGGTCGGCTGCGCCTGTGCGGCGAGCGCCGTGCTGCCGATGCCGAGCACGGTCAAGGCGATCAAGACCTGCTTGTGTAATGTGTTCATGGTTGAATCCTTTGAGCGTTAAGTAGGTATGTGCATTGCAACGACTCACTGCACATGTTGATCATCTGCCTCCAGTGTTTCCGCCGCGTGTACGCTGCCGCACACTTTGTATCAATATGTTTCGACTCCGATGGTATACACATGCCGATACAAATAGGCTGTTCATGGCTGCTTTTACTGGCGATAATCGCGTATGGATACTCTTTCTACCATTCTGATCGTCGACGACGACCGCGACATCCGCTCCCTGCTGGCCGACTACCTCGAGTCGAACGGCTATCGCGCGCTGGCCGCGGCCGATGGGCAGGCGATGTGGAAAATACTTGACGAAGCACGGCCCGACCTGATCGTGCTGGACCTGAACCTGCCGGGCGACGACGGCCTGACCCTGTGCCGCAAGCTGCGCGCGCACTCGACCCTGCCGGTCATCATGCTCACGGCGCGCAACGAGCCGCTCGACCGCATCCTCGGCCTCGAAATGGGCGCCGACGACTACCTGCCCAAGCCGTTCGAGCCGCGCGAACTGCTGGCGCGCATTCGCAGCGTGCTGCGGCGCAGCCATGCGATGCCGTCCAATACGCCGTCCGACAACGCCCAACAGATGAAGTTTTCGGGCTGGACGCTGGACCTGACGGCGCGCCACCTGCTCAACCCCGACGGCATCGTCATCATGCTCTCGGGCGCCGAGTTCCGTCTGCTGCGCGTCTTTCTTGAGCATCCCAACCGGGTACTCAACCGCGACCAGCTGCTGAACCTGACCCAGGGCCGCGACGCCGATCCGTTCGATCGCTCGATCGACATCCAGATCAGCCGCCTGCGCCAGAAGCTGGGCGAAGACGCGCGCCTGCCCCAGATCATCAAGACAGTACGCAACGGCGGCTACGTGCTGGCCGGCCAGGTGACGGTGGTGCCGTCCGCATGAAAGCATTTTTCGGCTCGATGACGGGCCGCGTCTTCCTTACCCTGCTGCTCGGTATCGTGCTGTCGGCCGCGCTGACGCAGTGGCTGGCCGACGCCGAACGCCAGCGCGTGATCGAAGACTTTCGCGACCTGCACGCGCTGGAGCGCTCGGAGCAGCTGATCATGGCCACCGAAGTGGTGCCGGCGTCGGCCCGGCTGGCCTACCTGGCGGTGGCCAACCGGCCCGGCATCCGGCTCGAGGAAATCGCCAACCCGCTGCCGCGCGCGCAGGCGCTGTCGCAATTTGCCGCCGCGCTGGCGCAGCGCCTGGGGCCTGCCTACATGCTCGAGTCGATTGCCGCCCGCCCGCACGCCTGCGACGTGCCGCGCACCCAGTCGACCATGTTCGGACCGACCCAGGCGCAGTGGCGTGGTGCCTGCGAAGCGATCGACGTGCGCTTGCGCGACGGCGAATCGCTGCGCCTGTCGGTACTGCCGCCGCGCTCCTCGCTGATCGCCGGCAAGACCGACTTTTCCACCATTATCGGGCTGTTCCTGGTCAGTATCGCCGTCCTCGCCTACCTGGTTGCGCGCATGACCACCCGCCCGCTCGAGCAGCTGGCGCAGGCCGCCAAGGACCTCGGCAACGACATCAACCATCCGCCGCTGGCCTTGGCCGGCGCCAGCGAGATCCGCCAGGCCAGCGCCGCGTTCAACGCCATGCAGGCGCGCATCCGCCAGTACATCTTCCAGCGCACCCAGATGCTGGCGGCCATCACCCACGACCTGCAAACCCCGCTGACCCGCTTGCGCCTGCGGCTGGAAAAAGTGGCCGACGCCGAACTGCGCGAGCGCCTGGTGGGCGACCTGTCGGCGATGCAGGCGATGGTGCGCGAAGGGCTCGACCTGGCGCGCAGCATGGACACCACCGAAACCATGCAGGCCCTCGATTTCGATTCGCTGCTCGACAGCGTGTGCGCTGACGCCAGCGACGCCGGCCAGCAGGTCGAACTCAGCGGCCGTGCAGCGATGGCGTTGATGGGCCGGCCGATGGGCTTGCGGCGCTGCCTGGTCAACCTGATCGACAACGCCGTCAAGTACGGCCACCAGGCCGCTGTCAAGGTCGAGCGGGTGGCCGGCGCGGCGCGCATCCGCATCCGCGACGCCGGCCCCGGCATCGCCGAAGCCGAGCAGGCCAGGGTGTTCGAGCCGTTCTACCGGGTCGAGAGCTCGCGTTCGCGCGAATCGGGCGGCACCGGGCTGGGTCTGACGATCGCCCGCAACATCGCCGAGCAGCATGGCGGCACCCTCGCGCTGGCCAACCACCCCAACGGCGGCCTCGAAGTGACGCTGGTGCTGCCCGAGTATTACGCCGGAAAATGACGTACTGAACTCAATTAACAGGAACCGCCGTCCATCTGGGCGGCCATGAAAAATAGCATGCACAAGAAAAATATCGGCGTCATTGCCGCCGCTATCGCCATCATCGGCGCTACCGCCTGGTACCTGCAGGGCGGCGCCGAGCCGGCCAAATCCGCGGCCACGGCGAAAGGCGCCGGCCAGCCGCCGACCGCGGTCAACGTCGTCAAGCCGCAGCGCCAGGATGTGCCGGTCGTGCTGCAGTCAAACGGCAGCGTGACCCCGGTCAGCAGCGTCGAGCTGCATCCGCAGACCACCAGCACCATCCGCACCGTCCACATCAAGGAAGGCCAGTTCGTCAAGGCAGGCGAACTGATGTTCTCGCTCGACGACCGCGGCGACCGCGCCAACGTCGACAAGGCGCGCGCCCAGATCGCGCGCAACCAGGCGGCGCTGGCCGATGTCGAGCGCCAGTACAAGCGCAGCGAGGAACTGGTGGCGCAGAAGTTCCTGTCGCAAAGCGCGGTCGATACGCTGAAAAGCCAGGTCGAGGCGGCGCGCGCGTTGCTGGCGGCCGACCAGGCCGCGCTGCGCTCGACGAGCGTGTCGGCCAGCTACAACACGATCCGTGCGCCGATGGCGGGCCGGGTCGGCGCCATCAACGTGTTCCCGGGCAGCCTGGTGCAGCCGGCCACCGCGCTGACCTCGGTCACCCAGCTCGATCCGATCAATGTCGCCTTTACCTTGCCGGAAGCGGCGCTCGGCAAGCTGCTGGCGGCGCAGAAGAGCGGCGTGGTGCGGGTAGAGGCCAGCGCTGGCGACGCCGGCCAGGCCGTCACCGGCACGCTCAGCTTCATCGACAATGCGGTCGATCCGGTCGCCGGCACGATCCGCGTCAAGGCCCGCTTCGACAACCGCGACAGCAGCCTGTGGCCGGGCCAGTACGTCACCACCAAGGTGACGGTACAGACGCTGCCCAACGCGGTGGTGATCCCGCAGACGGCGATCATCACCAACACGCGCGGCACCTTCGTCTACGTCGTCGATGCCGACTTGGCGGCGCGCCAGGTGCCGGTCGAGCGCCTGCATGGGTTCGGGCTGAACGCGGCCGTCTCCGGCCTGGCCGGCGACGAGCAGGTCATTACCGAGGGCAAGCAGAACCTGCGCCCGGGCGGCAAAGTGAAACCGGCCGAACCGGCCGAACCGGCAGGCGCCACGCGCGTGGCCAGGAAGGATGCCCCGGCATGAACATCTCCGAACTGAGCATCCGGCGCCCGGTCATGGTGGTGCTGCTGTCGATCAGCCTGATCCTGGTCGGCATCCTGGCCTACCGCAGCATCCCGGTGGCGGCGCTGCCGAGCTATAACACGCCGGTCATCAACGTGTCGGCCAATCTGTCCGGCGCCAGCCCGGAAACCATGGCCTCATCGGTCGCGCTGCCGCTCGAGAAGCAGTTCTCGACGATTGCCGGGATCGACCTGATCACGTCCACCAGCACCCAGGGCCAGACCTCGCTGACGCTCGAGTTCAACCCCAGCATCGACGTCAACGTCGCCGCCATCGACGTCCAGGCCGCGCTGCTCGGCGCCCAGCGCCAGCTGCCGCAGGAGATGACGGAGCTGCCGTCCTACCGCAAGGTCAACCCGGCCGATGCGCCGGTGCTGTTCATGACCATGACGTCGCCCTCGCTGAGCCTGTCGGAGCTGAACGACTACGCCGAAAACCTGATCGCGCCAAGCCTGTCGACCTTGCCCGGCGTGGCGCAGGTCAGCGTCAACGGCCAGAAGCGCTTCGCGGTGCGGGTGCGCGCCAAGGCCGACCTGATGAACGCGCGTAACCTGTCGATGGACGAACTGGCGATCGCGCTGCGCGCTGCCAACTCGAATTCGCCGCTCGGCATCCTCGACGGCCCGCGCCAGACCCTGACCATCCAGGGCAATGCCCAGCTGATGAAGGCCGCCGAGTTTGCCGAACTGATCGTCGCCAACCGCAATGGCGAAGCGGTGCGCCTGAAAGACGTCGCCACCGTCGAGGATAGCTTCCAGTCGGTCAAGACTGCCGGCAGCTACAACGGCGAGCGCTCGATCGTGCTGCTGGTGCAGCGCCAGCCGAATGCCAACACGGTGCAGGTGGTCGACGCGGTGCGCGAGCTGCTGCCGCGCTTCCAGTCGCAGGTGCCGGCCTCGATCAAGATCAACCTGGTCAACGACCGCTCGGTGTCGATCCGCGAAGCGATCCACGACGTCAACCTGACACTGGCGCTGACGGTGGCGCTGGTGGTGCTGGTGATTTTCCTGTTCCTGCACCGCGCCTCCGCCACCTTCATTCCGGCGGTGACGATGCCGATCTCGCTGCTTGGCGCCATCGCGCTGCTCAACTGGCTCGGTTACAGTCTCAACAACGTCTCGCTGCTCGGCATCACGCTGGCGGTCGGGCTGGTGGTCGACGACGCCATCGTGGTGCTGGAAAATATCGTGCGCCACATCGAGATGGGCAAGAAGCCGCTCGACGCCGCGCTGGTCGGCTCGAAGGAAATGGGTTTTACCATCGTCTCGATCTCGATCTCGCTGGTGGCCGTGTTCATCCCGATCTTCTTCATGCCGGGCGTGATCGGCCTGCTGTTTCACGAATTCGCGGTGGTGGTCGGGCTGGCGATCCTGGTCTCGGCGATTGTCTCGCTGACGCTGGTGCCGATGCTCGCCAGCCGCCTGCTGCCGGCCCACGTCGACAACGGCGAAGGCGAAAAAAGTTTCATCGGGCGCCACTTCGAAGCCGGCTTCACGCGCGTTCGCAACGGCTACGCGCGCTCGCTCGACACCGCGCTGGCGCACCGCAGCGTGGTGCTGCTCATTGCACTGGGCACCCTGGCATTGTCGGTGGTGCTGTACGTGACGATCCCGAAAGGCTTCTTCCCCGAAGAAGACCTGGGCCAGATCCGGGCCACCACGGAAGCTGCCGAAGACACCTCATCGGCCGCGCTGCTCGAGCTGCAGGAAAAAGTGGTGGCGGTGCTGATGGCCGATCCGGCCGTCAAGGACGTGACGTCGTTTACGGGCGGCGGCAACAGCGGACGCATGTTCCTGGTGCTCAAGCCGCGCGCCGAGCGCGACAAGATGGCGCAAGTGCTCGACCGCGTGCGCCGCGCCACCCGCGCCATTCCCGGCATCGCGGTGTACCTCAGCCCGATCCAGAACCTGCAGCTGGGTGGGCGGCCCAGCAAGAGCCGCTACCAGTACACGCTGCAAAGCGTCAGTTCCGATTCGCTCGGCGAGTGGGCCGCCAAGTTCCAGCAGGCGATGCGCAACGACCCCAGCTTCCGCGACGTCACCAGCGATTCGCAAAACAGCGGCCTGCAGGCCCAGCTCAGGATCGACCGCGACAAAGCCAACGTGCTGGGGGTCCAGATGGCCGACGTGCGCACCGCGCTGTACGCCGCCTTTGGCGAGCGCCAGGTGTCGACCATCTACGCGCCGGCCGCCAGCTACAACGTGATCCTCGAGGCAGACCTGGGCGATCGCCAGTTTGACGATGCGCTCGCGCGCGTGTCGGTGCGCAGCAAACAAGGCGCGCTGGTGCAGCTGTCCTCGTTCGCGCGGGTCGAGCGCACGGTCGGCCCGATCTCGGTCAACCACCAGGGCCAGCTGCAGGCGATCACGCTGTCGTTCAATCTGGCGCCGGACGTGCCGCTGGGCGTGGCCACCGGCGCGATCGACAAGATGGGCCGCGACATGAAGCTGCCGCCGTCGATTATCACCAAGTACGGCGGCGACGCGGCCGTGTTCAAGGATTCGCAATCGAGCCAGATCATCCTGATCGTCGCCGCGCTGGGCGTCATTTATGTGCTGCTCGGGGTGCTCTACGAGAGCTACATCCATCCGCTGACGATCCTCGCCGGCCTGCCGTCGGCGGCGGTGGGGGCGCTGTTGACGCTGCGCCTGTTCGGCCTCGACCTGACCATGATCGCCATCATCGGCATCCTGATGCTGATCGGCATCGTCAAGAAAAACGCCATCATGATGATCGACTTCGCCCTCGACGCCCAGCGCAACCGCGGCATGGCGCCGGAGGCGGCGATCCGCGAAGCGTGCATTTTGCGTCTGCGGCCGATCCTGATGACCACGCTGGCCGCGCTGATGGGCGCGCTGCCGATCGCGCTGGGCCTGGGCGCCGGCGCCGAACTGCGCCAGCCGCTCGGCCTGGCGGTGGTCGGCGGCCTGCTGTTCTCGCAAGTGGTCACGCTGTACATCACGCCGGTGATTTACCTGTACCTGGACCGCTTCAGCGGCATCGGGCCGATGACCGACGTCCAGCTCAAGGAGTTCGACGCGGCGCGTTGATAGGTTGATACGTTGATACGTTGATACGTTGATGCGTTGATCGGCTGGCGGGGGAAAGCTTAGGCGAGGCTCAGCCGATACATTCTGTAACAACCGCCAGGCAGGCTGTCTTGTAAGCTGCACAAGTACCCGCGCGTGCGCAGCCGCCGCAAAACGGTTAGACTGCGCCTCTTGTGCTGCCTTTGACGCCGTCCCTCGGAAAGCCGTATTCATTTTGCGCGACCACTCCCATTTTTCACCGGAACACGATGGTATTTGCGCCCATTGCGGCCACGCTTTGAGCGTGGCAGCGACGCCGTACGGCGTGCGCGGCGCCAACCGTACCGGTCTCGTCTTGACGGTGCTGCTGCATCTGCTGTTGGTGGCGCTCTTTTTCCTGACCAAGGACCACCGGGAGAAGCACGCCGCGCCGCCGGCCGGCGCCGCGATCGTGTACATCGCACCGCTGCCGCCAGGCAAGCCGAAACCAAAACCGCAGCAGCAGCAGGCGCCCAAGAAAACGCCAAAGACGCCGCCGGTACAGATCAAGCGCCTGCCAAATACGATTACTTTGCCCGATGAAAAACCGGTCAACGTGGTGCAAGCCGAGCCGAAACCGGTGACCACGCCGCCGCCGCCCGAAGCCGACATGCAGGCTTACATCGAAGCGCGCCGCAAGGCCAGGGGCGCCAGGGACCCGGGCAACGAGCCGGCCGAGGAAAGCGAGAACGCCCGCGCAACCCGCATCGCGATGGCCAACATCGCGGCGGCGAACGGGCGCAGCCGCGGCGACGACCGCAACGAGACCGGCGGCGTGTTCAGCATTTCGAACAAGACTTTCCACAGCGCCGAACTGAAATTTCGCGGTTGGAACCCGAACTTCAAGCGGCGCTGGTTGCAGCAGTTGACGGTGGAGCAGGGCACCGAGGTCGATGTCGAGACCGCCATCGTCAAGAAGATGGTCGAGCTGATCCGCAAGGAAAAGACCGGCGATTTCGAATGGGATTCGCACCGCCTGCAACGGGTGGTGACGATGAGCGCGCGGCCGCAGGACAGCGCCACGCTGGAGGCCTTCCTGTTCAAGGAAATGTTCCCTGAATACCGGCGGGCCTCGCGCTGATGGGCCCTAGCCTTGGCGCTTGTCGCGCAGCAGGCGCGCGATGTCGCGCGCAAAATACGTCAGCACGCCATCGGCGCCGGCGCGCTTGAACGCCATCATCGATTCCATCATGACTTTGTCGTGGTCGAGCCAGCCGTTTTGCGCGGCCGCCTTGATCATCGCGTATTCGCCGCTGACCTGGTAGGCGAAGGTCGGCACGCGGAACTCGTCTTTTACCCGGCGCACGATGTCCAGGTACGGCATGCCGGGCTTGACCATCACCATGTCGGCGCCTTCGGCCAGGTCGAGCGCCACTTCGCGCAGCGCCTCGTCGCTGTTGGCCGGGTCCATCTGGTAGGTGTTCTTGTCGGCCTTGCCGAGGTTGGCCGAGGAGCCTACCGCGTCGCGGAACGGGCCGTAGAACGCCGACGCATACTTGGCCGAATACGCCATGATGCGGGTGTGGATGTGGCCGGCTTCTTCGAGCGCGGCGCGGATGGCACCGATGCGCCCGTCCATCATGTCCGATGGCGCCACCACGTCGACGCCGGCGGCGGCGTGCGTCAGGGCCTGGCGGATCAGCATGGCGATGGTCAGTTCGTTGACGATGTAGCCCGATTCATCCGGCAGGCCATCCTGGCCATGCGTGGTGTACGGGTCGAGCGCGATGTCGGTCAGGATGCCCAGTTCCGGGAAGCGGCTTTTCAACGCCCGCACCGCACGCGGCACCAGACCGTCGGGGTTGAGCGCCTCGATGCCGTCGTAGGTTTTCAGCGCGGCGTCGATCACGGGGAAAATTGCCAGCACCGGAATGCCCAAGGTCACGCATTCCTGCGCCACTTCCAACAGCAAGTCGACCGATACCCGCTCGACACCCGGCATCGAGGCGACCTGCTGGCGCTGGCCGACGCCATCGAGGATGAACACCGGGTAGATCAGGTCGGCCGGCGTGATCGTATTCTCGCGCATCAGCGCGCGCGAGAACGGGTCGCGCCGCATGCGGCGCAGTCGGATGGCGGGGTAGGCGGCGAAAGGAATGGCGGGCATGGTCTCTCGATAAAAAAAGTTATGCGTTAGCGCCGTCAGGGTCGACTGAGTCGACCGGATCGACCAGCACCGCGTCCGGGTCGAACGGCACATCGGTCAGCCCGAGCAGGTCGATGATCTTGGCGTTCGCTTCGTCGATGCCGACCCGCTTGAGGGCCGAGAACAGCTGCACGGTGAACGGGAAGCCTTCGCCGTCCTCGTCGACATAGCTTTCGAGCATCATACGCGCCTGGCGCAGCACGTTGGTCGATTCGTTGCGGTTGAGCTTGTCCGCCTTGGTCAGGATGCAGTGGATCGGCTTGCCGGTCGGGGCGAACCATTCGAGCATCTGCACGTCGAGCTCGGTGAACGGGCGGCGCGAATCCATGATCAGCACCAGCGCGGCGAGCTGTTCGCGGCGCTGGACGTAGTCGCCCAGTAGCCTTTGCCAGTGCAGCTTGGCCGAACCGGACACTTCGGCGTAACCGTAGCCGGGCAAGTCGACCAGGAAGGCCTCGATTTCCTCGACGATGGTGACGTCCTTGCGGTGCTGGCCGACCTGGGCGCCGCCGATCGAAAAGTAATTGATGTGCTGGGTCCGGCCCGGCGTTTTGGAGGCGAACGCCAGCCCCTTCTGATTGGTCAGAATGTTGATGGCGGTCGATTTGCCGGCATTCGAGCGCCCTGCAAAGGCGATTTCGGGCGCCTGCGTGTCGGGCAGGTCGCGTAGTTGGTTGACGGTCGTAAAGAAGCGGGCTTGCCAAAGTTTGGACATAGGGAGGGAGAAAATGCGACAAAAGGGAGCGATAACGCAAGAAAGCTATTGTACAATAAGGGGTTACGATTGGAGCTAAGCCGCCGTCATTTGGCTTGCACAATTATATAAAACTAATACATAAAACTAATTTTTGACTTTCGTCTCAGGGTGGCTGAATGAATCGTGTGTTTGTGAAATCCTTGTTGGTAGCGACCCTGGCGGTTTCCGGTCTCGTTTGCGCAGCGCAGCAGCCGCCAGCCAGCGGCGCAGCGGCGCCGGCCGTGATCAAGGCCGACGTCGCCAAGGGCGGCACGCTGTACGACGCGGGCGACGCTGCGCGTGGCCTGCCGGCCTGCGTTTCCTGCCACGGCGCCGCCGGCAATTCGACCATCGCCGCCAATCCGAAACTGGCTGGCCAGATCGAGAGCTACACCTACAAGCAACTGGTCGAATTCACCGGCCCGGACCGCAATCATCCGCTCATGACGACGTACGCCAAGATGCTGACGGATGCTGAAAAGAAAAACATCGCCGCCTACCTCGGCACGCAGCAGCAAAAGCCGGGCGCCGCCAGGAACAAGGACACGCTCGAGCTGGGTAAAAAAATCTATCGCGGCGGCATTGCCGACAAAGGCGTTGCCGCCTGCGCCAGCTGCCATGGCGCCAACGGCGGCGGCTTGCCGAGCCAGTATCCGCGCCTGGCCGGGCAGCACCAGGATTACACCGTCGCCCAACTGGTGAACTTCCGCGCCGGCGGACGCAAGAACAGCGCCCAGATGACAACGCTGTCCAAGCGATTGTCGGACGACGAAATGAAAGCCGTTGCCGACTATATCGCCGGCCTGAAGTAAGCAAACGCGTAAGCACACGGAGGCGGGCAGTACGGGCGCGCCAGCCGGCATC
>Ga0326735_1000320_pt1 | contig 11587 bp, 9 predicted proteins | sample 37_GP2_1092_FD_207945 | JGI IMG/M metagenome (GOLD analysis project Ga0326735, IMG submission 207945) | Glacier ice microbial communities from Ngari, Tibet, China - 37_GP2_109.2 | ecosystem: Environmental > Aquatic > Freshwater > Ice > Glacier | place: China: Ngari, Tibet | collected 2018-07-31
AGCAATTTAATCTATATCCGCGTGGCGACCCGCGCGCCGAGACCACCATCGACGAGGACATCGCCGACACGCGCGCGGCCACGCTCGAGCAAGTAAAAGAATTTCATCAACAGTTCTACGGCGCCGCGCCAGCGGAACTGGCGATCGTGGGCGACTTCGACGCCGCCGCCATCGCGCCGCTGGTCGACCAGCTGTTCGGCAGCTGGAAGGCCCAGGCGCACGTGGCGCCGCTGCTGCGCCGGCACGAAGACATTGCGCCAGTGCGCAAGACGCTCGACACGCCCGACAAGGAGAACGGCTTTTATACGGCGCGCATGAACCTCGACCTGAACATCGAAGACGCCGATTATCCGGCCCTGATGCTGGCCAATTACGTGTTCGGCGAAGGCGGCCTGAAGTCGCGCCTGATGGACCGCATCCGCCAGAAGGATGGCTTGTCGTACGGCGGCGGCTCGCAGCTGGCGCCGGGCGAGCTCGACCGCGCCGGCATGTTCGCCATCAGCGCCATCGCGGCGCCGCAAAATCTGCGCAAACTCGATGCCGCGGTGCGCGAAGAACTGGCGCGCGCGGCGCAACGCGGCTTCACGCAAGCGGAACTGGCCGGCGCCAAGTCGGGCGTCCTGCAGCAGCGCATGCAGAACCGGGCGGAAGACGCGGTGCTGGCAGCCGGCTGGACCAGCTACCTGTACCGCGGCAAGACGTTCGACTGGAGCCGCCAGTTCGAACAGCGGCTGGCCGCAGTCACCCTGGCGCAGCTGAACGCCGCCTTTCGCAAGGCGATCGACCCGTCGAAACTGAGCGTGGTGATGGCCGGAGACCAGCAAAAGGCAACAGTGGCGCCAAAATAATGCTATTCCCATCATTAAAAACCGGCTTTCCGCATGATCCATTGTTCGATCCTCTGCCCACATCGGGTATCATGTTGCTCTAGGGCAGTTAAAACTGCCTCTGTTCAATAATGGGATACGCAATGGTCGGCAAGAACAAGCAGCAGCAGGATGGGTATTTCGAAGGCAAAGTGGTGTTGGTGACGGGTGCGGCGGGCGGTATCGGCCGCGCCACGGCGATCGCTTTCGGACGCGCCGGCGCCAACGTGGTGGTGGCGGATTTGTCGGTCGATGGCGGCCATGCGACGGCGGCGATGATTGTCGAAGCCGGCGGCAAGGCGCTGTTCGTGCAGACGAATGTGACGCGCGCGCCTGACGTCGAAGCGCTGATCGACAAAACGGTGTCGTATTTCGGCCGTCTCGACTGCGCCTTCAACAATGCCGGCATCGAAGAAGAGCACTTGCTGCTGGCCGACGCCGACGAGGCGCTGTTCGACCGCATCATGAACGTCAACGTCAAGGGCACCTGGCTGTGCATGAAGTACGAAATCCGCCAGATGCTCAAGCAGGGCGGCGGGGCGATTGTCAATACGGCGTCGGTGGCCGGGCTGGTAGGCGCGCCGACGCAGGCGATCTACGCGGCCAGTAAGCACGCCATGGTCGGCATGACCAAGACCGCGGCGGCCGAATATGGCCGCGCCGGGATTCGTGTCAACAGCGTGTGCCCCGGCGTGATCAATACGCCGATGCTCGCGCGCGCGCTCGAACGCGACCCAACGCGCGAAAAGAAACTGCGCAACCTGCATCCGATCGGGCGTTTCGGCGAAGCGGCCGACGTCGCCAACGCGGCGCTGTGGCTGTGTTCGAGCCAGGCCGCGTTCGTCACCGGCCACCAGCTGATGGTCGACGGCGGGCTGACGGCAATCTAAACGCCGGGTTTTTTACTTTTTTACTTCGGCCGGGGCGGGCGCAGCTGGCGATTCGGTGTCGGCAATCGCCGCGCCCGCGATTCGCCGAGCGCGTCGTTGCGCACCGCTTCCTGGAAATCAAGATCGCGCTCCATCACGTCGTGATAGTGAGCCTTCCTCGGAAGGATATTGATTACCGGAGAAATGTCACGGTTGTTATGTACACCGGTTAACCTTGGGGACGGAAGTGCGGCGCATGAAAAAAGGCGGGCCGGACCGAAGTCCGTACCCGCCTGGGCAAGCGCGCGTGCGGTGGCGCCGGCTTACTTGGCGACCGGGGCCGCAGCAGCTACAGGAATAGCGGCAGCCGCAGGCACTGCCGACCGATTGGTCCACATGATCCAATACCGGGCCAGATCGGCGAGGCCGTCGTCGCCCTTGACCGATTCGAGCGTCTTGACCGCTTCGGCCTTGCGGCCGGCCATGGCGTAGGCCATGCCCAGGCGCAGCTTGTAATCGTCGCCTTTCTTGGCGATGCCTTTGGCAATGCCCTGTTCCATCAACGGGATGCCCTTGTCGAACTGGTCCATCGTGACGTAGGCGTAGCCCAGGTTGACCAGGCCGGCGCCATCCTTTGCCTTGGCAGCGCCCGCTTCACCGCTGGCGATGTTCTTGGCGTCGTCGGCCGCGCCCTTGGCAGCCTTGTCGCGCAATTGCTTGTGTTTGGCCGCGTTCGAACCGGCGCCCAGCACGCCGTTGGCAAAGCCGGCGTCGAGGACTTTTTTCGCTTCGGTCGGAAAGCCGGCGGCCAGGTCCAGTTCGGCCATTTCGGCATACTCTTCCGGCGCCATTGCCTTCAGCGTCACCGCTTGCAGCCGCAGCACGTCGAGGTCACGCGACCGGTTGTAGCCGGGTTTGCTCTGCATGCGGTGCAGCAGGTCGCTCCAGTATTCGTCCGTCGGGTACAGCGCCACCAGTTTTTCCATCGACGCGATGTAAGTCGCGGTGTCCTTCAACTTGGAGGCCGAACTGGCGAGCAGGCGCAACTCTTCCAGCGACGGTGCCTTGCCGGCTTTTTCGTTGTCGGCGATCTCGGCGCTCAGTTCCGTTTTGGCGGTGGCGTAGTCACCGCCCAGGTAGTACGCACGGATCATCGAGCCGCGCGCTTTTTGCGGCGTCGCGCTGTCTTTCTGGTAGCGCTTGAACCACTCGATCGCTTTCGGGTAGTCCTTGGCGTTGTAGTGAAGGTTGCCCAGCGCCAGGATGAAATCGCTTTGTTCCTGGCCCTGCAGGCGGCCGGTGTTGATGACCGCATCGAGGGCGGCCATCGCCATCGCGTCGTTGCCGGACCCTACGCCGAGCGCGACCTTCATACGGTCGATCACATAGATTTCGTACGGGGTTTTCGCCGGAAAGGCATCGGCCTGGGTCAGGCGGGCCTGGACGTCAGCGTACTTTTTTTCCGCCATCAACAGCTTGACTGCTGCCGGATCGAGCAGTTTGAACAGCTCGGGGCGGACGGTATCGGCAGGTGGGGCCACGGCGGCAGCCGGTGCGGCTGCCTTCTGTGCGTGGGCGCCGGTCATCAGGACGGGCACTGCGTTCAGGCCGATTGCGGCCAACATCAGGCTGATGCGGGCGAGGCGGATATGGGACATGGAAAACCCTTCGATCAATGACAATAAATGAGCTGAGTCTGGTAACAGCGCGAGAGGCTCGATGCGTGCACTTGGCGCTTCGATCGAGCCAGGTCAGGCGCGCGCATATTGTCCCATAAAGTTGTCCAGATCTACTCTGTAATTGTGCGCAACGATTCCTATTCGAAACCCCCTATCAGAAGCCGGCCACCGGGCAGCATCCGCGCGCTTCCAGTTCCCCGGCCAGCCACGCATTGACGGCATCGAGCGCGGGCGCCGCAAAGCCGTAAGTGATCAGCGCCGGCGCCGCGATGTCGAGCGCCTGGTAAGGGTTCCACAGCGCCAGGTGCAGGTCGGGCCTCCAGCCGGCGCGCGCGTTCGGACCGTAGCGCAGGCGTGAGGTCGAGGCCAGCATTGTGAAGCGGCCGTCGGCCGGCAGGCAATTCCAGTCGAACGTCTCGGCATCGAGGAACGTCACGGTGTCGACGTCGTACAGGCGCGCCAGCGCGGCGGTCAGCGCGGCGGCTGGCACGCCGGCTTCGGACACACCGTCGCTGACAACGTCCTGGCGCACCACCAGCCGCACTTTGGCGCCGGGGCCAGGGCGCTGTGGCTCGCCGCGCGCGGTCAGGCCGCGCCGCCAGGCGTCAGCCATCAGGTCGCGGTCGGCGCCGTCTGCCGGATAGTCGCGCTGCACGCACGGGTAGGCGCGCGCCAACGCTTCCAGGCGCGCCAGGCGCTGCGCGATGTCGTCGGCACTCAAGCTGCCGTCGTCGATGGCGGCGGCGATCGCCGCGATCGTCTCTTCCCGGATCGCGGCATCGCCCAGCGCCATCACCATGTCGGCGCCGGCAACGAGGGCGTTGACAGCGGCATGGCCGGCGCCGTAGCGGTGCGCGATCGCATGCATGTCCATCGCATCGGTGATGATCACACCGTCGTATTGCCACTGTTCGCGCAGCAGGCCGGTAAGGATACGGCGCGACATCGTGGCCGGGAACTCGGGATCGAGCGTCGGGTACACGATGTGCGCGGTCATCATCGCCGGCGCTTTGCCGGCGGCCAGGCGGAACGGCGCAAACTCGAACTGCTCCAGTTCGGCCAGCGGCTTGTCCACCGTCGGCAGGTCGCGGTGCGAATCGACGTGGGTGTCGCCGTGGCCGGGGAAGTGCTTGACGCAGCAGGCAACGCCCTCCGATTCGCTGCCCGCCATCCAGGCCATCGCCAGTTCGGTGGCGCGCTGCGGATCGGCGCCGAACGAGCGCTCGGCGATCACCGGATTGTGCGGGTTGTTGTTCAGGTCGAGGACGGGCGCGAAATTCCAGTTGAAGCCGAGCGCCTTGATCGCGCGCGCCACCGCCGCGCCGACGTTGCGCGCAAGGGTAGTGTCGTCGGCCGCGCCGAGCGCCATTGCCGACGGCGGCGCCGGCACCCAGGTCGAACGCACCACGGCGCCGCCTTCCTGGTCCAGCGCGATCAGCGCGTCCGGGCCCATCACGGCGCGCAGGCTCGCGGTCAGGCGTGCGAGCTGGGTGGCATCGGTCATGTTCTGGCGGAACAGGCAGACGCCGCGCACGTTGGTCGCCTTCAGCAATTCGGCGCTGGCGGCATCGAGCTCGGTGCCGGCAATGCGCACCATGATCAAGCGGCCGGCCAGGTTTCTGGAGTCGGTCATTTAGTTGGTCCTGGTGACTTTGCTGAGGTGGCGCGGGCGGTCCGGATCCATGCCGCGTGCTTCGGCCAGCCGGGCGGCCATCACATAAAATGCCTGCACGGCGACGATCGGATCGAGGTCGGGCGTGGCGGCGACCGGCAAGGTCAGGTCGCGTTCGGCAACATCGAGTGGCGCCGCCAGCAGGACGCGCGCGCCACGCCCGCGCATTTCGGTCGCCAGTTGCACCAGGGAAGCCTGGGTCGGTCCGCGCGTGGCGAAGATCAGCAGCGGATAGCCGTCCTCGATCAGCGCCATCGGGCCGTGCTTGATTTCGGCGCCGCTGAAGGCTTCGGCTTGCAGCGCCGAGGTTTCCTTGAACTTGAGCGCCGATTCGAGCGCTACGGGGAAGCTGATGCCGCGCCCGACCACCATGATGTTGCGGGCCGGCGCCAGCACCTCGAGCGCTGCCGACCAGTCAGCGCGCGCGCCGATCGCCAGCGCCTCCGGCAATGCGGCCAGCCCTTCGGTCAATTCCGGGTCGTTCTGCCATTGCGCCACCAGGCGCGCGCTGGCCACCAGGCTGGTGATGAAGCTCTTGGTCGCGGCCACGCTCAGCTCTTTGCCTGCATGCAGCGGCATCGCCCATTCGGCGGCCGTAGCAAGGGGCGAATCGATGTCGTTGACCAGCGCGACGGTAGTGGCGCCGCCGTCGCGGAAATAGCGGATCGGCTCGATTACGTCCGGACTCTGGCCCGACTGCGAGATTGCGATCGTCAAGGTATCGCGCGTCACCAAAGGCGACTTGTACAAGGTCACCAGCGACATCGGCAGCGAGGCGACGACGCGGCCCATGCGCGCCATGATCAGGTAGGCGCAGTAGTTGGCGGCGTGGTCGGAACTGCCGCGCGCCACCGTCAGTGTCGTGTTGAAATTGGTGGAGCGCAGTTTGCGGCCAAGTTCGGCGTAGTGTCCGACGTCTTGCGACAATTGCAGCGAAACGCATTCGGCCGCGGATATTGCCTCTTTAAGCATTAGTGAGGTCACAAACTTCCCCTTCTATATATACAGCTTTGATGTGCAGGTTACGGTCCAGGACCACGATGTCGGCGAAGCAGCCGGGGGCCAGTCGGCCGCGCTGTGCTTCGCCCAAGTAATCGGCGGCGTTGGTGGAGACGCGTTGCGAGGCATCGGCCAGGTCGAGGCCGATGCCGACCAGGTTGCGCAGCGCCTGGTCCATGGTCAGGGTGCTGCCGGCCAGCGTGCCGTCGGGCAGGCGCACGCCGCCCATGCATTTGTGAACCAGCTGGCGGCCCAGCATGTAGTCGCCGTCCGGCATGCCGGTGGCGGCGGTCGAATCGGTGACGCAGTACAGGCGCGGGATCGCGCGCAGCGCCACCTTGATCGCGCCCGGGTGCACGTGCAGCAGGTCGGGGATGATCTCGGCGTATTCGGCGTGCGCCAGCGCGGCGCCGACCATGCCCGGCGCGCGGTGGTGCAGCGGGTTCATCGCATTGAAGAGGTGGGTGAAGCCGGCCGCGCCATGCGCCAGCGCGGCGACGCCGTCGTCGTAAGACCCCGTGGTGTGGCCGATCTGCACGCGGATGCCGGCGTCGGCCAGCTCGCGTACCAGCGCGAGATGGCCCTCCATTTCGGGCGCCACCGTGATCAGGCGCATCGGCGCGTGGCTGCCCAGTTCCTGCACTTCGGCCAGCGTGGCCGAACGCGCGTAGGCCGGCTGGGCGCCAAGCTTGCCGGGATTGATGTACGGGCCTTCCAGGTGGACGCCGAGGATGCGCGCGGCGCCCGGACGGCGCGCGGCGCAGGCGGCGCCGATCGCCTTCAAGGCGGCGACGATATCTTCCGGCGGCGCCGTCATGGTGGTGGCCAGCAGGCTGGTGGTGCCGTGCTTTGCGTGCATCGCCGCGATCACGTGCGGCGCCTCGCCCGCTTCCATCACGTCGCGTCCGCCGCCGCCGTGAACGTGCAGGTCGATGAAGCCGGGGATGATGTAGTCGTCGCTGTTGATCGACGGATCGTTGGCGTCTCCTTCGATCTGAACGATGCGCTCGCCGAAGCTGATCGCGCCATGGACCCAGCCGGCCGGTGTCAGGATATTGCCGTTGATTGATGTGTCGCCGATTGCTGTGTCGCCGATTGCTGCGCTCATCAAAGTCGCTCCGTTGGTTGGTTGACGTGCATCTCGATCATGCGCAGCGCGCCGCTGGCGGCGTCGCCGCGCGGCGCCCGGCTGCGCGCCAGCAGGGCGAAAGGCAAATACGCGCGCAGTGGCGCGCCAAGGCCGCCGCACAAGGCCAGCGGCAGCGTGCCGGAAGGGTCGAGCGCGTGCGCGATGGCGGCCACTTCGACGCCGGCGTCGACCAGCAAGCCGCGCGCCGTAGCATCGAGGGCGGCATGATTAAAAACGATCGGCGCCAGTTGCGCGTAGCTGGTCTGGGTGGCCTGGCCGAGCCAGACCTGGATTGCATCGCGTCCGCCGCCGCAGGCATCGATCAGCGCTTGGGCAAACGCGCTGGCCGGTTTGCGCCCGTCCATCACCTGTTCGATATGGTTGACGGCGCGCAGGCCGATCCAGCCGCCGCTCGCTTCGTCGCCGGCGGGGAAACCCCAGCCACCGACTTCGCGCTGCTCGCCGCCGGGCAGCAGGGCCTGGCCGACGCTGCCGGTGCCGATGGCGACGATCGTGCCCGGCTCGCCGCAATGGGCGCCGGTCAAGGTGGTGTAGCCGTCGGTCTCGAGCCGCAACGCGCCATAGCCCGGATCGGCGGCGATGAATTGGGCCGCCCACAGTTTGTTATGCACGCCGGCCAGGCCGAGGCCGATCGCCACCGCGGTCAGCGGCGGCTGCGCAATGCCGGCCTGGGCGAATGCCTTGCCGACCGCGTCGCCGATGTTGTTCCAGGCGCTGGCGATGCCGTGCGCCAGGCCCGACGGGCCGCTGTGCGCCTGCGCCAGTTCGGTGCCGCCGGCGTCTGCCAGCCGTACGCGGGTGCCGGTTCCGCCGCCGTCGACGCCGATGAAGTATTCGATCATGTTGTGGTGGGGATGGTGAGCTGAGGGGGAGGTCAGCGCACTATAGGTTTGGCTCCACAGCTTGTCAACAGGTATTTAATTGGTATTGAAATAGGTCGAATCGGCATTGCGGAATAGCGCCGGGTTATGTGGCTAACCCGTTGTTATTTAAACGGAAATGGCAGGTGCGGAAGTGGTATTACTGCGCTAGTCCGCCGTCGTCCCCGCGCAGCGAAAACGACGGTGCTGGCTGCGCTTCGGCCAGCTTACTTTGCAATCTCCACCACCGGCAGCTCAACGTAGCTGCTGTGATAAATACGCTGGGTGGCCTTCTTGTAATCACCTGGCTTCGCATCGAAGATGCTCGGCACGAAGGTCTGCGGATTGCGGTCGTACAGCGGGAACCAGCTCGACTGGATCTGCACCATGATGCGGTGGCCCGGCAGGAACACGTGGTTGGCGGTCGGCAGCGCGAACCGGTAGGCCAGTGCCTTGTTGGCCGCGATCGGCCTGGCCGTTTCATAGCTTTCACGGTAACGGCCGCGGAAGATGTCGGCCGAAATCATCAACTGGTAGCCGCCCATCGCCGGCTGGTCCGCCACCTGGTCGGGATACAGGTCGATCACTTTGACGACCCAGTCCGAATCGGTGCCGCTGGTCGAGGCGATCAGGTTGGCGATCGGCTCGCCGCTGATTTTGAGCGGCGCGGTCAAGATGTCCGAGGTGAAGGTCAGCACGTCGGTGCGGCCCGATGCTTCGCGCTGGTCGTCGGCCAGCCAGCGCGGCCAGCTCTGGCCCTTGGCCTCGTCGTAACCGTTTTTCATCGGCCGCGCGCGGTACGGCACCGGCTTGGCCGGATCGGCGACGTATTCGTCGTAGTCCTTGCCGGCATTGGATCCGGCTTCGCCGCCCAGGGCCAGCCTCTGGCCGGCCGCAAGACGCAGCGCCGCCGGCTTGATCGCGCAGCCGCTGGCGCATCCGCTCGGCCAAGAGGCCAGACTGCGCCACTTGTTGGTGCCGGTCTCGAACGCCGACACCGGCGCTACCGTAGGCGCATTCGCGGCTGTCGGACCGTCTTTCAGGTAACGGTCGAGGAAGGGGCGCAGGATCTCCTGGCGGAAGTGGAGGGCGGTGTCGCTATTAAAATTGAGGGCGCCGAGTTTGCTGCCGTCGCCGATGCCGCCGCCGTGCGACCACGGCCCCATCACCAGGAACACCTTGTCGTTGGCGCTGTCGTTCGGCTTGATCGCCTTGTACATCGCGATGGCGCCGTAGATGTCCTCGGCGTCCCACAGGCTGTGCACCAGCATCGTCGGCACCGTCACCGGCTGCTTTGCCAGGATCTTGTCCACCGCCTGCTCGCGCCAGAAGGCGTCGTAGGTCGGGTGGGCGACGATCTTGCGCCAGAAGCCGCTCTGCTGCAAGCCGCGCTGGCGCGCCAGTTCGCCGGCGGAGCCTGCCCGCAGGTAGGTATCGTAGTCGTCGTAGGTGGAGGTGAACCACTTGGCGTCGTTCTTGCGGGTGACGACCTGCTCCATCACGTACGACAGGTTGATCTGCCGGAAGGCGCCGTGGTGGAACCAGTCGTCGCCCATCCAGCCGTCGACCATCGGGTTCATCGGCACCGCCACTTTCAGCGCCGGGTGCGGATTGACCAGCGCCATCAGCGGCAGGAAGCCGTCGTACGAGATGCCGATGATGCCGACCTTGCCGTTCGATTCCGGCAGGTTTTTGGTGAGCCACTCGATGGTGTCCCAGGTGTCGGTCGAATGGTCGACCGGCGTCGCGTTCTGCGGGCCGGACAGCGGCCGGTTCATCACGTAGTCGCCTTCCGAGCCGTACTTGCCGCGCACGTCCTGTACCACGCGGATGTAGCCGCCTTCGACGATGACGTCGGCCGCATTGTCGTAGCCCTGCAGGATCGACTTCATGTCCGAGCTCTCGGCGTGACTGGTCAGGCCGCCGGCATCGTACGGTGTGCGGGTCAGCAGCACCGGCGCGCCTTTGGCGTTGCGCGGGATGACGATCACGGTATTGAGCTTGACGCCGTCGCGCATCGGCACCATCACCGTGCGCTTGACGTAGTTGAAGCTGGTGGTGACGGGTGTGAATTCGGCGGGCGTATCGGACGGCAGGGCCGGATAGGTGGCCGCAGCGGAAGCAGCGGCCGGGACGGCAGGGAGAGCTGGCGCGGGAGCGGTTTGGGCCTGGGCCAGGCTTAAGCTGACCGCGGCGAATGCGACTGCGCTGGCAAGCGGCGCCAGGCGGGTAATCGGTGACTTCATGTGGCTTCCTTGTGAGCGTGACCGCGATGTCGAGCCACCGCCGCATGCGGGTCCGCGCGGCGCGCCGTTACATTATCACAATGATTATTCCTTCGCAGCTTTATTCAAGTGCGTGCGGCAGGCAATTGGATCAGTTCTTGTATTGATCGAGCTGCACTGCCAGCGCGGTCTTGTAATGCTTCACGAACTCGACGGCTTCGGCCCGTGCTTCGGCGCCGCTGATGGTCACAGCCGGCAGGTTCAGGTTCGGGGCGAGCACCGTGGCGCTGGCGGCGACCTTGCTGCCGCTGTACGCGCAAACAATGCCGGACGTGGTGCTTGACGTCACGCTGGCCGATCATACGATCGACCTGGTCGAGGAGGGCTTCGACGTCGGCCTGCAGAAATTCGACGCCAGCATGATCGCGCGCCGGCTGGCGACCTCCAAGGTCGTGCTGTGCGCGTCGCCGGCCACGCCTGCCGACGTGTCCGGCCACGACTGCCTCAATTTCGCCTTCGAACAGCTGCGTCACCACTGGCCGGTGCATTGGGAAAATCAAGTGCTGAACGCGCCGATCGTCAGCCGGATGGTGTCGAACAGCGGCGCCGTGCTGCGCCTGGCCGCGCTGGCCGGAATGGGTATCATGCTGCGCTCGTCGTTCACGCTGGAAAACGACCTGGAGAGCGGGCGGCTGGTGCAGTTGCTGCAAGGGCACCACCTGGGCCAGTTGTCGGTGATGATGGTGTACCCGAGCCGGCGCCTGCTGTCGGCCAAGGTGTGCAGCTTCGTCGGTTTTTTGAATGCCCAGTTTCCGCACCCCGAATCGGATCCGTGGCTGGCCGGTGACTGACTGTCCGCCGCGCTTGCGGCGTGCGCCCACGCCTTCCGCACCGCCGGCGTGCGCCCGGTGTCATAATGCGAACGTTCTACCGCGGATTAGCCGCGATCGGTAAGCATCATCCAACACCCACATCAAGGAGGCTTCAATGACCAAAGCACAAGACAATAAGAAGGAAACCAAGAAAGAGCCGGCCAAGACCATGAAGGAAAAGAAGGAAGCCAAGAAGGTCAAGAAGGAAGAGCGCTCGCGGCAGTAAAGGCGCGTGCGGGAACCCCGATGCGCCAGATGAACGGCCTGGCCCGACTGTCGGCAGTGCGCGCGGCCCTGGCTTGCGCGCGGCTGCGCGCGTCGTTGCGCCTGTTGTCGTGTCTATTGTTGTGCCCCAGCGCGCCTGTCGGCGCGGCGGCGCCGTCGACGTTCGGCCC
>Ga0326735_1000321_pt1 | contig 11575 bp, 9 predicted proteins | sample 37_GP2_1092_FD_207945 | JGI IMG/M metagenome (GOLD analysis project Ga0326735, IMG submission 207945) | Glacier ice microbial communities from Ngari, Tibet, China - 37_GP2_109.2 | ecosystem: Environmental > Aquatic > Freshwater > Ice > Glacier | place: China: Ngari, Tibet | collected 2018-07-31
TCGCCGGCACCGGGCTTGTTATCTATCGCCTGCGTAAAATAGCGCGTTGCTGCCGCCAGCTCTCCCTCGGGGCCGCCGAATTGCTCTGGCATCAGCTTGGCCAGGCCAGGATTCGATTTGCTGACCGGTACCGTGTACTGTAGGCGTTTGTTGTGAGCCAACATAACTTCTTTCCAATTGAACGTCGGCCTTCCGACGGTGGACGTGGGCGACATGCCCTTGCCGCTTAATTATGCCGCCCGCCTGGCGAGGTCATCGTCGGCGCCTTGCTGATGTGAATGTAGGACAGTTGCGCGCAAAGGTGCCGGACGGCATGCCGGCCCAACGACGGCGGGCGCCTGCCGGCCGATACAAGCGCCGCTTACCAGTTGACGTGGTGCGAAGTCGGCTTGGTCGCCATCAGCCACACCGCGGCGATGCGGTCGAGGCCGGCGCCGGCCGGCTTGCCCAGCTCGTCGCTGCGGATGTCGGGATCGATCTCGTCGTAAGACCACGCAAATCCGGCCCGGTCAAGGCGGCGCGCCACTTCTTCGCCGAACTGGTCGACGCCGTCGACAATGCCGGGCGTCGTGTACAGCAACAAGGTACCGCCGGGCGCCAGGCGGCCAATGGCGGCGTTGACGATGGCGCCTGAAACGGCGGCGCCGCCGTGGCGGCAGGTGAGGGCGGCGTCGTCGACCATGCAGGCCGGATTGGCTACGATCAGGTCGAATGTGCCATCGACATTTGCCAGCATGTGGCTGTACTCCGGCAGCACCCCCGTGGCGTTGGCCAGCAAGGCATTGACCCGCGTCAGTGCCAGGGCAACCGGGTTGGTGTCGACCGCGTGCACCGACGCCGCCGGGCACATGTGGGCCAGCTCGATGGCGCCGGTTCCGGCGGCGCAACCGAGATCGATGCAGCGCGTCACCCGGCCCGCCAGCGCCGGCACGCAGAAGCGCAGCTGGCGCGCGAACCGATAGGTATCGGGACCGAAACAAACTGTGTCAGGGGCAGTACCGGCGTCGGCCTGGCCGGCCGGGTGTGCCGAGTGAAAATAGAGCTGCTCGCCAAGCGAGGAGACCCGCAAGGTACTGCGCAGTCCGTTGCCGGACTCCGCCAGCATGCCGGCATCGCGCATTGCGCTCAGGATGGCGACCGGTATCAGGGCCGGGTTAAACTCGCGGTTCCAGCCGAACACGTCGACAAGGCTGCGCGCCCGCGCGTTGCCCGGGCGGCTATTGACGAGCTCGATCGTTGCCGGGGTCGGGGTGTGGAACCGGTAATTAATCTGCTGGAGTTCTTTGCCCAGATGAACCAGCGCCGCGGCAACAGAAGCAAGCGGACTCGGGCGGGTGACCGTGGGCGGTCTCTTGTGCTCGAATTGCAATATCATGATGCGCTCCGTATCTCGGCAGTCTTGATGGGTGCCATGACTTGGTTCGGACCGCTGCGTGATCGTCGTGATCGTCGTGATCGCGGCTTCCCTGCGTTTCGTCGCAAGGTGCAGCAACACTGCAGATGATAGCGAAGCGCCAGCGCTTTTCACGTCGGGGTTCCGGCCAAGTAAGTGTAGGCCACGTCCTATCGAATTTCTGGCAAATAATGGAGGCGATGCATCAGCGGTCCTGGCCGATACATGCGGCGCCGGCACATGCGGCAATTTTTTTTGTACTGCTCAGCTTGAAACGAGGGTCTGCACGCATTACTATTGAGTTCAGCGAGGGAGGTCACGATGGGGCCCAAATTAAACAGCGACGAACTGAACGCATTGCAATCCCTTAATCCAGGCATGGCCAACCCCGCTGCGCGCTACCGCGAAGGGGACCTGCCGCAACGATTGTTTGCCTTCAACCTGGTGTCGCGCCATCCGTGCGGCACCACCGTCCTCACCAAGAACGGCGAGCGCGCCTTGTTCGGCCAGGCCTGCTTCGCCGCGCTCGACGCCATCGACCGCGGCGACACCGTCGAACTCGACGACGACGTGCGCAAATGGTTGCTGGTCAGCGGATTTGTCGACGCCGGCGCGGCGGCGGCTTGTCCTTCGATCACCACCCGCGGCGGGCTTTGGCTGGCGTCATTCAAAGAAGAGGGTGCCTCAGTTTCCCCGGCATTGACCGCGGCGGATTTTGCCGGGCGCCGCGCTTGAGTTCCCACCTGGCGGGCGCGCCAGGATGAACGCCATCTCATGAAACAAGGAGAACATCATGTTTTCGCTTAAAGATATCAGCCCGTCGATCACCGACATGATCCGCTTCGACCATTCGCATGTGATGCTCACCTCGCACCAATATGTGGTGACGAAAAAGTCCACGGTTAAAAAAGCGTTGGCCGAAATCATTTGCGATGCACTGGAAATTCATTCGACGCTGGAAGAAGAAACCTTTTATCCGGCGCTGCGTCAATTGGGCATGGGCGGCTCAGCCCTCGAAAAAAGCATCCCGCAACACCTCGAGATGCGCAACATGATCGCCAAGATTCGCCAAGCCGATCCGGCTACGCCGCGCTATGACCAACTGGTGAGCGAACTGATGCGAGACGTGATGCACCATGTGGCCGATGAAGAAACCATTTTGCTGCCGGAAGCGGAGCGCATGCTGGGCAAAACGCGGCTCAACGAACTCGGGGTTCAAATGAGCAAGCGCCGCATGCAGCTGCTGGGGCCTAAGGCGGGCAAGGTGGCGATGAATACCTTTGTCGGGTTTTCGTCGAGCACGACGGCCGTCGTGCTCAGCGCCGTCAGTGCGCTGCTGGTCGGGCGGTTCCTGACCAAAAAGCTGATGTGACCGGCGTTGGCGGCGCCGGCTCGCGCTCCTGCAGGAACCGGCCGAGCGCGCTGTCGAGCGTGGGCAGCAGGATCGCCCGGTTGCTGACCAGCGCACTGTAACGCGGCCGGGCGGCGATGTAACGGCAGTCGGCTGCCGGCCGGGGTTCGAGCCTGCTGCTGTCCACCCCGGCCCGCGCGGCCGCCCTGGCGGCAAGCCCGGCCCACGTGAGCGGATCGCCGTTGGTCAGGTGCCAGACGCCGCGCTCGCCGTCGATGATCAGGTCCAGGCAGGTATTGACCAGGTCCGGGACATAGGTCGGCGACACGGTGACGTCGTCGGCTGCATAAAACGGCCGGCCCGCCTCGAGCGTGCCGAGGGCCCGGACCACAAAATTATGCTGGTCCCACGGACCGAAAAACGCACTGGTGCGCACTACCAGCGCCTTCGGGCAGGCTTCCAGCACGGCCGACTCGCCCCTGGCCTTGCTGCGGCCGTACATATTGATCGGCGCCATGGCATCGGTTTCGACATACGGCGCGCCACGCCGGCCGTCGAACACCAGGTCGCTCGAAAACGTCGTCAGGTGTACCCCTTCGCGCGCGCAGGCGCAAGCCAGCATGGCCGGGCCGTGCGCGTTTTCGCGGAAGCATCGCTGGACGTTGTGCTCCGCATCGTCGATCCGCACGTAGCCGCTGGCGTTGACGATCGCCCATGGACGGTAGCGGGCGATCGCCGCCGCCACCGAGACTGGATCGGCGATGTCCATGTCGCGCCGCGACAGCAGTCGATGCGACAGGTTGCGCTGCGCGCAGATGCGGGCAAAGGCGCGGCCCAAAGTGCCACTGGCGCCGGAAATGAGGATCGGCGCGCCGGCGGCATGGATGTGGCCGGCAATCTCGGCCCCGGCCAGCCCGGCCAGCAGGCGGCTGCCGCGGCGCCACCAGCCGTCGCCGGCAAGCACCGGATGGTCCGGCGTGCGGCCGGAGCCGAGCTGGCGCAGCAGGGGGGCGAGCGCGGTCGGGCGCGGCACGGCAAAGCGCACATCGAAGGCGCCGGATTCGTAATAGCCTTCGGACCGGGTGACCAGGCTGTTCCAGTCGAACGAGCCGAGCAAGGACCACGAGGTAATGGCGCGCAAGTCGACGCCTTTGGCGCGCACCTCTTCGCCGGCGCGCCATATTTCCAGCAGCCAGCGCAACTGGTCTTCGCGGTGCGCGTCGATGTGGGCCTCGGTGACGGCCAGCGGCAAGCGGTAGCGCTCCCATGCTTCTTCGAGCAAGGGGCCGATGCCCGCAATCGGGGTGGCCCGCACACGCACCGTTTCGATGTCGACGCAAGCCTGGCCGTCGACCAGCCCGGCCAAGTGGGGCGGGTAACGTTCGGTGCGATGGTCGACCCAGCGCTCGCTGGTGACGTAATAATTGACGCCGATGATATCCGGCGGACAGCGATTGACGCGGAACCAGTCCAGCTCGGAGGCGTCGATTCCTGAGTGAATCAGGTAGCGCCACAGCGCGTGGTCCGGATCGACCATGCCGCACAGTAGATCCCATGCCAGCCAGCGTCGTTCGTTATAGAACGTGGCCAGCGCGGCCATCGGTTCGGTACCGCACGTTTTGCCCAGGTCGTCAGGCTGCACCAACTTTGCACGTGGATTGACCAGACGGATTGCGCGCATCGACAGCACCACGGCGCGGCACTGGTTCAACAGGGCGCGGACGAATTGCGCGTCGTTTGCGCCGTGCGGATACCACCAGCCGTACAGTCCGCAAAAGCGCGCGGTGGTGAGCGGCTCGTTGACCGGCGTGTAGTACTCGAGCCACGGGTAACGCGCGGCGACCGCGCCGGCATACTCGGCCAGCCCGGTAGCAAACGTCGGCTCGAGCAGGCTGCTGTGACGCGGTCCGCTGCCATGATGGACCAGGCCGGCGATGACCTCGATCCGGGCTTCGCGCAACGCCGGCAACTGGCGGTCGGGCCAGCCCCAGTCGGCCGCGCCGATGCCGTCAAGCGCGACGCGCTCCCATAGCACGGGGTAACGGATGGCTTTGATGCCGAGCGCGGCGAAGCGCTCGATGTCGCCCGGCCGGCGCTCATGACCGTTGCGCTCGACCTGGTCGAAATAGCGCTCGCCTACCCGGTTGAGCGTGCATTCGACACCGCCCCACAAAGCCAGTTTTTCCGCCCTGCCGTACTCGATGGCTGGTTTCATGATGTTGCCTTGTCTGGTGGAAAAGAAGCAAAGGAAACGCGCCGGCCTCACCCTTGGCGCGTTCATGAATTTTATACATTGCCGTGCCGCCGCACGGGGGCATGACGGGTGTTTGGTCGGTAGGAATCCACCGGAATCTACTGTAAGCATATGACTACAAAATGTTTCCGGTGGTCGAGTTTTGCGATATCTGGACGGTTGAGCGAGGGCGCTGCCATAGGGAAGAGACTGCGTAATAAAATTTAACAAAAATATATTTTTGCAACATTGTGGTGCATAAATGAAACCTCGAAAACACCATTACTGTTACGATTGTTACATTAGTTTTATACGGATGAGCCCCATGATGCATGTCGTTGAAATGGTCAAACCGGACGGTCGGGCGCTTGCGCTGTACAGCCGCGCGCCGATCCAGTTTGCCGCCGCCGCGCCGAGTCCGTTCGCCGACCCGCTGGCGGCCAACCCGCATTTTCGCTGGCATCCGCTGCGCGGCGAATGGGTCGCTTACGCGGCTTTTCGCCAACACCGCACCTTCCAGCCGCCGCCCGAGTACAACCCGCTGGCGGTGACGACCGATCCGGCGGCGCCGACCGAACTGCCGGAAGGCGATTACGAGATCGCCGTGTTCGACAACCGCTTTCCCTCGATGAGCCTGGACGCCCACGATGCGCCCGCGTCGAGCGTGCCGACCGCACCGGCGGCCGGCCACTGCGAAGTCGTCGTGTTCACCCAGAATCCGGCCGATGCGCTGGCCCGGCTGCCGCTTGGCCGCATCGAACTGCTGCTCGCAGTGTGGGGCGACCGCACTGTCCGGGCCGGCCGGCGCGGCGCCATCAAGTATGTGCTGCCGTTCGAGAACCGCGGCGTCGAGGTCGGCGTCACCTTGCACCACCCGCATGGCCAGATCTACGCTTATCCCTTCGTGCCGCCGGTGCCGGCCACGATGCTCGCCAACGAACGCATCTATTACGCCCGGCATGGTCGGGCCTTACTGGTCGACATGGTGCAGACGGAGCTGGCCGATCCGGTGCGCGTGCTGTACCACGGCTTGCACGCGGTAGCCTTCGTGCCGGCCTGCGCGCGCTATCCCTACGAGGTGTGGGTGACGCCGATTGCGCACGTGCCCGACTTCGCCGCGTTGTCGGTCGAGCAGCGCGCCGACCTGGCGCGCGCGCTCAAGACGGTGCTGCTGAAATACGAAGGCCTGTGGCAGCGGCCGTTTCCTTACCTGATGAGCTGGTACCAGGCGCCGACCGACGGCGAGGCCCACCCCGAGACCCAGCTGCATGCGCAGTTCAGCCCGCCATACCGCACGCGCGACCGCCTCAAGTACTTGGCCGGCACTGAACTGGGGGCCGGCATGTTCGCCATGGATGCGCTGCCGGAAGACAAGGCGGCCGAGTTGCAAGCTGTGGTGGTGGCGCCGGAGCTGATGGCATGACAGCGACACTGACACGACCGCCGATGAGCGCCGCCGAGTTTTTCGCCGGCCGCTCTTTCATCCAGGCGAGCGCCCCTGGCAGGGTCAACCTGCTCGGCGAGCACACCGATTACAACGACGGCTTCATGCTGCCGATTGCCACGCCTCAACGCACCACGGTCAGCATGGCGGTCGTTTCGGCGCCCGGTTATCGCTTCCATTCAGCCACGCTCGGCAGCGAGGCGGCGTTCGGTGCGGGTGAGGACGCGCCGTCAGGTTTTGCGCGCTACATCTTCGGCTGCATCCGCCTGCTCGAGGCGCGCGGGGTGGCGGTGCCGCCGCTGCAGGTGCATGTCGACTCGAACGTGCCGCTCGGGACTGGCCTGTCGAGCAGCGCCGCGCTCGAAGTGGCGACCCTGCGTGCATTGCGCCGCCTGCTGGCAGTCGAACTCGACGACGTCGCGCTGGCGCTGCTTGCCCAGCAGGCCGAAATCGCGTATGCGGGCGTGAACTGCGGCGTGATGGACCAGATGGCTTCGAGCCTGGCCGACGAGGTAAGCATGCTGTTCCTCGACGCCCGCACCCTCGCCACCAAACTCCTGCCGCTGCCGGACGCGGCGGAAATCATCGTCATCGATTCGGGCGTGGCGCGCAAGCTCGAAACGAGCAAATACAACGAACGGCGCGCCGAGTGCGAGCGCGCCGCCAGCATGCTGGGCGTGCCGGCGCTGCGCGACGTTGCCGACATCAAGGCCGTCGAGGCGTTGCCGGAACCGATACGCCAGCGCGCCCGCCATGTCGTCACCGAAAATTGGCGCGTGCTGGAAGCTGCCGGCGGCGTCGATGCCGCACGTTTCGGCCAATTGATGAGCGCCTCGCACGCCAGCCTGCGCGACGACTACCAAGTGTCGGTCAACGCGCTCGACACTCTCGTCGACATGTTGTGCGCGGAGGATGGCGTGCATGGCGCCCGGCTTACCGGCGCCGGCTTCGGCGGCGCCTGCGTGGCCTTGTGCCGCAAGGGCAGCGCCGCGGCCATTGGCGGCAAGGTCGTCGAACGCTTCAATGCCGGCGGCGGCAGCGCCGGCTTGCTTCTTCCAAATTCTGCAATTCAATGAGGAACTGATGACCCAACACATGTACCCACGTCCCCAGCTCGTGCGTGACCACTGGCAGTCGCTCAACGGGCCGTGGCAGTTCGCCTTCGACGACGCGCGGCGCTATACCGGGCCGAGCGACCCGATCGAGTGGACCCACCAGATCGTCGTGCCGTTCGCGCCCGAGGCGCGGGCAAGCGGCATCGGCGACACCGATTTCCATACCTGCTGCTGGTACCGGCGCGAGTTCGACATCGACCGCGGCAACGGCCGGGTACTCCTGCATTTCGGCGCCGTCGACTACTCCGCGCGGGTGTGGGTGAACGACGTGTTCGTTGCCGATCATACGGGCGGGCATACCCCGTTTTCAGCCGACATCAGCCACGTCTTGCGCGCTGGCGGTCTGCAGGTAGTGACCTTGCAGGCGCTCGACGATCCGCACGACCTGGCCAAGCCGCGCGGCAAGCAGGACTGGCTGCGCCACGAGCACTCGATCTGGTATCCGCGCACCACCGGCATCTGGCAGACGGTCTGGCTCGAGCGCGTGGCGGCCACCTATATCGCCGCGCTGCGCTGGACGCCGTCGTTCGAAGGCTTTGAAATCGGCTGCGAGGTGCGGGTCGGCGGCGACCTGCGCGATGACCTGATGGTCGAGGTAAAAATCCGCCACGGCAGAACGCTGCTGGCCGACGACCTGTACAAACTGGTGGGCCACGAAGCGATCCGCAAGATCGTCCTGTCGGACCCTGGCATCGACGATTCGCGCAACGAATTGTTGTGGAGCCCGGAACGGCCGACTTTGCTCGATTGCGAACTGACGCTGTTCCACGCCGGACGCCGGCTCGAAAACGTTTATTCGTACACCGCGTTGCGCTCGTTTGCGATCAACCGCGACCGCTTGATGCTCAACGGCCGTCCGTATCCGCTGCGCATGGTGCTCGACCAGGGCTATTGGCCCGAAACGTTGATGACGGCGCCTTCGGACGACGCCCTCAGAGGCGACGTCGAGCTGGCCAAGGCGATGGGATTCAACGGCGTGCGCAAACACCAGAAAATCGAGGATCCGCGCTACCTGTACTGGGCCGACAGACTGGGTCTTCTGGTATGGGAAGAGATGCCTTCGGCTTACCGTTTCACGCCGCTGGCGATCACCCAGCTGGTGCGCGAATGGACCGAGGCGATCGAGCGCGACTACAGCCATCCCTGCATCATCGTGTGGGTGCCGTTCAACGAATCGTGGGGGGTGCCGAACCTGACCTCGATCCAGGCCCACCGCAACGCGGTCGAAGCGCTCTACCACCTGACGAAAACGCTCGACTCGACCCGGCCGGTGATCGGCAACGATGGCTGGGAAGCATCGGCCACCGACATCCTCGGCATCCACGACTACGACTGCGACCCCGCCAAGCTGCGCGCCCGTTATGAAGTGAGCGACCCGGTGCGCACCTTGTTCGACCAGCGCCGTCCGGGCGGGCGCATCCTGACCCTCGACGGCTTTCCGCACCGTGGCCAGCCGATCGTGCTCACCGAATTCGGCGGCATTGCCTACGACAAGGCCGAAAGCGCCATCGTGACGTGGGGTTACTCGCGCGCCAATTCGGATGACAGTTTTCATGAGTTGTACCGCAGCTTGCTGGAGGTCGTCAACACGACCTTCATGTTCAGCGGCTTTTGCTATACCCAGTTCGCCGACACGTTCCAGGAGGCCAACGGCCTGCTGCACGCCGACCGGACACCCAAGATTCCTCTTGAGCTGATCAGCGCGGCAACGCGCAACGTCCGGCTCGAGGAGTAATGCAGTTCTGATTAACTAGCGCCCCACGAGGGCCGAAAGGAAATTGTATGACCAAGATCATTGTATTTTGCCACCTGCGCTGGGATTTCGTGTTCCAACGCCCGCAGCAGCTACTGACCCGGCTTGCCGAGCACTATCAGATCATCATGGTCGAAGAGCCGATCTACTACGACGGCGGCGATTTCCTGAAGACGACGCTCGTCGCCCCCAACGTCACCGTCTGCCAGCCGCATACGTCGTCGCACGCAGTGGGCTTTCACGATGACCAGATTCCGCTGCTGCAACCGCTGCTCGCCGATCTCGTCAGTGACGCCGAAGATCCGGTCGTGTGGTTTTATACGCCGATGGCCTTGCCGCTGTTGCAGGGTCTGCACCCATCGCTGGTGATCTACGACTGCATGGATGAACTGGCCGCTTTCAAGAACTCGCCGAAACAGCTGCTGCAGCGCGAGTCCGCCTTGCTGGGGATCGCCGACCTGGTCTTTACGGGCGGGCCGAGCCTGTTCGAAGCGAAGCGCGAGCGCCACACCAACGCCCACTGCTTCTCAAGCAGCGTCGACGCGGTCCACTTCGGCCGTGCGCTCGAGCGCGCCATCAGCCATCCCGCCCAGGCCGGCATCAAAGGCCCACGACTCGGTTTCTACGGCGTCATCGACGAGCGCTTCGACCTCGACCTGCTTTCAGTGCTGGCCGACGCGCGACCGGATTGGCAGCTGGTGATGGTCGGTCCGGTCGTCAAGATCGATGCGGCCCGCCTGCCGCAACGCGCCAACATCCACTATCTGGGCCAGCAATCGTACGATGCCTTGCCGCAGTTCCTGGCCGGCTGGGACGTCTGCCTGATGCCGTTTGCCCTGAATGAATCGACCCGGTTCATCAGCCCGACCAAAGTACTCGAGTACATGGCCGCGGAGTTGCCGATCGTTAGCACCCCGATTACCGACGTCGCGGTGCCATATGGCCATGTTGTCGCTGTTGCCGACACGTACGACAAATTTATCGCCGCGTGCGACACCGCGCTGGAAATGTCGGAACAGCAAAAGGCAGCAATGGTCGGGACGATGCGCGCCATTGTCGCCGGCACATCGTGGCAGGTGACGGCGGACCGCATGCGCGCCTTGATCGAAACCACCCCACGCTCGATCCCGACAGTGCGCACGCCGGCCGCCGCGGTGCCCAACTACGGCTACCTCACGGCCTGATTCAGGCCTTGCCGACATGTTTACCGCCCGCCCGCCTTGCACGGGCGGTTTTCGGTTGAAACAAGTGTCGCGGGTGTTGTCAACTTACCGCGGTCGGAAAAATTTGCAGAGTGCGGGATGAAAAATTCCCAAACTAGGGCCAGCCGTGGCGTTGCGGCCCTGCACCAAGGAACGCAGCTTTCGTTGCGTCCGGTTTTTCCTTGCTTTCGGGCTACGTGGCGCGTGTGTCGTATCAACTTAATTACACTTGACGTGGAATGTTCACCGATTCATCCGACCACCGAAGGAGTACAACATGCCCCAAACGAAATCTGCCGTCATCAGCTTGCTGATCGCCTCCGCCCTGGCGATCCCCGCCCTCAGCCAGGCGCAAACGTCGGCACCGGCTGCTCCCGCAGCAGGCGCCGCCGCAGCGACCCTCGGCAAGGCAGACCAGAAGGTGGTTGTCGATATGGCGATGTCCAACATGGCCGAAGTGGCCGCCGGCAAGATGGCGCTCGCCAAAAGCCAGAACCCGCAGGTGAAAACGTATGCGCAGAAAATGATCGACGACCACACCGCGGCGCAGGGTGACGTCACCACGCTGGCGCAAGCCAAAGGTGTTACCTTGCCGACCGAACTCGACGCGCCGCACAAGGCGATGGCGGCCAGGCTCGACAACATGTCGGGTGGCGCCTTCGACAAGGCTTACATGAAAGGCGCCGGCGTCTCCGACCATACCAAAATGCACAACAAGCTGGTCAAGGCCGCTTCGAACGCCAAAGATCCGGACGTCAAGGCAGCCGCTGCCAAGATGAGGCCGGTCGTCGAACAGCACTTGCAAATGGCCAAAGAACAGCCTGCCACTGCCAGCGCCGTTGCGCGATAGGCGGCCCCAGGCGAAGCGGACAGAAAGAAGTCATAAAAGATCTGCCGCCACGCGGAGCAATAGCTTATGTTCACATAATCTGTTGCCTGCGCGCCAGCGCGTCCGTCCTGTCAGGGGTGTGATCCCCGGCTTGAAAGTTGCCGCCAGCGGCATTGCTTGGTCACCGGTGGGCATGTCCGATGACGAATGCAATGACTAATGCGATGACTAATTGTAGCGGCTCGCATTTCAAAC
>Ga0326735_1000322_pt1 | contig 11571 bp, 7 predicted proteins | sample 37_GP2_1092_FD_207945 | JGI IMG/M metagenome (GOLD analysis project Ga0326735, IMG submission 207945) | Glacier ice microbial communities from Ngari, Tibet, China - 37_GP2_109.2 | ecosystem: Environmental > Aquatic > Freshwater > Ice > Glacier | place: China: Ngari, Tibet | collected 2018-07-31
CCGGTCATCGTTGTGCCGGTGATCGTTGAGCCGGTGATCGTTGAGCCGGTAATCGTTGAGCCGGTAATCGTTGAGCCGGTGATCGCTGAGCCGGTAATCGTTGAGCCGGTGATCGTTGAGCCGGTGATCGTTGAGCCGGTGATCGTTGAGCCTGTAGTCGTGGAGCCTGCTGTTGCTGAACCAGCAGCCGCTGAGCCGCTCGTCGCTGGGCCAGCCGTCGCCGCCACGCCGCTCTTTGCTCAGCCTGTACTCACCGAATCAGCAGCCCACTTCCCTGCCGCGCCGCCGGTCCCTGAACCTTCCGCGGTTAAAACAATCCACGCAGCCGGGCTTCCCGAAGAATCCGAAGAGCCAGGGTTCGTTACGCGTGCCCGCCGAGCGCAGCGCCGTGGCCGTCCGATTCGCGCCGCGATGGCGCTCGGCTCGGCCATACTTCTGCTGACGCTGCTGCTACAGGGGGCCGTCGTTTTCCGTCATCAGTTGATCGCCAGCGTTCCGGGCAACGCGCCGCTGTTGCAGAGCCTGTGCAGCGCATTCGCGTGCCGGCCCGGCCTGCCGGCGCAGATTGACGCAGTGTCTATCGAGTCCAGTGAACTGCAGCAGTCGCCGACCCAGAGGGACAGCCTGACAGTGGCCCTCCTGCTGCGTAATCGAAGCCCCGTCACCCAAGCCTGGCCGAACGTTGAACTGAGCCTGAACGATGCGAATGGCAAAACCATTGTGCGCCGTGTGTTCGTGCCGGGCGACTATCTCACCGCACTAAAGGACGCGGCGGCCGGCTTCTCCGCTACTTCCGAGCAGGCTGTGCGGCTTCTGCTGGATGTTGGCCAGCTGCAGCCATCGGGTTACCGGGTCTACCTGTATTACCCTTAAACTCGAGCCTGGACTGCCCCGTCGCTTCACACCAGCTGTGAACTGATCACGTACCGGACCACCTGCAGACCTATCTGCATCAGCAGCAGCGCCACCATTGGCGACAGGTCGACATTGCCGAACAAGGGCACAACCTTGCGGATCGGCTGCAGAATCGGATCACTTAATGCGCCGATAAACGGCGCCATCGGCGCATGCGGGTTGACCCAGCTAAATATCGCGCCGATGAAAAGTAGCGCCATCAAATCGTAGAAAATCCATTCCACCAGACGCAGCAGGGTCAGCCATACGATTGCCTGCGCGCCCGCCATACCGCCTGCGGCCAGGATGAGCAGGGTCGCTGCCAGCGCGACCAGCACGGCGCCGAGCATGCTGGCCCAATCATAGCCACCGATACCGGGCAGTACCTTGCGTAGCGGGCGCACCAGCCAGTCGGTCAACTTGAAAACGAAATGCGCGAGCGCGACCGGCGGGCGCACACGCACAGCCTGCATCCAGAAGCGCAGCAGAAACGCGCCGCCCAACAGCCAGGCGATGGAATTCACGATCAATGAAACGATATTCAATAACACCTTACACCCTCCAAAAAAAACCCGCTGCAGGACCCTCGGTCATACAGCGGGAATTGTGCCTGACAATTCTCAGGCTTCCAGGCGAACCCGGAACTTACGGACGCGTGCCAGTCGGGAACGGCCATGCAGCGGCCGGATTCAAGACTGTTTTTACTGCTGGCGCGGCGACTGCTGGTTTTGCAGCTGGCTTGGCAGCTGGTTTCTCAGCTGGGGCAGCACTGGCGGCAGGCTTGGCGACCGGTTTGGCAGCAGGCTTGGCAGCAGGTTTAGCAGCTGGCTTGGCGGCGGCCTTCTTTGGAGCAGCCGATTTCGCCGGGCCCGCAGCTTTTTTGGCTGCTGGCTTTGCAGCTGATTTTGCAGCAGGCTTACTCGCAGCTTTGGAAGCAGGCTTCTTCGCAGCAGGCTTGGCTGCGGCCTTTTTAGGCGCCGCCTTTTTTGCTGCAGACTTGCCAGCAGCCTTCTTCGGTGCAGCCTTCTTCGGTGCAGCCTTCTTCGGTGCAGCCTTCTTCGGTGCGGCCTTCTTCGGTGCAGCCTTCTTCGGTGCAGCCTTCTTCGGTGCAGCTTTTTTAGCAGCGGCTTTCTTCGGTGCTGCCTTCTTCGCTACTGCCTTTTTGGCTGTCGCCTTCTTTGCTACCGGCTTTTTTGCTGCCGCTTTTTTAGGCGCAGCTTTTTTCGCTACGACCTTTTTGGCGACGGCTTTTTTAGCGACGGCTTTCTTCGCTACCGGCTTCTTTGCAGCTGTTTTCTTGGCTACTGGCTTCTTCGCCGCGGCTTTTTTAGGCGCTGCAGCTTTCTTTGCTACTGGCTTCTTGACTGCTGCCTTTTTAGGAGCGGCGGCTTTTTTCGCAGGTGCGGCTTTCTTCGCAGGTGCGGCTTTTTTAGCAGCGGATTTCGCTGCTGATTTCTTGACGGCTGTTGCCATTTGGTTCTCCTTCACGTGATGGAAAAAATCCAAGCTACTTTGGATGAAACCCGCAGGACCCATCGCGATGAATCCTGCGGATTATTCATCGGCACAAGCATGCTTCTGTTTGCGCTAATGAATTTGGCACCAGCCGAACTGCTGCATCCCCTCACTTATGCAGCACTTCGGCCATACTTTGGCTGCGCTGTCCGATCCAGCGATTACGCGCTTCGATCAGGTCCGCCTGCGTCCTTCTGCGGGTCTGTCGTGTTCAAGCATGCGGCGTTTAGCCGCTCGTATTGCTGCTATCGGAACAGCTTCAGCCAAAAAAAATGCCGGCTTTTACGCCAGCATCGGAATACTGTTTCAGTACAGACAACGAATGTTTCAAAAAAAACGCCGCCTTACCCGAGGAGTTCGGGTTCAGCGGCGCTAGCAGATGAGAGCGTGTAGGTCGTCTACTGTCCATCAAATTTGGTTATCGCTTTCCGTTTAAACAGTCGTTTGAATTTCTACTTTGGTCGACTGTTGTTCGTCACTGCGGATAGTACTGCATAGTGTGCTGCTTATGTTCGTTCTACGTTTGCGCTTCGCTTGTAATTCTTGACCCGCTCACAGCTCATTCCCAATTCAGAGCGCCGCCAGTTTGGTATTCGATCACACGAGTCTCAAAAAAGTTGCGTTCTTTTTTCAGATCGATCATTTCGCTCATCCACGGGAATGGGTTCTCTTCCTGCGCAAACATCGGATCGAGACCGATTTGTTGAGCGCGACGATTTGCGATGAAGCGTAAATAACCTTTGAACATAGGAGCATTCAAGCCGAGCACTCCACGCGGCATTGTATCCTCTGCGTAGCGATATTCCAACTCGACTGCCCGTAAAAACAACGATTTAATCTCGTCACGAAATTCAGCATTCCACAGATGCGGATTCTCGAGCTTGATCGTGTTGATCAGATCGATTCCGAAATTACAGTGCATCGATTCGTCACGCAAAATGTACTGGTACTGTTCGGCCGCGCCCATCATTTTATTCTGTCGTCCAAGAGCGAGAATCTGCGTGAAGCCAACGTAAAAGAACAGACCTTCCATCAGGCAGGCGAACACGATCAGCGACTTCAGCAAAGCCTGGTCGGTCTCCTGTGTGCCGGTCTTGAAAGCCGGATCGGTCAGCACATTGATAAAGGGGATCAGGAACTCGTCCTTGTCACGGATCGACTCGACCTCGCGATACGCATTGAAGACTTCCGCTTCGTCCAGGCCGAGCGATTCGACGATGTATTGGTAGGCGTGCGTATGGATCGCCTCTTCGAAGGCCTGACGCAGCAGGTACTGGCGGCACTCGGGCGCCGTGATGTGGCGATACGTGCCGAGCACGATATTATTGGCGGCCAGTGAATCCGCGGTGACGAAGAATCCGAGATTACGCGTGACCAGGCGACGCTCGTCGTCGGTAAGACCGTTCGGATTCTTCCACAGCTCGATATCGCGCTGCATGTTGATTTCTTGCGGCATCCAGTGATTCGCGCAGCCGGCCAGATATTTATCCCAAGCCCATTTGTACTTGAACGGCACCAGCTGGTTCACATCGGTCTTGCCGTTAATGATGCGTTTATCGGCCGCGTTCACGCGTTTGGCTTCGGCAGGCTCGCCGAGCGCAGGGATAGCCTGGGCCAGCGGCTGGACCACCAGCGCTGGGTTCAGCGCGACATCAGTCTGCACGCTGTGCAAGCTGGCGCGCGGTGTAGCGGCTGGCGACAGCGCCGGATTTGGCAGTGGTACTGCAGCGGACGCCGGCACCGGCGTAACTTCGTCATCCCAACTTAACATTGCACATTCCTTTGAATTCTCTAGTTCGTATTTTAATCTGTGCGGCGGTCCGGCGGTGCGACGCTCCGGCCAACCGCGGATTACTGACCGCGGCTGCCGCCGACTTTACCTCGGCCAGCGCTTACTGGCAGGCTTCGCATTCCTCGAAGCCGTCATCGCCCGGACGCAGCATGCACGCCAGTCCTGCCAGATCGTTCGCTGCTTCGACCGGCGTTGCCGTGGCCGCGTAGCCGCCGCTGGCTGATCCGTCGACCGCTACCGCATTCAAGGCGCCCGTCTTGGAGGTGGATTTCTCCATGTGCGTGGCGCCTATCGTGCGCAGGTAGTAAGTCGTCTTCAAGCCGCGCAGCCATGCCAGCTTGTAAGTCTCGTCCAGTTTCTTGCCCGAGGCGCCGGCCATGTAGATGTTCAGCGACTGCGCCTGGTCGATCCACTTCTGCCTGCGCGAGGCCGCTTCCACCAGCCACGATGGCTCGACCTCAAATGCAGTCGCGTAGATGCGGCGCAGGTCGTCGGGAATCCGGTCGATCTTGGCCAGGCTGCCATCGAAGTACTTCAGGTCCGAGATCATGACTTCATCCCACAGACCGCGCGCTTTCAGGTCACGCACCAGGTATTCGTTGATTTCCGTGAACTCGCCTGACAGGTTCGACTTTACGTACAGGTTCTGGTAAGTCGGCTCGATACAGGCTGATACGCCAATGATGTTCGAAATGGTCGCAGTCGGGGCGATCGCCACGCAGTTCGAATTGCGCATTCCGTGTTCCTTGATGCGGACGCGCAGGGCGTCCCAGTCCATCGAGGTCGAATAATCGGTTTCCAGGTAACCACCGCGCTCTTCGCCGAGCAGCTTGAGCGAATCCTGCGGCAGGATCCCGCGATCCCACAGCGAACCGCGAAACGAGCTGTAACGGCCGCGTTCTTCGGCCAGCTCGGTCGAAGCCCAGTAAGCGTAGTAGCAAACGGCTTCCATCGAGCGATCGGCAAACTCCACCGCCTCGGCTGAGGCGTACGGCAGGCGCATCATGTGGAGGCAATCCTGGAATCCCATGATGCCGAGACCGACCGGGCGGTGACGCAGATTCGAATCGCGCGCCTTCTTGACAGCGTAATAATTGATATCAATCACGTTATCCAGCATGCGCATCGCAATGTGGATGGTGTTTTGCAGCTTGACCTTGTCGATCTGGCCGTCTTTCATGTGCGCCGGCAGGTTCACCGAGCCGAGATTGCAGACGGCGATTTCGGATTCGTTGGTATTGAGCGTGATTTCCGTGCACAGGTTCGAGCTGTGCACCATGCCGACGTGCTGCTGTGGCGACCGGATGTTGCATGGATCCTTGAAGGTGATCCATGGATGGCCGGTTTCGAACAGCATCGACAGCATCTTGCGCCACAAGTCGAGCGCCTGGATTTTCTTGGAATTACGCAGCTCGCCGCGCGCAGCCTTGGCTTCGTAGCCGGTGTAGGCAGTTTCAAATGCGCGGCCGACCAGATCGTGCAGGTCCGGCGCGTCGCTGGGCGAAAACAGCGTCCACTCGCCTTTTTCCATGACCCGCTTCATGAACAGGTCAGGAATCCAGTTTGCAGTATTCATGTCATGCGTGCGGCGGCGATCGTCGCCGGTGTTCTTGCGCAGGTCGAGGAACTCCTCGATGTCCATGTGCCAGGTCTCGAGATACGCGCAGACCGCGCCCTTGCGTTTGCCGCCCTGATTGACCGCCACGGCGGTATCGTTGACGACTTTCAGGAATGGCACCACGCCCTGTGATTTGCCGTTGGTGCCCTTGATGTGGGCGCCGAGCGAACGCACTGGCGTCCAGTCATTGCCGAGGCCGCCGGCGAATTTGGCCAGCAGCGCGTTCTCTTTGATCGCTTCGAAGATGCCGTCCAGGTCGTCAGCGACGGTGGTCAGGTAGCACGACGACAATTGCGAACGCAGTGTGCCGGAATTGAACAGCGTCGGCGTCGAGCTCATGAAATCAAAGCTGGACAGCAGATTGTAGAACTCGATGGTGCGCGCTTCGCGATTGATTTCGTTCAGCGACAAACCCATGGCCACCCGCATGTAGAACGCCTGCGGCATCTCGATGCGAACTTCGTCGATATGCAGGAAGTAGCGGTCGTACAGCGTTTGCAGGCCGAGGTAGCCAAACTGCAGGTCGCGTTCGGGCACGATGGCGTCGGCAAGTTTTTGCAGATCGAACTGGGCCAGGTCTGGATTCAGCAGGTCGGCTGCAATGCCCTTCTTGATATATTTAGGGAAATAATCAACGTAGGCCAAGGCGGCGTCGGCCTGCGCGACTTCACGGCAAAACACTTCCTTGCGGATCACATGCATCAGCAGGCGCGCCGTGACCGTGCTGTAGGCCGGGTCTTTTTCCATCAATGCGCGCGCGGCCAGGATGGCTGACTTGTGCAGCTCCTCGACCGGCACGCCGTCATACAGATTTTTGACGGTCTCGGCCAGGATGGCGTCCGCGTCGACATGTTTTTCCAGCCCGATGCAGGCGGCCACGATCAGACTGCGCACCTGGTTCATGTCCAGCACACGGCGCTGGCCGTTCTCGAGCACATGCAGCTGGACCACGTCGCCGGCTGGCGCGGCAGCTTTTTGCTGGGCCCGCTCCTCCATGCGTTTGGCGCGGTACAGCACATAAGCACGTGCGACGTCATGCTCGCCCGAGCGCATCAGCGACAGTTCTACCTGGTCCTGGATATCTTCAATATGAAACGTGCCGCCGGCTGGCTGCCGACGCACCAGTGCATTCACCACATTGCCGGTCAATTGCTCGACCAGTTCGCGCACGCGCGCCGAAGCGGCGCCCTGCCCGCCATTGACGGCCAGGAAAGCCTTGGTCACCGCAATCGAAATTTTCGATGGCTCAAAACCCACCACGGCGCCATTGCGCCGAATGATCTTGTAATCGCCGTAGCTGGTAGCGCTCGCGTTGAGAGAAGCCGCGGTATTTGCCGGGGCGCCGTTCAAATTGAAGTCAGATGGGGATTTCGCGGAAATTTCTTGAGCTGAGAGCATTAAGACTCCTGAGACATTGTTTTGCCGGCTACTTATGTGGCGCCGGTCGTGGTTATTTTGTGTCGGAAGAGGCTTGCGTGGATGAATGAAATCATCTGCAAACCCGCGCCATGAAGGCGCCCGACCAGTTCAAACAAGAATCGAAGCAGATTCAGGCTATACACTATATATAGTAGTGATCTGCTCGATCAACACTGATTGTAGTGCCAGGCCTTGGTACTTGCAATAATTTTCTGGCCGCGCAATGGGCTATATTTTTGCGGTCGTGCGTTGACATTTCCGCTGGATGTGCATCGTTCCATTGAGCGTAACGGTGTGCCAGGAAAGTCAGTCCGGCTCGCGAATTTCGAGGCGCTGCATGCGATAGCGTAACTGGCGAAAACTTACGCCCAGCAGTTCTGCGGCCTGGGTTCGATTGAAGCGCGTCTTGTGCAGAGCACGCTGAATGATGTCGCGCTCGACCTCATCGAGGTAGTCGGGCAGCGAGGTCGGCAAGGGAGCGGTAAATTCAGCGGCCCCGACCGGCGCCGCAGGCCGCTGGAGAAGCGCCACAGGAATCTCTTCGGCGCTTTCGGGCAGCGCCACACTGCGCTGCTCCGCCGCTGCGCCGGACGGCTCGGACAGGACCACCGGCCTCAGCGCCAGATCCGCAACTTCAATGCGCCCGCCATTCGAAAACGCCAAGGCGCGCTCGAGAATATTTTCCAGCTCACGCACATTGCCGGGAAATCGGTAGTCGCGCAGCGCAGACAGCGCGTCCGGCGTCAGCGTTGCGCGAGGCTCCGGCGTTATCAACCGCTGCAGGATCGTTTCCGCCAGCATTGCCACATCGTCCAGCCGTTCACGCAGTGGCGGCAGGCGCAGTTCGATCACGTTCAAACGATAAAACAGGTCTTGCCGGAATTTGCCGCTTTCAACGCAGTCCACCAGGTTCTGGTGCGTTGCCGAGATAAGTCGCACATCGACCGCCTCTTCAACCGTCCCGCCCAGCCGACGCACGCGCCGCTCCTGGATCACGCGCAGCAGCTTGACCTGCATCGCCAGCGGCAAATCGGCCACTTCGTCGAGCATCAAGGTTCCGCCATTGGCAGCCTGGAAGAATCCCTCGCGGTCCGCATGCGCACCGGTGAAGGCGCCCTTGCGGTAGCCAAAAAATTCCGCTTCCATCAAATTCTCGGGGATCGCGCCGCAGTTGACTGCGACGAAAGGTTTGTCTGCGCGCGCACTCTGCGTATGAATATCACGCGCCGCCAGTTCCTTGCCGCTACCGGATTCGCCTGCGATGGCGACGGGGGCCATGCTCCGCGCCAGCCGCACTATCTGGCTGCGCACATCCTGCATCGCGTGCGACTGGCCGATCAGGCGCAGATTCGGCGCGGTTTCGTCGACCACATCGGCGCGCGGATGCGGCGAAGGCAAGTTCAGGCGCAGCGCTGACTGCACCATCGCGCGCAAATGATCGAGCGCGACCGGTTTGGCCAGGTAATCGAAGGCGCCGGCCTTTAGCGCGGCCACGGCGTTGTCGGCACTGCCGAAGGCGGTGATCACGGCGATGGGAGTATTCCGGTGGCGCGCACTGACTTCACTGACCAGCTCGATGCCCATGCCGTCCGGCAGGCGCATGTCGGTCAGCACCAGCGCATAGTCGCTACTCTCCAGAAAGGCGCGCGCTTCACCCAGAGTGGCGGCGCTATCCACATCCAGTCCCATTTTCAGCAGCGTGATCTCAAGCAGCTCACGCAGGTCTGCTTCATCGTCGACTACCAGGATACGCGGAGAGCTCATCAAAAAACCTTAGTTTCAGCGGGAAGTTTGTCGGCCCCGGCGGCGGACAGCGTGATGACGAAGCGGCCGCCGATGGCGCCCTGCGTGCCGTCGGCCAGCTCGGACCGATATTCATAATCGATCATGCCGCCATTATTGCGACACAGCTCGCGCGCCAGGTACAGGCCCAGTCCGGTGCCTTTGCTGGAAGTAGTATAAAACGGCTCGAACAGGTGCGCGCGCACTTCTGTGGTCAAGGGCGCGCCATCGTCATGTACATGTAACTCGATGCGCTCAGCCGGGCCCGACAGGGAAAATATCTGGATGCTACCGGGTTTGCCGCTGGCGTAACGGATGGCGTTGGCCAGCAAATTCGAGATCACTTCGCGCAAGTGCAGCGGATCGAAGCGCACCGTATGGCCGCGCATGTCGCCCAGCTGGACGATTTCGCGCGCGACACCATGTGTTTCGCAAAAATCTTCCACCGTCTCGGCGAAAAAATTCGCCAGCGCAAGTGGTTCATCGTGCGGCTGGGCCTTGCGCGACAGTTTGAGGATATCCTCGATCATGCGGTCCAGCCGGCTGACGTTGTCGCCGACGATTTGCAGCAGGCGTCCCTGCGCCGGCGTCAGGACTTCTTCGGTCAGCAGGGCCGAAGCATACGAAATAGCCGCCAGCGGATTGCGTACTTCATGGGCAATGCTGGCGGTTAGTCGGCCCATTGACGCCAGCTTCAATTGCTGCGCCTGGTTCTCGATCTCGGTCACGTTTTGCAGGAAGATCACGGTCCGGTCGTCGCTCAGGCCATCGGTCTGCGCGTTCGCGAAGCGCAGGCGCAGATGCGTGGCCAGCTCGCGCCGGCCGGAGCGGCGCGAAGATTGCGGGGCCAGTTCGTGGGCCGGCTTGATCACCACCAGCGTTGCATCGCGCGGCTGCTGACCCGAATCGGCTGGCCACAGCCGCCAGGTGAAGAAGGCTTCGGCAATCGGCATTAGCGTATTCAGGTCGGTCAGTCGCCGCAGCCGGCCGAAATATGGCATCGACAGGCCCAGCATGCGTTCGGCCGCAGGATTGGCGGTATAGATCTGGCCGCTTTCGCCGACCACGAGGATGCCGTCGCCGACATCCGCAATGATCAGGCGATTCACTGCTTCCTGCACCTGCAGATCGATGCCGCGCCGGGTCGCCAGCGCTTCCTGGCGAATCAGCTTTGCGGCCAGCCGATTGATCATGAATACCGCGGCGAGGAAGGCGGCGCCGTACAAGCCGGCCTGTGAGACCGTGACGTCCGAGGTGAAATTGAGGATGCGGTAGCCACTGTCGAGCAGCATGAACAAGGCCACGATGGACGCGAAAAACAGCGCCAGCGTCAGCCGGGCAAGGATCGCCGCCCCGGCCAGCGGAAACAGGAACAGGATAGCCAGCCCGCTCTTGGCCCCGCCGGCGGCCGCGTACAAAACGCCCATGACGATCAGGTCGACCATGACCTGGCTGACCAGCTGCACATAAAAGCGCGAACGCAGCCTCCCGGCCAGAATGACAAAGGCAAGCGACAACCCGAGATAAAGATGGAAGATTTGCCAGGTCTCGACCCGGCCTTCAAGCGCCGCGTTGTCCTTGAAGCCAAAGGCAAAGTAAGCGACCAGCACGACGGCGATGACAATGCGCGTGAAACTGAAGGTCAGCAGCGTACGCCAGAAAGTTTCGTGCGTATCAACGGGCCGCCATGGCATGCTCGCTGCCATGGCTTAACCCGTCGGATGAAGCCGACGATGCTCGTCCGAGCAGTACACCACGCCGGTCGCATCGCTTACGCTTTCAGATGCCGGCAGGTAGACGCCGCACTGAGCACAACGCAGCATTACTTCGCTGACGCCCACGCTGGGGGGGGGCGGCGGCTTTACTGTCGATTGTTTTTTACTGCGTACTATATAGAGTACGAACAGGGCGACCAGCACCAGGATCATCCATTTCATGTCAATCCCCGATGCAGCACCACTTCAAGCACGAAACGACTGCCGACATAGGCCAGCAGCAGCGTGGCAAATCCGAGCAAAGTAAACATCAACGCCGTCTTGCCGCGCCAGCCGCGCCATTTACGTCCGGCCAGCAGCACGCCGAATACGATCCATGACAGCAACGAAAAGGTGGTCTTGTGATCCCACTTCACCGCCTTGCCGAACAGCTCCTCGGAAAACACCACGCCGGACAGCACGGTCAGCGTCAGCAGCACGAAGCCGACGCTAATCAGGCGGAACAGCAGCTTTTCCATGGTGAGCAAGGCCGGCAGCTTATCGATCGCCGCGCCGAACCAACCGACTTGGGCCGCCCCGCGCGTATGCAGGCGCGATTCCTGCACCGCCATCAGGACGCCGTGAAAGGCCGCGATGGTGAGCGTGCTATACGCCATCAGGGCAACCGCCACATGCCAGCCGAAAAGCGGCGATTTGCCATCCAGGGGCACCAGGCTGCCAGGAAAAAACGCCGGCAAAGTCACCGCCACGGCCGCGCTCGGCAGCACCAGTACGCGCAGGCTGTCGAGAGAAAAATTGCGGTTTTCCAGCCAGTAGGCCAGCACCGAGATCCACAG
>Ga0326735_1000323_pt1 | contig 11570 bp, 11 predicted proteins | sample 37_GP2_1092_FD_207945 | JGI IMG/M metagenome (GOLD analysis project Ga0326735, IMG submission 207945) | Glacier ice microbial communities from Ngari, Tibet, China - 37_GP2_109.2 | ecosystem: Environmental > Aquatic > Freshwater > Ice > Glacier | place: China: Ngari, Tibet | collected 2018-07-31
TCCATATCCCGGTGGCGGTCGGCTTGTTGGGCGCGGACGGCAACGACATGCAACTCGGCCAGGGCGGCCTGAAGGGCGCAACTGCCGTGCTGGAGTTGACCGAACAATCGCAGACGTTCAGCTTTACCGGCGTACTGGAAGCGCCGACGCCTTCGATGCTGCGCGATTTCTCCGCGCCCGTGGTGCTCGAGTACGCCTATACGGACGACGAACTGCTGCATCTGTTCAGCCACGACAGCGACCCGGTCAACCGCTGGGAAGCCGGCCAGCGGCTGGCGATGGCGCGCCTGTCCAGATTGGCAGGGGCGTTGGCGAATGGCGGCAAGCTCGACCTCGACGACACCTTCATCGACGCCATGCGAAAAATACTGGTCGACGCTACGCTCGACCCGGCCTTTCGCGAACAGGCCTTGCTGCTGCCGTCGGAAACCATGATCGCCGAGAAGATGGGCGTGGTTAATCCGCAAGCCATCCATGCCGCGCGCCAGTTCGTGCGCGCCTGCATCGGCGCCTGCCTGCGCGCCGAGCTCACCTCGCAGTACCACGCCAATCTGACGCCCGGCCAATACAGTCCCGACGCGCTGTCGGCGGGCCGGCGCGGCCTTAAAAACCTGGCGCTGTCCTACCTCGCCGCCGCGCCCGACGCCGACGGCGTCAACCTGGCGCAGGCGCAGTTCGACGGCGCCGACAACATGACCGACCGGGTCGCCGCACTGGTTGCGCTGATCCAGGCCCGCGCCGACGCTGCGCCCGCGGCCCTGCATGATTTTTACCAGGACTTTAAAAACGAGGCGCTGGTGATCGACAAGTGGTTTTCAATGCAGGCCGCCGCACCCGACACCGACGTCAAGGCAGTGCGCGCGCTGATGCAGCACAGCGCCTTCAACCTGAAAAACCCGAACCGCGCACGCAGCCTGGTGTTCAGCTTCTGTGGCGGCAACCCGGCGCAATTTCACGCGATCGATGGCAGCGGTTACGCCTTCTGGGCCGAGCAAGTCATCGCCCTCGACGCCATCAACCCGCAGGTGGCGAGCCGGCTGGCGCGCTCGATGGACCGCTGGCGCCGCTACGCGCCGGCCTTACAGCTGAACATGAAAAAAGCGCTGCAGCAGGTCGCCAGCCTGAAAAAGCTGTCGAACGACGTGCGCGAAGTGGTGAGCAAGGCGCTCGCCAACTGATTTTGCTTGACCGAGAAATTCCAACATAACAAAAAGGATGTCATGAAACGCGTCAGTCTCACGCAACACCTGGTTGAAGAACAACGGCTGCACAATTCCATTCCGGCCGAGCTGCGCCTCTTGATCGAAGTGGTCGCGCGCGCCTGCAAGACGATCAGCCACGCGGTCGGCAAGGGCGCCCTCGGCGACGTCCTCGGCAGCGCCGACACCGAAAACATCCAGGGCGAAGTGCAAAAGAAGCTGGACGTGATTTCGAACGAGATCCTGCTGGAAGCGAACGAGTGGGGCGGCCACCTGGCGGCGATGGCGTCGGAAGAGATGGAGTCGATCCACCCGATCCCGAACCGCTATCCGATGGGCGAATACATGCTGTTGTTCGACCCGCTCGACGGCTCGTCGAACATCGACGTCAACGTCTCGATCGGCACCATTTTTTCGGTGCTGAAGGCGCCCGATGGCATGGGTGCGCCAACGGAAGCGGATTTCATGCAGGCCGGCAGCATGCAGGTCGCCGCCGGCTACGCCGTCTACGGCCCGCAGACGATGCTGGTGCTCACCACCGGCAACGGCGTCAACTGTTTTACGCTGGACCGCGAAATGGGCTCCTGGGTGCTGACGCAGCGCCACATGATGATCCCTGAACAAACGAAGGAATTCGCCATCAACATGTCGAACCAGCGCCACTGGTTTGCGCCGGTGCAGCGCTACGTAAGCGAGCTGCTCGACGGCGCGGAAGGCCAGCGCCAAAAAGATTTCAACATGCGCTGGGTGGCCTCGATGGTGGCCGACGTCCACCGCATCCTGACCCGCGGCGGCATCTTCATGTATCCGGCCGACACCCGCGACGCCTCGATGCCGGGCAAACTGCGCCTGATGTACGAAGCGAACCCGATGGCGATGCTCGTCGAGCAAGCCGGCGGCGCCGCCACCGACGGGCGCATGCGCATCCTCGACATCGCCCCGCACAAGCTGCACCAGCGCGTGCCGGTGTTCCTCGGCTCGAAGCACGAGGTGGACGTGGTGACGCGCTACCACGCCGAGTAAGATAATATTTTGGCAAAAATTGGCGCAAACGCAGATTCGCACTAGCAAGATTCGTCGATTGTTTGCTAAAATGCGGGACTTCGCCGCTTTAGCTCAGTTGGTAGAGCAGTTCATTCGTAATGAAAAGGTCGCCAGTTCGATTCCGGCAAGCGGCACCAAGAAATTAGCAGGAAAATCAAAGACTTACTTGCTTCGGCTGGTAGGTCTTTTTTTGTTTTCCGCTCATTTTTCGGGCCATGGTAGTTTTCGTTGAGTCGACACTGCCGCCGACTGGACCGATCTTTGCCATTTTTCTTCGATGGTCAAGCGTCAGCTTGCATCCACGCTTCACCAGGCATAATACGTTTCATAAATTCATCAAACAGCGGTACCGTGAACGCAGTATCACCATGCGTCGGACTCCATATCATCCCTTTGGCTATGAGGTTACTTCGTACCGGACCAAGTGATGAACTTTCGCGCCCCAGTTTCGCGGCAATGTCCCCGGAACGATGTGGTCCGCTGCCAAGTTCCGCCATCGCGCGAAGGTATCTTTTTTCCGCTGGTGTCAGCCGGTCGAAACGCACCCGGAAAAAGCTCTCGTCGAGCGTGGCGATGGCTTGCCTCGAAGCGGTCTCGACATCCAAGCGTGTGATCGGGCTGGCGGCGGCAACGTCCCATGCGTGTTTGCCCCATTCTTGCAGAAAGTAGGGGTAGCCTTTGGTGTACGTGACGATCAGTGTTACTGCGTCTTCATCAAAGTCGACGCCTTCATCGTGTGCAGGCTTGACGATGGCGTCGGCTGCGTCGGCTGCGTCGAGCGGCCCGATCGCAGGGAAGTCGAACAAGCGCTCGGCATATGACTTCGCCTCACCCATCCGTCCCCGCAATTGGGGCAAACCGGCACCGGCCACAACGAGCGGCAACTGCAGTTGCGCACAGCGGTGAAGCGCCGAAATCAGGGCGGCCATCTGTTTTTCGGGAACATATTGCAATTCATCGATGAAGATAGCCACTAGCGTCTCTCCTGCAAGCGCCGCCTTGCCCACCTGCTCAAGCAGCATTGTGAGATCGCCTTCCAGGTCGCCGTTATCAGCCAACCCCGGTTCTGGCTCATAGTCGAGCCCCACTTCGATGTCGTTGAACGTGACCTTCATCTGGCCCACGAAACCGGCCAGCGCGCGCAGCCCGCGGATGGCCATGTCCTTGGCTTTCTCCGTTCGACTCAGCTTAAGCAATCCCAAGCGCAATTGCGGCGCCAGCACGGCAGGCAACGATCTACCCTCGGGCGCCTCGATCCGGATCGTAACTACGCCAGATGCCTCGGCGTCCTTCATCATCTGATCCAGCAAGACGGTCTTGCCTACCCCCCTGAGACCGACCAGCATCATGCTCTTCGCCGGCTTACCGCGACGAAGTCGCTCGATACACAAGCGCATTTTTTCTCTCACTGCATTACGGCCTGCGAGCTCAGGCGGGGGACTGCCGGCACCAGGAGCGTAAGGATTAAAAATGGGATCCATATATACGCTTTTTAGTCAATTTATGTAAAAACGATAAATTACCTAATGTCTGTAGCGATGTCAAGAGTTCGGTCGGCGTGACAGGTCAGGTAGGACGCTGCGGACCCCTTTTATCGAGCGAACAAGGCTGCAGCAGAGCGCAAAAACGTGGGGCGTGCCGTTGACTATTGTCGAGCGCAGGGCGCTGTGCGCAAACTGAAGGGTCGGGGCTGCCGTTCAGACGCGGCCTCGACAGTGCCTCGATTTCGCCGCCAGCACACCTGTTTTTCGTCGTGCCAAAATCAAGTCCGCTTGTTCCGACCCTCTTGTTCCGCTTCGATTCACTATTCGATCTTGACGGGCAACATGACATCACAGACGTTTAAATTTGCTGCTTTCTCATGCCGGACCTTATCGATGAACGCGCTTAAGGCTGTGTCGGTCATGATGCTGACCTTGGGCAGATCGGCCAGCAAGTGCACCGATTGCATGGTGTCCGAATTGGCGGGGGGCTCCCGCTGCTTTAGCGCCAGCAAGACGTCCACGCCGACGACCACCCGTCCAACCACGGTGTACGCGTGGTCCATGTCGCGAGCGGCCCCGAGCATGAAATAGAACTCGCTGTTCGCCGGCGGTCTTGGTATGGTTGGTTAGCGAGCCTCGGCTAACGCAGCACATCGCCCCAGATCTGCTGCGCCCACGCCTCGGCATCCACGCCTTCCTGCGCCGATGGATGGTCCGACAGGATGCTGCCTTTGTCAGACTGCATGCTCCTTTTCGCCGCATCGTAGCGGTACAGTGTCGATACATGCATCGCCTGCCTGTCGTCGATATAGCTGTAGCACGTATTGGCGAACGCCGGTGCCGGGTCCGGCGCTTGTCCCTGCATCAGCGCCACGACAGCACGCGCGCATATCTTTGCCTGGGCATTCGACATATGTGCCGATTTGGGCAAGCCGGAATCGATCGCATCGCCAATCACATGAACGCGCGGCAAGACGGTCGATGCGTAACTGACAAAGTCGACTTCGCACCAGCGCCCCTCCACATTGGCCAGGCCGCACTCTTGCGCAATCCGGCCCGCGCGCTGGGGTGGAATGATGTTCAGCACATGTGACTTGACCGTATCGAACGCGGTCTTGACGGTCTTCGTTGCCACCTCGACTTGCTGCAACTCGCTGCCCGGTACGTACTCGATCATGCCCGGATATAGATCGCGCCATGCCCGTTCGAACAGGGCGCGTTTCGACGTGATGACGGGATTGGCATCGAGCACCATGATTTTGGCCCGCGGATTGTGCGTTGTTAAATAAAAAGCGACTTGGCACGCGCGCTCGTAGGGCGCGGGCGGGCAGCGGTAAGGCTGCGCTGGCACCACGATCGTGAAGACGCCGCCAGCGGGCATGGCGATCAGCTGCTGGTGCAAATTGCGCGTTTGCGGCCCCGCTTTCCACGCATGGGGAATTTGCTGCTGTGCGCCGGCGAGCGTCGGAAAGGCGTCAACAATGAAGTCGATGCCAGGGGCGACGATCAGACGGTCGTACGACAGTTTTTTGTCCTGTTTTTTACCCTCAATCACAATGTGCGACTGGTCCGCATCGATCGCCGTCACGCGGCCTTGCATGAATTTGACGCCATGGTTTTGCCGCAGCGAATCGTAACCAAACGTCAGCTGTTCCAGCGTTTTTTGGCCCCCCAGCACGCGGTTGCTGACCGGGCAAGAAATAAAATCGGGGTTCTGGTCGACGAGGATGACGTCGATGCGCCCGCCGCTCAATATTCTCACATACTTGGCGGCAGTGGCGCCGCCGAAGCCGGCGCCGACCACGACGACACGCCCCAGGCTGGTTTTGCGCGACTGAGCGCCAGTGCCGGCGGCGGCGGCCATCGATGACCAGGCCGATCCGGCCAGTGCCAATTCAAGAAAATCCCGCCTGCGCATCGTGTTACTCCCATTCCAAAGCTGGGTAGAGCAGGTTGACATTGCGTTGGTTGACGACATCAAACAGTTGCCAGCGCGCTCGTTCAGCGGCAGCCGCCGTTGCCATCGTCGCCGTCATGTCGTCGCCCTGCCGGATGCTGGTTCGCACATCGTGCAGCAAGGTCGTCAGGTAATCGCGCTGCCTGGTCAGCGCCCGGTTTTTATCGCCGGTGACGGGGCCGTGTCCGGGGACGGTCATGGTAGCCGGCATTTTTTTCAATGTATCGATGGCAGAGAGCCAACCTTTGATGTCGCCATCGATGGCGGGCGTGCGCTCGATGAAGAGCAAATCGCCGGTCCACAGCGTGCCGGTGGCGACATCGAACAGCGTCACATCGTTGTCCGTGTGCGCGCTCGGCCAGGCTGTCAATTCCAGCTTTCGGTTGCCCAGGTCGAGCGTCAGGCGATGTTGCACGGTCCGGCCGGGCGGGACCAGCGTGCTTTTATCAGCTTTGTTGCCCAATTGCTTTTTCAAATTGCGCAGATAGGCTTCGCTGCGCAGCGCCATCGCCGCAGGTAGCCTGGCGTGACCGATCAATTGCGGTGGCGCGTTCGCTTCGGTGGCATCGGCAGTCATGAAGGCGGCGTTGCCGAACACATGGTCGGGATGCCCATGCGTATTGATCACATAGCGGATCGGCAGCCGGGTGATTTTGCGCAGCGCTTGTTTCAAGGCCATGCCGACGGCATACGAGCCGCCCGTATCGATGACGGCGACCGCGTCGGTGCCGATCACAAAGCCGATGTTGGCGATATCGCCATCGTAACCGTCCTCGAAATCCTTGTGCTGCCCGAGGTGCACATATACGCCTGGCGCGACTTGATCGACGCGCAGCGGCGCCGCGGCAATGGGTGTGGCAGCGGCGGCAGCCAGCCAGGCCATGAAGATCAGGCGCCGCAATCTAGCCTCGAACGTCCAGCGATTGGCGGAAGGTGCCGCCTTCATTGTCGTGGATGACGATTTGCAGCGCGCCGGGCTGGTCGGCGACGAAGCCGAACTGGAGGGAGGGATTTTCGCTGATGCCGATAAACGTGTCCGCCGTCATCACCGGCTTGCCGTTATAAGTGACTTCGATCTTGTTGATGAAAAAAGCCGGCCGAAATGCATTCGTCGACAGATTGCGCTGCAAACCGGTGTACATCGGATGCCTGATCAACAGCCTGGCCTGGTTGACGTCGCCGAGTTTTACTGGCCCGTCGAGCGCCATTTTCATTTTCCCTGCCGCCGCCATCACCGCCGGATCATCGCCTGACGTCGGGCCGCCGCAACCGCCCGACGCCTTCACGGCAATCGCATTGACATAAAACCTGCCATCGCTCGATTCGGCGACGACGTGCACCAGCGAATCGGATTCGAAGCGGATTCTGCTGGAAATTTCCGCTTTTCCGCTCGCAGGGTTAAAGTGAAAAACCGCCGTCAGGGGTACCGGATTGGCATCGACGAATAGGGTGACCGACTTGATGTAGCGCTGTGCCGTCATCGGATGATCGATGCTGAAAGCGAAAGGGACTTGCTCGCCGCTGGCCGCGCGCTCGGGCGCAGTCAGGCGGATGAACGGCGCCGCTTCCAGTTTTTTGCCGTCGAAATACGATTTTTGCAAGGCTGGCCACAGCGTATCGACCGCTTGTGCCGTCGCCTGCAGCGGGCATGCCGACAAGGCCAGCATCGCCAGGCCGGAAAAAAAATACCAGCGCCGCGAATTATGTATACGATTTTTCATCACATCCACCTTTGTTATGTGCTGATGCACGACGTTCTGCCGACGCCGGCGTGCTGTTTTCCCTTTGAGCTTCAGTATAGTGCCGTTTTTGCATCAATGCCGACAGCGTCCGGTAAATCTGCCGCAGTTCACTGCAGTGGCGAGCGGCTTGCCTTTTTCGAGCACGCACAGGCCGACGAAGCGCAGTGGCACCGCGCCGGCGTTACGCGCAGCATGCGCCGCACCAGCATGGCATAGCGCCCGGATTTCGCGGCGAACCTCGCGCATGTGGGCGGGGATCGTGCGCGGCGACTGCGCCCAGGCCCACAACACCGGCACAGTTCGCATTAGCGCCAGCACACCCGTGGCAGTGCACATTTTCCCGCTCATCCTGGCGCGCATGCGGCAGGTGCTGCCGGACATTCAGGTGGAACTGGTCGCCAGGAAGATCGGCTATGCGGCCAGCAAAGACTTGTTTGCGCTGCGCACGGACGACCTGATCGTGCAATGGGAAGCCGTGCGCGCGGGTTTGGGCATCGGCTTCGTGGCAAATTACTTGGCCCGCTCCGATGCCGATATTGTGCAGGCGCTGCCCGACGTGCTGCGCATTGCGCCCCTGCCGATGTGGCTGGTGGTGCATCGGGAGATTCGCACCAGCCGGCTCATCCGCGCTGTAGTTGATGTTCTGGCCGGTGCGCTGCCGGGCGCCATTTAGGCCGACCGCGGCGATCGCCAGGTCAGCGCGCCTTTTTCTTGTTGGACGTTGCCGTCGTTGCGTAAAAGGCGGCAGGTTTGCGTGCCACCCATGCGATGAAGACGTGGATGTCCGGATGGCCCTGCAGCGCGGCCCAGGTGTGATATTTCTGCAGCAGTTCGCGTTCGGTAAAGACCGAATGAATCTTGCGATGGCAAATCTTGTGGACGAAGAATTGTTCCTTGCCTTTAAAGGTTTTCGGGACAAGGTGGTGTCTGTCGACGTTGACATCGCCAAGCGTTCTTCCGCACAAGGGGCACGTTTCTTCCGTCATGGCGGTCATATGGAGACAAGGCTCGGCGGATGCAAGGGTGCGCTGGCCAGTCAGGCGCTGGGCCGCCGGATTGCGCCGCGTAATGTGCGCCCGTTCCGCTGCCGTTTTCAGGCGCGCGAACAGCAGTTCGCGGTCGTCCTGGGCGTCTTTCAGATCCTGGAGCGCAACGCCGACGCCGTGCAGCGCAGCGTGCCCGTCGTCGCCGTCGCGCCGCCACCGCGCGCGCATGCCGTTTCCACACGGTAGCAAGGGCAAGGGAAGCACCTCGGTAAAATGGGGGGGAGTGGTAAAACGGTTGCCCGGAAACAGCTCTCTTTCCCCCGTTAAAATGAAGTCCTGCCTGATGTTCGCATTCCTGCGCGTTTAAATCGGTCAACGGCGTACGCACCGGGCCGGCGCTGTGGCCTTGACGATGCTGACCGCATAGCCGGCCTGCTTGTTGCGGATATCCAGGTACGGCAGGAAAAAGCTGTCGATCAGGCGGCCGGTGGTAGCGGTGTCGTTGGTGCGCACTGCTTCGTAAAACGCGATCGGCGTCTTCGGAATGAAATTGAACACTGCCGACGAGTACACCGGAACGCCGAGCGCCTTATACGCTTCCGCATACACCTCCGCAGTCGGCAGGCCGCCCAGGTAAGTAAAACGGTCGCCCAGCTTGCGGCGGATGGTGACCATGGTGTCGATTTCGCCGACGCCGTCCTTGAAGCCGATCAGGTTCGGACAGCGATCGGCCAACTTCAGCAGCGAGGCGGCGTTCAGCTTGCAGACGTTGCGGTTGTAGATGACGACGCCGAACTTGACCGATTTGCAGACGGCGGCGCCGACGCCGCGCGGATCCTTCGCCTTCGGCGCGACGTTGGTGACCTGGTACGCCAGCAGCTTGCCGGCCGCGTCCTTCACCGCGATCTGCTGCAGCAGCGCGCCCGGCAGGTACTGGTTGACGCTGGCCCAGGCGATGACGATGGTCTCGGCCGGCCGCGCCAGCGCGCCGGTATTGGTGACGGCAACGGTGAGCTGTTCGCTGGCGCTGGCGCTATGGCAGGTGCCGGCGGCGGCGGCGAAGGTCGCAGCATGCAGGTAATGGCGAACGGTCATGTGCGATGCCTATCTTCGATCAGGTGAGTGCTACCTTGTTACGCCGACATCGCATGCTTGCAGAAGATGTTCTGGTTCTGCTTGATATCTGTATTGATTAACCGCGCGAGAACGTGCGCGTGACCCGTTCCAGGTGGGCGCGCATCGCCCGCTTGGCCTCGGCCGGGTCGCGCGCGGCGATCGCTTCGACGATGCGGCGATGGTCGGCCAGCGTCGCCTGGCGCAGCTCTTCAGTCTGGAAATGCTCTTTCAGCTTGTGCCACAAGTGGCCACGCTGGTCCCACAGGTAGCCCATCACGCCCACCAGCGCGCTGTTGCCGGTGGCACGGGCGATCGCGAGATGAAAATTGCGGTCGGCCTGCTCGTTGCTCGACTTGTCGGCGTGCTGGTGTTCGATCTCTTCGACCGCGCGAAAGATGGCGTCGATTGCGCCGTCGGTTGCCATGCGGGCGGCGCGCCGACAGCACTTCGAACGGGCCGGAACCGGCTTCCTGCAGGCTGCGGTGCGAGTCGGTTGGCGCGCTGACATACACGCCCGAGCCGCCGCGCACTTCGATCGCGCCGCCCAGCTCGAGCGCGTACGGCTGCGGCGTGGCGATCGACGCGCCAGGCGCCGAAATCCCGATCCGCACGCTGCGCAACATCAGCATGAACCCGAACTTCGGCGGCCAGGCGCTGGTCGTCAGCTTGGGGTGCGAAAAACTGCAGCCGGCGCGCCTGTTCCCGCGCGGCGCGATCTGGATCGCCGGCAATGGCGGCCAGCCGTCCCTTGTTTGCCTGCAGGACGCGGCCCATGTCGGCTTCATGTCGATGATCGACGCGATCGTGAAAACGGCCGACCTGCAGCTGGCCCGGCTCAACCTGCGCCGGCGCGAAACCTGCCCGGCTGCCGAACTGACGGTCGGCATGCAGTGCGGCGGCAGCGACGCTTTTTCCGGCGTCACCGCCAATCCGGCGCTTGGCTTCGCCACCGACCTGTTGGTGCGCGCCGGCGCTACCGTAATGTTCTCGGAGACGACGGAAGTGCGCGACGGCATCGACCAACTGACCGCGCGCGCCGTTGATGCCGACGTGGCGGCAGCGTTGATCGCGCAGATGGCCTGGTACGACGACTACCTCGAGCGCGGCGGCGCCGACCGCAGCGCCAACACCACGCCCGGCAACAGGAAGGGCGGCCTGTCGAACATCGTCGAGAAAGCGATGGGCTCGATCGTCAAGTCCGGCAGCTCGGCCATTTCGGGGGTGCTGGCGCCGGGCGAAAAACTGACCCGCAAAGGCCTGATCTACGCCGCCGCGCCGGCCAGCGACTTTATTTGCGGCACCTTGCAGCTGGCGGCCGGCAGGAATCTGCACGTTTTTACGACCGGCCGCGGCACCCCTTACGGCCTGGCCGCCGTGCCGGTGATCAAGGTGGCTACCCGCACCGAACTGGCCAAACGCTGGCACGACCTGATGGACCTCGACGCCGGGCGCATCGCCAGCGGCGAAGCCACCATCGCCGACGTCGGCTGGGAACTGTTCCAGATGCTGCTCGACGTCGCCAGCGGCCGCAAGACCTGGGCCGAGCAGTGGAAGCTGCACAACGCGCTGGTGCTGTTCAACCCGGCGCCGGTGACCTGATTGCGCGACCAATGCGACCTCACACTTTGACGACCATGACAATTGAGCCGATAGGCAAGCCCTTCAAACGAATTTTGCTGACCGGCGCCGCCGGCGGCCTGGGACGCGTGCTGCGCGAGCGCATCGGCGCATGGGCGGACGTGGTGCGCCTGTCCGACATCGGTATCGATGCGCTGGGAGCGGCGCGCGCAAGCGAAGAGATCGTCGCCTGCGACCTGGCCGACAAGGCCGCCGTGCTGGCAATGATGGACGGCGTCGACGTCGTGCTGCACTTCGGCGGGCTGTCGACCGAATACGCATTCGACGACATCATGCAGGCTAATATCCTCGGCACCGCCAACGTCTACGAAGCGGTGCACAAATGCGCCGTCAAGCGGGTGGTGTTCGCCAGCTCGAACCACGCGGTGGGTTTTTACCGCACCACCGACGTCATCGACGCCGAC
>Ga0326735_1000324_pt1 | contig 11564 bp, 11 predicted proteins | sample 37_GP2_1092_FD_207945 | JGI IMG/M metagenome (GOLD analysis project Ga0326735, IMG submission 207945) | Glacier ice microbial communities from Ngari, Tibet, China - 37_GP2_109.2 | ecosystem: Environmental > Aquatic > Freshwater > Ice > Glacier | place: China: Ngari, Tibet | collected 2018-07-31
GCGCGCCAGCCAGCCCGGCTCGGCTTGCCGCTATCTCGCGCTGGCGGCCGACCGGTATGCGCAATTCGAGACGTCGCAACGGCGCAGTGCCATCGACCAGCTGCGCCAGGACCAGGTGCAGGCGCTGCGCAAGGCCTGCGCCTGAGTCAGGATGATGACAAAAAATCTTGCCGTGCTTTGCGACGGTAATGGAGCAGATTACTGCGCCGCCCAGCCGCCATCCATGTTCCATGCCACGCCGCGCACCTGGTTGCCGGCCGGGCTGCAGAAAAACACCGCCAGCGCACCCAGTTCCTCGGGTGTGACGAATTCGCCCGACGGCTGCTTTTCAAGCAGCAGCGCCTTCTTGGCCGCCTCGTTGCTGATGCCTTCGCGGGCGGCGCGGTCGTCGACCTGTTTTTGCACCAGCGGGGTCAAGACCCAGCCTGGGCAGATCGCGTTGCAGGTTACGCCGGTGTGGGCTGTTTCGAGCGCGGTGACCTTGGTAAAACCGACCAGGCCGTGCTTGGCTGCCACATAGGCCGACTTTTGCGCCGAGCCGACCAGGCCGTGCACGGACGCCAGGTTGATGATGCGGCCCCAGTTCTTCTGCTTCATGCCGGGCAGCGCCAGGCGCGAAGTGTGGAAGGCCGAGGTCAGGTTGATGGCGATGATGGCATCCCACTTGTCGACCGGGAAAGCTTCGATGTTGGCCACATGCTGGATGCCGGCGTTGTTGACGAGCACGTCGACGCCGCCGAATTTGTCGGTGGCAAACTGCATCATCGCTTCGATTTCGGCCGGCTTGGACATGTCCGCATTGTGGTAGGCGGTGCCGACACCGAATTCGACGCCGATGTCGTAATAGAGCTTGTCGATCATCTGGGCGTCGCCGAAACCGTTGAAGACGAGGTTGGCGCCTTGTTCGGCCAGCGAGCGGGCGATGCCCAGGCCAATGCCGGAAGTCGAACCGGTCACGAGTGCGGTTTTGCCGCTTAACATGCTGCTTTTCATTGATTCCTCGAAAAATAAGGGGCGGCTGGCAAATAAAAAAAAGATTGCAGCGCGACAGGCGCCACGTGAATAGGAGTTTAATCGCAACGCCCGGTAAAATGTCGGTTGCAGGCAAAATTGAAGCACCGCGTCGAACCCGGGAGAACGCATGACCGCAGCAAGCATCAAATCAGTGCAATGCATTTCGTTGGCGGGTTTACACCGCATGGCGTACAAGGAGTGGGGCGATCCTGGCAATCCAAACGTGCTGGTGTGCGTGCACGGCGTCACCCGCGTGGGTGACGATTTCGACGCACTGGCGCGCGCACTGTCGGACCACTACCGCGTGGTGTGCCCGGACGTCGTCGGGCGCGGGCGCTCCGGTCGGCTGGGCAATGCGCAGTTGTACCGGATCCCGCAATACGTCAGCGACATGGTGACCCTGGTGGCCCGCGTGACGGCCAACTCCGACAGCGGCAAGGTCGACTGGTTCGGCACCTCGATGGGCGGCCTGATCGGCATGGCGCTGGCGTCGCTGCCGGACAACCCGATCGGCAAGCTGGTGCTCAACGACATCGGCCCGACGCTCGACCCGGTGGCGCTTGCGCGCATTGGCGATTACATCGCCCAGGATCTGCGCTTTGCCAGCTTTGCCGAAGGCGCCGCGTTCGTGCGCGCAGTGTCGGCCTCGTTCGGCGAGCATACCGACGAGCAGTGGCACAAGCTGGCGGCCGACGTGCTGCGCGAGGGCGACGACGGCCAGTGGGTGCGCCACTACGACATGGGCGTGGCGGCACCGCTGCGCGGCGCCAATCCCGAACAGGCAAAGGCCGACGAGGCGGCGCTGTGGGCCGCCTACGATGCGATCCGCTGCCCGACCTTGCTGGTGCGCGGCGCCAATTCCGACCTGCTGTCGCATGCGACGGCCCAGCAAATGCTGACGCGCGGCCCGAAACCGCAACTGGTCGAGATTGCCGGTACCGGCCACGCACCGACGTTCATCAACGCCGACCAGATCGCCATCGCCCGCGCATTTCTGGTCGGCTGAATTTTCACCACCACCGATACAAAAGGCAGCACCACCATGGAAATTATCCGACTCCACATTGGCAAACGCTTGTCCGAAGCGGCGATCCACAATGGCACCGTCTACCTGGCCGGCCAGATTGCCGACAACACACAAGCCGACATCGTCGGTCAGACCCGCGAGGTGCTCGGCCACGTCGATCGCTTGCTGGCGGAAGCCGGCAGCGACAAGAGCTGCATCCTGATGTGCCAGATATTCATCGCCGACATGGCCGGTTTCGCCGGCATGAACGCCGCGTGGGACGAATGGGTCACGCTCGGGCACACGCCGCCGCGCGCGACCGTCGAGGCGAAGCTGGCCAATCCCGCTTGCCTGGTCGAGATCGTCGTCACCGCGGCCTTGCGCTAGGCCGGCATGGTTGCCATTGCCGCGCTGGGAAGCGCAACGGCTGAACTGGTGCAGGGGCTCGGTGCGGCGGACGGCGCGCGGGTCGAAGCGGCGCTGGCGTATGCAAGCGAAGCCTACCAGGACAAGCTGTGTACGTCTGGTCAGGGCGCGCTGGAGTTTTCGGTTGGTGTCGCCAGCACGCTGGCGTTCCTGCGCAGCGACGCCGAAACCCGCATTGCCGCCCTGTTGTTCGAGATGACGGTGATCGAGCCGGCGGCGGCAGCCGGGCTCGAGACACGTTTCGGCAAGGAGGCGACCGACCTGGTGTCGGGCGTGCGCCAGCTCATTCGGCTGCGCGACATGACGGTCGGCCTTGGCGGCCAGCAGCCGGTCGGGCGCGGCAAGGGCGCCGCCCAGAAGGCGGTGGCCCAAGTTGAAACGCTGCGCAAGATGCTGCTGGCAATGGCCTCCGACATGCGCGTGGTGTTGGTGCGCCTGGCCTCGTGCCTGACGACGCTGCGCTATTTTGCCGAGCAGCGCCTGTTCAACGACATGACGGCCGCCTATGGCCGCGAGACGATGGACCTGTACGCCCCGCTCGCCAACCGGCTCGGCATCTGGCAACTGAAGTGGGAGCTCGAGGACCTGTCGTTCCGCTTCCTCGAGCCGGACATCTACAAGCGCATCGCCAAAATGCTCGAAGAAAAACGCATGCTGCGCGAAGGCTTCGTGCAGTCGGCCATCACGCGGCTGAAAAACGAACTGGCGGCGGCCGGCATCGAGGCCGAGGTTTTCGGCCGGCCCAAGCACATCTACAGCATCTGGAGCAAGATGCGCGGCAAGGAGCTCGATTTTACCGACCTCTACGACGTGCGCGCCTTTCGCGTCATCGTCGCCGACGACAAGGCCTGCTACGCGGTGCTGAGCCTGGTGCACAACCTGTGGACGCCGATCCCGAACGAGTTCGACGACTATATCTCGCGGCCCAAGCCGAACGGCTACCAGTCGCTGCACACGGTCGTCACCGCCGCCGACGCCCGCCCGCTCGAAGTGCAGATCCGCACCCGCGAAATGCACCGTTTCGCCGAGTACGGCGTTGCCGCCCACTGGCGTTACAAGGAAGAGGGCGGCTCGAACTTCAAGGGCCAGCAGTACGACGAGAAAATCGCCTGGCTGCGCCAGCTGCTGGCGTGGAAAACCGACGTCGCCGACGCCGTCGTCGGTCACGAGGACATGCAGCGCGAATGGGTCGAAAAACTCAAGTCGACCACCCTCGACGACCGCATTTTCGTGCTGACGCCGCAAGCGCGCGTGCTCGAGTTGCCGGTCGGCGCCACGCCGATCGACTTCGCCTACCACCTGCACAGCGAGGTCGGCCACCGCTGCCGGGGCGCGCGCGTGGACGGCGTGATGGTGCCGCTCAATACGGCGCTGCGCAACGGCCAGACGTGCGAAATCATCACCGCCAAGGGCGCGCCCGGCACCGCCGGGCCGTCGCGCGACTGGCTCAATGCCGAATACACCGTCAGCACCCGCACCCGCGCCAAGGTGCGCGCCTGGTTCCACGCCATCGACCTGCAGGAGACGCTGGCCCACGGCCGCGCGCTGGTCGAAAAGTCGCTGCAGCGCGAAGGCAAAACCGCCGTCAACCTTGAAACGCTGGCCCACAAGCTCGGTTTTTCGAAGGTCGACGACCTATTCATTTCGGTCGGCAAGGAAGAGTTCAGCCTGCGCCACGTCGAGCAGGCGCTGCACGATACGGGCGAAGCGGCCGAACCCGAAGACGCCGTGGTGCTGAACAAGAGCCGTGCGTCCAGCGTCGAGCAGGGGGCCAAATCGGGTGTGCTGGTGGTCGGCACCGAGGGGCTGTTGACGCAGCTGGCAAAATGCTGCAAGCCGGCGCCGCCGGACGGCATCGTCGGCTTCGTCACGCGCGGCCAGGGCGTGTCGATCCACCGCGCCACGTGCAAGAATTTCGCCGAGATGCGGCGCAAGGCGCCGGAGCGGGTGATCCACACCGACTGGGGCCGGACCGGGCAGGACACGGTCTACCCGGTCGACCTGTTCATCCTCGCGGGCGACCGCCAGGGCTTGCTGCGCGATATCTCCGAAGTGTTCTCGCGCGAGAAGATCAACGTCATCGGCGTCAACACGCAAAGCGCGAAAGGCCAGGCGCGCATGACGTTTACCGCCGAAATCGGCTCGACCGCCCAGCTTGCCAAAGCCTTGTTGGCGATCATGGAGGTGGGCGGGGTACAGGAAGCGCGGCGCCATTGACGGCTCGGTTTCAATTGGTAACTCAACTCATGGAGGTGGGCGGGGTGCGAGAAGCGCGGTGGCATTGAAGGAACAGATATTGGCGGCGCCGGCCCGGCTGGCGGTATCATCTGCCATGCCGATCAATTCTTTCCTCTATTCGAAGCCGCGGCACTGGGGGGGCGCGCTTGCGCATTACGGCGCCAGCTGGTGGCGCATGCTGCTGCTGGGCGCGATTGCGCTGGTGCTGGCGTTTTCACCGTCGACCTACACGCGCGCGTATCGGCGCGATACCGCGCGCCAGATCTACCTCGGCGCCTGGCAGGTGCTGCCATGGTTTACGGTGCTGTCGGCGCTGATCAGCCTGGTAATCATCCGCATCGTGCTGGTGACCGCGCTCAGCTACGGCCTGTCGCGCTTCGGCCTCGAAATGGTGGTGCGGGTGCTGGTGCTCGAACTCATCCCGCTGGCCGCGGCGATGTTCGTGGCGCTGCGCGCGGGGATGGCGTTCAACGCCGCTGCACTCGATCCGTTCGCCGGGGACACCTCCCTGCAAGCGGCGTGGCAACTGCAGCGCGAGCTGGCGGCGCAGGTGTCCGCCAACGCGGTTGCGGTGCTCAGTCTGGCCATCGTCAGCAGCGTGCTGGTGCTGGTGCTGGCCTACCTGAACGTCTACGGCCTGTCGCCGTGGGGGCTGAACGACTACACCCGCACAGTGGGGCGCGTGTTCGAGCCGACGGTGGCGATCGGCTTCGGCCTCAAGACGCTGATGTTCGGGCTGGCCGTGGCGGTCATTCCGGCCGCCGCGATGATGGAAATCCGCCGCTTCGGGCGTGGTGCGGCATCGACCATGCAGCCCGGCGCCGTACGCCTGCTGTTCGTGCTGACCGTGATCGAGGCGGCGTCGCTGGCCGTCAAATATTTTTGAAAGAGGCCCCATGACCGATCCGGCAACTGATCTGGCGACCAAGCCCGCACCCGGCGCGCCGCCGCACATCGAAGTGAAGGCAGTCATTTTGCTGGTGCTGATGACGTCGCTCATCGTCGCTTTTTTGCTGTACGTGATGCATGCGCGCGGCGTGTTCGAAGTCACCCAGCGCCTGGTGCTGGTGGCGGACGATTCGGAAGGCGTCATCCCCGGCATGGACATGACGTTCGCCGGGTTTGCGGTCGGGCGCGTGCGTTTGGTCGAGCTGGCGCCGGACGGCAAGGCCCGCATCCTGGTCGACGTGCCGCGCAAGGACGCCGGCTGGCTGCGGGTGTCGAGCGTGTTCACAATCGAGCGCGGCCTGGTCGGCGACACCAGGATCAAGGCCTACACCGGCATCCTGAGCGACCCGCCGCTGCAGGATGGCGCCACCCGCACGGTACTGCGCGGCGACACCGGGGCCGAGATTCCGAAACTGGTGGCCAGCGCCAGGACGCTGCTGGAAAACCTGGAAGCGATGACGCGCATGGATTCGAGCCTGAACGCCAGCCTGGCCAACGTGCAGGCCGCAACCGGCAGGCTGAGCGGCAGGTACGGGCTGCTGGGCGGCGCGCTGGGCGGCGACGAGCAGGCGCGCAAGGCGATGCTGGCGCTGGACCGGGTCAACGCGCTGCTCGCCAGTGCCGATCGGCGCGTGTTCGGAAAATCCGGCATTGCCGACGACACGCAGGCGGCCGTGGTCCAGTTGAACGTGGTGCTGCAAGACGCCAGCGCCAGCCTGAAAAAACTCGACGCCGTGCTGGCCGAGGCCCAGGCGGTCGGCAACAACGCGCGCATTGCCACCGACGACCTTGGCGTCCTGCGCGCCGAGGTCGACAGCAGCCTGCGCAAGGCGTCGCGGCTGGTCGACGAGATCAACCGCAAATGGCCGTTTGCCCACAAGTCGGAGTTGAAATTGCCATGAAGATCATTTTCGCCTGCCTGGTTGCGCTCACGCTGGCTGGCTGCGCCGCCAAACCGGCCGAGCCGTCGTGGCGGCCGAACGCCACCGGCGCGCTCGACAGTTTTAGCAACGCCTACTTGAAAGGCGACAGCGCGATCGCCGCCGTCGATTTCGCCCGCGCGCGGCGCGAAATGACCGGCACCGGCCGCGCCGACCTGGTGGCGCACGCCGAACTGGTGCGCTGCGCGGTGCAGACAGCCAGTCTCGACGGCGGCCAGTGCGACGGCTTTGCGCCACTGGCGCAGGACGCCGGCGCGGCCCAGCGCGCCTACGCGGCTTTTCTAGCCGGGCATTGGCAGAAACTTGACGCCGCGCTGCTGCCCGAGCAGCATCAAGCCATCGCCGGCGGCGCGGGTGGCGCGGGCAGATTGGCCGCGGTGGCCGACCCGTTGTCGCGGCTGGTCGCGGCCGGCGCCATGCTGCAGGCGGGACGCATCGCACCGGCCGACATCGCCATCGCCACCGACACCGCGTCGGCCCAGGGCTGGCGCCGGCCCTTGCTGGCGTGGCTGGGAGTGGCGGCGCAACGCGCGCGGGCCGTTGGCGATACAGCCGAACTGGCACGCATCGAACGGCGCATTGCGCTGGCGGCGTCGCGCTGACCAGGCGAAGGAGGCAAGCCGGGTTGCACAAGCGTGACCCCGATGTTGCCCTTGAAAATTTTCATGTGCATGATGCTCCTAAAAAGAGCGGTATAGTGACGCGAATGAACCCTTTGCGAAGAACGAACATGGTCAGCAAAAACACGATTTGTCTCTGGTTTGAAGGCGCCGCGGTGGAAGCGGCGCAGTTCTATGCCGCGACGTTTTCAGACAAGCGCGTTTTCCAAGCAATGATGCAGATGGGGAAGATCGACATCGCGGCGATCGAAGCGGCCCGCCGTGGTTGAGACGCGCATCGACCTGTTCCCGTTCCCGCTCTCGTTCCAGGCAAGCGCATGATGAAAGCCGGTTCGAAAGGCGGCCTCGTGTACTCCACCGAGGTCGGACGGGTGTGTCCCGCATGCCGCCAGGCCGTTGCTAAGTGCGCGTGCAAGTCGCAGGCAAAAGCAGTGCCGGCAGGCGGCGGCGTGGTGCAGGTATCGCGCCAGACCAAGGGCCGTGGCGGCAAGAGCGTGACCGTCGTCAAAGGCTTGGCCCTCGATCCGCTCGCGCTCGCCATGTTGGGCAAGGCGTTGCGCGCGGCCTGCGGTTCGGGCGGCACCGTCAAGGATGGCGCGATCGAAGTGCAGGGCGACCATTGCGACCTGGTCATGGAGGCGCTGAAAAAACTCGGCCACAGCCCGAAGCGGGTTGGCGGCTGAGTACCTCGTTTGCTGGTTACTTGCTTACATGATTAATGGCCGGCGCATGGCCGGAATGGGCGAGTGCTGGCGTTACGTTTTTCGTCGATCAGCCAGGCGAGGGCCTGGTCCGCGCTCAAAGGCGTGGAGAAAAGGAATCTCTGAAACGTCGTGCAATCGGCGTCGAGCAGGAAATCCGCCTGCTGCTGGTTTTCGACCCCTTCCGCCGTCACGCCCAGCCGTAAATCGCGTGCCAGGGCGACCACGGTTCGGGTGACGGCGTTGGCGGCGTCAACGCCGGGAACGTCGCGCAAAAAACTTTTGTCGAGCTTGAGCGTTGTGACCGGCAGCGAACGCAAATAGCTCAGCGATGAGTAGCCGGTGCCAAAATCGTCGAGCGACAGCGAAAAACCTCGTGCACGAAGCGTGTGAAGAAGGTTGCCGTTGCGTTCAACTTCGATCGCTTCCCGTTCGGTCAGTTCGATCTCGATGTCCGCCGGGGTCAAACAAAATTCACTCACGGCGGCGTCGATGTTGCGCAGGTATTCGGGTTGAAGCAGTTCGTTGGCGCAGGTATTAATGGCCATTTTGACATCAATCACTCCTGCCGCCCTCCAGCTGCTTAACTCGCTGCAAGCTTCGCGGAAAACCCACGAGCCTATGCCGACAATCAAGCCGATTTCTTTTGCCAGCTCGATGACATAGTCGACCGGACAGGACGCCAGCATGGTCCCGGGAAACCTGATCAGCGCCTCCATTGCGATGGTTCTTCCCGATTTGCAGTCGATGATGGGCTGGTATTCGAGAACAAAGGCTTTTTCCTGATCGATTTGCCGCAGCGCGAGCTGTTCGCGGTTGCGCCGGTGCGCCGTTTCGTCGAGGTCTTTGGTGAAGTAATGGTAGCAGTTGCGCCCGTCGCTCTTGGACCGGTACAGCGCGAGATCGGCTTTTTTCATCAGGTCGTCCGACGTGCTGGCGTCGCTGGGGCAGACGGCGATGCCGATGCTGGCGCTGATGCGTGCTTCGCGCCCTTCGATCATGAACGGCTTTGCCAACGCCAGCAGCAGCTTGTCGGCGAGCGCGCCCCCGCATTCCGGCGAAGGCGGATTTAATACCAGCAAGGCGAATTCATCGCCGCCGAGCCGGGCGGAGAGGTCGCTCCCACGGCTTGCGTCACGTATCCTGGCGCCGGCCTCGCGCAGCAACAGGTCGCCGGTATGGTGGCCCAGCGTGTCGTTGACGTCCTTGAAGCGGTCGAGGTCCATGAGCACCAACAACAGCACCTGTTTGCTTCTGATCGCAAGGGAAATCATTTCCTTGCAGCGTAGATCGAAGGCTGCGCGGTTGGCCAGCCCGGTCAACATGTCGATTGCCGCCATGCGCGACATTTCATCGTCCGCCAGTTTGCGTGCAGTGATGTCGCGCAAAATTTTCAGGTATCCGATCAGCCCGTTGTTGCTGTCTCGAATCGGCGTCAATACGCCATCGGCCCAGAAGCGCGAGCCGTCCTTGCGCAAGTGCCATCGAAAGTCGGCCGCGCGCGAATGCCGGGCAGCCGTTTCCATTTCTATTTGTGGCGCATTTTTTGCGACGTCTTCCGGGGTGAACATGGTGGCCAAGGGCGCGCCCATGATCTCTTCGGCAGCGTAGCCGAACAGGACCGCCGCCCCGGCGCTCCAGCTCGTGACCCGGCTGTCGGGGCCGAGCGTGATGATGCCAAAGTCCGTGACGGTGCCGTAGATTTGCTCGAGAATGTTCGATGGGCTGATCGTATTCATCGTCAGGAGGACAGTGCCGGTTGCAATGCCGCCCCAGGAATGGCAAACATGCAAACTAAGTGTACCACCTGCATCAAGCGATGGGCGTGATGCCGGCGGGTAAGGAACCGAGCCATGGCTTACGTAGCCGAGCTGGTTTTCTGGCGTAGCGACCACGGCAACACGTTGTGGATGCGGGTGGCGGCCACCGCCGCCTGGCCGGCCGCCACGCTGATCTGGTTCAGGCCCAGCACCACGTCGCCGATCGCATACAGCCCCGCCACGCTGGTGGCCTGGTGGTCGTCGACGACGATATCGCCGCAGTCGGCCGTGTCGGCGCCGAGTTGCACGGCCAGTTCGGAGCGCGCCGTCTCGCCCAGCATCGGATACATCACGTCGCACTCCCAGGATCGGCCGTCGGCGGTATTGAGGATCGGCGTCATCGCGGCGCTCATGCTGACGTCGCGCACCATCGAACTGACGTAGTGCACGCCGGCAGCTTCCAGGCGCTGGCGTTCTTCGCCCGTGACGATGGACGTGTCGCTGCGGTCGAACAGGGTGACGTCGGCGCTGAAGGTGCGCATGAACATGGCGTGGCCGATCGGGTTGGTTTCGGACGACACCACGGCGATGCGCTTGTCGATGACGTCGTAGCCGTCGCATACCGGGCACAGGCGAACCGCGCCGCACGCAATCGCCTCGCGCCAGCGCTCGACCGGCAGGCCGACGTCGATGATGCCGGTGGCCAGCAGCACCGTCAGCGCACGCACTTCGCCCCCTTCATGCTGGCCGACAAAGACGCCGTCTTCGATGCGCAGGGCGACGATTTCGCCGCGCGTGACCACACCACCGTAGCGGCCGAGCTGGCAGCGCAGGTTGTCGAGCAATTGCGGGCCATGCACACCATCGGGAAAGCCGGGATAATTGTGCGACACGGGAATCCAGCTCAGGCGGCTGTTGCCGCGGTCGAACAGCGCCACCTTGCGCGTGAAGCGGCGCAGGTAGATCGCCGCGGTCAGGCCGCCGGGGCCGCCGCCGATGATCAGGGTGTCGTATATCTGACCAGAAGAAAGCAGAGGAGGAGAAGCATTAGTCATGCACCATTATCGCCATGCGCCTGAGCCAAAACTGTCGGGATCCGTGCCGCGCCATGGTAAGAACGCACTTACAAGGCGCCCTTGCAGGACGCGCTTGGCGATCAAGGCGACGGTAGGCACTTCTCCGGCGGCTCCGGTTGCAACGTGACGTGGTCGATGCCGTGCTTCTCGAGCAGCATGGCCTGCACCGCTGCGAGTACCTGCGGCCAGCGCGCCAGGTCGGCGATTTCGAGGTGGCCGGTCAAGGCCGGTTCGCCCGGCGTCATCTCCCAGATGTGCAGGTCGTGCACCGACCTGACGCCTTCCAGCGCGGCGAGGTCCGCGCCCACCTGCACATAATTGATCTGCTCGGGCACGCCTTTCATCAGGAAGTGATACGACTCACGCAGCACGCCAATGGTCGACTTCAGGATCAGCAGCGAGACGAACACCGACAGCAGCGGGTCGATCCGCATCCAGCCGGTGAAATGGATAACGGCGCCGGCCACCACCGCGGCGATCGAGCCGAGCAGGTCGCCCATCACGTTGACCATCGCCGCGCGCGTGTTCATGTTCTGATGGTCGCGCGACAGTATCCAGGCAACGATCAGGTTGATGGCGATGCCGACGGCGGCGACGCCCAGCACCACCGCGCCTTGCACCGCTTCCGGATGGGCCAGCCGGCGCACCGCCTCGAACACGATCCAGCACACCAGCGCCAGCATCGCCAGGCAGTTGACGAAGGCGGCCAGCGCCTCGGCGCGGCCGAAGCCGAACGAATGGCGCGCCGATGGCGGACGCTTGGCGATCAGTTGCGCCAGCAGCGCCAGGCCGAGCGCGGCGGCGTCGGTGACCATGTGACCGGCGTCGGAGATC
>Ga0326735_1000325_pt1 | contig 11564 bp, 10 predicted proteins | sample 37_GP2_1092_FD_207945 | JGI IMG/M metagenome (GOLD analysis project Ga0326735, IMG submission 207945) | Glacier ice microbial communities from Ngari, Tibet, China - 37_GP2_109.2 | ecosystem: Environmental > Aquatic > Freshwater > Ice > Glacier | place: China: Ngari, Tibet | collected 2018-07-31
GTGTTTTTCAGCTTGAAGCGCAGCTGGGTATCGGTGGCCTTTTGCTGCGACTTCACGGTTTCGGGACGCGCTTGCAGGATGTACAGCTTGCCGTCCAAACCATCCTTGCCCCATTCGATGTCCATCGGACGACCGTAATGGTTTTCGATGATGACGGCGTATTTTGCCAGCTCGACGATCTCGGATTCATTCAGCGAATAGCGATTACGCATGGCGATCGGCACGTCGACCGTACGTACTGAAAGACCGGCCTTCAGTTCACCGGTGAATTCCATCTTGATCAGTTTCGAGCCGATATTGCGGCGAATGACGGCAGATTTTCCCTGCGCGAGCATGGGTTTGTGCACATAATATTCGTCCGGATTGACCGCGCCCTGCACGACTGTTTCGCCAAGGCCGTAGCTCGATGTAATGAACACCACGTCCTTGAAACCCGATTCGGTATCGATGGTGAACATCACGCCGGCCGCGCCGACGTCCGAGCGCACCATGCGCTGCACGCCGGCGGAGAGCGCCACGTCGGCGTGAATAAAGCCCTTGTGCACGCGATACGAAATCGCGCGATCGTTGTACAGCGAAGCGAACACATGCTTCATTGCGTCGAGCACGTTGTCGATGCCGACGACATTGAGAAAGGTTTCCTGCTGGCCGGCGAAGGACGCGTCGGGCAAGTCTTCTGCAGTCGCGGACGAGCGCACGGCAAATGACATCTCGCTGTGCGAGTCTGCGACCAGCTGGTTATAAAACTCGGTAATTTCCTGCTGCAGGCGCGGCTGGAATGGTGTGTCGATAATCCACTGACGGATCTCGCTGCCGGCCTGGGCCAGTGCGCGCACGTCGTCGATATTCAGGTGCAGCAGGCGGTCTTCGATGCGCTGCGCCAGCGGCAGCCCGCCTTCGATACTGTGCGATAGGAAATCGCGGAAGGCGTGAGCCGTAGTGGCGAAGCCGCCGGGAACCCGGACGCCGGCGCTGGCAAGCTGGCTGATCATTTCGCCGAGAGAAGCATTCTTGCCGCCTACCGATTCGACATCGGTCATCCTCAGATGATCAAATGAAGCGACATAGGTCACCCCGGGCGTAAGCCCTGAAACTGCTGCGTTGGACATGATTACCTCTGTTTTAATGATAAGAAATCTGTAGCTTGCTGGTCGCTCGCGGGGGAATTTTGCTATTCTTGCGCCACGACCGAGTGAAACGCTTCGTTTCATTTTACAGTGTGCAATAGGATTTTGCCCCGGCCCGTCGCACTTTTTCAATGTCTTTTTTTTAAGCATTCTCCATGTCCACTCCCCCATCGCCTGTCATGCCGTTAGCCGAACGAACCGTGTTTTTTGTCTCGGACGGAACCGGCATCACCGCCGAGACTTTCGGCCATTCGGTGCTGACCCAGTTCGAGCTGCGCTTCCGTCAAATTCGCCTGCCTTTCATCGATACGGTCGACAAGGCCTACGAAGGCGTGCGCCGCATTAACGAAGCCTTCGAACGCGACGGCCAGCGACCGATCGTGTTCTCGACGCTGGTGAAGGCCGATTTGTCGGCCATCATTCGCCAGTCGAAGGGCATGCACATGGACCTGTTCCAGACCTTCGTCGAACCGCTCGAACTCGAACTGGGCGTGAAGTCCACCCATGCGATCGGCCGTAGTCATAACCTCGTCGATTCAAGCCAGTACAACGACCGCATGGAAGCGATCAACTATTCGCTGGCGCATGACGATGGCCAGTCGAACAAGAATCTCGAACAGGCCGATGTGATCCTGGTCGGCGTGTCACGCTGCGGCAAGACGCCGACCAGTTTGTATCTGGCGATGCAATTCGGGATCAAGGCAGCCAACTATCCGCTGATTCCCGACGACTTCGAGCGCGACAAACTGCCGGGCGGGCTGGTGCAGTACAAGGCGAAAATTTTTGGGCTGTCGATCTTGCCGGAGCGGCTCGCGCAGGTGCGCAACGAGCGGCTGCCGGGGAGTAAGTATGCAACGCTGGAGAATTGCCGGTATGAGATCAACGAGGCGGAACGGATGATGCGGCGCGAGGGGATACGCTGGACTTCTTCTACGGCGAAGTCGATTGAGGAGATTGCTACGCTGATTTTGCAGGAGTTGAAGTCAGAGAAGCGGAGTTATTAGCGAACCACACTCGCCTGTTTCTGCCGTACCTGCTCAAAAAAACAAACCGCCGCACTGGCCGCGACATTCAACGACTCAATCGCCCCCGGCTGCGGGATTGTCACGCGGTGCGTCGCCAGCGCCAGGAGTTCCGGCGCTACTCCCAGCCCCTCGTTGCCGAATAGCCAGGCAACCGGTGTGGTCAGGTCCAGCTGATACAGTGTAGTCGGCACATGCGAGCTGGTCGCTACTACAGGAACAGCGGTATAGGCGATCAGCGCGGCCAGATCTACATTTTCGTAAATTCGCAGAAGGAAGTGCGCGCCCATGCCTGCGCGCAGTACCTTGGGCGACCAGGCGAAAGCGGTTCCGGGGCTGCAGAAGACCTGGCCAATTCCAGCACCCGCTGCACTGCGCAGAATCGATCCCAGGTTCCCGGGATCTTGCAGGTTATCGAGCAGCACTGCTGATGCATTTAATCGTCCCGGCAGTGTGACGGCCGGCGTCTCGATGATGAACAGCAGCCCTATCCCGTTCAGCACCTGACTCAGCGCGTTATACAGCGCATCCGGCAGCACGATGGCCTGCGTATGACTGTTGGCGCAGGCCTGCAGTATCGCATTCACTTCGGCGTCTGCCACACTGCTTTCGCTGACGACGCAAAGCTGCGGCGCACCGACCTGCTGCTGATATGCGGAACAGAGGTGTATTCCTTCCAGCAGCGTGCGCCCGGCTTTACGCCGTGCCTGTGAACTGGTCGCGAGGTGTTTCAACTCCTTGTACAGCGGATTCTCACGCGAAGTGATGGGCTTCTGCGTCATTGCAGCTTGCCCTTCGCGCGCAGCATGACTTCACGTACTGGCGCATAGGATGTGCGATGCACCGGCGAGGCGCCGTGGATTTGCAGGCGTTCGAGATGCAGCGCAGTCGGGTACCCCTTGTGCTGGTCGAACGCGTATTCCGGGTACTGCAGATGCAGCGCCCTCAGCGCCGCATCACGCGCAGTCTTGGCCAAAATAGAGGCGGCCGAGATCGACGGCACCTTGTCGTCACCCTGCACGATAGCTTCCGAGCGCACCAGCATGACCGGGCAGCGATTACCGTCGATCAGCGCCAGCGTCGGCTGCGTGACGAGGCCTTCGACTGCGCGGCGCATGGCCAGCATGGTGGCTTGCAGGATGTTCAGGGTGTCAATTTCCGCTTCCGAACATTGCGCGATATGCCAGGCCAGCGCATGCGCGCGGATTTCGATGGCCAGCGCATCGCGGCGGGCCTCGGTGAGTTTTTTTGAATCGCGCAGTCCCAGGATCGGGCGGGATGGATCGAGGATTACTGCGGCGGCGAATACCGGACCGGCCAGCGGGCCACGGCCGGCTTCGTCGACGCCGCAGCACACCTCATTTGCGTAATCGAACTGCGCGTAATCGAACAGGGAAAAAGTCGCATGCGCGGATTTGATCGCGGATTTCATGGATGCTTGCCGATCAGGTTGAGGACTGCCTGCGCGCTCTCGCGCGCGGTGTCGCGCAGGAGACTGTGGTGCATGTCGGTAAAGCGCTGCTGTAATCGGTCCGCCTGCCCGAGCTGCGCGGTGACCGCATCCGCCAGGGCTTCCGGCGTGGCGGCATCCTGCAGTAATTCCGGCACGATGAATTCACGCGCCAGGATATTCGGCAAGCCTATCCACGGCTGATAGCCCATGTGCCGCATGACTGTCCACGAAGCGCGCATCATCTTGTAGGCAATTACCATCGGTTTTTTGAACAGGGCGACTTCCAGCGTCGCGGTGCCTGAGGCGACCAGAACGGCATCGGCAGCAGCCATCGCGGCGTGCGACTGGCCATCGATGATCTGCAGTTGCACATCTTCCAAACCTGCTTCGCTCACCATCTGCCGAAAATACTGGCGCTGCTGCGGGCCGGCCATCGGCACCACGAAGCGCACGGACGGGTCGCGCAGTGCGAGCACGCGCGCTGCGCCGATGAAGGCGGCTGTGTTGTACTTCAATTCGGACATGCGGCTGCCGGGCAGGATCGCCACCACGGTCGCGGCGGCCGATATGCCGAGGCTGGCGCGCGCCGCGGCAACATCAGGCTGCATGGGGATCACTTCAGCGAGCGGATGGCCGACGTAAGTAGCGGGAATGCCTGCGCGCGCATAAATTTCCTGCTCAAACGGAAACACGACCAGCATGTGCGACACGGCGCGGGCGATCTTGCGGATGCGTCCGCCGCGCCAGGCCCAGATCGACGGGCCGATGAAGTGCACGGTCGGTATGCCGGCCGCCTTGAGTTGTGTTTCCAGACCGAGATTGAAGTCGGGCGCGTCGACGCCGATGAACACTGCCGGTTTCTCGGCCAGTAAACGATCGCGTAATGCATTCTGTATGCCCTTGATTTCGCGGTAATGCGCGAGCACTTCAAACAGCCCTCGCACGCTGAGCTTTTCCATCGGCCAGTCGCTGACGAAGCCGTGCGCCATCATGTTCGCGCCGCCTATGCCGTGCATGCGCGCAGCGGGAAGCTGCGGCCGCAATCCGGACAGCAAACGCCCGGCCAGCAGGTCACCCGAGATTTCACCGGCGACCATGGCGATCGTCAGTTTGGAATTCGTATCAGCGGATGGCGCTATCAATGCTTGGTTGACGTCGGCGAACGACGGCACAGCCGCCATGTTCACGTCAGCGAACGATGCCACGAGTACTTTGATCCAGCGACTCGCGCAGCAGGCGCAATGCCGCAGCAGCCTCGCCAGCGTCAGCTTCCTGCTCCTGCAGCACCGATTTCGCTGCCTCGAGCGTCAGCCCGGATTTGTAGATGGTCTTGTACGCAGCGCGTATCGCATTGATCTGTTCACGCGTAAATCCGCGCCGCTTCAAGCCTTCGATATTCACGCCATGCGCCGCGGCAGGATTCCCCGACAGTAGAATGAACGGCGGCACATCCTGCGTCAGGCTGGTATTCATGCCGAGCATGGCGTGCGCGCCGATCTTGCAGAACTGATGTACGCCCGAGAAGCCGCCCATTACCACCCAGTCGCCAACGTGGACATGCCCGGCCAGCGATGCATTGTTCGAAAAAATCGTGTGATTGCCGACCTGGCAGTCGTGCGCGAGATGCACGTAGGCGAGCATCCAGTTATCGTCGCCCAGGCGGGTCATGCCGCTGTCCTGTACGGTGCCGCGATTGAAGGTGCAGAATTCGCGGATCAGGTTACGGTCACCGATTTGCAAGCCGGTTGGCTCGCCGGCGTACTTTTTGTCTTGCGGCGCCGCGCCTATCGAGGAGAATTGATAGAACACGTTGTCACAGCCGATGGTGGTGCGGCCATCGATCACCACATGCGGACCGATTTTAGTCCGCGCACCGATCGTCACTTCAGGACCGATGATCGAATACGCCCCGACCTCGACGCTGTCGTCCAGCTGCGCGCGCGAATCGACCAGTGCGGTCGGATGGATTACCGTCATCCCTTACTCCGCCGCCTTGGTGGCGTCGGTGGCGCTGCGCATGGTGCACATCAGTTCGGCTTCCACCGCCAGCTGGCCATCCACAGTCGCACGCGCGCTGTATTTCCAGATGCCGCGTGCGGCGCGAATGATCTCGACGTGCATTACCAATTGATCGCCTGGCACGACCGGGCGCTTGAAGCGCGCGCGGTCGATGCCGGCAAAGTACACCACGCTGTTCTCGTCGGGCTTCTTGCCAAGCGACAGAAACGACAGTAAGGCTGCTGACTGGGCCAGCGCTTCGATCATGATCACGCCGGGCATGACCGGCTTGTGCGGAAAATGGCCGTTGAAAAAATCTTCGTTGATGGTGACGTTCTTGAGCGTGCTGATGCTCTTGCCGGATTCCCAGGCGAGCACGCGATCGACCAGCAGCATGGGGTAGCGGTGTGGCAGGTATTCCTTGATCTGCTGGATGTCGAGCGTGAGCATTTCTGAAGTTTTCATTCTTGCTTTTCTTTTTTAGACGGTGACAAGGATTTCTGGAGGAAACGAATTTTCTCACGCATGGCGGGTAAATTGCGCACGATCACGGCGGATTTTTCCCAGTCGGCATTTTTGGCAAGCGGGTAAAAACCGGTGTACTGCCCGGGCTCGCTGATTGAACGCGAGACCAGACTGCCCGAGGAGATGTGCACGTGATCGGCAATCGTGAGGTGGCCGAGCACCATGGCGGCGCCGCCGAAGGTGCAATATTTGCCGATGGTGGCGCTACCCGCCACGCCGACGCAGCCAGCCATCGCGGTGTGCGCGCCGATGCGGCAGTTATGGCCGATCTGGATCTGGTTATCCAGCTTGACGCCGTCTTCGATGACCGTGTCGGCCAGTGCGCCGCGGTCTATCGTGGTGTTGGCGCCGATTTCGACATCATCGCCGATGCGCACGCCGCCGGTTTGCGGAATCTTGACGTACACGCCGCCCTCGTTGGCGAAGCCGAAGCCATCGGCGCCGATCACTGCGCCCGAATGCAGGATGCCGCGCTGGCCAATATGGCAGTCCGCCAGAAAACTTACACGTGGATGGAAATGCGTGCCCTCGCCCAGACTGGCGTTGCCGCCAATGAAGCAGCCGGCATCGACGCGGCAATGCGCAGCGATGCGCGCGCCAGCTTCGATCGCCACGAACGGACCGATGCATGCGCTGGCGTCGACCTGCGCAGTCGGATCGACGCTGGCGGACGCATGGATTCCAGGAATCACAGGCGGCGCCGCGAGCGCGGCAAAGCGCTGCGCCACACGGGCAAAATAAGCATAGGGATTATTCGTGACGATGCGCGCGCCGGCGTAATCGTCGCCGATCATGGCATGATCAGCCGGCGCGAGGATCAGGGCCGCCGCGCGTGAAGCGCCGGCCTCCCTGCGGAATTTTGGATTGGTGAGAAAGCTCAGGTGCGACGCGCCGGCTTCGGCCAGCGGCGCGATGCCGATCACTTCAATGGAGCCGTCGCCGGTCAACTGCCCGCCGAGTAACTCGACCAATTCAGCTAGCCGAATGCCCATTGTGGCCCTTGATATTATTGAGTTATTTATTCAGCGCGCGCAGCACTTTGTCGGTGATGTCGATGCGTGGACTGATGTAGACCGCTTCCTGGAACACGATGTCGTATTTCTCCGCTTCGGCGATTTGCTTGATGACCTTGTTGGTGCGCTCAAGTACCTGGCCCAGTTCTTCGTTCTTGCGCTGGTTCAGGTCTTCGCGGAATTCGCGCTGTTTGCGCTGGAATTCCTTGTCCATCTCGGCCAGATCGCGCTGACGCTTGAGACGTTCGGATTCAGACATGACCGCCGCTTCCTTGTCGAACTTGTCCGAGATACCCTTGAACTTCGCCGCCAGATCCTGCAATTCCTTGCTGCGCTTGGAGAATTCCTGCTCGATCTTGGCTTCCGCTACCTTGGCCGGCCCCGCTTCGCGAAAAATGCGCTCGGTGCTGACAAAACCGATGCGTGTGTCCTGCGCCTGCGCAGCTGCGCACAAGCCCAGGCTGACCAACATCGACGCCAGGACATTCCGCATCACCGACGATTTAGTATAAGAATTCAAATTTGCTCTCCGTGCAACAGACAACATCAGAAACTACCAAAATCATATTATGCCACGTCATCTACTGCGCCTTAAAACCCGGTGCCCATCTGGAACTGGAAGCCCTGCAGTCGGTCGCCTACCTTTTTATTCAGCGGCTTGCCGTAGCTGATCTTCAGCGGTCCGACCGGCGAAATCCAGCTGATGCCGATACCGGCCGAATAACGCAGCTGATCGAAGCGCACCTTCTGGCCTTCGGCGAAGACGTTGCCGCCGTCGAGGAAGGTGAACCAGCGCAGGCTGCGATCCTTGCCCGAGCCCGGGAACGGAAACTGCAGTTCGATATTGCCGATCAGGCGCGTTGGTCCGCCGAGCGGATCGTTGGTCACGGCCGAGCGCGGCCCGAGCGATGATGAATCAAAGCCGCGCACGGAACCAATGCCGCCGGCGTAGAAGTTCTTGAAGATCGGATAGGGCTTGCCGCTCATGCCCTTGCCGTAATCGATCTCGCCATTCATCGCCAGCGTAATGAAGCGGAACAGCGGCCGGTAGTACTGGTGCTGGTAGATCGCGCGGTAGTAACGCAGATCGCCGACCGGCGCAATATCGAAGTTGGCGCGCTGCAGGCGACCGATCGATGGCGTCAGCGCACTGTCGCGGCTATCACGCTGCCAGGCTACGGTGAATGGAAAGGTCGTGGTCGTGGCCGATACACCGTTGCCAAAGCTGGTGACGTAATTGATGTAGAGCTGCGGACTGTTATTAAAGCCCGGGACGTTAGTGTAGGTATCGACTTTCGTGCGCTCGATGCCCACGCCGAAGAACACAGTGTCATATTCGGAAAACGGCACACCAAAACGGGTATTGCCGCCCATGGTCTGCACCTTGTAATCGCCGGCGTTGATCAGCGGTGGACGGCTGGTGCGCAGGAAGATGTCGTAGGCGCGACTCACGCCTTCATCGGTGAAGTAGGGATTGACCTGCGAAATGGCAACGGTGCGGTTCAATTGGCTGGTATTGATTTCCAGGCCAACGGTATTGCCGCTGCCGAATGCGTTTTGTTGCTGGATTGAACCGGTAAGCGTCAGCTTTTCGCTGCTCGAATAGCCGGCGCCGAACATCAGGTTACCGGTCGGCTTTTCGGTCACGGCCACGTTGACGTCGACCTGGTCGTTCGTGGTCGTTACTTCCGGCGTTTCAAGCGTGACATCCTTGAAGTAGCCCAGGCGGTCCACGCGTGCGCGCGAGAGCCTGATCCGCTCGCCGTCGTACCAGGAATTTTCGAACTGGCGGAATTCGCGGCGCACGACTTCATCGCGCGTCTTGGTGTTACCGGAAATATTGATGCGACGTACATACACCCGCTTGCCCGGATCAACCAAGATGGTGAACTTGACGATTTTCTTTTCGCGATCGATGTCTGGATTCGCGTTGACGTTGGCAAAGGCGTAGCCGAAGTTACCAAGCCGCTCGGAAATGCGCTTGGTGCTTTCGGCCAGCGCGACAGCGTTGAACACATTGCCTTCCCTTATCGACACGAGTGAACGTAATTCCTCTTCGCGGCCAAACATCTCGCCTTCCAGCGCCACCGTGCCGACGTTGTACTTCTCGCCTTCGGTGATGTTGATGGTGATGTAGATGTCCTTCTTGTCCGGTGAGATCGAGACTTGGGTCGATTCCACGTTCATCTCGATATAACCGCGGTTCAGGTAAAACGATTTCAGCGTCTCGAGGTCGCCGGTCAGCTTCTGCTTGGAATACTGGTCTGCCTTGGTGTACCAGCTGAACCAGCCCGGCGTGGTCAGATCGAGGTAGGACTTCAGCTCCTTGTCAGTGAACGCCTTGTTGCCGACGATGCTGATTTCGCGGATGCGCGAGACTTCGCCTTCATCGACATTGAAGCTGATGTTCACGCGATTACGTTCGATCGGCGTAACGGTGGCGGTGACCTGCACGCCGTACAGGCCGCGCGACAGGTATTGACGCTTCAATTCCTGCTCGGCGCGATCGACCAGCGCCTTGTCGAAAATGCGCGACTCGGCCAGGCCAATTTCTTTCATAGCCTTGCCCAATTGTTCCTTGTCGAATTCCTTGGTGCCGACGAAATCCACCGCGGCGATCGCCGGACGTTCCTCGACCAGAATCACCAGCACATCGCCTTCGACTTCAATCTTCACGTCCTTGAAAAATCCAGTCGCATACAGCGACTTGATGGCGGCGATGCCCTTGTCGTCGTTATAAGTTTCGCCCACGCCGACCGGCAGGTAATTGAACACGGTGCCGGCTTCGATGCGCTGTATGCCTTCGACCCGGATATCACGCACCTTGAATGGCTCGACCGCCATGGCGCCGTTTGCGCACAGTGCGAGCACGGCGGCGGCGATTAGTCGGCGCGGAACGGTCGGGAAAGAAAAACGGGGAGAATGTAATTTCATTGGCAGTCGCGTGGTGAATATTCGGGGTGAAACGGGTGAAATGAGGAATGAAGCTGCGCGGCTCAAGACAGCAAACGCGAGATGTCGTTGAACACAGCCACGAGCATCAGGGTCATCAGAATGCCGATGCCGGCACGCTGTGCAATCTCGCCGAACCGCTCGGAAACAGGTCGGCCAGTCAAAACTTCCAGCGAATAATACAACAAAAGACCGCCATCAAGAACCGGGATAGGCAGCAGATTCATTACGCCAAGACTAATACTGATCAAGGCCATGAACGATATAAAGCTGATTACGCCGGCGCGCGCAGTCTTGCCCGCGTAATCGGCAATGGTGATGGGCCCAGTGATGTTTTTCAGGGAGGCTTCGCCGACGATCATCTTGCCCAGCATTTTGATGCTCATGACGCTGGTGTCCCAGGTCTTCTCCACGCCGCGCAGCATTGCGCGCGGCAGCGCTTCGCTGGCGATGACCATTTCCGGCGCCATATTCACGCCGACCTGGATGCGGCCGATGGTCTGGCCGTTTTGCACTGTGGATTCGGGCGTGACGGCGACGGTAATATCTTCGCCTGCGCGCTTGCCGCGCAGGGTCAGTGTTTTGCCTGCGGAGGCCCTGACCCGCTCGACCAGGGCAAGGCCATCCGCGATCGGGCGGCCATCGATGTCGAGGATGGTGTCTCCCTCGCGCAGACCGGCGCGCGCGCCTGCGCCGCCCTGCGCGACAGTGCCGATCACTGCGCTCGGCCTACCGATTTGCAGGCCGAGTTTGTCGATGAAGTCTTGTTCCAGCTCAGCATCGCTCAGTGCATCCAGCGGCAGGCGAATGGTCGCCAGTGTCTTGCCTGTGGGCGTGACCTGCTCCACATCCAGCCGGGCCGGCTGCTTTGACAGCGCTGCCTGCAGCATTTCCCAGCGCAATTCTGACCAGACCTGCACCGGCTTGCCGTTAATTGCGGTCACCAATTCGCCGCCGCGCAGGCCAGCCTGATACGCCGCTGTTTGTTCGGCTACGGCGCGCAGGCGGGTCGACGGCTCAGGGATGCCATATACATACAAGCCGGTAAACAGCGCGATCGCCAGCAGGAAATTCGCGATCGGCCCGGCGGCTACGATGGCGATGCGCTTCCAGACTGACTGTGTCGTGAATTCGCGTGTGCGGTCTTCCGGCGACAGCGTGCCGAGGTCCTGCTCTCGTGCGTCGAGCATCTTGACGTAACCGCCCAGCGGCAGGATGGAGATCGCCCATTCGGTTTGATCCGGCCCAAAGCGGCGCGAATAAATTACCTTGCCCATGCCGACCGAAAAGCGCAGCACCTTCACGCCGCAGGCGCGCGCGACCAGGTAATGGCCGAGTTCATGGATGGTGATCAGCGTGCCAAGCACGACGATGAAGGCGAGCAGCGTTTGCAACAGCATCATGTGGAGATTTTTTCCTGGGTAAGCGCGCGGATTCGCTGATCGTGTGCGATCAGGCCTGCAATGTCGCTAAC
>Ga0326735_1000326_pt1 | contig 11540 bp, 9 predicted proteins | sample 37_GP2_1092_FD_207945 | JGI IMG/M metagenome (GOLD analysis project Ga0326735, IMG submission 207945) | Glacier ice microbial communities from Ngari, Tibet, China - 37_GP2_109.2 | ecosystem: Environmental > Aquatic > Freshwater > Ice > Glacier | place: China: Ngari, Tibet | collected 2018-07-31
GTGGGCAGCACGTCCAACTATTTCGGCGTGCCCGGCGCGGCCGAACACACGATTTCGCTCAACGCCACTGAAGACGCCGAGCGCTTCCGCCTGCGTCTGCTGCGGCTGCTGTCGGCGGCGGACCAGGACAAGAGCGAGGGCAGGGAAGGGGCGGTCGACATCGTCATCATCGGCGGCGGCGCTACCGGGGTCGAACTGGCGGCCGAGCTGCGCGAGGCCAGCAGGGTGTACGCCAGCTACGGTTTCGAACACCTTGATGCGCTGCGCGACGTGCGCATCACCTTGCTCGAAGGAGCGCCGCGCATCCTCGCGCCGCTGCCGGAGCGGGTGGCCGGCGCCGCGCTGTCGCTGCTGCAGGAACGCCATATCAGCGTCGTCACCGGCTGCAAGGTCACAAGCATCGAGCCGGGTCGGGTGCTGGACGCCGACGGCCACGCCTATCCGGCCGACCTGTGCGTATGGGCGGCCGGCATCCGGGCGCCGGAATTGCTGTCGACCCTCGGGCTGCCGACCGGCCGCGGCGGACAGCTCGAGGTCGACGGCTGGCTGCGCGTGAAGGGGGCCGAGCACATCTATGCGCTGGGTGACTGCGCCGCCTGCATCGACCGCAACGGACAAGCCGTGCCGCCACGCGCCCAGGCCGCGCACCAGCAAGCCGATTTCCTGCGCCGCACCTTCCTGCTGGCCGCAAAGGGCAAGCCGCCGCCGGCAAAAGCCTACGCCTACACCGATTACGGCTCGCTGGTGTCGGTCGGCAGCACCACCACCGTCGGCAGCCTGATGGGGGCGTTACGGGGCTTCAGCTGGTTTGTCGAGGGATTCTTTGCCCGCCTGATGTACCAAAGCCTGCACCTGATGCATCACCGCGCGGTGCTTGGCACGCTGCGGACAAGCCTGCTGGCGATCGCGCGCTTCCTGATCCGCCGCACCACGCCGCTGGTCAAGCTGCACTGACGGCGTCGCCGCGCTGCGTCGGCTCGGTGCGCGGCAGGATCAGGGTGAGTACCGTGCCGTGCCCTTCGTGCGCCGGCCGCGCGCTGAACCGCCCGCCCAGGAAGGCGGCCCGTTCGCGCAGCGTGCGCAAACCATGATGATGAGGGTAAAAATACGGCTCCGGGCCGATTCCGACGCCGTTGTCGCGCACCGTCAGCATCACCTGGTCGCCGTCATCGTCGAGGATCACCTCGACCTCGGTGGCCCTCGCATGAGCAGCCACGTTGCGCAGGCCTTCTTCCACGCAGCGCAGCAGCGCCACCGCTTGCACGCGCGGATAGCCGGCGTCCTCCTCGGGCAGGCTGGCGCGGGCGGTAATGTTGTGGGTAGCGCCGAACTCGGCCACCAGCTCGCCGATCGCTGCCTTTACGCCGAGAAACTCGAGCTTGTCGTTCCATAGCGCCAGCTGCATCTTGCGGTTGCTGTCGATGATGGTCAGGAGCAGCTGCTTCATCTGCGCGCTACGCTCCTGCAGCGCCTTTTCCTGCGGCAGCTGCTGGGTCAGCAGCGCCAGGTGCATCGTCAGCGCCGTCATCGACGAACCGAGGCTGTCGTGCAACTGGCGCGCCAGCAGGCGGCGCTGGTCGTCCCAACTGGTGGTGACGTGGCCGAGCAGCTCGGCCACGTCGGCGCTGCGGGCGAGCGCCGGCCGATCCGAGGGGGCGTCGGCAAGTAGGGGAGACGGTGGCCAGGCCGATGCAGTCATGGGGCGCTTTGTAAAAACTTTCCCGAATCATACAGCAGCTTGTTGCCGCCTGTCGCGCACCGTCAGCACCACCTGGTCGCCCTCTGCGCCGAGGGCCGGGGGCGTGTCGACGCTGATCTGGAAGCTGCCGGTGCGCCCGGTGGCCTTGAAGGTGTCGATGCAGGCGCACACCAGCGCCGACAGGTCGAGCAGGATCACCGCGAAGTCGTGCAGCAGCACCTGGCGACCAGGGTCTTTTGTTTTTCGGTGTTAAGCACGTCATTCCTGCGCTACGTTTCTGGCTAGTTGAGCAGCATGCTGCTCGCGGCAGAGAATAGCAGAGACGCTATTTCTCGCGCGCACGTTTTGCTGGCGAATCATGTGGGGGTATTGGCGGACCCGGCAACAGTAACAATGCCGTTCGGCGCCGTCACAACGAATGTGGAGTTGTGTGTATCTGAGTAGTTTGTACGCTGGCGCACATCCCCAGCCGGGACACTGTGACATAGTAGAAACGTGTCCAGTTCAACCGCGCAACATAAGGAACCGGCTTCCCAATCCTGAAAGGACAAACCATGAATATCGAAACCATCGTAGATCCCAGCTTCACGAGCAAATCCTTCCGCGAACTGACAGAATCGCCGATCAGTGCGCTGCGCGGCGTGAGCGCAGCGGACGCGCGCGCGCTGAGCCAGGCGTTTGGCGTGAACACCATCGGCGAACTGGCCGGCCTGCGCTTCGTCAAGTGGGCTAACGCGATCAAGACGCTGGCCGACGAAGAAACCGACACCATGGCGCAGCTTGCCAAGGAAATCCTGCTGGACGAAGCGGTTGAGATGACCTTCCCGGCGAGCGACCCAATTTCAGTCGATGCCGGCATCACCCGCATCGAGGTGCCGCCGGAGATGGTCAACGCCTGCACCGACCACCAGGCCGCGGCCAAGGTGGCGGCCAACATCGATGCCGGCGTCGCCAAGGGCGCCAAGGGCAAGTAGGACGCAAGCAGGCGACAATCCGGAGTAATCAAAAAAGCCAGCTGAAAGAGCTGGCTTTTTCGAGCAATTTTTAGCGCCGCCGCGCCAGTTCGGGTGAGGCCGGCGCCTTCGCCGCCGGCTGCGTCGACGTCGCGCAGAAGCGGTTCTTGCCGCCGCGCTTGGCTTCGTAAAGTGCGTAATCGGCAATGCTGATGAGTGCGTCGACCGTCTCTGCATCGTCCGGGTAAATGCTGATGCCGATGCTGGTCGACAGCTGCAGCGTCAGGTCGTTGACGAAGATCGGCTGCGCTACCGCCTCGACCAGCTTGGCCGCGGGGCCATGGGCGTCGGACAGGCCGCCCACTTCGCTCAGCACCACCATGAACTCATCGCCGCCGAGGCGGGCGACCGTATCTTCCCTGCGCGAGTTGGCCAGCAGCCGTTGCGCCACCGTCTTGAGCACTTCGTCGCCATAGACGTGGCCATAAGTGTCGTTGATCGTTTTGAAGCCATCAAGGTCGAGGTACATGATGGCCGCCTTGTGGTGATTACGGCTGGCATGTTGCAAGGTGGTGGCAATGCGGTCCTCGAGCAGGCGGCGGTTGGGCAGGCCGGTCAGCGGATCGTGCAGCGCCAGTTCCTGCTGCGCCTTGCTGTACTGCGCCAGTTCGCGGTACAGCAGGCGAACTTCGAGCATGTTGTGGATACGCTTGTGTACTTCGAGCAGGTCGAACGGTTTGCTGATGAAGTCGCGCGCGCCTGCTTCGAGGGCGGCGATCTTGAAGCTCGGCTGGGCGGTAAGGGCAAGCACCGGCAGGTAGCCCCCCTGTTCGATTTCCTTGAGGCCCTTCATGACCTGGAAGCCGTTCAGCCCCGGCATTTGCAGGTCGAGGAGAATCAAATCGTAATTGTGTTGGCGGTGCAGCGGGCACACCTGCTCCGGCAGCATTGTCGAGCTGACGCAGGTATAGCCTTCTTCGCGCAATATCTCTTCCATCAGCTCGATATTGTCGGCCGAATCGTCTACCACCAAAATTTTTGCGTTAAGGATGTGTTCTCGGCTGGGCATGCGTGGTCTCGGTCATTGCGCAATCTCTGGACCCGGGCGGCGCCTGGGTGGGTGTGTGCTGCTGGGGCACAATTTTGCAAACTTTTAGCAAAATCCGGCGTCACTCCTATTTGTCAAGCGATAGTGTAGCAAACTTCCGCATGTTTCTTGTAGGACAGTGACGCGTGCGCCGGTAGGAACACCCAACACGCCTGTCAAGCCGGGGGCGCGGCGACCATATTGGCCACCGTGGCGATTAGCTGGCTCGGCTCGACAGGCTTGGAAATATGCGCCGCAAAGCCGGCCTCGAGCGCGCGCAGGCGGTCTTCGGAACGGGCAAAGGCGGTCAGGGCGACGGCCGGCACGTCACCGCCGGCGGCACTGCCGAGCTTGCGCACTTCCGCCAGCAGGCCGAAACCATCCATGTCGGGCATGCCGAGGTCGCTCAGCAGCACATCCGGCGGCGCCGCGCGGAAAGCGTCGAGGGCGGCGCGCGCGCTGTCGGCGGTGGTGACGATGGCATTGCAATCGGACAGGATGCGCTTGATCAGGTCGCGCGCGTCCGGTTCGTCGTCGACCACCAGCACCTTCACCCGCGACAGGTCGCGCAGCACGATGTCCGGGGTCAGCGGCGACGGCGGGCTGTAGCGCGCGCGTCCGGCGCGCGCCATCAGCTGCTGGTTGGCGGCCGGCAGCTCGACCGTAAAACAGGCGCCGCGCCCCTCGCCTTCGCTGTCGACCCGCACCGTGCCGCCATGCTGTTCGATGAGGTGCTTGACGATCGACAGCCCGAGGCCGAGGCCGCCGTGCTGGCGCGTGGTCGAGGCGTCGCCCTGGCGGAAGCGTTCGAACACGTGGGTGATGAATGCCGGCGCGATGCCGACGCCGCTGTCGCGCACGGCGATTTCGACGTTGCCGTCGGCAGGCCGCAGCCCGACTTGCACCAGGCCGCCCTGCAAGGTGAACTTGATGGCGTTCGACAGCAGGTTCCAGATCACCTGTTGCAGCCGGGCCGGGTCGCCGGAAATCATGCCGGTGCCGGCATCGTAGTGTTTTTCAAGGCGGATGCTCTTCGCCTCGGCGGCCGGGCGCAGCGTTTCGATGGCGGCGTCGATGAACACCGTCGGCGACAAGACCTGGACGTCGAGCAGCACCTTGCCGGAAGTGATGCGGCTCATGTCGAGCAGGTCTTCGATCAATTGGGCCTGGGCGCGGGCGTTGCGTTCGATCGTCTGCAGGCCGCGCTGCAGGTCGGCGGCATCGCGCATGCCGCGCCGCAGCACCTGGGCCCAGCCGAGGATGGCCGACAGCGGGGTGCGCAGTTCGTGCGACAGCGTGGCGAGGAACTCGTCCTTCATCTGGCTGGTGCGCTCGGCCTCGGCGCGCGCCTCCCTTTCGCTCTCGAGCAATTCCTTGCGCTCCTCGGCGGCGCGCTGGGCCGCCTCGTACAGCCGGGTGTTGTCGATCGCCACCGCCGCCTGCGCGGCGATGCCACCGACAACGCGTTCGGTGCGCTCGGTAAAAATAGCGGGCTCGGGATGGCCGAACATCAGCCGGCCAAGCACCTCGCCGGAACGCGCCACCACCGGGACCGCCAGGTAGCTGCGCAGCGCCGGATGGCCTTTGGGCAAGCCGAAGTTCGGCGCCTCCTGGCCGAAGCGCGCTTCGCCCGCAACGTCGTCAAGGCGCAGCGTGGTCAGCGCATTCGGACCGGGCAGGGGGAGGTTGGCACACTCCGCGCGGCCGACGCCGGACACGGTGTGCAACGTGAACGGCATACCGGCGCCGTCGGTGCCGTAATAAAAGAAGGCGCCGACGCGCGCGCCGCTGATGCCGGTGGCGGCGTCGGTGACGGTCTGCAGCAGGGAGCGCAGGTCGCGCTGGCCCGCCAGTGCGCTGCCAGTGCTGTTGAGCAGTTCGAGCACGTTCGACTCGTCGCGCAGTGCCTGCTGCACGCGCTTGACCTGGTCGACGTCGGTATTGGTGCCGACCCAGCGCACCACGTGGCCGCGCCGGTCGCGCACCGCGTTGACCCGGGTCAGAAACCAGCGGAACTGGCCGTCGGCGCCGCGGATGGGGAACTCCATGTCGAACGGATTGCCGGTGCGGATCGACTCGTTCCAGCGCTGCAGCACCATCGGCAGCACCTCTGGATCGTGCACCGATTGCCAGCCCCAGCCGGCCATCTGCGCCAGGCTGGTGCCGGTGTATTCGTACCAGCGCTCGTTACACCAGACAATGCTGCCGTCGGCCTGCGCCATCCAGGCCAGCTGCGGAATCGAGTTGGCCAGCGCGCGCAATACTTCCTCGCTCTGCCGCAAGGTGTCTTCGGCAACCTTGCGGGTGCTGATGTCCTGCACCACGCCGGTCATGCCGAGCAAGCCGCGCTGGAGGTCGAAATCGGCGAAGTCGGCGCGCCCGACCACCGCGATCCAGCGCGGCGCCTGGCCGGGCAGATCGATCCGGCATTCGATGTTGAGGTCCTGGTGCTCGGCGAAGGCGTGGAGAAATTCGTCGCGCACCATGTCGCGGTCGGGGCCGTACAGGCGCTCGCGCAACTGTTCCCAGCCGAGCGGTGTTTCTTGCGCCAGCGAGAACATGGCCGCTGCGCGCGCGCCCAGGGTGACGCGGTCGGTCAGCGCATCCCAGCGCCAGTCGCCGAGCCGGCCGGCGGCCAGCGCTACCTCCAACCGGTTCGTGCCACCTTGCGCGGCCTGCTCGCCGGCCTTACGCGCCGTGACGTCTTCGAAGTGGCAGCGCATGCCGCCGTCCTGAGGCTGGCCGCGCAGGCAGAACCAGGATGCCAGGGCGGCGTGGAAAAACTCGTGGCTGGCCCCTTGCCCCGTTTGCAGCGCGGCGCGAAAGCGCACCTCGCAGTCGCCATCCCGCAGCACCGGCAAGGCGTCCCACAGCATGGCGCCGGCCAGGTCGGAGCGGCGGCCACCTGGCGGCGCCAGCAAGGCCACCGCGCGTAAGTTGAGGTAAGTAATGCGCCAGCCGCAATCGACCGCGCAGACGCCGTCGGCCAGGCTGTCGAGCATGGTTTCCATGCGCGCGTTGGCTTGGCGCAGCGCGTCGAAGCTGGCCTGGGGATGGCCTTGGCCGTCAGCGATCATCGGCGTGGTTCCCGCAATTGGCCGATGAGCGGCAGGTAACGCCCATTGGCCGGCTCGAAATCATCATGAAAAACTTTGCGATTGTAAGGTGAATCCAGTTGGCGCCTTGCGCCTGTCGACTGACTGGAGAATTCTAGCGCAGTCGAGCCACTTGTATCCACACAATTGCCGTCAGGCGCTGGCGTACAATTGCCGGCCGATGTCGGCCAGCGCCTGCTGCAGTTGTTCGATTTCGTACGGTTTTTGCAGCGAAAGATAGGGGAACTCGACCTGGCGCAGCAAGCTGTCGCCGTAACCGGAGGCGAAAATCACTTTCAACTGCGGATCGGCCAGCAGGGCCAGGCGGGCCAGCTCGAGGCCGGACATGCCGGGCAGGCTGACGTCGGAAAACAGCACGTTGTAGCGCCCGCTGGCGAGCTTCTCGAGCGCGGCTTCGGCGTGCGCGACGCCGTCGTTGTCGTGGCCGAACGCGCTGAGCATTTCACAGATCAAAAATTGCGAGTCGAGGTTGTCCTCGACCACCAGGATGCGCAGGCCGTCCGCGGCGGGCGGCGCGTGCGGCCGGGTCCCGGCAGCGAGCGCGCACAGCACGCCGCGCACGTCGTTGCCTTCGTCGCGGATCGGCGTGAAGTAAAGGTCGCAATCGCGCTGTTCCGGGCCGTGCGCGCCGATAAAGGTGAGCAGCTCGTGCTGCCGGCTTGCCGGGGCGCCGCCGAACGCCTGGTCGAACGCGGCGCGCGCCGCCGCCAGCGGCGCCGGCAGCATGGCCGCCACGTCGCCTCCCGGCGCCGACGGGTGCGACGGCCCGGCCAGGACGGCGTAGGCCTCGTTGAACACCACCACCTGTTCAGCCCCCCAGCACAGCAGCATCGGCAGCGGTGAATTGAACACGATGTCGAGCGTCAGCCGCAGCGACAGGGGCCAGGCGGCGGCGTCGCCCAGCGCGCTGCGCGACCAGTCGACGTCGCCGACGAGATTGGAAAACTTGCCAGATTCGAGCATATGACCCTGTCGATCCAATGATGAAATTGTAATGGTGTAACTGAAAGCGGCTCAATCGTACACCAAAGCGGCGACGTTGGAGCAGGAAGCGGCCGGCGAAAAAACCAGGCAGGCAATACTCGCTCATCGCCATTTTTCTGCCTATGGTGTGTTAGAGAGGTGTGTGCCATCAGTCGAAACGCGGTGCAAAACTGTTGCAGCAAAAGCGGGCAATCCTCGCCATTGATGGGCTGCAACCGGATGTCGGTCACGACGTGTTGTGGGTGGTACGGGAAATGCTGTCGGGACAGGCGCTGTGCGCACGCAGCCTGCTATCGTCGGCCAGGGCCGAGCTGGCGTCGTTGCTGAGCGATGTGGTGTCGGCATTGCAAAATTTCTTTGCAAATTTATCTTTGTTATCACAGTTGTCGCGATGGGGAATAGTTGCAGTTTCGTCAGTTTGTCGTCATCATGAAAGTAACGTTTCCATGCGTGGCTGTGGCGTGGGATTCTCAACCCGTGTTTTTCAGGTTCCCGATACATGGCAACAGTCATTTCGCACAGGAAGGTCGACATCGTCGTACTCGACGCCGGGGAGGCGATTGCCAGCTGTTGCAAGCCGGGCGACATCGCCGTCTACGGCTACGACCGTCCCTACACCAGCGACAACGAGGCCTTGTGGGCGGCCAAATACGGTGTCGGCTAGCTTCTTTATTTCATTCAATAAAACAGCGACATTCAAAACGGCAATTCAGAATGCCGTGCGCGAGCGTTGGCAGCCCTGGCAACGTTTTGCAAGCGTTTTGCTGCAGTTCGGCGTGTGCGCCGTTCCATACCGTTCAAAATGTTCTACTATAGCAAGTATGCTAAAACCATCACTCCGGGCTTCTGCGATCGCACTCGCCGCCTGCCACGCGTTCGAGCGCAGCGTCAAAGCAGGCTCTATTTACAAGTTCCTCGGCTATACCCACGTCAGCAAAGGAGCGCCATGATGCCGACCCACGATACCGGTTCAGTTCGCAGTAAGCTCATCATCATGGCGGTCTCGACCACTTTCGTCGCGCTGTTCCTGGCCTCGATCGCGATGTTGCTATACGACCTGCGCACGTTTCAGCAATACTGGGTCGACGACCTTACTACCCAGGCCGGCATCATGGCCAGCGCGACCGCGCCGGCGCTGGCGTTCAACGACGCCAGGACGGCCCGGCAGAACCTGGCGGTGCTGCGCGTGCGCCCGCACATCCTGGCGGGCGCGATCTACTCGGCAGCGGGGACGCGCTTCGCCTCGTACTCCCAGCAGTCGTCATCGAGCGCTGGCTTGCCGGACAAGCCCGGTAAACCGGGTTTCCGTATCGACCGCGCTGAACTGGTGGTGGTGCATAACATCATCGAGAACGGCGAGCTGCTCGGCACCGTCTATCTGCGTTCGCGCTACGGGCTGGTCGAGCGCCTGATCAGCTACGGAACCATCCTCGGCGCTGTCATGCTGGGCGCGCTGTTGATCGCCGCCATGGTCGCGTCACGCCTGCAGGAAAGCATCACGCGTCCGCTGCAGGCGGTAACCAACGTCGCGCGCGAAGTGATGCAACGGCGCGATTTTACGTTGCGGGTGCCGGGCAACAACAGCGGCGAGATCGGCGTGCTGGTGGCCGCCTTCAATGACATGCTGGCCGAGATCGGCCGGCGCTCGCATGCCTTGCAGGAAGCTAACCTGACCCTGGAGCACGAGATGCAGGTGCGCCACCGCGCCGAGCAGGCGCTGCTGGTAGCCGACCGCCGCAAGGACGAGTTCCTGGCAACCCTGGCGCACGAGCTGCGCAATCCGCTGGCGCCGATCCGCACCGGCCTCGACATCCTGCGCCTGCGCAGCGGCGATGCCCAGGCCACCCGGCGCGCCACCGACATCATGGAACGCCAGTTGCGCCAGATGGTGCGGCTGGTCGACGACCTGCTCGATGTATCGCGCATCAACACCGGCAAGTTCGCCATCAAGATGGGCCGGGTCGAACTGAAGGCGGTGGTCAACGACGCGTTAGAGGTGGTGCGCTCGACCATCGAGCTGCATGGCCACGACCTGGTGATCGACCTGCCGGACCGCCCGGTGTTTCTCAACGGCGACGCCAACCGGCTGGCGCAGATCCTGTCGAACCTGCTCAACAATGCCGCCAAGTACACCAACCGCGGCGGCCGCGTCACCCTCACCGCGCACGTCGACGACAAGAACCTGGTCGTCTGCGTGTCCGACGACGGCATCGGCATCGCGCCCGACATGCTGGCCAGCGTGTTCGACATGTTCGTGCAAGTCGAGTCGACACTCGAGCGCACCAATGCGGGACTGGGCGTCGGCCTGTCATTGGCGCGCCGGCTGGTCGAACTGCACCACGGCACCATCGAGGTGCACAGCGGCGGCGTCGGTCGCGGCAGCGACTTCACCGTGCGCCTGCCAATCGTCGTCGAGCCGGAACTGCCCACCAAAACGATGCCGGCCGCCTTTATCAGTTCCGATTCCTATCGCATCCTGCTGGCCGACGACAACGTCGACTTCGTCAACAGCATCGGCGCGCTGCTGTCGGCAATGGGACACAGCGTGGTGATCACCCACAACGGCACCGACGCCTTGAACGCGGCGGCGCGTTTTGTTCCCGATTTCGCCTTCCTCGACATCGTCCTGCCGCAGATGGCCGGCTACGACCTGGCGCGCGCCATCCGGCGCCTGCCGTGCGGACCGGTCACTTTGCTCATCGCCGTGACCGGCTGGGGCCAGGAAAAAGACCGCCAGCTGGCCTTCGAAGCCGGGTTCGACCACCACATGGTCAAGCCGGTGCGTTTCGAGCAAATCGAGGAAATCCTCAGCAACCGCAACGTCGTCAAGAAGCTGCGCAGTTGATACGGTACGGCCGCTCCCGCACCGAATCGCCGCCTGAGGCAGCGGATTGAAAAACGGAAGCGTGTTCAGCTTCCGTTTCCGCTTGCAGGCAAGTGAGCGTTTTCAGCACCTGTTTCAGTGCTTGCTGCCGCCCTTACTTCTGTTTGCGCCGACGCAGGCCGATGTAGCCGACCACGCCCAGACCGGCCAGCATCATGCCGTAAGCGCCAGGCTCCGGCACGGGTGCCAGCATCATCGCACCGCCAAAGGCACCGGAAGTGTTCGACACCAGGTTGCCGCTCACTTGCAGGTAATAGCTGCCCAGCGCCAGGTTATCGCTCGTCACGGTCCAGATGTCGATCGCGCCGGTACTTTGCGACGAGCCCAGCGCTACTTGCCTGCCCGTACTGGAAAACAGCCCCAGCCCGGTGATGTCGAGGCCGGTGGCCGCAGTGCGGCTGATCGACGAGACGATCGCATCGAGGTTGGCCGGTATGCCGGTAACCGAGAACGTGAAATTTTCGGAGAACGTGTTGCCCCGAAGGTTGACGTCAAAGGCGTCGCCGAAGAAGGCACTGGTTCCCACCAGGTCCAGTGCCTGGTCCGGCGTGACGATCACTTGCGCCTTGGCCACGCCTGCGCCGAGCGACGCAGTCGCCAGCACAATTGCAGCAATCAAGGATTTTGAGCTTTTCATATTGTTACCTCGCAAAAAACAGCCGCAACAAGCAGCAGGGTTATCAAAAATCGGGGGGGTACTTCATGCTAGCGCAGCTGCCTGCGAAAGCGGTTGCAGGTTTGGCTCGTGCGCGAAATGGGCGAAACAGTCCTCCCGTCAATTGATTTCCTGTCGTGCATACGAATAATGGACGCTTCA
>Ga0326735_1000327_pt1 | contig 11535 bp, 14 predicted proteins | sample 37_GP2_1092_FD_207945 | JGI IMG/M metagenome (GOLD analysis project Ga0326735, IMG submission 207945) | Glacier ice microbial communities from Ngari, Tibet, China - 37_GP2_109.2 | ecosystem: Environmental > Aquatic > Freshwater > Ice > Glacier | place: China: Ngari, Tibet | collected 2018-07-31
GCCGGACGGCCAAACTCCGTCCGCAATCGAAGCATGGCCTCCTGAAACTCCTTGGGGAGTGGAAGCCCTCGACCAGACCAATATCCGTGCAACAACGCCCGCTTCCTTAGGCTTTAGACCTTTCAAAAATAGCATGTCGAAAACGGAAAAACAACCCTATTGAGACAAAAAAATCGTCTCACTCAGGTGGCCCGTTTGGGTGTACCTGTCCGGTACAATCGCTCGAAGGCAACTTCTGCTTTCGGCCAAGTTATTTGCCACATATCAAAAAATTAACGGTACACTTGAGATGTTTTACTCATGCTCGCGTCGTCGAGAATAGTTTTTTTTGAGAAACTACATGGAGAGATTATGGCTGGACATTTTTTAATATACCGTATGTCATCTGAGGACCGATCTAATTTACTAGCACGCGGTGCGATCTTAAGTAATCCACTCGACCATGACCCCACTAATCCTGCACAACTTAATGGCGCAGGTAACCACTTCCCGGGGTGGACTCCTGCTTCGCGTGCTCGACTGGATGAGGTACGAAACGGAAGAGCTGTAAATAACAGTCGTAATATTTTACCTCCACATAAATACTTGCTTGTACCCCAGGGAAGCCTGGATGTCGCATATTTAAAATCTCGGTATTGGCTTCATGATGTAGAAAGACCGACTATGGGGAACCTTACTGATCTTGTGATCCCAGCGCAAACGGCTTGGCGAGCCGGAAATAAAGCTGAAGCGATAGCTCTCCAGGTCGCAACGATAGCTTTTACATCATTAGAAATCTATTATTGGGACAAAAAAGAGATGGTTTAGGATCGGCTTTGTTGCATAAATCAGGTCCTACAGCAGCCGATCCGGGCGCGGGTAAACTAGGGGTGCCCACAGAATTCGGAACAAATAGCACGCTAAGCCGTTGCGTAAACGATCCTTTGCGCACAAATAGCAATTTTGTCCTCTCATCGGACAAAAATCGTTGCTCAAAGCTGTTGCGATTGAGTTGGCAACTGCAACAGCTTTATGCAACGGCCAGATGAATATTCCTACCATTTAGCCCTTGGCACAGGCCTTAGCGTGCTATTTGTTCCGAATTCTGTGGGCACCCCAACCACGTCGGCAAGAAATTCCCGTTATTTGACGGCGTGTGCGACTTTACGAGCATGTCCGCCGCGCGCGAACGATGGCTGCTCGAGCGCATCGCGGTGGGGGAAGTCTGGGGCGTCGGTCGGCGCATCGGAAGCAAGCTCGAAGAAATGGGCATCACGACGGTCCAGTTACTGAAAGAGGCGTCGCCGCGGGACATCCGCGCGCGCTTCGGCGTGGTGATGGAGCGCACCTGCAACGAGCTGCGCGGCCTGTCCTGCCTGGCGCTGGAGGAAATTTCGCCGCCGCGACAAGAGATTGTCTCGTCGCGCTCGTTCGGCGAACTGGTGAACACGCTCGACGAGCTGGCCGAAGCGGTATCGATGTACGTGACGCGCGCGGCCGAAAAGCTGCGCGGCCAGCAGAGCCTGTGCGGCGCCCTTCACGTCTTCGTCCAGACCAACCCGTTTCGCCGCCAGGACGAGCAGTACAGCAACGGCCTGACGATCCCGCTTACGGATCCGACCGACGACACCCGGGCGCTCGCCGGCGCCGCCCTGCAGGGCCTGCGCGCCATTTACCGCCCAGGATACCTGTATAAAAAAGCCGGCGTCATGCTGATGAACCTGAGCCCGAACACGATGCTGCAGGGATCGCTGTTCGACGGCGCCAGGCCGCGCGAGGACACTGCAAAAGTGATGGCGGTTCTCGACGCACTGAACCGGCGCTACGGGCGCGATACGCTCGTACTCGGCTCCGCCGGTACCTAGGGCCACTGGGCGATGAAAGCGGGGAACAGGACACCCAGGTACACGACCAGCTGGAGTGACCTGCCGCAGGCGCACGCCAAATAGCGCCTGCCCCTGCCCGGGCTGCCTGCCCGTTTTTTGAAACCTGTACGGCACTCTGACGGCTGGCACTTCGCTATTTAACATAACATCTTAATTATGCGAAATGTGTGTAGCGGCAAAGTAGTAATGTCCCATCTCATGAAAGCCGCCGCCGCTGGCGATCCATGTCGTGAAAAATGCCATGGTGAGGGACGGATCGATGGTCGAAGACCATCTCGGCCTGGCGGCTGAGATCAAAAGCAACTTAACCGCCAGTGCACGAGTGAAGGCTTGGCGCGCTGCAAAGCGGAGGGAATTGTTGGGGAAGCTTGGCGGCGGCGCCCACGAAGCTAAGGTTTGACGACCAAGCGGAAAAAATCGACAACCATACTAAACAAGTGCGCGCCTGCCAAACGGCTTGCGTATCGCCCAATACGGGGCTTCGCCGGCGCCGGCCTGAGACCAAGGAAGTCCGGCGCAGCCACCGAATCACGTTTCGTGCCCCCCCCGCCATGTGACTTACCGGCCAGCCGGCCGATCAGGAGGGTCGCCCGGCGCTCGTGGGATACCGGCCTGTGATGAGGTGGGTAGCAGCAGTGTATTGCTTTACCCCACCCAGACAAATACGCGCCCGAAAAAAAGCCCGCTTTTGATGGCGGGCTGAATCTATTTTCTTTGAGAGAATAGAGGAGACAAATCCAGTATGCTGCATTGCAGCATACAAATCAAGCTAATAAACGACTTTGAATGTCGGGCTGTCCTCCGGCCGCATTCTCCGTCGATCGTAGATGCGCGTAGTCGCGATGCTGGCGTGCCCCAGCCACTCCTGAACTTTGGCGATGTCGGCTTCATGGTCGAACGCGTTGGTGGCGGCGGTGGCGCGCAGCGCATGCGGCCCGAAGCCGGCGATATCCCTTTTCAATGACGCCGCATAGCCGGCCAGCATCTTATAGACGCCGTCGGCCGTGATCGAGGCGCGGCCATTGGCGTGCATGTTGTTCTTCACGGGACGGAACAGCGCGCCCTGGGCGTCGCCTGCGTGGCCGGCCGCCTGCAGGTAATCATCGATCACCTCGGCGGTGCCCGGATGCAGCGAGACGTAGCGAAGCTTGCCGCCCTTGCCGTGAATCCGTAAATGCATTACACCGCGGCGCGGATGGACGTGGCTGACCAACAGGGCGCACAGCTCGGCGCGGCGCAGGCCATGATAGAGCAGGGTGGACAAAATGGCGCGATCGCGCTTTCCCCGAGGCGTGGCGGGGTCGGGCGCCGCCAGCAGCGAGCGCGCCTGATGATCTCCGATCGCAGGCGTCTTGCCCTCGGCACTGATCATTTTTGGACGTTTCACGCCTTTGACCGGGTTGCCGGCCACGGCATTGGTTTCGCACAGGTACTCGAACAGGGATGACAGGGCAGCGAGCTTGCGCCGGATTGTTGCGCCGGCCAGCGCCCGGCTTTCAAGGCTGCGGCGCCAGGCGAGCAGGTGGGCCCGGGTGACGACACGAAACTGTCCGGGGTAATCGATCCCCGTGAACGCCATGAATTCCGTCAGGTCCGCCTGGTAGGCGCGGCGCATCTACGGGTTGTCGATGTTGGCGAACCAAGTCAGTGCCGGCGGCACGTCGGCGAGCTGGTGAAACTGCGCCGCCGTCAGCATGCGTTCCTGCGCCGGTGCATACGGTACCAATAGAGGCAAGGCGTTTTCGTTCATGATGCGATCCCGCGCGCCCGCGCCGCGGCAATCAGGCTGGCGACCGCGTGCTCGACATTGCAGGCGAGGTTGACGCGGCTTTCGAGCGACAGGACAGGTTGCCTGGCATCCTGCAGGCGCATGGCTGTCGAACGCAACAAGCCGGCGCGCTCCCTTGCGTCAGACGGTTCCGCCTTCAGCTTGCTGATCCGGGCCAGGTTGGCCAGCGCCGCCGATCTGGAAAATATCATGTTCGGTTCCCGGATGGGTCCACTTTAGTTCTCGTGTTGCACTCATTTTTTTAGCTGTGGGAGCCCTTTGGACTCTTTGGGTGATCGCCGCACAGTGTCGTTTCTGGCCTGTCATAATCTTTTGCGGTTTTTTGCCGACGCAACCTGCTATGCTGGCTCGAACTGCCAGTTGAGCACGTTGCTGGCATCGTATCCGAACACTGCAGCGAAAACGTCCCAGCTCTCGCCTGTAAGCTCAAGACCCATCCGTCTCGAATAACATCTGATGCAAACTATATCGATATTTAACTTTACCTTGATCGGATTCTCACGATGAAAACTGAACTGCTAACTGTATCAAAAATTTTTAGCGAAAATCTTTTCCGAATTCCCGACTATCAAAGGGGCTACTCTTGGGAGGAACTTCATCTCAGTGATTTTTGGTCAGATATCGAACAGTTGGTTGAAGGAAAAAGTCATTATACAGGTGTTATTACGTTAGAATTAGTTCCAGCTTCCGTTTGGGAAAAATGGGAAGACGATGCATGGATTATACAATCGAGACGTTATACCCCATATTATGTAGTTGACGGACAGCAGCGACTGACAACAATAGCAGTTTTATTACAATGTGTTATTGAGGCAACTGCGGAGCCTGAGCTAAATTATACCCCTATAGATACGATAAAAAAGAAATATATATTCGACAAAAAAGCAGGAAGTATGTCGCGGGCATATATATTTGGGTACGAAAAAGACAATCCAAGTTACGAGTATTTAAAAACCCAGATATTTTGCGAGCAGTCCGCAAAACATTCCACAAATGAAGAAACTATTTACACCAAAAACTTAAAGTGTGCAAAAAAATTCTTTACAGAAAAACTTTCGAAACTCGATTCGAATGGATTAGAGACAATTTTCACAAAAGTTACTCAGCAGCTTGTTTTCAACGCATATGAGATTGCAAAAGAAATCGATGTATTCGTTGCTTTTGAGACGATGAACAATCGGGGAAAACCTTTATCCGCATTAGAACTATTAAAAAATCGCCTGATATATCTTGCTGCTCAAATGCATGAAATTGAAAATGGCGAAGGGATTATGCTTCGCCGCCTCATTAACGAGGCTTGGAAGACTATTTACCATAATTTGGGGAAAAATGATAAACGTCCTTTAACGGATGACGAATTTCTTCGTACCCATTTTGCGTTATATTATCATCTATATATAAGCACAGATATTCCGACAGATGAAGATGAACTTCGGAAGTTTATGGCGAGATATTCATTGGTTAATGATCGTACATCTGCATTTTTACTCGGTAGACTCTTTACTCGGAAAAGAATCGAGGAGGAAACATCAGAAAAACTTCCGGTAATAAATGCGCAAACATTACAGCAATACGCAGCACATCTTAAATGGTCTATTGAAACCTATTTCAAACTCAGCACACCAGAATTAAGCGATTATACCTCGAACGAAAAGATAGTCATTGAACGTTTAGGACGCTTGCGAGGATATGATGCATCGCCGCTTTTGCTTGCTGCTTTTTTATTAGAAAAAAGTAGCGTCAAACGTCTCGCCTTAATTACCGCGTTCGAACGATGCCAATTTATATCCACGATGCGGCTTGGCAGCTCTCGAATGATGTACATAAATCGTCATATTAATGTGGAGGTAATTAAGTTTATTAAGGGTAAGGCAAGCTGCGACGATCTTATATCTTACTATAATAATTCGGTCGACGAGGCGATAAAGGAAGAAGCTTTAGCTGAATCAATATTTAATTGGGTAAAAAATGGTCCTGGTTATTACGGCTGGAGAAGCATAAATTACTTTTTGTTCGAATATGAACTTTCACTGAAAGAAAAATCTAAAAGCAATCGAGTAAAAATGGACTGGGATGATTTCGTTAAAGAGGATTTTCAGAGCGATTATGTTTCTGTGGAGCATATTTACCCCCAACGTGCAAAGTCACCGTACTGGACTGAGCGTTTCGGAAAATTTAATTCTACTCATAAGCGACTATTGAGAAATTCTTTAGGAAATTTGCTAGCGTTATCTATAAGAAAGAATTCTAGTTTAGGCAACCGTCCATTCCCAGAGAAGATTGGCCGCGACGGTGAAACAGTAGGATACCGCTACGGAAGTTATTCTGAAAACGAAGTAGCAACGTGTCCAAACTGGGGGGCTGTGGATATCGTCGACCGCGGTGTAAGAATGTTAACATTCATGGAAGAACGGTGGAATTTTAAAATCGGAGATAGAAATCAAAAAATCAAGGCTTTGGGGTTAGCGTTTTTGATGCAGAAATAATTTTCAGAGAACGTCGTAACGATTTTCAACGCCGCCTCGCGCGTGCGGTCATCGTGCACAAGGACACCGTTATGCTGGCCCCTACCAGCTGTCCAATTCGTCGGCATGGTCGCAGCGGGGGCGCGCACGCCGTCTGCTGCGGGAAACAACGACCAAGGGCGTTGTTTCCTTTATTCAGCCTTGGCGAATGCTTTAGTCGCGATTTCTCCATAGCCCGTCGATATCAGAAAGGTGGGGCTTCGGCTGCAGCGGCGTCTGCATCCAGCTTCCTTTTTAGCGCCGACCCAACCTCTGCCGGCGTTGGCTTCGTCCGTCTTTCCATAAGCCTGCGTAAGCGACATGCGCATTGAGCCCTTGGCGGCTTCATAGGACGCAAGAGCGATGGCGAGCCTGGTGTGAAAACCATCTGGCTCGGCCTTCAAGAGGTCAGGGTATCCGCTGCGACTCTGGCCTCCCTACGCGACGAATGAGATGTGTATAACGATATGGCAACAGGTCCAATGTTCCGCTTCCATCGGCGGCGCGGCGCGCTCCGAGGCGTTGAGTCGGCGTGTGCGAAAAGACGAAAGCGGCAAGTGTAATTTCACCTATAATTTGGTATCATTCCCGCAACAAACGCCCATCGCCCTAAAAGTTTTTCAATGAAATCAAGTTTTTGCCATGTGGCTTCGCGCCTTATCATCGTTTCTGCCATGGTTTTCGTTACTGCCTGTTCGCAAAAAATCGATGGCACATCGCTGGAGGCCTTCCAGGCATCGTTCAAGAAAATGTCGGCAAAAATGGTTCCTGAGAAAGCACGAGAATTCGACAAGGATCTCACCACTATTATGAGTTTAAAGGGGCTGACTTTGGGCGAATTGCGTGGATACGTGAACGGTATGACCGTCGATGATGTACATAAAGATGCAGAGACGATGAATGCGGCAGCGAAAAGCGAGCGCGCAACCCAAGTTAAAGCAAAAATCGAAAAGCTGGAACAAGAGGAAGTGAAAGCCAATGCGCAAAAAGCAGAGGTCGCCAAGTTTGGTGTTACGGTCAATGACATCAAGGGCCAATGGAAATATGATCCCGAAGGATATGATCGGCCTGAAAATCGTGCCGTAAGTCTGTCACTGACTCTCCAGAACAAGACCCCTTATACGATCACTGAATTCAGCTATGAATTAAGCCCGACGATCAATGGTCGTGAACACAGCCGCGACCCGTGGTCATATATGCTGGAACAGCCATTGGTTCCAGGTAAAACTGTGACTATCCTGATCACAGACAAGGGACGTGGCGCAGACAATATGAATAGCTCGATTTCCTCTCGAATAACTGATTCGATTATCGAAGCTATCAAAGCAAATTCCAACTCTTCGTTGTCGGCTACGATCAAGCTGAGCACGATCACTTTGGCGGACGGCACCCGACTGGACGCAGAGCCGTATCGACAAGATACGTTATTGAACGAGCTTAGAACAGAGCTGGCTGGACTCACTCCCCCTCCGCCTGTACGTTGAAACACTCCCAAACTAGTAATCATGCGGTTTTGGCACGCGCTATGATATTTTTTGCGATGCTGATCGCCTTGAACTGCGGCAGGTGCCAACTGATTCTGCCAGCTTTAAAAGCCTTCCCCTACGCGCATCTCAACGCGCGACAGCCATGAAGGCTGCCGTTTCACGAGTTCACTGCCGCTTCGGGCACGGCCACAGCTTTTAAAACATTACTTCGCAATCCTGTACGCATCCCTGTCCTTGCCATCGAGCCAGCGCGGCGCACGACCACGGCCGGTCCAGGTCTCGGCCGTTTCTGGATTCTTGAATTTAGCGGCAACCGAACCAGTAGCCTTTGAAGACTTCGCACGGTTACCAGAAGTGAGGTCGTCCACGGTAAACCCGTGCAGTTGCATCAGTTCTTTGATTTTCTGAATGGCGCCATTGATTTCATTTTTGCGCGCTGCTTCAGCGAGAGACTGCAATTTTTCGATCTGTTCAACATACTCTGCGTACGACGTCATGATGTCTCCTTGAAAGTGGACAATTTAAATTATTGATTGAATGTACACGCAATGTAACATACAGACAATGTTTATAAAAATCATGGCAATTTTCCAGCGATTGACGACATAGCGGGGCCGGGAATGGCTGACAAAAAAATCAGGCAGTTCGGTGAAAAACAATAATATGAAATCAAAGGGAGCCGCTTAACCCATAGGTTCTTAGCCCAAAATCGCTGTTTCCGGCAATTTTGCTCTGGCTTGCCGGCATAGCCGTCGCAAGCGCAGGCCGGCACCAAAGTACAAGCGTCCTGGTGTTCCCCGGCAGAGCGTAGTTCTACTAAGCTCTGCAGGCGTTGCAGCTTCACCGTTAGGTTACGGACAGTGTCAATTTAGAATGTACGGAAAATAGCATATCAATGTTTCGGACATGCTTTGTGATAAGTAAATCCATTTCGTACGATTTGGACCAATTACTGCAAGCGTTTGGCATGTAATTGGCGATGATAAGCTAGAAACGCACGCTGTTGGGCTGATGGCGGGCAACGCAACGCTTTGGGTAAGTTGAGAAGCTGTCGATCGACATGTTTCAGCTCTTGAGACATTAACATCCGGCCGTCATCGGCAAATGAGATCATACCTCGGTCAAACAGAGCGTCGAGATTGGCCGAGAGGAGAAGCCCGTTGTGCGCCGTCAGTCGCTCCTTTGCCGTGCTATCGGCCCACGGCTTAATATGGGAAGCTCGGAGAATATCTGGTGTTGTTAGACCGGACACTGCACACGCCCTTTCCCATGCCATCATAAGGTCTTCCCTGAACTGCCCCTGACCTCGGCGACTCTGCACAAGGGCCAATTTGGATGTAATTGGATCTCGTCCTAGCGGTAAGTCATTCCACCGGCTAGGTTCTTCAGGTGCAACATTAATCGCGTCGCTTAAACGTTGCCACACATCGCCTCGTTCAAGGACGGGAACGCTATTCATGATTCGGCCGGCTACTTCCGCATTGAGCGATGTGTATTTGCCGAACATTGTAAGCAACTTGACCTTTCCGGTAATTGCGACAGAGTCCAAGGTAACGGGTTGGTCGAACCACAAGTAAAACGCCGCTGGGCAAATCCAGTTTGGCACCCAGTGTTTGTCTTTCCGCCAAATTCGCAAGAATTCCTTATCATCTTCCTCGTAGCATTGCCTAACCCTTTCAACGGCCCAGGCATCTTCGGAAAAATCATCCAGCCGCAATAACTTCCCTAGCCGCTCACGCTCTGCCTTGAGGGTGTCGTCTTTGTGGTCGGTCGAGGTGGCACCAACTAGGTGGGTGGCATTGCCCGCTATGCCAACGAGCTGCTGCACGCGGTCATGTGATGCGATCATGAACACGAAGGTTTGTCCGACGTTATCGGCCACGGGCGCGTTGCCAACGCCCTCTGTATGAAATGCCTGAATAACCTGGTTGTTCTCAATGAAGCGCAGGCGGGGGCTATTGTTCCATTCCTCGTGCCCGTAGCCGGTTTCTTTAGGAAAGCCAGACGTTGCCTTAACGCCTGAAGGTCGAATATAGCGGTCTGTATTCCACAAGATCGGTTTCAAGATAAATAGTGCCATATGACCTCTCGTGACTGAAGGCGGAAATTCTTGAGAGTAGTGTACTGTAAATAGTTTCAGAGAAAATATAATTTTGTCAACTCCAACTTTCTTGTGTCAAGTTAAGGCATACCCTAATCTGATGTCAGGATAGCTCGCATGCGTACGTCAGGATAGGGTGCCTATGTAAATTTATTGACAGATGACGCGAAGAGTCATAGAGTTTCCCTGACACTTTCGCCTCTTGGAGACATATCTTGCACGGTCAACGCATTGGCTATATCAGGGTCAGCAGTTTCGACCAAAACCCAGAACGCCAACTCGATAACGTCCAAGTGGATAAGCAGTTCATCGACAAGGCCTCTGGGAAGGACACCCTGCGGCCGCAGCTCGATGCCATGCTGTCGTTCGCGCGCGAGGGCAACACGGTGGTGGTGCACAGCATGGATCGCCTGGCCCGCAACTTGGACGACCTGCGCCGCCTAAGTAATCCGTCAGTTTTTGCTGTCAAAGCCATATAGGCGAACGACGCGGAGGTTGGCAAAATGAAACTACTGATACTGGACAAGGTTGAGCAGCAGACATTGCGTGAAATGGGCGTGTTTCATCCGCATCCACGGGTGCGGATTCGGGCGCAAGCGATATAGTGCGATTGAGCCAGGGTTTGACGCTGCAGCAGACGGCCGACGAATTCCATGTGCATTTGAACAGCATCGAGCAATGGCGGCAGCGCTGGAACAAGCAGGGTCTGGCCGGACTGTACGAGGGCCATCACACCGGCCGCAGACGGAAATGGACGAACGAGCAACAAGAGGCACTGCGCACGTTGGCCCAAGCCAAGGGCGGAAGCGCCAATACCCTGTTGCGCAGCATGGCGCCCATGGAGGGCTTGTCAGCCATCAGCGAGGAAACGGCAAGACGTTACCTGCATGACATGAATTTTAGTTACAAGCGTTATCGTTACAGTTTAAAAAAAAGCATCCAGAAGAAGCTTTTGGCAAGGCCACCCGGGTAATCGGCGAGTTGGACCAACTGGCCCGCGCCGGTCAATGCGAACTGCTGTTTTTTGACGAGTCGGGCTTTAGTCCGAACCCGCCGCTGCAATCGGGTTGGACGCCAATCGGTCAGACGCGGTCGGTGGAACCGCTATCGCATGGCGAACGTGTCAATGTGCTGGGTGCCTTGCGGCACGATGGCAAACTGGTTTGGAAAACACAGCAACGCCCGACCGTGCGCGACGACGTGATTGGTTTCTTTGACGAATTGGCGGCACAAGCTCATGCGGTACCGCGCATCGTCGTGCTCGACAATGCGTCGTTTCACAAGGGCAAGCCGATGGAAAAGCGGCGGCGAAAATGGCTGGCACAGGGACTGTTCCTGTATTACCTGCCGCCTTACAGTCCGGAGCTCAACCGCATCGAAATCTTGTGGAAGCAGGCCAAATATTTCTGGAGACGCTACATTAGCCTGAAAGGCCAGGAATTGGTGGATGAAATCCAATCCCTGATGAAAGGTTTCGGAACTGCATTCACAATAAATTTCGCCTGATTACTTATCAAGCCTGGTCGTCGGATGCGCTGCGCCGGGCGCCGATGGCGACAGCGACAGCGAAGGCAGGATCATCGAACGCGAAGTCGCCGAGGCCCCGCAGTTCGAACCGGCGCCACAGTCCGCAGCACCGTCTGCTTCAGCTGTTCTAGGTGCTCTAGCCTGAATTTTGCATAAAAAAGGGCAAGAATGCCGTAAGTGATTGATAAAATGTGAGTTATCTAGAAACACAGTCATCAACACAAACGCCACCTTGCCCGACATGAATTCTACTTCAGAACAG
>Ga0326735_1000328_pt1 | contig 11525 bp, 17 predicted proteins | sample 37_GP2_1092_FD_207945 | JGI IMG/M metagenome (GOLD analysis project Ga0326735, IMG submission 207945) | Glacier ice microbial communities from Ngari, Tibet, China - 37_GP2_109.2 | ecosystem: Environmental > Aquatic > Freshwater > Ice > Glacier | place: China: Ngari, Tibet | collected 2018-07-31
TATAGGTTCCTAGAACGGCCATATTAAACGAAAAAGCCAACGCTTATGCAGCGTTGGCTAGTCCTCCTATCATTAAGTTAGTGTCGCCCTGGACTGCATTCATGCTGCTGTTACCAGAGCGCAAAGAACGAAGGATGGAGGCAGAAGTAGTCTGAGAAATCAGACGCACGGCAGGCTTAACAACCTGCAAAATCGCACGGACTAGAGCAGTGCCCATTTGGACCGCTGCTGTCGCTACCTCTGCCTCCACCCTAACGTTCATTTAATTAACCCACCGTGATGCGGAAAATACCTGTCGCATCCCAAGTGATTGTAAACGAACCGTTGGTTGAAGACTGGTCGGAACCAAAGTCAACATAACCAAGAAGCGGACTCGTTGCGGCTGTACCTGTGTCGTCGTACACAACTGCGTAGCGAGCCGTGATGGTGCTGTTGGCCCATGCCACGTCATTAGCATCAAGCATGATGACGTTGTTAGCAGCGTCATAGGTGACGGTCTTACCGGCCAGCGTGATTCCACCAGCGGTGTAGCCCGTTCCTGTAACCTCGCCTGTTACATCAGAACGGTAAACGTGCGTGTCCTGATTTGGCACATATGTAGACCCGACTAGTAACACCTTGATAGCGTCAGTGTCGTAGTCGATTTCCTTGTTCAGAGCCTTGCTCAGCATCTGACCGTACATCTTGCTAGCCATTAGTCAGACCCCCTTATACCGTCGCCGCAGCGGTAAGTTCTACGACTCTCGCAGAGGTTGCGTCCGCTAGGACAAAGCCTCGACGGGCACGCATCTTTAGTTCTACGTGGTCCGTCGCCCACTGAGGCTGGTCGGATACCTGAGACTCAGGGCCGGAACGCTGACCAACGATAAGACCCGACTTGTTAGCAATAACAAGCAATGGGTTACCAGTTGGAGAGTCCGTGTAGGCGGCTGAGGTACGGGCACCGTAAGAGAAGCGAAGTTCGTGACCGAAGACGGTAGGAACTCCTGCACCAAGAACACCCGCTGTGTCAACCACGCGGTCACCAGAGGCGTCCTTTAGGTTGCGAAGGCTCATCTTGAATGCTGGGTGAGCAATGATGACCAAACCGCCCTTGCGGTTCGTCTCCATGTCTCCCACAACGTCAACCAAGTCCTCATAGGTCAAGGTTCCTGCTGTGGCTAGACGACGGGTAGCGCCAACGGTGCGGTAAACGGACTCAAACGGTCCACCTACGCCTGTGACACCAAGAGCGGCGTTGTCTAGGGTGATGGCAAAGTTGGACAGCCACTCACGCTTGTAGGCGTTAAGAGCGTCCACTACTGCATCCTGCTCGTCCTCGACGCTGATAGCGAAGCGGTCAGCGAACTTGTGAGCGGTAAGGACAACCTCGTCTAGCGTGGCGTCCTTGATTGGAATAACTGCGTGCTCTGGAACCACGTCAACACCATTAGCGGTGAAGCGAGGAACAGACACGGTGCGAGAAGTCATGTTGACCTTGCGGGCAACGCTCTCGACTGCTGATACCTCTACGTCTCGTAGAAGTGCCTCGTTGAAGGATGGCTCTGGAATCCAGCCATTTACTTCACTGAGGTTTGTAAAATCTGCCATAAGTTTATATTCTCCTTTTCGGGTTTAGTGTGTGATTGGCACTCCTTCGTTCTGGCTTGGGTGTCCACCCAAGCATGATTGATAGTTAGTGCGAACCACACTCCGAACGTCCGTAAGGGTGTGGTCCTTGCACCTTCTATATTACATTGTTAGTGTTCTAATGGCAAATTACTTGCTACCACCGAAGATTCTGGCAACCTGAGCCTGTGTACCGTCCATCTTTGTCTTAGGGTCACCTTCTGCAAAGAAGTCACCTTCTCCTGCAACCCGCCTTTTTGCGTCAAAGAGTTCAGGCCACTCTGTCTTGGCGTTCTTAAGGTTGTCATCGAAGCCAACAAGGTTGTCATCGTCGTCTAGGTCAACGTTCTCCATAGACATAACCTTCATAAGACGGGACGTATCCTTAACCCCGGCCTTATCTAGAGCAGACTTGACGTGGGCGTGTACTGCCCTCTGCTTCCACAGGGCTACGCCGCTGTCTCCCTCTAGTTCTGTGACCCGCTGCTGAAACGCGTCACGTTCTGTACGGAACTTCTTTGCTTCACGCTGCGCTTCGCGCAACGCCTTCAAAACTGCTTCTGAGTTCTGAATTTCTACCTCTGTGGTGTCCTGCGTGTCCTCGCTCATTATTCTGTACTCTCCTTAGGTGTTGTTTCATCTGCGCTTTCATTTACCCTGACCTGGGGTGCGCGACTGTAGTAAAGGCCCGCTGCTGCCTCTGCTGTTCTTTCGGCCATAATCTTTATAATCTGCGTGTCGGCGTATCCACCTTCACGAAGAGCCTGCTGGTGGGACAAGCCCGCGTTAATCTTCTTCAAAGCAACGTCCCAACGCTCTAGTTCGTCAAGGGACTCAACTTCCTTCCAGAACACGTCAACGTCTCCATTGATGCCTTCTACCTTCAAGACGAACCGGAAAATCTCTCTCCATGTCGAACCAAAGGAAGCCTGTCGGTCACGTACTTTCTTTAGTAGCGGGGCTTCTGCTGTACGCAGGGCATTACCGCTGGGCATGTTGGCACGCTCAAAGTAGTGAAGCGGGGTGCTGGTTAGAGAAGCCATGCTGCGGACGATGGCCATAATTGGCTTCCAGAACGTGTCTGCGTCTGCTGGCGTGAACTGACCTACCTGGCTGACACCCTTTAGGTACCAGAGTTCACCAGGGCCATTCTTCAAAGAGCCGATGTTCTCGCGGTCTGTGTCGCTCTCATCAAAGTCACTAATCTCTGAGTCACCAGCCACTGACAGGGCGTATCTTTGTGGCGCGCCCTGGTAGTCAACAGTGAACATGTTTGTGATGAACAACTTGTTGATGGCGTTCTGTGCGTCATAGGCGTCCTTGTGCTCTGGACGACCAAAGGGACGCTGTGTACGGAAGTGAAAGACTGGGACTTCATTCCAAGGATTCTCAACAGAACCCGCCGAACTCCACTGCGTTCCCTCTGTTAACTCTGCTGTGTTGGCTACGTACTTGCGAATCTCCGTAGCCGTGTAGATGTTGAGCCTGTGCGTCTGCTCGTCCTGACGCCACACCTTGACTGCGTACAACTTCTTACGCGGGTTTTCAGGGTCGTAGACAAGCCTCATGGTGGTGGGGCTGTTGTAGGACACCTGTAGCGTGCCGTCCTCCCCTGGCCATACGGCTGCGTAGCAGTCTCCGTAGGTCAGAGCCTTGCGGTGAATCTCCTGCGCCTCTAGACCTAACTCGTTGTGCTGCCACACGCGGTTGACTGCTGTGGTGGCTGCCTGAGTGCTGCCAATGATGTTGGCTAGTTCTAGACGGTCATTCACAGCGTCAATGACTGGACGGCAGAAGTTGAGGTGTCCTGCCTCACCCGTGGTGCGAAGAGCACGACGCAAACGACGGGTAGCAAATACCTCTGGTACTTCGCCTTCGTAGTAAGCCTCTGCCTCCTGATAATCCTGGCGGCGGTTTGTGACCGCCTCGACTGCATCCTTCAATATTGTCATTGTATTCTTTTAGACCTCCATGTATCGAATTTGTTGGGCTGCCACGCGGGTACCCTGATTTGCCTTGAAATAGAGAACCCCTGACACGACAGCATCCAAAACGTCATCGTGGGGAACCTTGGGAAAAGCAAGCATCTGCTCTTCTAAAACAGCAAAGTGTCCAGTGTGCTTGACTTCACCCTTGCGGTAGAAGTCGTGAACCCTTGATGCTCTTACTTCTTTCTTTTCTGACTGTCTCTTAAGGCGCAAACGGCAAGACAGGTCTTTGAAAACCTGCTTCCATAGGTCACCGCCCTGGTTTGTCTCAACGAGGACTACTCCAACGCCGTAAACCTCAATGAGATGCTCTACGCGGGCACGTAGGGCTTCGCTGGTTAGTTTCACGCCTTCTGCATGACGTACGTAAATCTTCTTGTCCTCACCACGGCTCATCACAGCGAGGCCGGTGTAGTCAGAACGCTTGGCTGTGGTTACAGCAGGGTCAACAGACAGAATGGTGTTGCCCCAGTCCACTGCTGAGTCAATATCAATGTCAGCCTCTTCCCAATAGCCACCGTCCAAAGAAACCGGCTTGTTCATCATGTTCTTTGCGAAGGCTCTGGTGTGACGGTCCCCGTTAAGGTCGTCCATCGTCCAACGCTCGGGCCATAGAGACTGCTCGCTCCCCTGGTCGTCCTGCATGATGACTGGCCAGTAGTGAACGCTGATATTCTCGTCAATAACCCAGCGCAGTTCTACGTCTAGAGAGTCTCGGAAGTACTGAGGCTCACCCTCGTACTGCTTCTGCTGCTCCCCCACCTTGCGAATCTGGTCAATGATGCTGTTAGGCATGGTCGTAGTGCCCACGATGCCTACAACGGCCCAGTCGTTCAAAGGGAACAGGTCAGCCACCAGCGTTTCTAGACGCTTCTTGGCTTCAAAGGGGCTGTAGTTGGACTCTCCTGGCTCAATATCGTCAAAGAGCAGTACGTCAGGGCGCAACTGGCCCACCTTCATGCCCAAAGCAGAACTGTCAGCACCCTTGGACATAAACAGGAAGCCGTTGGCCTGCTGAATCTGAGAACGGTTGTTCATCAGAGTGCGGCCCTGGATGCCCCTACGCATTGGCTCACAGAACTCGGGGAAGTCCTCACGCAGCAGGTCGTTTGTCTCTAACTCCTGCTTAAAGGTCAACAGGTGCGTTTCTGCCTGCTGTCCTGAGTCAGAGAAGGCCGCAACGAAGTGCTTGTGGCCATGCGCTCCTGCCCACATGGGAAGCAGTAGGAAAACCCAGGTGGACTTGCCGGATTGGCGGGGTGCGATGAAGCAGGCCCGGTTTTCCTTACGACGGGTAGAAGGAATAGCCCAATGAGAAGCCCAAGAGAGTAAGTCCAAGTGGAAATCACAAAGGGACATGTCACCTGACGGGCCTTTGAGGTGGTGAGGGAAGTAGACTGCTGCAAAGAGCAGCGGGTCTTGCTCAGTGAGGATGCGTCGTCCCTCAGATGAAGCAAGTAGCCTAGGGTCTAAATCCTTTCGTAGTGCGTCTGTTAGTTCCATTGTTTATTATGATAGGTTAACCTGTGTTAAAAGGCCAACTTCCCTCCTCTCTCCTCTAATTTGATACTGCTATAACTTTCATTTTCTAGAAATATGCTTGTTGTGTAGACATATACATTTATCGCTGTCAAGTCTAGTTCTGAGATTTGAGAACTATCTCACACTCTTATTTCTGTCTGAGTTTTACCTGACTGCCATGCATGTAGTCACAAGCCTCTGACCTGCATGTTCTCTGTACTCTCTCTATCTCTAGGTCACATGAGGTCACAAAGAGTCTTCTAGCAACCCGGCCTTTTCTGCGTTGCGTGCCTTCTCACTGTGCAACAGCGCAAGAATCTCTAGGTCAGTGCCGTCCTTCTTGTGCGTCTCAGTGATGGTGGTTGCCTTGCCCTGTAGTGCTAGCCATGAGTTGACGAACTTCTGGTACGCCTCGCTGACCTTCTTTAACTCATCTGCATCTAAGTTTCCCGCTAGTAACTTCTGCTGTACTTCTGCAATGCCTTCCTCTGCAACGATGAGTGCATCGCTTGTCTCATAAAAGGTGTGAAAACGCTTCACTTCTGCCATCAAAGTGTCTACACTGGGCTTAACGCCCCTTGCTTCACACCAATCTCTTCCTGTAGGCCATGAGGGGTATCCCAACTGCTTGATAGCCCGCCCAATACCTATCTCCTGTGCTAGTGCTACGAACTCATTCTTCTGTGTGTCTGTGTACTCTTTCCCTGCCATATGTTTGCTTTACACACGTATGTTGTATGTGTTATATGTAAAATCCAATTGCGTCACCTGTCTCTAGAGACTGCAATCACTCTATTTCACATCTAGGTCTGTCTCATCAAGAATCTCATCCAAAGTAGGGGTCGTATCTCTCACCCCCATGCTACTCAACTTTGCTCTTACTTCTATGAACTTCTCTAGGAGTTTGTAGTACTTCTCTCTCCAAAGGTCTGATTCTTTCTCAGCCCGCGAAACTTCTGCTCGGAGAGTCTTTACTTCATCTCTTAATTCAGTTCTAAACTGTGTTGCTGAGTCATCTTTGTTTGAACTTCTTGTTACCCAAGCCTCAACACCCTTAAGTCCTGCTCCCCCAAACACTGCACCTATTAGTGCTAGCCATGCTTGGTTTCCTTCCCAACTCATTCATCACTGCTATGCCAGCCACACTCTTTTGTCTGCTTAGAGCAGGTAGGGCATTGGGTTGCTTCTATAACAACCCGGCAATTCTCACACCAGTAATAGTTAGTTGGTTCGACAGGACTCTTGGACATACTTTGCGCGTGTACCGCTTCACCTCCTTCTGACTAGTCCCCTAGTCGTTTATTATTAACTCCTAAGAAGACCCGGCTCTATTGGCGTAGAACCGGGTCATCTAAGAGGATGCGGTTAGCCTAACCGCTTAATGAGTAACAGGTAATCGCTAGAGAACCCGTTACCTCATTATCTCTTACAATGGTCCTATTGGCAAATCACTGTCTAACGTTGAAGCAAAGCCTTCAATGAAACCCCGCCATGTTGCGTTGCTCATGAGGAAGGACTCACCCTTGGGCAGGGTGAGCCTGACTCCCTTGGCTGTGAACTCCACATAGAACTTCTTAACTATCAAATTGTTAGTGACTTCAACTACTTCTCTGTAGTTAGGGGACGTCACGCCACACGTCCCCTTGCCTGACGTGCCTGGTTGACCTTGGTGTTGTAGCGGCTCAGGCAGGGCTTACACATGGAGCGGCTCTTGCCGTAGTAGTTGTCCCATTCCTTGTAATCCCGGCAGGCTGAGCAGACCTTGCCCTGGTCGTCCCTGCGTAGGTGCTGGTTCGAACGCAGTGGAGTGAGTGCCGCACCCCTGTACTGCTGCTGGTAGTGGCCCATGCACAGACCTAGGGCTTCTGCTGACTTCTCACATGGCTCATAGGAGCACCCAGTCTTTTTTCTAACGGGCTCTAACCCGTTCTGGGTATCTCCGGTAGGCCGATTGCTTAGAGAGGCTTCTAGCATTAAACCGCCACCTCCCCGAACGCGATGCCAGCAGCCCTCTGCGCGTAGGTTCCGTTCTCGTACTCCTGGCGGGCAATGACCCTGTACTGCTTCCACTGCTCTGCGTTGTAGGTCTGGTACTCCTTGGCCTGCTTCTCGTACTTGTTCATTAGTTCGTCTAGTTCGTCCACTTCTTCTACCTCTACCTTCTGAGCATCACGCTCTCTGTCTTGAATCCATTCCACATCCTCTACTAGGGCAAGAGGCGTTGGAACAACGCCGTCCTCTGTTAGAGAGAGCAAAGGGGAATCTGTACTAGTAATCACAAAGAGGGATGGGGACTGACTCTTTGGAAGACCTGGCGCGGGCGAAGCCGCGCTGTTCTTGTTCTTTGTAAGGTTTGTTGTAGTAAGGTTCTTGTTCTTTAATGTTCTAGTAACGTTTGTGGCTACTGGTTGTGCAACCTGGCCCTCCAGTTGTGCAACCTGAATGGCTGATTGTGCAACCTGGGTACTCTCATTGTGCAACCTAGGTGCTAGGTCGTCCTCCGAATCAACCTCGTTGTTGCACTCTGACTGTGCAACCACTTCTGGCGCGCCTAGGGAAAACTTAGTGACGTTGCCCTTTGCCTTGCCTTCTGGTAGTAGCCATCCTTTGTCCGTCAGTGTCTTAACGACCGTCCTGACGGTGTTTCTGTGCAGCCCTGCCTTGTCTGCTGCACCTAGGACGCTCAAAGTGATGCCTTCGCCTGTCTTCCAGTCTGCGTGAGCAGCGAAGGCCAGTGCCACCAACTTCTCTGTTGGCTGTAGGTCTGACTCCCAGACCCGCTTTTCATACTCTGACTTGCTAATCATTTGCTCCACTCTCCTTAGAAATAAAATAGCCCGTCAGCGCGGCGGCTAACGGGCTTGCAGGTTCTAAGTTGTTGGGCTACGCCTTAGTCTCCCCGTTTTGTCGCGTCGTTCTCGCTGATGTTTCTATTGTCTCACATTGTCTTGTCCATGTCAAACAAGGGGCACATAGCAAAACCCCCGCTGGAAGAGTCAGGGAACGAACCTGAACAGCGGGGGCTTGCGTCCGAATGATGTAACGGTTATGCGTTTATCTTAGCATGAGCGGGCCATTCTCGCAACATTCCTTTGTACTCACCCAGCGCACCTGCTTGACGTGACCTGAGTCTGGTTGCACACTCACTGTGCTTGCACAACCACTGTGCAACCACACGCTCAGGGAGAGTCATGGCCACAGTTGAGAAGCGCGAGCAGACGCCAGGGAGCGTCACGTACAGGGTCAGGTGGTGGGCTGACAGCAAGCAGCGGTCCAAAACCTTCGACAGGCACGACGAGGCACGCAGGTTCAAGGCGGTTCTAGAAGGTGACTTCGTAAACGGGACCTACTACGACCCTAAGAGTGGCCTCAGGACCGTCTCTAACTTTGCTACAGAGTGGTTCACCAGCGTCCACGACCTTCGGACAACCTCAAAAGAGCAGTTGCGGTCATCGGTTTGGGTCCACGTCCTGCCTGAGTTTGGTCATATGCCGCTTTCGGCAGTCACGCATACGCACACTCAGGCGTGGGCTAACCGTTTGTCCTCGCAAATGGCTGCCAGCAGTGTGCGCAAGCACGTCTTTGCACTCAGGCGCATCATGCAGGCTGCCAAAAGGGCGGGGTTCATCAAGGATAACCCTGCCAATGAGGTCAACCTCCCCGCAGCAAGCAAGGCAGAGCAGAGGTTCCTTAACAAAGCAGAGATTGACAGACTCTTGCTGGCTGTCCGTCCTCGCTACAAGGTAATGCTTCTGCTGGCTGCTTATGGCGGCTTTCGCTTTGGTGAGTTATGTGCGCTACGCCGTGCCTCTGTAGATGTGACAAAGAATACGGTCCGTGTCACTCAGACGTTGGTGGACGTAAACAACACTGTGACGTTTGGGCCTCCTAAGACCAAGAGTTCTGTCAGGACTGTGACACTGCCTCGCTCTGTGATGGCAGAACTGGAACACCACATGACAGAATTCGTTGGTGAGAACCCCGAATCTCTGCTCTTCACGTTTCAGAACGGCACAGCCATACGCCGCTCATGGTTCCGTCAGCGCGTCTGGCTCACCACTACCAACAAGGCCGGGTTGGAGGGACTGCGGTTCCATGACCTCAGGCATACCTTTGTGGCTCTCTGGGTGTCGCTTGGACGTAACGCCAAAGAAGTGTCTAAGGTAGCCGGGCACAGCAGCGTTGCGTTCACCCTTGACCGCTACGGACACCTGTACGACGTAGACGACGATGGTCTAACTGACCGTCTTGACCAGATGCTAGGAGCCTGACTTGCCGTACTTCGTGCTTAATGAAGCAGAGTTGTTCTCTCAGGCAGGAGTGAAGAAGCCCGGCATGTTTGGTAGCAAGAGCGACGCCCGCAAGCACGCCCTGAACTGGATGGAAGGGCACGACTGGGAGTTGTTGCAAGTGACGACCATCCACAGTGGCGAGACTGCCCAGCATGACTATTATTTCAAGCGTCCCGCAGGATTTGTGCCCCCCGAGCAGACGGAGCAGTAGACATGGCACGCAGAGAGATTTTCGTTGACGACCTTGACGGTAAGGAGGCTGACGACGTTGAGACGCGCCGGTTCTCCATCGGTCGTCAGGGCTACAGCATCGACCTGAGCAGCACCAACTACGAAGCGTTCTTGAAGGACGTGGACAAGTACGTCTCTGTTGCCACCAAGGAAGAAGCCCCCAGCAGGGCTGTAACAGGCCCCAGGCCCGCCAGGACTGCCAGGACTGCCACCACCACGGGTGAGCCGTCCAGGGCCTCTCAGATTCGGGCCTGGGCTGCCTCTGAGGGCATCGCTGTTGCAGAGCGTGGACGTATCCACAAGGACGTGGTGGAGAAGTACGACTACGCGATGGAGGCGGACAAAAAGTGAAGACCTACATCCTGACCTTGGGCGAGATTGCCGCGACGATGCAGAAGGCCGGTTGGGGCGACGAGGGTTGGACGCCTGGCCGCTTGGCGTCTGAGTTCATCAACAAGCAGAACCTAGAAGTGGTGTCTGTTGGCTTCGACCCGCAGGGCTTCCCGGCCACCTTCGTCCTGCGTGGTGAGGGAGCCAGCATCCTGCGGTGGTAGGTCACACCAGGCCACACGACGAAGGGACTGCCCCTCAGAGAGAGACAGTCCCTACGCTCAGACGGTCGGGCTGACAGGATTTGAACCTGCGACCCCTTGACCCCCAGTGCGGCAAGCCGCCTCGCTTCGCTCGTCAAGTGCGCTGGTCAAAGCCATATGTATGAACCAGCCACACCTATCTAGGTCACAGCAGGCCACGAGTGCCCTCCCCTAGCAGCGTCTAGGGGAGGGCGTTCCCATGTGGAGGACACGCAGGAAGTACTAGCGGCGTAGGACGACGACCCTCACGACACGTCTGACGATGGCGCGCCTGACGGCTGCCTTCTCTGCTGCTCTGGCTGAGCGGGTGCCTGCTCTGCCACCTCGACCACCACGACTGCCACTGCTGTTGCCTGGTGCGTCGTAGGAGCGTGCCAGTTCTGCAACGGCACTAGAGGACTCAGCCACAGAGGTACGGAGAACGGCTGCCTGTGCCCTGTAGCGGTTGTAGGCGTTACGCGCATTCATTCTGCCCCTACCTCTCCTACGGTCTGAGCCTGTGGCGAGAAAGTCATCCAGATACCTGGCGGCTTCCTGTATGTCATCTGTTGAATCGTCATATCCACCAAAGACTTCCATGTGAGTCAGGTAGCCAATGGTCAATTGTCCGTCTAAGAAATAAGCCATTAGATTGTGTCCAGCCTAGCCTGCCAGTAACCCATGTATGCCTGATAGGAATTAAACGGGGCTGGCTCACTCATCTTTGAGATATATTCCTGGCGAAGCCGCCCAACAATTGCAGCCTGACCAGGGTTACTGACTGACTCTGCAATGGCGTTGTAGGCAAGGTTGGCAGCAGTGATTCTCGCCTGAGCCTCAACACTCTTTTGGTCCTTTATCGCTTCTAACAAAGCCTGCGACCCAGCGTATGTCTCACGTTCGTTCAAGTTGTCTCTCACGTTGGCCCGCTTGGTTCGCTTTCTAGCCAAGTAGCCCTGATAGTCCTGTTCGTCAATAGGTGCTGACAGAGGGTGGCTATTAACGTAATCCTCTGACGCAGTCATTAGGCTCTGACCGCCGTGTAGATGCTGTAATCCACAAAGCCGTAAGGGTTGAACACGGGGTCTACTGCAACGATGTTGTAGACATATCCATCATTGACGGCAGTACTGCGAGGACTCACCAATGAACCCGCCGCATCTCTGAGATTGGTCAGGCGTCCGAAGATATCAAACGTCTCTTCGGTTGGAACCTTGATGAAGAGTCTGCCTGTGCCATCCGTTGTGATATTGCAACGAATGGCTCTATCATAGGAAAAGATACGGTTGACCTCTAAGCCACCCGCCTGCGTT
>Ga0326735_1000329_pt1 | contig 11520 bp, 9 predicted proteins | sample 37_GP2_1092_FD_207945 | JGI IMG/M metagenome (GOLD analysis project Ga0326735, IMG submission 207945) | Glacier ice microbial communities from Ngari, Tibet, China - 37_GP2_109.2 | ecosystem: Environmental > Aquatic > Freshwater > Ice > Glacier | place: China: Ngari, Tibet | collected 2018-07-31
GCGCAATTACGATGTGGCGATCTTCGATCCGCTCGAAGCCGGGCGTGAGGTCGCGGATGAGGTGCGCGAACTCGGCGGGCAGGCGCTGTATGTTTCGCTCGATGTGTCCGATGAGGTGGCGGTCAAGGAAGCTGCGCAGGCAGTGGCCGATCAGCTCGGCGTATGCCAGCTGCTTGTCAATAACGCCGGCATTTTTCCGCGCGCAAGCGCCATCGACATGCCGTTTTCATTATGGCAGCGGGTCCTGAACGTCAATCTCGGCGGCGCCTTCCTGTGCAGCCAGGCGTTCGCGCCGGGGATGATGGAAGCCGGCGCCGGCGTCATCATCAACATCGCCTCGGGTCGCGGCATCCAGGGCGCGGCCAAGGGCGGCGCGCATTATGCGGCGTCCAAAGGCGGATTGATCGCGCTGACGCGTTCACTGGCGCAGGAATGGGCGCCGCACATTCGCGTCAATACGCTGGTGCCAGGCGTGACGCATACCGACCAGCCGCTGCAGGAAACTACGGTGGATGAGCTGTACAAGCGCGGCAGCCGGATACCGCTGGGTCGGATTGGACAGCCGGAAGATGTGGCGAATGGGGTCTGCCTGCTGGCGAGTGAGGATGCGGCGTATATCACCGGACAGAGTCTATGCGTGAATGGCGGAGCGGTGATGTTGTAAGTGGAAGGTTGAAAGCCGCTGGCCTGCGATCGGCCAATGTCAGCGGAATTATCATCGTTGATCGCGTGGGAAGCTGACATTTAGTTCGGCTCAGCGCACAAGAATACGGAATTAATTTCGGCATTTCACCCTTAGAATCCAGACATCGTTTGGCAAACTTTTGCTGAACTTTTCTGGAATCCATCCATGCCCGTTCCCACCCCTGACGCCATTGCCGCTGCCTGGGGCTTGCCCGCCGAGCGATCGCTCCTGCGCGCAGCGGTTACCGCCGCCTGCCGAGCCGACGAACGCAACGCCGTCCACCGTCTGGTCGATCAGATTCACAGCACCCCGCAGCAAGATGCGCAAACCGACGCGCTGGCCCGTCGCCTGGTCGCTGACCTGCGCGCCGCGCGCATCCACGCCTCGGGCGTCGATGCGCTGATGCAGGAGTTCTCCCTGTCTTCCGAGGAAGGCGTTGCCCTGATGTGCCTGGCCGAGGCGCTGCTGCGCATCCCCGACGCGCCGACGGCCGACCGGCTGATCGCCGACAAGATCAGCAAGGGTGACTGGCGCCGGCATTTGGGCGAATCGTCATCGCTGTTCGTGAATGCGGCGACCTGGGGGCTGGTGGTGACTGGCGCGCTGCTCGCGGGCGCTAAAAAGAAATCCCTGTCCGCGGCGCTGACCCGGCTGATTGCGAAGGGCGGCGAGCCGCTGATCCGGCAGGGCGTCGACCTGGCCATGCGCCTGCTGGGCAATCAGTTCGTCACTGGTCAGACGATACAACAGGCGCTGGCAAACAGCGCGCCGCAGGAAGCGCGCGGTTATCGCTATTCGTATGACATGCTCGGCGAGGCAGCGCTCACGGCGACCGATGCGCAGCGCTACTTCGACGCCTACGAAGCAGCGATTCACGCCATCGGCGTGGCTTCGGCCGGCCGCGGAATTCGCAATGGTCCGGGCATCTCGGTCAAGCTCTCAGCCCTGCATGCGCGCTATGTCCGCGCACAAAAGCCGCGCGTCATGCGTGAGCTTCTGCCGCGGCTGAAACAATTATTTTTGCTGGCGCAGCGCTATGACATTGGCCTGAATATCGATGCAGAAGAAGCCGACCGCCTTGAGCTCTCGCTCGACCTGTTTGAAGCCTTGGCATTTGATTCAGAACTGGCCGGATTCAACGGCATGGGTTTCGTTGTGCAGGCGTATCAAAAGCGTTGTCCCTTCGTGCTCGATTACCTGATCGACCTGGCCGCGCGCACTGGACACCGCTTCATGGTGCGGCTGGTGAAAGGCGCTTACTGGGACTCGGAAATCAAGCGCGCGCAGGTGGAAGGCTTGTCCGGCTTTCCGGTCTTTACGCGCAAATGTCATACCGACGTGTCCTACCTGGCTTGTGCGCAAAAATTGCTACACGCGGGCGCGCACATCTACCCGCAATTCGCCACGCACAATGCGCATACCGTAGCGGCGATCAGCACCTGGGCGCAGGTTGCGCAGATTGACGACTACGAATTCCAGTGCCTGCACGGCATGGGCGAGACGCTGTACGACGGCGTGGTCAGCGCGGACGGATTGAACCGGCCCTGCCGCATCTACGCCCCGGTCGGTCCACACGAAACGTTGCTGGCCTATCTCGTGCGCCGGCTGCTGGAAAACGGCGCGAATTCATCGTTCGTGAACCAGATCGTCGACGAAACCGTTCCGCCGGCAGCCCTGGTGGCGAACCCGGTCGTGCTCGCGCTGCGCACTGACGGTACGCCGCATCCCGGCATCGCTTTGCCACAGGCGTTGTACGGCGTGGAGCGTCAAAATTCTCCGGGCCTGGACCTGAGCAGTGACGACACGCTGCGCGACATCGGCGCAGGTCTTGCGCATTTCGCCGCGATGCAGTGGCATGCCGCTCCGCTGCTCGCCAGCCCGACCTTCGCGGCCGGCAAACCACAGACAGTGACCAATCCGGCGCGCCGCGCGGATGTGGTCGGCAAGGTGACCGAGGCGACTGTGCAGGAAGTGGCGCAGGCGCTGGACGCGGCCCATGTCTACGCGCCGCAGTGGGCGAAGCGCAACCCGGCCGAGCGCGCCGCACTGCTGCTGGGCGGCGCTGATGCGCTGGCGGCACATCGCATCGAACTGATCGCACTGGCGCTGCGCGAAGCCGGCAAGACGCTGGCCAACGCCAACGCCGAGGTGCGTGAGGCGATCGATTTCCTGCGCTATTACGCCGGGCAGATCCGCAGGGCGCCGGATGCTGTGTCGCCGGGCGGCGCTCTGCAAGGCGGCGCTGCGCTCGGCGTGGTCGCCTGCATCAGTCCGTGGAATTTTCCGCTGGCGATTTTTCTGGGCCAGATCGGCGCGGCGCTGGCGGCTGGCAACGTGGTGCTGGCCAAGCCGGCGGAACAGACACCGTTGATTGCTCATCGCGCAATCCAGCTGCTGCACGGCGCTGGCATTCCGCGCACGGCGCTGCAGTGCCTGCCCGGCCGCGGTGACATTGTCGGCGCGGCGCTGACCGCAGATGCGCGCGTGCGCGGCGTGATTTTTACCGGCTCGCTCGAAGTCGCCCAGCGGATCAACCGTACGCTGGCCGCGCGCGGCGCAAGTGAGGGGGCAGAGATTCCATTCATCGCCGAGACCGGCGGCCAGAACGCCATGATCGTCGACTCGAGCGCGCTGCCCGAACAAGTGGTGCTCGACGTGCTCGCCTCGGCATTCGACAGCGCAGGCCAGCGTTGCTCGGCCCTGCGTGTGCTGTGCCTGCAGGACGATATTGCCGCGCACACGCTGGACATGCTGCGCGGTGCGATGCAGGAATTGCGTATTGGCGATCCGGCGCGGCTCGACACCGATGTCGGCCCGGTCATCGATGAGGAAGCGCGAGGCGCGTTGCGGGCGCATGTCGACCGCTGCTTCAGCGCGGGGAACGAGGTGTTCCAGTTGCCGCTTTCGGAGGACTGCGCAGGCGGCAGCTTCGTCGCACCGGCGCTGATCGAGCTGGCCGATCTGTCGGCGCTTCAGCATGAAATGTTCGGCCCGGTGCTGCATGTGATCCGCTTCCCGCGCGAGGGCCTGCTGCCGCTGGTCGACGCGATCAACGCGCTCGGTTACGGCCTGACGCAGGGCCTGCATTCGCGCATCGAAGACACGATCGCCGCAGTCAGCGCGCGCGCGCGGGTCGGCAATCTCTACGTGAACCGCAATATGGTCGGCGCGGTGGTCGGCGTGCAGCCGTTTGGCGGCGAGGGAAAATCCGGCACCGGTCCCAAGGCCGGCGGACCCTGGTATTTACGACGACTTCGGCGCGACGAGCATGGCGCCCCGGCTGCTGAATCCGCGCGCGTCTGTGCCGATGAAGAAGCGACGTTCGCGCCTCTGACCTTGCCAGGCCCAACTGGCGAAAGCAATACGCTGGCCTATGCTCCGCGCGGTGCCATCCTGTGCACTGGCGCGTCGGCTGGCAGTTTGATGCATCAGGCGGCAGCCGTCGTCGCCAGCGGCAATTCGGTGATGATGCCGGAGTCGGCCGGGTCCGTGCTGCCTGCCAATTTTCCTGAGGCTTTACTGCGGAAAATCCGCTTCATTTCTCCGGAGGCGGTGAGCGATGCAGATATCGCATTAGCACTGGCTGATGCAGCAACGCTGCCGAGCCTGCTCGAGCAAATGGCTGCGCGCGACGGTGCGCTGGTGCAGGTCGTACTGACCGACGAGCACGCGCCGATTCCGCTGTGGCGGCTGCTGGTTGAACGGGTAGTGTGTGTGAACACCACGGCGGCCGGTGGCAATGCGAGCCTGATGATGTTGCGCGAATAAGTTCCATCGACGTGATGCCCGAAGCAGAGACGCCCGACGCCTGCCTTTGATCGCGCACAATCTCATCGAATCAGCTGGCCGGATACTTCGTGTCAAGTTCGACGGCAGTACATGGCACCATGCCAACATGCGCGCGCTTCATCGAACGATATGGCCGACGCGCATCGTGATTTCTTGTGCAATCTTCCATATTCATCACAAAACCCATGGCTCGGTGCTAGAATCCGTGCTCTTTTCAACACGGAGATCCCATGAACAAAACAGAATTGATCGATGCTATCGCAGCAGATTCCGAAGAGTCCAAAGCAGCCGTCCAGCGTATCCTGGATTCGCTGATCGACAATGTCACCAGCGCTGTCGCTAAAGGCGATTCCGTGCAGCTGGTCGGTTTCGGCACCTTTGCTTCCGGCAGCCGCGCAGCGCGCACCGGCCGTAATCCGCGTACTGGCGAAGAAATCAAGATCGCCGCGGCCAAGACGGTCAAGTTTTCTGCTGGTAAGGCATTCAAGGATGCAGTGAACAAATAAATTCTGATTGTTCCGCGGCGGATTGACGCGCGTCCCCTGGCGCCCTCAGTCCGCGCTCTATCTCTCCCCGTTCGGCTACGCGCCATTCCGCTGTAAATATCCCCCACCGAGCCGTTATAATCGAGCATTGCCGCTACTCCATGGCGGCCACTGATATCGCACACATTCCATGCTCGCATCACAGAAACAGCAAATCACCGAATTATTCCAGGCCGCTCTGGCCCCGCTCGTCGCTGGTACGGACCTGAAGCCCGTCGTTACGCTCGAGCGTCCGCGCGATCCCTCGCATGGCGACATCGCCTGCAATATCGCCATGCAACTTGCCAAGGCGCTGAAAAAAAATCCGCGTGAACTGGCCCAGGCGCTGGTCGACGCCGTGCTGGCCAATCCCGCGCGCAGCGGCCTGATCGACGCGATTGACATCGCCGGCCCGGGCTTTATCAATTTACGAGTAGCCGCTGCGGCAAAGCAAGCAATCGTCACGACCATCCTCCAGCAGGGCGCGGAGTACGGCAAAGGCACGAGTGGCGCCGGCAGCAAGGTGCTGATCGAATTCGTCTCGGCAAATCCAACCGGTCCGCTGCATGTCGGCCACGGTCGCCAGGGCGCATTGGGCGATGCGTTGTCGGCGCTGTTCGAAGCGCAGGGCTGCGACGTGACGCGCGAGTTTTATTACAATGACGCCGGTGTGCAAATCGCCAATCTGGCGCTCTCGGTGCAGGCGCGCGCCCGGGGATTTAAACCGGGCGACGCAGCATGGCCGCCCTCGGCGTATAACGGCGAATACATCGCCGACATCGCGGCCGATTTCCTGGCGCAAAAAACCGTCGCGGCCAGCGATGGCGCGCCGGTTACCGGCAGCGGCGCGGTCGACGATCTCGAATCGATCCGCAAGTTCGCCGTGACCTACCTGCGCCGCGAACAGGATCTCGACCTGCTCGCCTTTGGCGTGAAGTTTGATAACTATTATCTGGAATCCTCGCTGTACAGCGAAGGCAAGGTCGAGCGCACCGTGGCCACGCTGGTCGAGGCCGGCAAGACCTACGAATCGGAAGGCGCGCTGTGGCTGCGCACTACCGATTACGGCGACGACAAAGACCGCGTGATGAAAAAGTCCGACGGTACCTATACGTATTTCGTGCCGGACGTGGCCTACCACATCGCCAAATGGCAGCGCGGCTTCAGCAAGGTCATTAACGTGCAGGGCAGCGATCACCACGGCACCATTGCCCGTGTGCGCGCTGGTTTGCAGGGCGTCGACCTCGGTATTCCGCAGGGCTATCCCGACTACGTGCTGCACAAGATGGTCACCGTGATGAAGGAAGGCGAGGAAGTTAAAATTTCCAAGCGCGCCGGCTCTTACGTCACGGTGCGCGACCTGATCGAATGGTCCACCGGCGACACTGAACCGGGCGCCGAGCGCGACCTGACGCGCGGACGCGATGCGGTGCGCTTCTTCCTCATCTCGCGCAAGGCTGACACCGAATTCGTGTTTGACGTCGACCTGGCCGTCTCGCGCTCGGATGAAAACCCGGTCTACTACGTGCAGTACGCGCATGCGCGCATCTGCTCGGTGCTGGCCCAGTGGGGTGGCGACGAATCGGCCCTGGCGGGCGCCGCCGATCTCTCCAGATTGAGTTCGCCGCGCGAAGCTGCGCTGCTGGCCAAGCTGGCCGAATACCCCGAGATGCTACAACGCGCGCTGGAAGAACTGGGGCCGCATCAGGTCGCGTTCTACCTGCGCGACCTGGCTGCCGAGCTGCACAGTTACTACAATGCCGAGCGTGTGCTGGTCGACGACGAAGCACTCAAGAGCGCGCGTCTGGCGCTGCTACTGGCCACGCGCCAGACACTGCGCAATGGCCTGGCGCTGATCGGCGTGTCTGCGCCAATGCGGATGTAGGTGGGAATGATGCGATTAACCAAGCGGGAAAAAGTGATGTCGATGAAGCTGAAACAAACTGGCGGCACCCTGGTAGGCATCATCATTGGTCTCGTGATCGGACTGGGCGCGGCATTGGTCGTGGCCGTGACGATTTCCAAGTCGCCGGTGCCCTTCCTGAGCAAGTCATTCCAGTCCGAGAAGCTGGCGTCGCTGCTGCCCTCGCAGGTGACCGATCCGAACAAGCCCCTGTACGGCAACAAGGCCGCGGCCAAGGAAGCGGCCAAGGATTTTGCCAAGGAAGCGGCCGAACCTGCAGCGCCGGCTGAGGCCGCCAAGCCGGTCACGCCTGCGCCAGGCGCCATCGTCGCGCCAACGCCAGCCGTGCCCAAGGCACCGGTAGCAGCCCAGCCGGCCGAGCCAGTTTCTGGCACGACTATGCCGGCCGCCGGAGCGCCGGCCGCCACCGATGACAAATGGATTTACTACCTGCAGGCCGGCGCGTATCGCGAGGTGGCTGACGCCGAAGGCCAGCGCGCCAAGCTGGCGCTGCAGGGCGTGCAGGCCGGCTTGTCCGAGCGGCAGTCGGATAACGGTACGCTGTATCGCGTGCGTGTCGGCCCGTTCAGTCAGCTGGATGCGATGAACAAGGTGCGCAGCAAGCTGGCCGAAAACGGCATCGAAGTGGCCGTGGTGCGCACGGCAAAATAAGCCTGGCAGGTCAAGCCGGCGAGTCAACCCTGGGCTCGGTCATGCGTTATCTGCGTACGTGGTAAATTGAGGTTCATGCTCCGCCCACACAATATTTCTTAGCCAATAAAGGTCAGCCATGCGTTTTCTGAAACATCTCCTCGCGGCACTGTCGCTGACACTGATCGCCGGCGCAGCCGCAGCCAGCGTCGCCAGTCCGGAAAACGGCGTCGACTACAAAACCCTCGACAAGGTGCAGCCGACCGAGCCGGGCAAGAAAGTCGAAGTGATTGAATTCTTCGGTTACTTCTGTCCGCATTGCTACGCGCTCGATCCGATCCTGGCCAAGTGGGTCGAAGCACAGGGCGACAAAATCACTTTCAAGCGCGTGCATGTGCTGTTCCATAAAACCATGGCGCCGATCCAGCAGATGTACGTAACGCTCGAAGCCATGGGCAAGACCGAGGTCATGCACAAGAAGATCTTCGACGCCATGCATACGAAGAGCATGCGTTTCACCGACGAAGCCTCGGTGCTGGCCTTCGTAAGCGCGAACGGCATCGACCAGAAAGCGTATCAGGACGTCTACAATTCGTTCAGCGTGCAGGCGCGCATGCGGCGCATGCCGCAGCTGCTGGAAGCGTATGGCGTTACTTCGGTGCCGCTGATCGTGGTCGACGGGCGCTACGTGACGTCGCCTGACCAGCTGCGCGCCAGTGTGGGTAACAAGCCTGAGAATGAGCTGGCTGCCGGCATGACGAAGGTGCTGGATGTGTTGGTCGACAAGGTCGCCAAAGAGCGCGCGGCCAAGAAATAATTTCGGCCAGTTCAGGCGCCCTGAGAAAGTCCGCCTCCTACAGGAGCGCGGACTTTTTTGTGGGCTCGGCGGGGTGGTAGGGCTCGGCGCCCCGGCGCGATGGGTTGCGCCGGGCGCGCCAAGCCCTACGAAAAGCCACGGCCAGGTCAAGTCGACGCACGTTCACCGATGCATTAACGGGATACAAGGCCCCCATGAAACGAGTCTTCATCACCGGCGCCTCGAGCGGCATAGGCGCAGCGCTGGCTGCGGAATACGCACGCCAGGGCGCCTGTGTAGCGCTGGTCGCGCGCCGCGCGGATAAGCTCGAAGCGCTGCGCGCCGGACTCGCGCATCCGGAGCGCCACTGCATCTACGCGCTCGACGTCACCAATCACGCCGCATTGGCGCAAGCCGCGCACGACTTCATGGCGGCCACCGGCGGCATCGATATCGTGATCGCCAACGCCGGCATTTCGCGCGGCACGCTGACTGAATATGCCGAGGACATGGAAGTTTTTGCGCGCATTGTGGAGACTAACCTGCTGGCCACGGTGGCCACCTTCGCGCCCTTCGTTGCCGCCATGAAGGCCCAGGCGCGCGATGGCACGCGCGGCTGCCGGCTGGTCGGCATTGCCAGCGTGGCCGGCATTCGCGGCTTGCCCGGCGCGAGCGCCTACAGTGCGTCGAAGGCGGCGGTCACCAGCTATTGCGAATCGCTGCGCGTCGAGCTGCAGGGCAGCGGCGTGAAGGTCGTGACGATCTTGCCGGGTTATATCGATACGCCGATGACACAGTCGAATAGTTATCCGATGCCGTTCCTGATGCCGGTCGAGAAATTCGCCGCAGCCGCGCTCGCCACGATCGAAGCGGGCAGGAGTTACCGGGTGATTCCGTGGCAGATGGGCGTGGTGGCGAAGCTGCTGCGGAGCTTGCCGAACTGGCTGTACGACGCGGTGTTTTCACGCGCGCCGCACAAGGCGCGCGGCGGCAGCGAACCCTGAGACCGTTTTATTTCTCGCGACTCATGCGCACCAGCAGGCGAATGAATTCGCGCGCGATATTACGGTAATGTTCGTCGAGCCGCTGCAAGTCGGCGATCAGCTTGATGTCTTCCGAGGCAAAGCGCTCGCTCGGCAGCCCGGCCGCCCCACCTGCGGTACTTCCCGCAGGCTCATCTCCGCCAAAGCGCAGCCACTCCGCTGGCACGCCGAGCCAGCTGGCCAAGGTGCGCAATTTTTCCTGAGTCGGGATGGCTTCGCCGACCAGCCATTTGCGCGCGGCATGCACCGTCACCGGATTGCCGGAAAAACGTACGTTGAATTCGCGCGCTAACTGGGTCGCACTGTCAGGGGAATATTTAGCGTTTCGCAGCGCTTGCTGCAGACGTTCGCTGAAGTCTTTTCTTTCGAAGGCGGCTTTCATGGTGGCGCACTATTCCATGGCACAGCTTAACAGTCAGTATCTATATAAGAACGACCTGCAGGCGCAAAACTGACACAGCAGCCCGTTAAGTTACTGCCCAAAATAACCCACCGCCCAAGGGACAGAATTCGCGCCCTGTGCGGCCTGCATGCGCTTATCAAATCCGCATGAACGCTACTGAATTTTAGTATAGGCGCTGTGCGCCCATGCGCAATGCGTGGCAGGCAATTGCCGCGCAAAGTTTATTCGGCGGCAGGTCGCTGGAAGCGCATCACGCCGTCCGCATGTAACGAGCGCTGCAATTTTTGCGCGAACCACAGCGCATGCAAATGCGCCAGCGCTTCGCCGATCGCGAAGGTCAGCTGATGCCCGTCCAGCGCGCGCGGAAACATCAGCGGAACGATCTCGACCGCCGAGCGCGGCGTGCTGCAGGCCTCCAGCACTTCGGCCAGGCGCGCAGCATGGTGGTCACATAGCTGCCGTATGCGCACATGCAGGCCGCGAAATGGCCGTCCGTGCGAGGGCAGCACCAGCGTGTCGTCAGGCAGGTCGGCGAACTTCGCCAGCGAGTCGAGGAACAATTGCACCGGATTACTTTCCGGCTCGACCGCAAATACCGATACGTTGGTCGAAATGCGCGGCAAGACCATGTCACCGGAAATCAGCAGACCCAGCGCCGCGCAGTACAGCGCCGCATGCTCCGGCGCATGGCCAAAGCCGGTGATGACGCGCCAGTCGTGCGCGCCGATGCGGATAGCCTGGCCGTCCTGCATGCGCGTATAAGCGTGCGGCACGGCAGGCACCAGGGTAGTGTAATAATTCCTGCGCGCTTCCAGCTGCGCGCGCAGCGCGGGGTCAGCCAGGCCATGCAGCGCGAAATGCGGATACATCGCGGTGCCGTCCACGCCCGGCAGTCCGGCCGACATCATGCGCGCGAAGGCGTACTCGCCGGCGGTCATCCACAGCGGCGCATGCCAGCGCGCGCACAGCCAGTCGGCCAGGCCGACGTGATCGGGATGGCAGTGCGTGACGATTACGCGCACGATCGGCAAGCCGCGCAGGGCATCCGCAAAGATGGTTTCCCACGATGTGCGCGTAGCCTCGTCCGAGATGCCGCAGTCGATCGCAGTCCAGCCACGCACCGACCCGCTCGGGGTGGCGAAATCGTCTTCGATCAGCCACAGATTGATATGGTTCAGCGCGAACGGCAGGCCCATGCGCAGCCACAGCACGCCGGGGGCGATTTCATGGGTTTCGCCGAGCGCAGGCAGGTCGTCACCGAACGGATAATCGAGCGCATGCTCGAGCGGATTCATGGGAGTTTTCATGGCGAATAGACTAGTAATTCTTAACAAGGATAATTGCCGCGCCGCGGTTCACATTTGCCGGCGGCGGCCCTACAATGCGCTTTGCGTCATCGTTTTACAGAACCATGTGTTTTTATGCATTTTTTGGAGCTGTCGGTGTCTCCTGCAACGTGGCGCGGAATTGGGGAAACCATGGCTACTTATACCATCGCCGATCCTGAAAGTGCTGACCGGGCGCCGTGAACATTTGGAACAGCAGCGTCTGGATATCGAAGAAACGCCGGCGGAAATGACCGCGCACGCCGTCCGCTGAGCCCGCATTCGTACCGCACATTAGAGGACTGACATGATGCATTTGCCTGGCCTGAGCTTCGATCATGGCGACGATATCGCCGCACTGCGCGCTGCAATTCAGGCATTCGCTGCTGCAGAAATCGCCC
>Ga0326735_1000330_pt1 | contig 11508 bp, 11 predicted proteins | sample 37_GP2_1092_FD_207945 | JGI IMG/M metagenome (GOLD analysis project Ga0326735, IMG submission 207945) | Glacier ice microbial communities from Ngari, Tibet, China - 37_GP2_109.2 | ecosystem: Environmental > Aquatic > Freshwater > Ice > Glacier | place: China: Ngari, Tibet | collected 2018-07-31
TATGCTTGAGGGCATCGATGACCAGATGAAAACCGTCGGTCATTGCTGGTGTTTGCGTGGTGTCGGTCATGATGAGATGTCTCCTCCTTGTGAATCGATAAAGTCGTGCGAAGCAACTGCAAGACAAGGGCCGGTGACCAAGAGTCCGTGGCACGCCAAGCGCAGCCCGTCTTTTAGTGCAACCATCATAGCGAGAGCACTTGATATCTCTCATTGACCGAGGTCAATTTTCGCAGCATGATAACTTCTCTTGCAAATTTAGACAGTGAATTTTCCATGACGTTAGTTGCAAACCATCCCGAGCGAAACATCATTCGCGTCCAACTCAAGCAGAACGTGGTTCTGAAAGCATTACGCGACAGCGAGATGGAGGCGCTCGAGCCCTATCTGACGGTCGAGAACCACCAGAAGGGCGATCTGCTGCTGCGCCAGGGCGTGCATGACATGGAACAGTATTTTGTGCTCGACGGCATCCTCAAGCGCATGGTCACCAACCAGGACGCAAAGGAGATGATCCTGCGCTTTCCCGCCGAGCGCGACATCGAGACCAGCTACGCCGCGTGGCGGCTCGGCACGCCGACGCCGTACAGCATCGTCTGCGTGACGAAAGCACGGGTGGCGCGCATGCCGCTGCAGCACTGGGTGGCTTTTCTGGAAAGCCACAGCCAGGTCAAGGCTGCGTTCGAGTACGAAGTGATGAACCTGATGAGCGCGATCATGGGCCACACCATCACGCTGCACCTGCTCGACGCTCCCGGGCGCGTGCACCGCTTCATGCGCAAGTACCCGGAATTGTTCGAGCGCCTGCCCAAGAAGGAATTGGCGGCTTATCTGAATTTGTCGCCGGAAACCCTCAGCCGCCTGAAACACCAGGGCAAGATCTGACCCGTTCATTTTTTGCGCAACAAAAAAAGACGCGGGCCCGTTGCCGGGATCCGCGCCTGTTAGCCTGTTAGCCTGTTATCAAAGCCACCAACTTGACCCACATGTGCCAGCGCTCTCCCGCGCTTGCACTTTTTTTCAGGCCACGAACTTTTGCAGGCGGATCCCGCCTTGCTGTTCGCTCATCGTGCGCTCGAGCAGCTTGACGAGCGCATAGGCCGTGTCGATGTGCGGCGTCGGCGTGCCGGTCAATCGTCCCAATTCTCCCACCGAACCGACCAGCGCGTCGATCTCGGGCCCGCGGCCGGCTTCGATGTCCTGCAACATCGACGTCTTGTGCTTGCCGACTTTTTCGGCGCCTTCGATGCGGCGCTCCAGCGAGACCCTGAACGAGATGTCGAGCTTGGTGGCAACCGCCTGCGCTTCGCCCATCATGTTCGCTGCCAATTCACGCGCCAGCGGAAACTGGCAGATGTCGACCAGGGTCGAATGCGACAGCGCGCTGATCGGATTGAAGCAGACGTTGCCCCACAGCTTGAGCCAGATCTCGGCGCGGATGTTGTCCAGCACCGGCGCCTTCAGCCCCGCATGCTGGAACACTTCCGACACGGCGTGGGCGCGTGCGCTTGAACTCCCGTCCAGTTCGCCAATCGGAAACCGCTCGCCCTCGACGTGCTTGATCACGCCTGGCGCGATCAGTTCGGCGGCCGGGTAGACCACGCAGCCGAGAATGCGGCCAGGGTCGATCTTGCTGGCCAACTGGCCCGTCGGATCAACGCTCTTGACCGTGTGGCCTTCGTACTGCCCGCCATGGCGGTGGAAATACCAGAACGGGATACCGTTCTGCATGGTCACCACGACCGTGTCGGGACCCATCAGTTTGGCGACATCGTCGGCGACGGCGTCAACCTGGTGGGCTTTCAAGGCCACGATCACCAGCTCCTGCACCCCGGCTTGGGCGTAGTTGTCAGTGGCCTTCACATTCGTCGCCACATGCTGCGTGCCGTCGTTGTCGATCAGCTTGATGCCCCTGGCCTGGATGGCTTCCAGGTTGGCGCCCCTGACGATGAAGGTGACATCCTCACCGGCCAAAGCCAACTTGGCGCCAACATAGCCACCGATTGCCCCTGCTCCAATTATTGCAATTTTCATTACATGCTCCCGCCTGTTTACTCGAACCGGTTTTTGAGCCTGCCGATGCCATCGATCTCGATTTCGATCGTGCTTCCCGGTCGCATGGAGCCCACACCCACCGACGTCCCGCACAACAGGACGTCACCTGGATTCAATGTCATGTCTTTCGATATCCTGCTGACCAGCTGGGCGACTGAAAACACCATGTCGTTGATCGGATAATCCTGCCGCACCTCGTCGTTGAGGATGGTGCGCACCACCAACATTGCCGGGTCGAGACCGCTGGCAATGACCGGCCCGAGCGGGCAAAACGTGTCGAAGCCCTTGGCCCGGCACCACTGTGGAAACGTCGGGTCGCGGGAGATGATCTCGGACACCGTGACGTCGTTGGCGCACGTCAGCCCGAACACGTACTGCGGCGCCTCCTCCTCGCTGACGTTGAAGCAGGTGCGGCCGATGACGATCGCCAGCTCCCCTTCGAACACCACCTTGCCGTCGCACAGCGGCTGCTTGATCGTGCCGCCCGGTGCGAGCAAGGTGTTCGGCGTCTTGACCAGGTAGAGCGGCTCGGCCGGCGGCGCCAGGCCCAGCTTCTTGCCCAGCGCATGAAAATTGTTCCACATCGCCAGTATCTTGCCCGGCACCAGCGGCGCCAGCAGGCTTACTTCGTCGAGCTGCATCGATTCGCCGGTCGGCTCGGGCGCGTTGAACATGTCGCCGCGGTGGACACGGATCTTGTCGCCTTCGAGCGTGCCGAACTGCACGGTGTCCATGTGGTGGAAGCGAATCCAGCGTTCAATTTTCATCAATGACCTCGTCCCGCGATGTTTTCAAGTATTTACCAGGCTCAAGCGCCGCGCGCCATACACCCGTCGATTGTGGAAGAAGCGTTTTATGACCGCCTTGACCACGGTTAAGTTACGTCAACTGCCGCGCTGAAAACCGGATTCACACGCCGGCGTGGTGCTGCTGGATTTCAGCCCAGTTGATGAAGGCGTCGGGGCGGCAACCGGCCGCCGTCATGACGCCGTAGCAGCGCTGCTTGGCGGCGTGGATGGCATTGACCAGGAACTCGGCGTCATACGCCCTGAGCAGGTGCGCCTGGTGCTGTTCGAGGTAGCGGCGCAGGCATGCGCGCTCGCCGTCCTGGCACAAGACGTCCTGGTAGCTTGCGCTGTCCCAGTGAAAGCTCAGCCCCAGTTCGTGGAAAGCGGCGTTGTAGGCGTTGCGGTGGGCGTCGGCTGGATTGCTGTTGCGGCTGCTGTGGCTGGTGGTCATGGCGTGCTCCGAAAACAAGGTGCGGTTAAAGTTCGATGAATCCACTGTAGCCGGTACAAATGATTAGTCATAGTTAAAGTTATTAAGCATAATGATTAACGATCATGAATACATCAATGTGAAGCCCAATGAAAAACGCCACCTTGCGCCAGTTGAAAGTGTTTGAAGCGGTCGCGCGCCACCTGAGTTTTTCGCGCGCGGCCGAGGAATTGCACCTGACCCAGCCAGCCGTCTCGACCCAGGTCAAGACGCTCGAGGGCCATGTCGGCCTGGCCCTGTTCGAGCAGCTGGGCAAAAAAATCTACCTGACCCAGGGCGGCGCCGAGCTGCTGCATTATTCGCGCGCCATCATCTTGCAGTTTCGCGACGCCGAAGAGGCGCTGGCGCATTTCAAGGGCATCTCCGGCGGCACGCTGAACGTGGCGGTGATCAGCGCCGGCGACTATTTTTTCCCCCACCTGCTGGTCGAGTTCGCGCGCCAGCATCCGGGCGTCAAGCTGCACCTGACGGTGCACAACCGCGAAGAGCTGCTCGGCCAGCTGGCCAGCAACCTGACCGACCTGGCGGTGATGGTGCGCCCGCCGCACAAGCTCGACAAGCTCGACACGCTCAACGAATCGTTCGCGCCGCACCCGTACGTGATCGTCGCCGCGCCCGGCCATCACCTGGCCGGCAGGAAGCGCATTTCGATGGAGGCGTTGATGCGCGAAGCGTTCGTCGTGCGCGAAAAAGGCTCGGACACCTGGTTTTCGATGGAGGCCGGCTTTGGCGACTACCTGAACGACCTGAACATCGCGATGGAAATCAAGAGCACCGAGACGATCAAGCAGGCGATTATCGCCGGCATGGGCGTCGGCTTCCTGTCGGCCCATACGATCGGCCAGGAACTGCGCACCGGCAGCCTGGTGGTGCTGCCGGTGCAGGGTTTCCCGCTGATGCTGGACTGGTACGTGGTGCACCGCAACGACAAGCGGCTGCCGCCGGTGGCGCGCGCGTTCAAGGAGTTTTTGCTCAGCGACGGCGCCGCCCTGATCGCCGCACTGATCCCGCCGCCAACGCCGGGCCGCGGGCGCACTGGCGATGCTTGACGGCGGTGGAGAATGAATTGCTGGTCCGGGGGCAGAACCGCGGAGGTTACAGGCGCATTTGACCTTGACCTCAACCGCGCGCGCCTACCCCCGCATCAGCGCCTTCACGTGCGCCGCGGTGCCGCCGGCGAGTCCTTCGGCGCTGTAGCCGCCCTCGAGGATCGACACGATGCGTCCGCCGCACTGCTCGTCGGCGACCGCCATCAGCTGCTCCGTCACCCAGCCGAAATCGTCGTCGTCAAGGTTCATGCCAGCCAGCGGGTCGAGCCGGTGAGCGTCGAAGCCGGCGGAGATGATGATGAAGTCCGGCTTGAACGCGCGCAGCGCCGGCAGCATGTCCGCTTCGATGCGCGCACGGAACAGGTCCGAGCCGCAGCCGGGCGGCAGCGGCACGTTGACGATGTTGTTGGCAACCCCGTGTTCATTGCGGTCGCCCGTGCCCGGATACAGCGGCCACTGGTGGCTGGACGCATAAAACAGCTCGGGCCGGGCGAAGAACGCGGCTTGCGTGCCGTTGCCGTGGTGGACGTCGAAATCGACGACCGCAACGCGCCCGAGGCCGTGCGCCTGCAAGGCGTGCACGGCGGCGATGGCGGCCTGGTTGAAGATGCAAAAGCCCATCGCCCGGTCCGGCTCGGCGTGGTGGCCGCACGGGCGCGTGGCGCAAAAGACGTTGTCGGCCTCGCCCGCCATCACCGCGTCGACGCCGGCGCAGGCAGCGCCAATGCAGCGCATCACCGCGTCCCAGGAACCGGCCGACATGACCGTGTCGCCGCCGTCGAGCGCCACGCGCCCGCTGACCGGCGCGAGATCGGCGATGCGGTCGACGAACTCCTCGTCGTGCACCAGCATCGCCTGCATGCGCGTGCCCATCGGCGCCTCGCGCCATGCCAGGTCCTTGAACGCCTGACCCTCGAGCACCTCGAGCACCGCCTTCAGGCGCGCCGGCGACTCCGGATGGCTCGGCCCCGGCGCATGGCCGAAGCAGTCAGGATGGGTAAAAACAAGTGTGCTCATGGACGGATCCCTTCGTGCGTTTGCATTTGCATCCTGCAGCTTACGCCTTCGCGATCACATGGTTCGACATGCGCTCGATGGCCTGGCACAGCGCCGAGTGATCGAGGCCGCTGTCGCCGTGGGCGGCGCAGGAATTCATCAGTTCCTGGACGGTGGCGGTATTCGGCAGCGACACGCCGAGCGCCTTGGCGCCGGCCAGCGCCAGGTTCAGGTCCTTCTGGTGCAGTTCGATCCGAAAGCCCGGCGCGAACGTGCGCTTGACCATTCGCTCGCCGTGCACTTCGAGGATGCGCGAGGCGGCGAAACCGCCCATCAGCGCCTGGCGCACCTTGGCCGGGTCGGCGCCCGCTTTCGAGGCGAACAGCAGCGCCTCCGACACCGCCTGGATGTTCAGCGCGACGATGATCTGGTTGGCCACCTTGGTGGTCTGGCCGTCGCCGTTGCCGCCGACCAGGGTGATGTTCTTGCCCATCATGTCGAACAGCGGCTTGGCAGTGGCGAATGCCGCTTCCGAGCCGCCTACCATGATCGTCAGACTGGCGGCGCGCGCGCCCACTTCGCCGCCCGACACCGGCGCATCCAGGTATTCGCAGCCGAGCTTGTTGATTTTGCTGGCGAATACCTTGGTTTCCATCGGCGAGATCGAGCTCATGTCGATGACGATTTTGCCGTTTGAGAGGCCGGCGGCAACGCCGTCGGCGTCGAACAGCACCGCCGCTACGTGCGGCGTGTCCGGCACCATGATGATGATGATGTCGGCGCGCTTGGCCACTTCGGCGCCGGACGTGCAAACGGTGGCGCCGCCTTCGATCAGCGCGCTTGGCGGGTTCTTTTGATCGTGCAGGTACAGCTTGCAGCCGCCAGCCTGCAGGTTGGCCGCCATTGGCGCGCCCATGATGCCAAGGCCGATGAATCCTACTTTAGTCATGCTTGTCTCCGTGGTTCGAATCAGTCAGTTTGATGTTTGCAGGCCGAGCTTGCAGGCCGAGCTTATTACCGCGCTTACAGGCCGTGCTCGGCGCGCCAGGTGAGGCCGGCGCTCGTGCCCGCCTTCGGCTTGTATTCGCAGCCGATCCAGCCGTTGTAGCCGATCTCGTCGAGCATGCCGAACAGGTAGCGGTAGTTGATTTCACCGGTGCCCGGCTCGAACCGGCCCGGATTGTCGGCCAGCTGGATATGGCCAATCATCGGCAGGTTCGCCTTGATCGTGGCCGCCAGTTCGCCTTCCATGCGCTGCATGTGATAGATGTCGTACTGGAGGCGGATGTTGTCCGATCCGGTCTCGCCGATGATGCCCAGCGCCTGTTCGGTGCCCGACAAATAAAAGCCCGGTATGTCGAAGGTGTTGATCGGCTCGACCAGCAAACCGATGTCTTCGGCCTGCAAGGCGCTGGCGGCGAATTTCAAGTTGTCGATCAGCGCGCTGTAGGCGGCGGCGTCGGTGACGTTGTTCGGCTTGATGCCGGCCAGGCAATTTACCTGCTTGACGCCGAGCGCCTTGGCGTAGCCGATGGCGCGCCCGACGCCGTCTTGGAACTCGGCCTTGCGCTCAGGGTGGCAGGCGATGCCGCGCTCGCCGGCTTCCCAGTTGCCGGCCGGCAGATTGTGCAGCACCAGTTCCAGCCGATGCAGGGCCAGTTGCTCGGCAATCTGCTGGGCCTCGAAGGCGTACGGGAACAGGAACTCGACGCCCTTGAAACCGGCGCGCGCGGCCTCGCCGAAGCGCTCCAGAAAGCCAACTTCGGTAAACAGCATCGTCAGGTTGGCGGCTAATTTGGTCATGTAAAGTTCTTTCTCAAGCGACGTCGAGGACGTCATTGAATTCGTTGATGGCATCGATGTCGGTACCCATCGCGATGTTGGTGACGCGTTCGAGGATGATCTCGACCACGACCGGCACCTGGTACTGCGCCATCAGCTGGCGCGCTTTCTCGAATGCCGGGATGATCTGGGCCGGATCGAACACGCGGATCGCCTTGCAGCCCAGGCCTTCGACGACGGCGACGTGATCGACGCCCCTGCCCTCGAGTTCAGGAGTATGCTCGTTGATGTTGTCGAACGCCAGTTGCACGCAGTAATCCATTTCGAAACCGCGCTGCGACTGGCGGATCAGGCCGAGATAGGAGTTGTTCACCAGCACGTGGATGTACGGCAGCTTGAACTGGGCGCCAACGGCCAGTTCCTCGATCATGAACTGGAAGTCGTAGTCGCCCGAGATGGCGACGATGTCGCCCGTCGGGTCGGAGCAGCGCACGCCGAGGGCGGCCGAAATCGTCCAGCCGAGCGGTCCGGCCTGGCCGCAGTTGATCCAGTGGCGCGGCGCGTTCACTGTCAGGAACTGGGCCGCGGCGATCTGCGACAGGCCGATGCTGGCGACGTAGCGCACGTCGCGCCCGAAGAAGGCGTTCATTTCCTGGTAGACGCGGATCGGCTGCACCGGAATATTCTCGTAGTCGGTCTTGCGCAGCATGGTGCGCTTGCGCTCCTGGCATTCAGCCAGCCAAACGCTGCGGTCGGCCAGTTTGCCGGCCGCCTTCCACTCTTTCGCCACCTCCACCAGCAGCAGCAACGCCGCCTTGGCGTCCGAAACAATGCCGTAGTCGGGGCCGAACACGCGGCCGATCTGGGTCGGCTCGATGTCGATGTGGACGAAGGTGCGGCCCTTGGTGAACACCTCGACCGAGCCGGTGTGGCGGTTGGCCCAGCGGTTGCCGATGCCGATCATAAAGTCCGACGCCAGCACGGTGGCGTTGCCGTAACGATGGCTGGTCTGCAGGCCGGCCATGCCGGCCATCTGCGGATGGTCGTCGGGAATCGACCCCCAGCCCATCAGGGTTGGAATCACCGGCACGCCGGTAATTTCGGCAAATTCGACCAGCAAATCGGACGCGTCGGCGTTGATGATGCCGCCCCCGGCGGTGATCAATGGACGGGCAGCGTCGTTGAACATGCCGAGCGCTTTTTCGATCTGGGCGCGCGACGCCGTCGGCTTGTACAAGGCCATCGGCTCATAGGTGTCGGGATCGAATTCGATCATCGCCATCTGGACGTCGAACGGCAAGTCGATCAGCACCGGGCCCGGACGGCCCGAGCGCATCACATGAAACGCTTGCTGGAACACCATTGGCACCAGCGCCGGCTCGCGTACCGTGACGGCCCACTTGGTGACGGGTTTGGCGATCGACTCGATGTCGACCGCCTGGAAGTCTTCCTTGTAGATGCGGGCGCGCGGCGCCTGGCCGGTAATGCACAGGATCGGTATCGAATCGGCCTGGGCCGAATACAGGCCGGTGATCATGTCGGTGCCGGCCGGGCCGGAAGTGCCGATGCACACGCCGAGGTTGCCGGCCTTGGCGCGGGTATAACCTTCGGCCATGTGCGAGGCGCCCTCGACGTGGCGCGCCAGGATGTGGCGGATGCTGTCGCGCTTGCGCAGCGCAGCATACAAGGGGTTGATGGCGGCGCCAGGCACGCCGAACGCCACTTCGACGCCCTCTTTTTCCATCACATGCACTGCTGCTTCCGCTGCGGTCATCTTTGCCATGTCATCCTCCAGGATTATATTTGAAAAAATTATCGAACCACCAATAGCGCCAATGCTAACGCGTTGCGCCGATGATGATAAGACGACAAAACATCGCTTTATTCGATACAATAAGTATGGAATGATCAGGTATAAATAAACCATGGACAAACTCAAGCAGATGGCAGCCTTCGTCGACGTCGTCGACAAAGGCAGCCTGGCGCGCGCAGCGCTGGAACAGAACATCACGCCGGTGATGCTGGGACGGCGCATTGACGCGCTCGAAAAACGCCTCGGCGTCAAGCTGATGCACCGTACCACGCGCCACCTGACGCTGACCGAACAGGGAATCGTGTTCCTCGAACACTGCCGCAAGCTGCTCGGCGACGTCGATTTCGCCGAGACGATCGTCTCCGACGGCCGCCACAAGGCGAGCGGCCACCTGATCGTGTCGGCGCCGGCGGCGTTCGGCCGATTGCACGTGGCGCCGCACGCACCAGGCTTCGTGGCGGCCCATTCAAGGGTGCAGATCTCGTTCAACCTGACCGATCAGGTCGTCGACCTGGTGCGTGCCGGCTACGACCTTGGCATCCGGATCGGCGGCGTGCTCGATCCGAACTTCGTCGCCGTGAAACTGGCGACCAACCGGCGCGTGGTGTGCGGCACGCCGGACTATTTCGATCGCCACGGCATTCCGCGCACCCTTGACGACCTGGCCCAGCACAACTGCCTGGCCTTCAACCTGCAAGGCGGCCAGCAGCGCGGCTGGTACTTCCAGAAAGACGGCAAGCCGGTCACGGTCAAGGTCGCGGGCAACCTCAACTGCAACGACGGCGAACTGCTGCACCGCTGGGCCAGCGAAGGCGTCGGCCTGGCATGGCGCTCGACGTGGGAAATCCAGGCGCAGCTTGCCGCCGGGGAACTGATCACGGTGCTCGACGACTATGCGCTGCCGGACTACGACATCGTCGCCGTCTACATGCAGCAGCGCCACCTGCCGGCCAAGGTGCGCTTTTTCATCGACGCGCTCAAGGCAACCTACGCGCAGCCGGGGTACTGGACGCGGGTGAGGCGGTAGCAGGATGGCGGTTCTGCCGCTGAAATCAATTGGCGATCTGGGCGCAGCGCCTGATTTGTGAAAGCGCCATTTTGTGACGCGTTCGCACGAAAAAAACCGCCAGCATGCTTGCCGGCGGTTTTTTTAATTGCATGGCGCGCGCAGCGCGTCAAGCCTGCGGCGACTGCGCGTCAAATTGATAGACGGCCGGGATGTTTGAATTGTCGTTCACGGAAATCTGCAAATCCTTGATGTAGCCTGTTTCCAGATCGTACACCCAGCCGTGAATGAAAGGCGCCTGCCGCTGACGCCATGCATTTTGAATGATCGACGTCTTGCTCAAAGCGTTGACTTGCTCGACTACATTGAGTTCGATGAAGCGTTTTTCCTTTTCATGGGGATTGTCGATCGCTTCGATTTCGTCATGGTGGGTATGGTGCACATCCTTGATGTGACGAATCCAATTGTCGATCAAGCCGTATTGTTTGTTCGATAATGCCGCACGCACGCCGCCGCAACCATAATGGCCGCAAACGATGACATGCTTGACTTCAAGCACATTGATCGCATAATCGAGAGCGCTGAGCATGTTCATGTCGGTATGCACGACCATGTTGGCAATATTGCGGTGAACGAAAATCTCACCGGGATCGGTGCCGGTGATTTCATTGGCCGGCACGCGGCTGTCGGAACAGCCGATCCAGAAAAAATCCGGCTTTTGAATTTTCGACAGATCGCTAAAAAAATCCTGGTCGTCGAGTTTTTTTTGCTGAACCCAGGCTTTGTTTTGCAAAAGTAATTTTTGATATGATTCGATCATGATGGCTAATCTCTTTGATAACGTTAAAAATTCTTAAGAGCGACATTGATGTTTCTTGCCTTGGCTTCTTGCATGAAATCCTTGATGGTTTCGCGAATATCATGGTCAATAAAACGGGCATTCGAAGCATCGATCAACAGGGACGCATTGGCAGGAATCTTGATGAGCGTTTCGCGCAAGGCGGCCTTGTTGAGAAAAGAGACATCCTTGGTCATCTGGATCAGATAGTTCTTGCCTTCGCTTACCATCAGGATCGCTTCCCTGAAATTACTTTTCAAAATGAAGAAAACCGCAACGACCAGGCCGATCAAGACGCCTTGGAGCAAGTCGGTCAACAGCACGGCGGCAATGGTGACGATGAAGGGTAGAAACTGGCTCGGGCCCTTTTTCCACATCGATTGGTACAGTGCCGGTTTCGTCAGCTTGAAGCCGACCATCAGCAGAATTGCTGCCAGGCTCGACAAGGGAATCAGTTTGAGGATTGTCGGAATTGCCAATACGGCCAGCAGCAGGATGACGCCATGCGTAATCGATGATGCTTTCGTCCTGGCACCAGCATTGATATTGGCCGAACTCCTGACGATGACGGAAGTGACGGGTAGGCCGCCGATCATGCCGGAAACGATATTGGCCATGCCTTGCGCTTTCAATTCGCGGTCCAGCGGCGTGATTCTGCGTGCTTTGTCGAGTTTGTCGGACGCTTCGATGC
>Ga0326735_1000331_pt1 | contig 11505 bp, 10 predicted proteins | sample 37_GP2_1092_FD_207945 | JGI IMG/M metagenome (GOLD analysis project Ga0326735, IMG submission 207945) | Glacier ice microbial communities from Ngari, Tibet, China - 37_GP2_109.2 | ecosystem: Environmental > Aquatic > Freshwater > Ice > Glacier | place: China: Ngari, Tibet | collected 2018-07-31
CAACCATCCGCTGGCCGGCATGGCGCTGCGCTTTTCACTCGATGTCGCCAGCGTGCGCGCCGCCACCGATGAAGAGATGGCGCATGGCCATGTGCACGGCGCCCACGGCCACGATCATGGCGACGAGCAAGATGGCGGCGGCGACGAGGAAGCGGGCGACCATTTCCGCAGCCACCCGATTCACTGATTGATCGTCATCTTGCCCTTAGAACCTATCTTAGTAGTCCACATCGCCGCGGCGGGGCGCTTTGCGCGCGGCCCTGCGTTGCGACTCCTTGCCATAGCCCGCTATGGCGCGTCGCCACGCAGGGCTCCGCACGCAAACCATCTTCGCCCCAACTGACTCGCTCTACTGAGATAGGTTCTTAGTCGCTGCGCGGCTTCAGGGTGAAGATCGGTGCCCGTTCAGCGGGCGCCGGATCGGGATTGACCTTGATGTCGACCCAGTTCGACGTTACGCTCGTGTGGCCGATATTATCTTGCCACATGATGCCGGTCGCGCCAGGTGCCGCGTCGGCCTCGGTATCGATCAACAGCACCTGGCCTGGAAATTTTTTCGCCATGGCCCTGATCTGGCGCCGCGTTTCGGCAAAGCCATCGTGTTTCGTATTGATGGCGGACAATTGCTTATAGCCTGTCAGCACGCCGGCATTGCCATCCGAAAATAGCACCAGTCCGGCAAATTTTCTGCGCTCTGCCGTCGCGAACAGGCGCTTCAGCCACGAGCGGTTGGCCACCATCCGGTCTTCAAACTCACTATTGCGTCCAGCTTCCGGGCGGAAATGGTTGTTGTTGGCGGGAAGATTGATCGTCGCAAATAAAATACCCCCATGCTCCCACTGCGCATTTTCGGAATAACTGCGGAAGCTGGCGCTGGCAGATAGCCGGGTCACGCCGATCTGGTGCTCGCCTTGCGTCATGTCGTCGGCGAAAAACACTTCACGCAAGCGGTTCAGCCTGTCGATCGCGGTCGACTTGCCCAGCGAGTTCTTGCAATCGCTCCAATCGCTGGCTGCCAGCGACAGGATCAACGGACGTTCGCTGGCCCCCAGCACGCTCTTGCGCTCGCTGTACAGTTTGTCGCTGCACGATTCGGTGCCCGCCTTGATGCCGTTGACGACGATGAATGCCGGTTGGGCCAGGTTGGTTTCGCGGATCGCCTGCTTCAATCGTCCGGCGTCCGGCCCGCTCTTGAACGAGTGCCCTATCACGCCAAAATGGAAGTCGTTCGGCGCCGTGCCGGCGGCGCTCGCTGTTGCCAGCGGCAGCAGCGCTGCCAACGCGCACAAGCGCAGCCACAGGCGCGATCCTATGCGCAAACTTATACGCAAACTCATGCCGGCGCCAGCGCGGCCAGGCGTTTCAATTGATACAGTTGCGCCAAAGCTTCGCGCGGCGACAGCGCATCAGGATCGATGTCGTCCAGCGCGCCCGTCAATTGCTGCCAGGCCTGCTGCTGCGCCTGCACCTTGGCATGCTCTGCGCCGCGCTCTTCCTGTTGCCACTCCTGCTGCTCTTCCAGCGCCTCCTGATGGTTGCTTGCGATCGAAAACAAATCACGCTGCCCGCTCGTATCATGCGCATGGGCTTCCAGGCGAGCCAGATGCTTGCGCGCCGCCTTGATCACCGTTTGCGGCACGCCCGCCAGTTGCGCGACCTGCAAGCCATAGCTTTGTGAGGCCGGTCCGGCCTGGACCGCGTGCAGGAATACGATGCTATCCTTGTGCTCGATCGCCGACAGGTGCACATTGGCTGCCGTCGCATGGCTATCGGGCAATTGCGTCAGCTCGAAATAATGGGTCGCGAACAGCGAGAAGCTGCGGCTGCTGTCGATCAAGTGGCGCGCGATCGCCCACGCCAGCGCGAGTCCGTCGAAGGTCGATGTGCCGCGTCCGACTTCATCCATCAACACCAGCGAATGCGCGGTCGCACTGTTCAAAATCGCGGCCGACTCTGTCATTTCGACCATGAAGGTGGAGCGCCCGCCGGCCAGGTCGTCGGTCGCGCCGATGCGCGTGAAGATGCGATCGATCGGCCCGATCACGGCGCTTGCGGCCGGCACATAGCTGCCGATGTAGGCCAGCAGCGTGATCAGCGCGACCTGGCGCATGAAAGTCGACTTTCCGCCCATGTTGGGACCGGTGATCAAGAGCAGGCGGCGCTCGTCGTCGAAGCGGCAATCGTTCGCAATGAAGCGCTCGATCTGGTTTTCGACGACCGGATGGCGGCCTTCGACGATCGCTATGCCCGGTTCCTGCACCAGTTGCGGCGCGCTCCACTGATGCTTCAGAGCATGTTCGGTCAACGCGTTCAAGGTGTCGAGCTGGGCCAGCGCCTGCGCGATCTGCTGCAGCGTGACAATGTGCGGCGCCAGGTCGAACAGCAATTGTTCATACAGGATTTTTTCGCGCGACAGGGCCTTGTCTTGCGCCGACAGGGCCTTGTCCTCGAACGCCTTCAATTCCGGCGTGATGTAGCGTTCGGCGTTCTTCAGCGTCTGGCGGCGGCGGTAATCGTCGGGCACCTTGCCGGTCTGGCCGTGCGTGACTTCGATGTAAAAACCATGCACTTTGTTGTATTCGACGCGCAGGTTGGCGATGCCGGTGCGGGCGCGCTCGCGCGTTTCCAGGTCGACCAGGAATTGGCCTGCGTTTTCCGACAGCGCGCGCAGGTCGTCGAGTTCGGCGTCGAAGCCGCGCCCGATCACGCCGCCGTCGCGTATCAGCGCCGCCGGTTCCGGCATCACCGCCAGTTGCAGCAAGTCCAGGCAGACGGTCGGCGTGGCGAGCGCGGCATGGATTGCTTCCAGCAAACCGGTTGCCGGCTGCGACCCAAAACTTGCCAGCACGCACTGGCGCAGCGCCGGCAATTGCTGCAAGCCGTCGCGTAAGCCGGCCAGGTCGCGCGGACGCGCCGACAGCAAGGCGATGCGGGTCGTGATGCGTTCAATGTCGGGCACCCGGGCCAGCGTTTTTGCGAGCGCGGCGGCGTCGTCAAAGTCGGCCAGCGTGGATATCGCCGCGTGGCGCTGTTGCGCCACGCGCTGGTCGCGCCGCGCATGGTGCAGCCAATGGCGCAGCAGGCGCGAGCCCATCGTGGTGCGGCAATGATCGAGCAGCGAAAACAGCGTCGGCGACTCCTGGCCGCGGATGGTTTCGGTCAATTCCAGGTTGCGGCGGGTCGCCGCGTCCAGACCGATGAATTCATTTTCGGTTTCCACGGCGAGGCTGCGCACATGCTGCAAGCCGCGCCCCTGCGTCGATAGCGCATAACGCAGCAACGCGCCGGCCGCGCCCAGCGCCGTCTTGATGCCATCGGCGCCAAAGCCGGTCAGCGTGGCCACGCCGAGCTGATCCAGCAACGCTTGCTGACCCTGGGCCACGTCGAAGTGCCAGTCGGGCATGCGGTTGATGTGGGTGTTGGCGGGGTCATTTTCCTGAGTCGCGTCGCTTTCTGCGCGCAAGATCTCGGCCGGCGCGATCCGTTCGAGTTCTTGCAGCAGGCGCGCGCCAACCGACTTGGCGTCGCCGGAAAATTCCATCAGCTTCAGCGCGCCGCTGGCCAGCGACAGCCAAGCCAGGCCGGCGGTGACTGTCTTGCGCACGCTGGTGACCGACAAGGCCAGCAAAGGTCGCTCCGATTTTTCCGGCAGCAGGTCGGCATCCGTCAGCGTGCCCGGCGTGACCACGCGCATGACCTTGCGCTCGACCGGCCCCTTGCTGCTGGCCGGATCGCCGATCTGCTCGCAGATCGCCACCGACTCGCCCAGTTTGACCAGCTTGGCCAGGTACGGGTCGAGCGAATGGAAGGGAATGCCGCACATCTTGATCGGGTTGCCGTTCGACGCGCCGCGCTGCGTCAGCGTGATGCCCAGGATGCGCGCCGCTTTTTCGGCGTCGCCAAAAAACAACTCGTAAAAGTCGCCCATCCGGTAGAAAACCAACATGTTCGGATAGTCTGATTTGATGCGTAAATATTGCATCATCATCGGGGTCGTTTTTTCCACGCTTTTGGCGGCGGAGGCGGGAGTCTGGGATGTCGTCATTGATTCGTTTTCGGTGGTGCGTCGAGCATGGTGGGTCCGTCAGCGGCACAGCCATGCAGGCGGTGCAGGTACAAGGACCACTATTTTACTGCTTCCATGCCAGACATCCGCCGGCAAACGCAGATCGTGATGATGATTTTGTAATTTTAAGCCGGGTTGACAACGGCGCGGCGTTACCGGCGCGGCGTGGATTGACGTGTGGCGCTGGCACATACCGTGTTGCAAAAAAAAGGGGCCCGGTCTCGGAATCGATCCGGCCGGGCCCAAGGGGATGTCACTTCAGATGGCGGCGAGCGATGGCGTTTCGGCGCCGGTTTTGGCTTTTGCTGCAGCCAGTTGCTTGGCGCGCGAGCGCGACGGCGGCAGTCGACGCAACGATTTCAACGCATCGGCATCCTTGATGCCGATCGTGCGCTGGTCGACGCTGATCAAGCCGATTTCATTAAATGCGGACAAGGTCCGGCTCACCGTTTCCAGCGTCAAGCCCAGATAACTGCCGATTTCGTGGCGTGTCATGCGCAGGTTGAACAGCTTGCTGGAATAGCCCATCTGGGCGAAGCGGTCAGCCAGCGACACCAAAAAGCGGGCCACGCGCGCTTCGGCGCTGAGCGCGCCCAGCATGCCGATCATCGCCTGTTCGCGCACCAGTTCGCGGCTCATGACGCCGTACATCACATTTTCCAGTTCGATGTGGATGCGCCCAAGCGCCGTCACTTTTTTAAATGGCAGCAGGATCAAATCGCAGTCTGACAGCGCGACCGCCTCCGACGAATAATGCTTGGTATGGATACCATCGACGCCGAGCATGTCGCCCTTCATCGGAAAACTCAAGACTTGTTCATTGCCGAACTCGTCGATCAGCACGGTTTTCAAAAAACCGGAATTGACGATGTACAGCGTATCGAACGCTTGGCCGATGGTGTGGATGCGCTGGCCCGTCTTGAACTGTACATGTTGGAACAACAATTCGTCGGCCACAATCGTCGCAGTCGGAATATGCAGCAAATCGCATACCTCCTTCAAATTCGACCAGAGGCGTCCTTGCCGCTGACGACCCGCTTCGATCGAATTGGTTTGCACAACCGGCAGTGAAGCTGGACGGATTTCAGGTGTTTGCGTAGGCAGCATATTCATCTCCTGGTAACAGGTTTCTCAAGGTTCAATGGGGGACAGAAAAATCCGGAAATTAGATTCTGGTGTTGCCGCCACCGGCGTCAAACGACAGTTCAGGCTACCCATGGTTCACATTACGAAGTCGCTTGGTCTGCGCACTGTTAAACAGATTGCAAGTTGATTCGCTTGATTTCAGTATGCCAACAACCATGCTTAAATGATATCGGCAGGTGCTGAATGTGGGGGTAGGAATTGACGCTTTGATGTAGGATTTTTCCTGCGAAAAAAATGCCTATGAGAAAATTTCTGTTCCAGTTCTGGAATAGTGGCTGGCAGGTCTGGCTGCCAGATCCGGATGCCAGGGCTGGCTGTCAGGTTCGAAACGGCGTGAGCAGGCGGTGCGCGACTGCGTATTGCACCATTTCTGACAAGGAGTTCATGTCCATTTTTTGCATGATGCGGGTTTTGTGCGTGCTCACGGTCTTGACGCTCAAGTGCAAGCCATTGGCGATCTCCGTAATCGATTTTCCGCCGACCAGCAAGGTGAAGACTTCGAATTCGCGATCCGACAATTGCTTGTGTCGCAAGCTTTCATTGGGCATCATGATGTTCAGGACCAATTGCTCGGCCACTTCGGCGCTGATATACGGACGTCCGGAAGCGACTTTTCGGATGGCGCCAATCAATTGTGTGCCTGCACTTTCTTTGGTCAGGTAGCCTTGCGCGCCGGCCCGTATCGCGCGCACTGCATATTGTTCTTCTTCATGCATCGTCAATATCAGGACAGCCAGTTTTGGCGCTTCGCTTTTGATTTGCCGGATCAGGTCGACGCCGCTGCGCCCGGGCATCGACAAGTCGAGCAGCAGCAAGTCAAAGCCGCCTTCGCGCACCTTGGCCAGCACTTCGAAGCCATCGATGGCTTCACCGACGATGTCGATGTCGGGTGCGCCGTCGAGAATGCGCTTCAAGCCTTCGCGCATGATGGTATGGTCGTCGGCAATGACAATTCGGATCATAAGGTTCAGTAGAGATTGAAAAATGGCCAGCTGCACTTTTTAAAAATGCAGCAAATGAAGCGGGCTAGGTGGTGCGGGTGGCCATCACTGCGCCCTGAAATGATGATGGTTTCAACTGCGCGGCAGCCTTTCAATCGGTCGGTTTCTCGATCAATCGATGCACCAGAACCGGAATTTTCGAGTGCGACAGCACCTTGTTGGTCACGCTGCCCAGCAATAGCTGACCCAGGCCACTGCGTCCATGGGAACCCATGAAAATCAGATCACAGGCGTTTTCCAACGCAACTTCGACAATTTTCACTGCGGTGCGGTCGGAAAAAGCCGTGATGCCGCTGCATTGGACGCCATGCTTAACGCAGGCGTCAAGGATCGCTTGCAGGTGTTCCGCGCCTGCTTTTTGCAGCGTCGCCTTGTATTCTTCTTCGCTTGGATAATTGGGTGGAATGATTTCGACATACACCGGATATTGATATTCCGGGGCAACGAACAGCGCCAGGACTTCGGCCCCCATTTGCTGTGCGAATGTAACACCGGCGCAAGCGGTCATGTTCGATACGGCAGAGCCATCCGTCGTCATTAAAATTCTCTTGTACATGCTTGCTCCTGACAAAGTGCGCAATGGTTGTCGTAGTGACCGTCCTATTGTAGGCCTAGTAGGCATCATCATTTGCTTTTTGATACTTAATATTTATCAATAAACCAAGAAATTTATAAAAAATGGGTCACTCCATGACAATTTGAGCAGATTGTTAGCTTGTTTTTGGCCGCAGCGGCCTTGATTTGCCCCTTGGGCGCAGTGCCTTTCCAATGTTAGTATCGGATGCTTTAAAATAATTTTTACCTTTGTGAACGTTGTGTACGCCACGCTTGCAGGCGACGCACGCTCGTCGTTTGGGCTGGCGCATGGTGGGAAAAAGGCATTCAGAATGAAAAATTTGCCGGGGCATGTTGGTTGTTGCATGCAATTGTTATCAATGATGGAGAAGCACGAAATATGACCAACGCCGCTGATGATTTCGACGCACTGTTCGATGAAGTGTCCGCCCAACGCACTGCAGCTGCACCCGTCACTGCAACTGCACCTGCGGCAGAAGACGACTTCGAGGCCTTGTTCGATCAGGTTGCTGCGGCCCGTGTGGTGGATGTGAGGGCTGCGGTGAGCGTAGAGGTGCGTGCGGAAGCGAGTGCTGTTGCGGCGCCGTTCGCCGTCTTTGATGAAGGCATGGGAGAAAAGAAGATGTTCGAGCGCATCGGAGGTATCGTGCGCCTGTTGCATGATTCGTTGCGTGAATTAGGCTATGACAAGGCCTTGAATGAAGTGTCATCCCAAATCGTCGATGCGCAAGACCGACTCGGGTACGTTGCGAGCCTGACCGAGCAAGCCGCCAACAAGGTGCTCAACACCGTCGACGAGGGCATGCCGGCGCAAGATGTGCTGTTGAAAAAAGCGAAGGACATGGACGGCCGCTGGAGTGCGCTGTTTGCGGGGGAACTCGGGATCGAGGAATTCAAACTGCTGGCGGGCGACTCACGCCAGTTTGCCCACATTGTGGCGGAGGCGAGCGAGGCGGAAAAGGCGCGTTTGCTGGAGATCATGATGGCGCAGGATTTCCAGGATATTACCGGTCAGTTGATCAAGAAGGTGGTGGTGATCACTAAAACGGTGGAGAGAGAATTGGCCAATTTGCTGCGCGACTACGCACCTCCGGAGGTGCGCGAAAAAATGGCGCAAAAGCCGGCGCCGCTGATGGAAGGTCCGTCGGTGCCGTCGGTCGCGCTGGACCAGAACAATGTGGATGATCTTCTTGCCGACCTGGGATTCTGATGGACGATATGCTCAAGGATTTCGTCGTCGAGGCGATGGATCTTGCGGTCAACGTTGAAGAGCATTTGCTGCGCCTTGAACGCGATCCGGACAACCGGGAAACTTTGAATGCGGTGTTTCGATCATTCCACACGATCAAGGGTGGCGCCGGTTTCATGAATTTGCCGGCCATGGTGGCGGCTTGCCATCTGACCGAAAACCTGTTCGATGCATTGCGCAACGGGGCCGCCTCGGTGACGCCGATCGCGATCGAGGCAGCCTTGCAAGCTTCCGGCTTTGTCGCGGATCAGTTGACCGAATTGGCCAACGGCGCGCAGCCGTCGAGTTTGCCGGCCATGCCGCAAGAGCTGGAAACGATCCTGACCAATGCGATCGCCGGCAAGGTGCCGGTGCTTGCAGCGGCGCTGCCGCCTGTCGAGTCGCTCGCAGAACGGCCTGCGCCATTGGTCGACGAACTCGATTGGGCGGCGATGTTTGACGCCGTCGTGCCGCCGTCGTGCCGCGTCGCAGCTGCCAAAAATCCTGCAATGCCCGCCACGGTCGTGACGGCAACACCTGCGACAGTGGCGGCAGCCGTGGCGGCAGCAACCCCGGTAGCGGCGGCCGGTGGTGCAGAGCTGCGCGACCTGCGCCAGGAAATGCGCGCCGTTACGGCGCCGGTCAAGGAAGACAGCATCCGGGTCGATGCCGTCAAGCTCGACATCTTGCTGGAAGTCGCCGGCGAATCGGTGCAGGCGGCCAACCAAGCCGCCGTCCTGCTCGAGCGCTTGCTGCAATTCAAGTTCGAGGGCGTGGCCGGCACGCTGATGGCAACGCTGGCCGAAACGCTGGAACGCGCGTCGCGCTATTCGACCGAATTGCAACGGGCCACGCTGGCCACGCGCATGCAGCCGGTCGGACGCTTGTTCCAGAAATTTCCGCGCATGGTGCGCGAACTGGCCAAGGATCTGGGCAAGGACGTCGAGCTGATCATCGAGGGCGCCGAGACCGAAGTCGATCGCGTCGTCGTCGACAGTTTGTACGATCCGCTGGTGCACATGTTGCGCAATGCACTCGATCACGGCGTCGAAACGCCGCAGGAGCGCAGCGCGGCCGGCAAGCCGTCCAAGTCTTACATTTCGCTGAAGGCATGGCAGGAAGCGAACAGCGTGATGATCGTGCTGCAAGATGATGGCAAGGGCATGGACCCGGTCAGGCTGCGCCAGAAGGCGCTGGAAAAAGGTTTGATCAGCGAATCGGCCGCGTTGAGCGCTGCCGAAGCGTTCCAGTTGGTGTTTTTGCCGGGCTTTTCGACCAAGGATGTCGCCTCCAGCGTGTCGGGACGCGGCGTCGGCATGGATGTGGTCAGGACCGCAGTCGAAAAAAACCGCGGCGCCGTGCACATCGATTCCGACCTGGGCGTGGGCACCACCTTTTCGATACGCTTGCCGATCGAATTGTCGATCGTGCCGACGATGCTGGTCAGCACCGCAGGCGCCGCATTGGCTTTGCCGATGGCGGTGGTGCAGCGCGTCGTCGAATTGCCGGAAACCTTCATGCAAGTGGGCGGCGCGCCGGTGCTGAAGGATCAGGGCCGTCCATTGCCGGTGCGCTCGCTGGCCGGTGCGCTCGGTTATACGCCCGGCATCGAACGGGTCGGCATCGTCATGGCGTCGCCACAGCCGTACATCCTTGCAGTCGAGGCCGTCAATGGTACCGCCGACCTGGTCATCAAACCGATGACGGCGATCGCTGTCGATGGCATCACCGGCACCGCGCGCTCGGCCGAAGGCGAACTGGTGCTGGTGATCGGCTTGTCGTTCCTGATGGAGGGCTGCAAGGCGACGGCACGCCTGGCTGCATGACACATGCACCATCCCGCTTCTGCGCGCTGCCTTTTCAAGTTGCGCTTCGATCGCTTCTGTTGCCATCAAATAGTGATGCTTTATAGCTAAAATAATTTTTTTAATTAATTTCTATAATGATCAGCAGGCGGAAACCCGATTCTTCACTCTGCAAGGGGGGCTGGATCGGCGCCCCTGACTGCCATGCGACGGCGTTGTTGCAGCGCATGGTGTCGTCGATCGCGTCGCTGGCGCGCCGGCGCGAAGCGCTGCGTGGCTTACGGGTGTTGCGCTACGAGGTCGAGACCGGCTATGTGGAGCAGTCACCGCCACGCGCCAGAACCTGGTCGAGGCCGAACAACATTTGCTGCTGAAGGGTTTTCACCTGGGCGACGATGGCATCGATTTCGATTTCCTGTGCCTCAAGCCACGACCGGCTCCTTGCCGGCCTTTCCTTCGTTTTCTCTTTGAATGCAGCCATGACCCAAACCGATAGTTTCAGCCTGGCCGGCAAGAAAGGCTTGATTCTGGGCATGGCCAACGAACACAGCATCGCCTGGGGCTGCGCCCGTCTGGCGCGCCAGCAAGGCGCCGATATCGTGGCCTCGTGCCTGAATGATAAGGCCAGGCCTTACGTTGCACCGTTGACGACGGCGGCCGGCATCGAACTGCTGACCTGCGACGTCGAGCAGCCCGGTGAGCTGCAGGCGCTGGTGGCGCGCGCGGTGGCCAAGCTGGGCCGGCTCGACTTTGTCGTGCACTCGATCGCCTGGGCTCCGCTGCACGATTTGCACGGTCAGGTGATCGACAGCAGCAGCGTCGGCTTCGCCCGCGCGATGGAAGTGTCGTGCCACTCGTTCGCGACGCTGGCCCAACTGTGTGCGCCGCACATGACGCAGGGCGGTGCCATGCTGGGGATGACCTATCTCGGCGCCGACGCGGCCGTGCCCCATTATGGCTTGATGGGTCCGGTGAAGGCGGCGCTGGAATCGCTGGTGCGTTACGTGGCGCTGGAACTGGGGCCGCAGCGCATCCGGGTGCATGCCGTATCACCGGGTCCGATCATGACCCGCGCCGCCTCCGGCATCGCCGGCTTCGACAAGATGCTGGAAGACGCAATCCGAAAGGCCCCGCTGGGCCGCCTGGTGACGCTCGATGAAATTGCTCGGCTATGCGTGTTCCTGTGCTGCGACGCCGCCTCGGGCATGACGGGGCAGACCATCTATGTCGATGCTGGCTGCCACGCTGTGGCGTGAGCCCTGTGATCAACTCTTGCATGTTGAACAGAAAACTTCTATGAATTCGACGCTGACTACCGACTTGATTGAAAACCTCAAGTATGACGACAGCGCGAAGCGGGCGCGCTGGTCGCTTGCCTGGGCGGACTCGACGTGCTGGCCTTCAGCGGCGGCATCGGCGAGCACGATTGCGTGCTGCGGGCCCAGGCGTGCGTGGCCTGGCCTGGCTCGGCGTCGAGCTTGATGCCGAGCTGAACTTGCAAGCGACTGGCGACGCGGTGATGGCGATCCATGCGCCGGGCAGCCGGGTCGAGGTCTGGGTGGTGCCGACCGACGAAGGGCGCGTCGCCGCACAGGAAGCGGCGCGCCTGATCTGATCGGCTGGTTTTGCATGCGCCACCTATGGCATAATCAGCATGGATTATTCACTACAGGCCGTGGCAGC
>Ga0326735_1000332_pt1 | contig 11472 bp, 8 predicted proteins | sample 37_GP2_1092_FD_207945 | JGI IMG/M metagenome (GOLD analysis project Ga0326735, IMG submission 207945) | Glacier ice microbial communities from Ngari, Tibet, China - 37_GP2_109.2 | ecosystem: Environmental > Aquatic > Freshwater > Ice > Glacier | place: China: Ngari, Tibet | collected 2018-07-31
CTGCGCCTGCTCCATCGCTGCACGGATGTCCTTCACGCCGGCGAAGACTGCTGAGAGGGCGATAAATTCGCTGTCGAATGCATTGGCCATCAGGCGCGCCAGCGTGGTCTTGCCGACCCCGGGCGGGCCCCACAAGATCATCGAATGTGCTTTGCGCGATTCGAAGGCCAGGCGCAGCGGCTTGCCTGCGCCCAGCAAATGGCTTTGCCCGACTACTTCTGCAAGGATTTTAGGCCGCAGCAATTCCGCCAGCGGCTGGCGCGGTTCTGTCTTGAACAGATCGTCCATCGGCTCAGGGCCCGAGGACGTCAGCGCCCTTGGGGACGACAAATTTGAATTGATTGGCAGAGAGCGAGGGGTTCTTGACAAACTTGGTGAACTGCAGCACCGAGATCTGGCCGAAGGAATCGTGCAGTTCCATCGCCTGGGGCAAGCCGTCCTTCAGGCCGATGCTAATGCGATCGAAGGTCGTGTCCCTGGTCTTGGGCGTGGCGCTCAACCACTCCAGGCCTTCACGCGTGCCGTCTTCCTTGAGCGTGAAATTCTGTTCCAGGTCGTTGCTGCCAAACAGGATGGCGGCGGGCGAGGAGCCGAGCGCATTGCCGAGCACTTTGACGGTGACCTGATTCAAATCCTTGTCATAGATGTAGAGCTTTTCGCCATCGGCCTGCAGGATTTGCTGATACGGTGCGACATAATTCCAGATGAATTTGCCGGGCCGGGCGAAGACGAAGGTGCCGCTGGCCTGGCCGGAAATTTTGGTCTTGCCGCTATCGGTCTTGACCAGGCGCTGGGTGAAGTCGCCGCTGGCGGATTTGGAGCCGGCGACGAAGGATTTGAATTGGTCGAGTGCGGCGGCGTTGGCCCCGACGCTCGCAAGGCCGAGCAGGATTATGGCCAGCAGGCCCGATGTTGCAGCGATTGATTTCGATTTGATCATGATTTCCGTTCATAGCGTGTTCGACGTCGCAGGGCTACTCGGCCGTATTCCCCGCCGGGACCAGTATCTCCCGATTTCCATTTGACTGCATGGTCGAGACCAAACCGCTCTGTTCCATCTGCTCGAGCAGCCGGGCCGCGCGATTGTAGCCGATGCGCAGATGCCGCTGCACCAGCGAGATCGACGCGCGCCGGTTCTTCAGCACCACCGCCACCGCCTGGTCATACATCGCATCCGCTTCACCGCCACCCTCGCCCGCCGGTGCGCCCTCAACGCCGCCTTCTTCCAGCACGCCTCCTTCTAAGATGCCCTCTATGTAATTCGGTTCCCCCTGGGCCTTCAAATGGTCGACCACGCGATGCACTTCTTCATCCGAGACAAACGCCCCGTGCACGCGCACCGGCAGACCGGTCCCGGGCGGCATGTACAGCATATCGCCCATGCCGAGCAAAGCCTCCGCGCCCATCTGGTCGAGAATCGTGCGCGAGTCGATCTTGCTGCTTACCTGGAAGGCAATGCGGGTCGGGATGTTGGCCTTGATCAGGCCCGTGATCACGTCGACTGACGGACGCTGGGTCGCGAGGATCAAATGCAGGCCGGCCGCGCGGGCTTTTTGCGCGATGCGCGCGATCAATTCTTCGACCTTCTTCCCGACCACCATCATCAGGTCGGCCAGTTCGTCGATGATGATGACGATGGTCGGCAACTTCTCAAGCGGCTCGGGCGCGTCCGGCGTGAGGCTGAACGGATTCGGAATCTTCTCTTCGCGCTTGGCGGCTTCGGCGATCTTCTGGTTATAGCCGGCCAGGTTACGCACGCCGAGTTTGCTCATCAATTTGTAACGCCGTTCCATCTCGGCCACGGCCCAGTTCAGCGCGTGGGCGGCTTGGCGCATGTCGGTTACGACAGGCGCCAGCAAATGCGGAATGCCTTCGTAGACCGACATCTCAAGCATCTTCGGATCAATCAGGATCAGACGCACGTCCTTCGGATCGGACTTGTACAGCAGCGACAGGATGGTGGCATTGATGCCGACCGATTTACCCGAGCCGGTCGTACCGGCGACCAGCAGATGCGGCATCTTGGCCAGGTCGGCCACCATCGGATGGCCGGCGATATCCTTGCCGAGCGCGATGGTCAGGCTGGACGAACTGTCGTTGTACACCTTCGAGCTGAGGATCTCGGTCAGGCGCACGATTTGCCGCTTCGGATTGGGCAGTTCCAGGCCCATGTAATTCTTGCCGGGGATGGTCTCGACCACGCGGATCGAGGTGAGCGACAGTGAACGCGCCAGATCGCGCGCCAGGCCGACGATCTGGCTGCCCTTGACGCCGGTGGCCGGCTCGATCTCGTAGCGCGTGATGACGGGGCCGGGGTAGGCGGCGACCACCTTGGTCACAATGCCAAAGTCGGACAGCTTCTTCTCGATCAGGCGGCTGGTGAATTCGAGCGTCTCGATGCTGACTGTTTCCTGCACTGGCGGCGGTTCATCCAGCAGCGAGAGCGGCGGCAGATTCGTATCCGGCAGTTCGCGGAACAGCGATACCTGGCGCTCCTTCTCGACCCGCTCGGAGCGCGGCACCGACAGCACCTGCGGCTCGATGCGGATGGCTGGCGCCTCGACGCTCTTCGCGCGTTCGTGCACCACGATTTCGTCGCGCTTGACTGCCGCCACTTCGCCGACCTTCCGATCTTCGCGCGCGGCGACCAGGTTACGCACGCCGTCGACCATGATCTCAATCATGGTGCCGATCTTTTCGGCCAGCCCCATCCACGACACATGGAAGTACAGGCTGACGCCAAGCCCGAACGTCAGCAGCAGCAGCAGCGTCGCCCCGGTAAAGCCAAACGCGCTGTTCGCGCTGCCGCCTATCAGTTCACCCAGCACGCCGCCCGGCGCGCGCGGCAATTGGGCCTTGAGCGTGTACATGCGCAGGTATTCGAGGCCGACGCTGCCGGCCGCCAGCAGCACGAAGCCCAGGCTGCGCGCGATGATTTCATAGCGGTGCTCTGGCTCGGTTTCCCTCTTGTGCACAAACTTCTGCGATAGTCGCCGGTAGCCGCGCAGGACGGCGCGCAGCAGCAGCACACACACCCACCACGATGAAAAACCGAATATGAACAGCATCAGGTCGGCCAGCCATGCGCCGAAGCGACCGCCAAGATTTGCTACGCGCGGCACGGCGCTGGCATGCGACCAGCCGGGATCGAGCTTGGAGTACGTCAGAAAAATCAGGATCAGGTAAGCGGTGAGCGCCGCCAGCATTATCCAGCGCGCCTCGGATAGCAGCTTGACGAGGCGGCTCGGCATTTGCGCGGAATTAGCCGCATTGGTACTGCGGGTATAGGCCTGTGAGACCTGTGAGACCTGTGCGGCTTGTGTCGTTTTGGTCATGATTCGATCGCCATGGCAGTGCTCGTTCTTGTTCGGGCGCGTGCGGCGCGGCGCCGGCGAATGACATTCTACTCAGGATGCAGCCGCCATAGTGGAATCAGGGCTGCTTTGGGCGTGAATGAGACGCTCAAAATCGCGGCTGCAGTTCGGCCTTCGTTACGCCGCAGGCGTCGGGCGCGCAAATTGCCGGGCGCATTCGGCAAATCGCGGATTCGACTATAATCGCAAACAGTTTACGCTTGCGCGGAAGTTGAACTTTCGTCATCCCGGCGCCATCTCAGGCATGCATGACAGCCGCGACTGGCGAAGCAGAACTTTGACTGTGCCCGCGGCCGTCGCCATTGCGCGTCCCGTTGCACGTGGCCCCTTTCCAACATTCAGGCAGATTTCCATGAACCCTCCCAAACACGCGCACGTATTGATCCTCGGCTCCGGTCCGGCCGGCTATAGCGCCGCAGTCTATGCCGCGCGCGCCAATCTGAATCCGGTGATGATCACCGGCGTCGAGCAAGGCGGCCAATTGATGACGACGACCGACGTTGAGAACTGGCCGGGCGATCCACTGGGCGTGCAGGGGCCGGAGCTGATGCAGCGTTTGCTGCAGCATGCCGAGCGCTTCAATACCGAAATCATTTTTGATCATGTGCATACCGTCAAACTGGATGCGCGGCCGTTCCGCCTGATCGGCGACGCCGGCGAATATACCTGCGATGCGCTGATCATCTCGACCGGCGCTTCGGCCCAGTACCTCGGCCTGCCGAGCGAGGAAGCTTTCATGGGCAAGGGCGTGTCGGCCTGCGCGACCTGTGACGGGTTTTTCTACAAGGGCCAGGAAGTCGCGGTCATCGGCGGCGGCAATACTGCGGTCGAGGAAGCGCTCTACCTGTCCAACATCGCGACCAAGGTCACGGTGATCCACCGGCGCGACAAATTCCGCGCCGAAGCGATCCTGGTCGACCGCCTGAAGGCCAAGGTCGCCGAGGGCAAGATCGAAGTTTTGTGGAACCACACACTGGAAGAAGTGCTGGGCGATCAAAGTGGCGTCACCGGCATGCGCGTGAAGTCGACTATAGACGCCACCGAAGTTGCTGTGCCGCTGCACGGCGTATTCATCGCCATCGGGCACAAGCCGAATACCGGCATCTTCGAAGGCCAGCTCGACATGCAGAACGGGTACATCAAGACGCGCGGCGGCCAGGAAGGCTTTGCCACCGCGACCAGCGTGCCCGGCGTATTCGCCGCAGGCGATGTGCAGGACCACATCTATCGCCAGGCGGTCACCAGCTCGGGCACCGGCTGCATGGCTGCGCTCGATGCGCAGCGTTATCTGGAAGGCCTGGAAGACTGAGGCCTTTGCGCGCCGGCCCAAGCGCCGGCGTGTTCATATTGTGTAAATAGTTGGCATCATGACCGGACCGATCAAAGATTTTGCGGCGCTGAAGACGTTGAAAACAGAGCTGCAGATGCGTGAAGAAGCGCGCGTTGCCGCGAAGGCTGAACGGGAGCGGCGCGAACACAAGGCGCGCGTCGACGCCGACCTTTTTCGACAAAGCATAGGCGATGTGGCAGTGCTGTCGACACCGGATAAACTAGAACAGCTGCCCCCTAAGCCCCAGCCGATCGCGCGCCAGCACCTGGCCGACGAACAGCGCGCGCTGCAGGAATCGCTGTCCGATGAATTCAGTCTGGAGACCATGCTGGAAACCGACGAGGCGCTCAGCTACGGCCGCGCCGGTATCGGCCCGGATACGTTGCGCAAGCTGCGCCGCGGGCATTGGGTGATCCAGCATCAGCTTGATCTGCATGGCTTGCGCACGGATGCGGCGCGCGAGGCGCTGGCGGAATTCCTGCGCGGCGCGTGCAAGCGCGGCCTGCGCTGCGTGCGGGTCGTGCATGGCAAGGGATTGGGCTCGGTGAACAAGGAGCCGGTGTTGAAGAACAAGGTGAGGAACTGGCTGGTGCAGAAGGAAGAAGTGATCGCGTTTTGTTCGGCGCGCCCTGCCGATGGGGGGACCGGCGCGGTCGTCATATTACTGAAGGCGCACGGTTAGCGCTCGGGTAAACAATTTATAGCACCGGCGGCTGAATCTGGTAGGTCGCAATATATTGTCAGGACCGCCCAGGGTGCCTTTGATGTCCTGGCACCGTTATTCGGAGCCCCAACGGGGTCGCAATTCATTGCAACGGAGGCGCCGAGCCCTACGATCCGATGCATGATCGGGCGCTGCTTACACTGCCTCTGCGCCGGTCTCTCCGGTACGAATCCGAATCACCTGCTCCACTTCCGTCACAAAAATCTTTCCATCCCCGATCTTGCCCGTGCGCGCCGCCTTGATGATGGCCTCGACCGCCTGGTCCACGCCGCTATCATCCACGACGGCTTCAATCTTCACCTTCGGCAGGAAATCCACCACATACTCCGCGCCGCGGTACAGCTCGGTATGGCCCTTCTGCCGGCCGAAGCCCTTGACGTCGGTGACGGTCAGGCCGGTGAGGCCGACGGCGGCCAGCGCTTCGCGTACTTCATCGAGCTTGAACGGTTTGATAATCGCAGTGATCTGTTTCATGAAAGCTCCTTGGACATATTGCCGGCTATTGTAATCGACAGTGACAGCGTCACTATGATTATGGCGCTCGTAATCGACAGATCAACGCTGCGTGGAATGGATATAGTGCCAAATCACGGGCGGCGTGGCCGGCATCGGCAATTCACCGTGGTCATGATCGCGCAGCGCGTCGGCCAGCGCGTTGAACAGCGTGGCCGTGGCCGGCGTGATGCCGCTTTCGCCACCGCCCTTGACGCCCAATGGGTTACCGGACGTCGGGTCTTCGGTGAATTCCAGCGTCAGGCGCGGCACTGCGCCCGCGTGCGGCACGGCGTAATCCATGTACGAACCGGACAATACCTGCCCGCTTTCCTGATCAATTTTATAATCTTCGCCGAACGCCTGACCGATACCCTGGGCCAGCCCGCCGTGCACCTGGCCTTCAAGGATCAGCGGATTAATGGCCCGGCCGACGTCGTCGACGGAGACGTAATGCAGCAGCGCGACCTCGCCGGTATCCGGATCGACTTCGAGCTCGCAGATCGCGCAGCCGGTCGGGTGGGCCGGCATGCGCTGGCTTAGTTCGGCCATGGCGTGCAAGCCATTCGGCGATTCACGCGCAACGTCGAATAAACTCACCTTGCGGCCCGAGGCCTGGTCATTAAAGCTACCCTCGCCAAACTGGATTGCTTCGGGCGCTACGCCGAGCAGCCGCGCGGCGCAAGGCGTAGCCGTCTTAATGATTTCCGCAGCCGCCTGCACCAGCAAGCTTCCCCCGAGCCGCATCGAGCGGTCAGAATGCGAGCCGCCGCCCAGGCTGACGAAGTCGGTGTCGCCGGTGCGCAGGCGCACCGCGGCTATCGGCACGCCGAGCAGCGAGACCACTACCTGGGCAAACGTGGTCGCATGTCCCTGACCTTGCGACTGGGTGCCGCTGATAATATCGATTACTCCGTCGGGCAGCACGCGCATCTCAATACGCTCGCGCGGCGCGCCGACTGGCGCTTCTACATAATTGGCCAAGCCGATGCCGCGTAATCTGCCGGCCGCCTGCGACTGCTTGCGTCGCGCTTCGAAATTATCCCAGTCGGCCAGCGCGAGCGCGCGCGCCATGTTGTGGGGAAAATCGCCGCTGTCGTAGGTCAGGCCCATCGCGCTGACATATGGCAGCTTGTCGTGCGCGACCATATTGCGCCGGCGGATTTCCAGCCGGTCGATCTTGATTTCGCGCGCGGCGATGTCGAGCATGCGCTCCATGACGTGGTGCGCTTCGGGTCGCCCGGCACCGCGGTAGGGGCCGGTCGGCACGGTGTTGGTCAGCACGGCATGGATGCGGACTGCTGCGACCGGCACGTGGTAGACGGTGGTCATGATGCGCGTGCCGTTTGCCATCGGCACATATGAAACGGTATGCGCGCCGACGTTGCCGATCCATTCGTGATCGATCGCCAGGATGCGTCCATCCGCATCGAAGGCGATCGCTGCGCGAATCAGCTGGTCGCGGCCCTGATAATCGGACAGGAAGGCTTCGCTGCGGTCGCCCGTCCATTTCACCGGTCGGTCGACGTGGCGCGCGCCCCAAACTACCGCCAAATGCTCGACATTGATCATGGTGCGCGGGCCGAAGCCGCCGCCGACATCCGGACACACTACCCGCACCTTGTCAGCCGGCGCCTGTAACGCGCCCATCAGTCCAAGCTTTTGCCGGAATACGCCCTGGCTGCCCGAGATCAGGGTGTAGCTTTGCGTGGCGGCGTCGTACACGCCGAGCGCGGCGCGCGGCTCCATCTGGCAATTCACGATGCGGCTGTTTCTGAATTCGCGCCGCACGACGTGGGCTGCGCCTGCAAACGCTGTTTGCGCAGCGGAGCGATCACCAACGGCAGCCTGGAAACAAAGATTACGCGGCGCGCCCGACCAGAGTTCCGGCGCGCCTTCCTGCATGCCCTGCTGCGCGTCGACGACCGCGTCCAGCACGGTGTAATCGACCTCGATCAATTCGGTCGCATCGCGCGCGGCCAGCGCGCTGGTGGCGATCACCATGACGATCGGCTCGCCGACATGCCGTACTTTATCGGTCGCCAGCGGCACATGCGGCTGGCTAAACACCGTGCCGGCCTGTGCTGCACCGAACGCCGGCTGCGCAGGATTAACTGCATCGGCGGGATTCGGCACATGCTCCATGCCACGGTATCCTGCGGCGAGGTAATCGTGGCCGGTCAGGACCGCCAGCACGCCGGGGGCGGCGCGCGCAGCGTCGGCATTGATCGCGCCGAGTTCCGCATGTGCATGCGGCGAGCGCAGGAAGGCGGCATACACCTGGCCCTCCAGGTTGATGTCGTCGGTATAGCGGCCCTGCCCTGCCACCAGTCGCGCATCTTCCAGGCGCGGTATGCGTTCTCCTATCACGCTGCCTCCTCTCGGGCCGGGACGATGCGACCGCGGCATTCGCCGAAGCCGATCGCGACGAAGCCGGCGCGCTCGGCGCGTGCGCGGAAAACAATTTCGTCGCCATCTTCCAGCGCCGTGCGCAGTTCGCCGTTACCCAGCGCGAGCGGATCGCGGCCGGCATTGGTCAGTTCGGTGATGCAGGCGCGCGCCAGATCGTCAGCGCCGGAAATGGTGCCGCTGCCGAGCAGGTCGCCCGGACGCAGATTGCAGCCGTTGCTGGCGTGATGCGCCAGCATCTGGCCAAAGGTCCAGTACAGATTGTTCAGGTGGGTGCGGGTGATCAGCGTGGGCTGCTGGCCGGCGCTGCGCTGGCGGGCCGACGAGATGCGCGCTTCCAGAGAAATATCGATGCCGCCTTCTTCCCGATCGCGCGCGCCGTGCAGGTGCGGCAGCAGCGCCGGGGCGTCTGCGCCGCGCTGCGGGGCCGGCATGCGAAACGGCAGCAGCGCTTCTTCGGTGACTATCCAGGGCGATATCGTGGTCATGAAGCTCTTGCCGAGGAAGGGGCCAAGCACCTGCTCCCACCACTGAATGCTCTTGGCGGACCAATCGTTCAGCAGGCAGTAACCAAAGATATGCTGGCGCGCTTCGTCAATCCGTATCGTTTCGCTGAGCGCATTGCCCCGGCCGACGAAGGCGCCTAGCTCGAGTTCGAAATCGAGCATGGTGGCCGGACCGTAGCGCACCGCGCCACTTGCATCCTTGAACTGGCCGCGAGGTCGCACCACCTCAGCACCGCTGACGCAGATCGACGAAGCGCGCCCGTGGTAGGCGATCGGTAGCGACTTGAAGGCCGCTGGCAGCGGATCGGCCAGGCCCTTGTAGCGACCATGCCGCTCGGTATGGTGCAGCGAAGTGAGGAAATCAGAAAAGTCGCCGATATCGCACGGCAGCAGCAGCCGGACATCGCCCATTTGCACGAGGACTTCGGCTGTTTTGCCACGGCTCGAGCTGTCGAAACGCAGCAGGTCTGAGAGCTGTGCGCGCAGGGCCGATGCAGCGCCGGGCCCCAATGCCATCAGCCCGTTCAGACGCCCGCCTGCGCAGGCGCGCACAGCGGCTGCGGCATGGCCAGTCAGCAAGCCAGCGGCCAGCGCGGCGTCGAGATCGACGATGGCGGCGCCAATGGCGACACCGATGCGCGCCGATCCCCTGGTCGAAAACGCGCCAAACGGCAGGTTCTGGATCGGGAAATCGCTGTCGGCCGCGTTAGCCGATTCCACCCAGCTGCGGCGCGCCGGATCATGCGTACTATTGCGTTGGTTCGTGTCCATCAGCATGCCCATTCATTCATGCGCTTCACAGCGCGACCGCATCGACATCATAACTGAACAGCCACTCATAGCGTTCCTTGACGCGCGCTTCGTTGAATTCGCGGTCGACATACTCGGCAGCGCCCTGCGCATTCGCCAGCGCCGGATTGTGGAAGCGTTTGGCGTTGGCGTTAGAGCCGAGCACGACCTTGGTGGTGCGATCCATGCGCGCCGTTTCGTAGCGTGCAAAAGCAGTGGCGAGGTCGTCAGAATATTTTTCCAGCGCGCGCGCCAGGATATAGCCGTCCTCGATCGCCATCGCTGCGCCCTGCGCCAGGAACGGCAGCGTGGGATGGCAGGCGTCGCCCAGCAGGGTTACATGTCCCTTGGTCCAGCTACTCATGGGATCGCGCACCTTGAGCACCCATTTATAAGGCGTCTCGGTCGCCCCGATCAGCGTATGCACGTCAGAATGCCAGCCCTTGAAGTCGGCCAGACATTCGGCATGCGTGCCGCGCTCGGACCAGGATTCCGCTTCCCAGGCCGGGCGTTCCACCGCGCCGACAAAATTGAACAGCTCGCCGCCGCGCAGCGGGTACTGGATCACATGCGCGCCCGGTCCGACCCAGTTACTGCCATAGGGCTCGCGCATGTGCTGCGGCAGGTCCGCTGTCTTGACCACGCCGCGCCAGGCCATGATGCCGGAATAGACCGGCGCATCGGGACCGAACATGGTTTCGCGCGTGCGTGAATGCACGCCGTCCGCGCCGATCGCGATATCCGATGTGTAACGCTCGCCGCTCTCGGAGTGAATGATGACGCGGCCGTCTTCCTGCTCGTGGCCGGTGACGCGCACGCCGAGCTTGATCGCGTCGGGCTTGAGCGCCATGACCGCCTGCGCCAGCACCTGGTGCAGGTCGGCGCGGTGCAGGGTCAGGTAGGGATAGCCGTACATGGCGCGTGAAACGGCGCCGAGGTCGAACAGTGGCCAGATCTGCCCGGTATTCCACAGTCGCACACGCTTGCCGAGCGGCTCGCAGGCCAGCGTCATCAACGCGTCGCCCATGCCGAGCTTGAACAGCACGCCGGTCGCGTTCGCGCTCAGCTGCACGCCCGCGCCGATTTCCTTCAGCGCGGAGGCCTGTTCGAGGACGGTGACGTCAAAGCCCTTGCGCAGCATTGCGACCGCGGCAGTCAGTCCGCCGAGGCCGGCGCCGATGATGGTAATTTTCATGATGGATGCGCTGCTTTCGCTGGACCGGTCGGTGGGGATTCAATATAGCGATATGGTATCGGCATTGGAAGCGCAAAAATTCTATCAGTTGATAGGAGATTGCGAACAATTGGCGCGGCTCTGGCTGCTGTGTTTGGTGGCGGCTTTGGTTTTTTTATTGCGGGAGGTCGGGATGGTTATCGGTGCGGGGATACGCCCTGGGGTTATGCGGCAGTGAGAGCGTCATTTTCGGATTTGTTTATGCTGGCGGGGGGGCTGGTTATCCGTGCGGGGATACGCCTTGGGGTTATGCGGCAGTGAGAGCCTCATTTTCGGATTTGTTTATGCTGGCAGGAGGCTGCTTATCCGTACGAGGAGACGGGGTGGCCTCTCCCGAAAACATGCGATCGGGAGAGGCCACCCCGTCTCCTCGCACTGCTTTTCTTTATGCTTGAACCGGGCGGGGTATCAAAGCGAGCTTCATGCTTGATCGTAGCGATAGGCACGAATGCCTTCGGGTGACATTCGCACGCTGAACGGGGCGGCCACAACTGGAAACATGCGACCAGATGTGGCCGCCCCGTTCAGCGCGCTGGCGTAGGCGCATCGCTAACTGCAACGGCAACGGTGACGGCAAAGGGCAACGGTGACGGTGACGGTGACGGTGACGGCAA
>Ga0326735_1000333_pt1 | contig 11464 bp, 14 predicted proteins | sample 37_GP2_1092_FD_207945 | JGI IMG/M metagenome (GOLD analysis project Ga0326735, IMG submission 207945) | Glacier ice microbial communities from Ngari, Tibet, China - 37_GP2_109.2 | ecosystem: Environmental > Aquatic > Freshwater > Ice > Glacier | place: China: Ngari, Tibet | collected 2018-07-31
GTGATGACGCCTTCCTTGCCGACTTTTTCCATCGCTTCAGCGATGCGCTCGCCGATCGAATAGTCCGAGTTGGCCGAAATGGCGCCAACTTGTGCGATTTCCTTGGTGGTCGTGCATGGACGAGCGATCTTCGCCAGTTCTTCAACCGTTGCTGCAACAGCCTTGTCGATGCCGCGCTTCAAGTCCATCGGATTCATGCCGGCGGCGACGAATTTCATGCCTTCGCGCACGATGGCTTGTGCCAGCACTGTGGCAGTGGTGGTGCCGTCGCCAGCGTTGTCGCTGGTGCGTGAGGCAACTTCCTTGACCAGCTGCGCGCCCATGTTCATGAGCTTGTCTTTGAGTTCGATTTCTTTCGCAACCGAAACGCCATCCTTGGTGACGGTAGGCGCGCCGAACGAGCGCTCAAGCACCACGTTGCGGCCTTTAGGGCCCAGGGTGACCTTGACTGCGTTGGCCAGAATGTTGACGCCTTCAACCATCTTGGCGCGCGCTGCGTCGCCGAATACTACTTCTTTAGCTGCCATGTTTGTTGCTCCTGAAATTCGTTGTATGAGGACTGAAGCCAGTACCGACAGGTACTGAAAGTGTCTTGAATTACGTGACGCGAATGACGTGACGAGAATTACTTGACGACGATCGCCATGATGTCTTCTTCGCGCATCACCAGCAATTCGTCGCCATCGACCTTGACGGTCTGGCCGGCGTATTTGCCGAACAGGACGCGGTCGCCGACCTTGACATCGAGTGGACGCACTTTGCCGTCTTCCAGAATCTTGCCATTGCCTACGGCGAGCACTTCGCCTTGATCCGGTTTTTCAGCAGCAGCATCAGGAATGATGAGGCCGGATGCAGTTTTGGTTTCCTGGTCGAGGCGCTTGACGATAACGCGGTCGTTCAATGGGCGAAGGTTCATGAAGTTTCCTTTGGTTAAATGGATGATTATTCTGACTAGGGTCACGGCGTTGGCGCAGGGCTGTTCTTGTTGTAAGAAGCTGCCGTGTGACACATCGGATGGCTAGAAAGAGTCGTTGGCACTCTCAACTAACGAGTGCTAATTATAAGGATGCTGTCCAGGTATTTCAAGTCACGCATGCAATTATTTGATCGCGATAGTTGAAATTGCTCAAGCAATGTGCTGGTTGCCAAATCATGTTCTGAAAGAGAGATGAGTGCGGATTGCTTGAAAACAAGGGAAGGTTGTAATAATCTGTGACAAACGATTGAAACCGTTGACGGAAAAACGTTTGCAGCCCTATAGTGTCAGCATGATTTCTGAATTCGAAGAACTATCCCAAAAGATTGATCAGCTGGCCGAGATGACGCAGAATTTGCGGCGCGAAAACGCTCGTTTGCGCAAGGATAATGCGGCGCTCGGCATTGAAAACGCTGGCTATGCCCAAAAGATGAACGAGGCGCAGCGGCGCGTCGAAGCCTTGCTTGAAAACATACCTGCGCTGGTGGAGGCCGGACTGGCCCAGGCCCAGTCGGAAGAAAAGGAAAGCTGATGCCCTATCTCGATATCAATATCATGGGCCAACCTTACCGGCTGGTCTGCAAGGATGATGGCGAAAGAGCCTTGCGCCAGGCGGCCAACTATCTCGACAGCAAGATGTGCGCGATCCGCGACGCCGGCAAGATCAAGGGCAACGACCGGATCGCCGTGTTGGCGGCGCTGGGCGCGGCTGCCGAATTCCTGAGCATCAGGTCACCGCAGGGGCCATTGTCGGATTTGACAATTCTTGAAGTCAAGCAAAAGATCGGTGCGATGCATGCGGTGCTCGACAGCGCGCTGACGCCGCAGGAAAATTTGTTTTAACGATAAATTAGCTTTGACTTGCGTCAGCATAAGAGTAAGCTTCAATCTACCCTGCGGTGTTCGCGATTGCCATATATTCCTTGAACCATTTATGTGCACCGGTCGCGGTAGTCGTTCGATGGGCGTGAGCGTCGCTAGTTCGACGAACCCGAAATTGAACCAACTGTGACCACCTTGAACCGTTTGGTTCGGGATGCCGGCATAACGGCACATGCGGGGTTTCAAATTACGAAAGCGGTTGCGCACGATGCGCAGCCGCTTTTTTTTGTTCTGTGTGCGCCTGGCGCGCGCCCCCTTGTCACCTTCTGCTGGAGTCATAGCGAGATGCAATACTGGTTGATGAAGTCGGAACCTGGGGACATTGCCATCGACGATGTGCTGGCGGCGCCCGGGTCTGCCGTGCGCTGGACTGGCGTGCGCAATTACCAGGCGCGCAACTTCATGCGCGATGCGATGCAGGTCGGCGACGGCATCTTGTTCTATCATTCGAGCTGTGCGCGGCCGGGCGTGGCCGGACTGGCGATGGTCGCCAGCGCAGCGTATCCCGATCCCACCCAGTTCGATCCGAACAGCCAGTATTTTGACGCGAAAGCGACGCTGGCACAGCCGCGCTGGGTCAGTATCGATGTGCGTGGAATCGAAAAGACGCCGCTCTTGCCTTTGATGCAATTGCGCTCGATGCCGGGGCTGGAAGCCATGCTGTTGCTGCAAAAAGGGAGTCGTTTGTCGATCACGCCTGTCACTTCCTGCCAGTGGCAAATCATCGATGCTCGGCTGCACGCCGCAGACGTCCGCTGATGGATGGCGGCCTGAATCTGTCCCTGAATTTGACGCTGGTTTTGCTTGCGATGGGCGCCGCCGGCGGATTTGCCGCAGGTTTGCTCGGCATCGGCGGCGGCATGGTGCTGGTGCCTTTCATCATCATGATTTTCAGCGCCCGGCATTTTCCGCCTGAGTTGATCGTGCACATGGCGATCGCGACTTCGCTTGCGACGATTTTGTTTACGTCGATGTCCTCGCTGCGGGCGCACCACTTGCACGGGGCGATATTGTGGCCGATCGTCAAATTGTTGTCGCCCGGTATCTTGCTCGGATCCTGGATCGGACCGTGGATAGGCGCGCAAATGAATGCGTCGGCGCTGGCGCTGCTGTTCGGCATGTTTGTCGCGTTTTCGGCGACCCAGATGCTGCTGGGGAAAAAAACTGCCGGATCGCGCAACTTGCCGGGCAAGATCGGCATATTTTTCACCGGCGCGGCGATCGGGGTGCTGGCCGGCTTGGTCGGCGCCGGCGGCGGATTCGTCTCGGTGCCGTTCATGAGTTGGTGCAACGTGAAAATCCACAATGCTATCGCCACCAGTGCCGCACTGGGTTTTCCGATCGCGTTCGCCGGCACCTTGTCGAACATTTATTTCGGCTTCAATGTGCCGGGCTTGCCAGCCCATACGCTGGGCTACATCTACCTGCCGGCGCTGTTCGTGCTCGCGCTGTCCAGCATGGCGATGGCGCCGCTGGGGGCGCGCGCCGCGCATGCGATGCCGGTGCGCACCCTGAAAAAAATCTTCGCGGCGATCCTGTATTGCCTGGCCGCTTACATGCTGTGGAAGGCGGCCCAGTGAGGCTTCAGCGGCCTGGCTTGAGCTGCCTTGCCTGAACCTGATAAGCCCACCAGAACATCGCCAGCGCTGATATCACCATCGGCAGCGACAGCACCTGGCCCGACGATAGCGTGATGCCGGCCAAGCTGGTTTCCCAATCGGGCGTGCGGAAGTATTCGGTGAAAATGCGCGCGCAACCGTACAGCAGCGTGAACATGGCGGCGACGGCGAGGCGCGGACGTTGCTTGCGCGAGTACAGCCACAGCAGTATAAAGACCAGCAAGCCATCGACCAGTGCCTGGTAAAGCGGCGAAGGATGGCGCGGCAACTGGTCCACATTGGGCCAGATCATCGCCCACGGCAAATCAAAGCTGGCGACGCGGCCCGGCAGTTCAGCATTGATGAAGTTGCCGATGCGGCCACAAGCGTAGCCCAACGGCACCAGCGGCGCGATGAAGTCGTAGACGTCGAACAGATTGCGTCCGGCCTTGCGCGCCCACAGCGCCATCGCCAGCATCACGCCCAGAAAGCCGCCGTGGAAGGACATGCCGCCTTGCCAGATGGCAAAAATCTGCAGCGGATGCTCCAGAAAATAGGCCGGCTGGTAAAACAGCACTTCGCCCAGGCGACCGCCGATGACCACGCCCAGCATGCCGTAGAACAGCATGTCGTCGAGGTCTTCCTTTTGCCATCCTGCAGCGGCGATATGGGCTTGTTTGATACGGACCCGGCCCAGCATGATGAATAGCGCGAAGGCGAGTACGTACATCAAGCCATACCAATGCACTTGCAAAGGACCAAGCGCAATGGCAATGGGGTCGGGCATCGGGTGGATCAGCATGGTATGTTCTTCATTAGGTGTTCTTTCCAAGTAATTCCAAAAAAGCCGGACAGGACCGGCGATCAGTGATCGCGGCGCCAGGTCAGGCCGGTAACGACTGGCGACGTGGCATCTGCCAGCGCCCGGTATTCTACGCCGGGCCGCATCAAACTGAACACCGATTGTGGCACAAGTGCGAGCCCCATGCCGGCCGACCCCGGGCTGACGATGGTGTGCATCTGGATCGCTGGCCGGCCGATTTCGGGCGTGATCCAATGGTGCGATATTGTTTCGACACTCCGGTACATGCATTCACTATTTGACAGGGAGGCGCCCGCAAGGCAATCTATCGCTCTATCTCTAAGGAGTTCCCTATGGACGATCAGCCGCGCTACAACCGCCGTTCGAAAAACATTACCGAGGGTGTTGCCCGCAGTCCCAACCGCTCGATGTATTACGCGATGGGTTATGAAACGGAAGACTTCGTCAAGCCGATGGTCGGCGTGGCGAACGGCCATTCAACGATCACCCCGTGCAATTCGGGCTTGCAAAAGTTGGCCGACATCGTCATCGCGACGCTCAAGGTGGCCGGCGGCAATCCGCAAGTGTTCGGCACGCCGACGATTTCGGACGGCATGTCGATGGGCACCGAAGGCATGAAATATTCGTTGATCTCGCGCGAAGTGATCGCCGACTGCATTGAAACGGCCGTCAACGGCCAATGGATGGATGGCGTGGCGGTGATCGGCGGCTGCGACAAGAACATGCCGGGCGGCATGATCGCGCTGGCGCGCACCAATGTGCCGAGCATCTACATCTACGGCGGCACGATCAAGCCGGGCAACTGGAAGGGCAAGGATCTGACGATCGTGTCGGCTTTCGAAGCGGTCGGCGAATTTACTGCCGGTCGCATGTCGAAAGAGGATTTCGAGGGCATCGAGCGCAACGCCTGCCCATCGTCGGGTTCTTGCGGCGGCATGTATACGGCGAACACGATGTCGTCGTCGTTCGAGGCGTTGGGCATGGCCTTGATGTATTCGTCGACGATGGCCAATCCCGACGCTGAGAAAGTCGGCTCCGCAGCCGAATCGGCGCGGGTGCTGATGGAAGCGGTCAAGCGCGACCTGAAGCCACGCGACATCATCACGCGCAAATCGATAGAGAACGCGGTCACTTTGATCATGGCGACCGGCGGCTCGACCAACGCGGTGCTGCATTACCTGGCGATTGCCCATGCGGCCGAAGTCGAATGGAGCATCGACGATTTCGAGCGCGTGCGTCAAAAAACCCCTGTGATCTGCAACCTGAAGCCATCCGGCCAATTCGTCGCAACCGATTTGCACAAGGCGGGCGGCATTCCGCAAGTGATGAAGTTGTTGCTGGATGGTGGCTTGATGCACGGCGATTGCATGACGATCACCGGGCGCACGCTGGCGCAGGAACTGCAAGCGATTTCCTCGGTGCCGCCCGCCGGACCGGACGTGATCCGTACGCTGGACAAGGCGTTGTACAAGCAGGGCCATCTGGCTATCCTGAAAGGCAACTTGTCGCCCGAAGGTTGCGTGGCCAAGATTACTGGCTTGAAAAATCCGGTCATCACGGGACCGGCGCGCGTTTTCGACGACGAATACACGGCGATGGATGCGATTCTGGCCGACCGGATCAAGGCCGGCGATGTGCTGGTGCTGCGCTACCTGGGACCAAAAGGCGGGCCGGGCATGCCGGAAATGCTGGCGCCGACTGCGGCGCTGATCGGCAAGGGGCTGGGCGAATCGGTCGGCTTGATCACCGATGGCCGTTTCTCCGGCGGCACCTGGGGCATGGTGGTGGGCCACGCGGCGCCGGAAGCGTTCGTCGGTGGCACCATTGCGCTGGTGGAGGAGGGCGATTCAGTCACCATCGACGCCCATCAGCTGCTGCTGCAGCTCAATGTTCCCGATGCAGAAATCGCGCGCCGCCGCGCCAACTGGACGGCGCCACAGGCGCGTTACACGCGCGGCGTGCTGGCCAAGTTTTGCGCCTTGACATCGAGCGCCAGCAAAGGCGCTGTCACGGACTAAACTGGCCGGGCGGCAAGTGGGGCGCTGCGACTTCCTGCTTGCCGCTTACTTGGGTTTTTTGAACGATTGGTTGACCCGTTGCAGGCGTCGTTTTTCATCTTCGTCATGGGCCTTGCGCTGATCCAGGCCGAGCAGCTTTTCGATGAATTCAAACCAGATGAATGCGCCCACCATCAAGCCGACGATCCACCACCATGACAAATCGGCAAAAATCCAGACTTCAAAATAGCGCAAGAGACACAGCGCGGCGATCAACATGATGAGAGGCATCGACAGCTCCTGTAATCTCCTTATTTTACAAAGAAAACCCAATAATCGCTTGCTTTGTTACAACGCGAGGCAACCTTGCCGCCAGGTACTGCGTTATATTGACAGTTGTTGTGCGGCAGCAGTGGCGCGCATCATCAATTGAAACACGGTAGAATGTGTCAACTGGTCACTTTGGAGAATACGATGAAACGTTCGATTTTGGTTGGTATGTTGATCATGTCTGGATTTGCCACGCAAACTGCGATGGCCAATGCCGACTTGGCAAAAGCAAAGAATTGCATGGCTTGTCATGCCGTCGCCAGCAAGCTGGTCGGTCCGGCTTTCAAGGATGTGGCGGCCAAGTATGCGGGTCAAAAAGACGCCGAAGCGAAGCTGGTGCAAAAAGTAATGAAGGGCGGCTCGGGTTCATGGGGTGCAGTGCCGATGCCAGCCAATCCGCAGGTCAGCGATGCGGAAGCGCACACGCTGGTGAAGTGGGTGCTGGCGCAGAAATAATTGCGCCAGTTGCCTGGAAAAGCGCGCCGACGGTCGGCGCGCTTTTTTTATGGGCGGGCCGCATTATTTTTTTGCATGTCCGCTTTCAACTGCGCCAATTCTTGAGCGACAATTTGCGCGATGTTGATGTGCAAGCCTTCGCGGATTTCCTGGTCCAGGCCCAGCAAAGCATGATGCAGCACGGCGGCCATGCGCTGTTCCAGCGCCATCGTGATGTGCTGTTGTAGTTGCTGAAAAATGCGTTCCGACAGCTGTTGTTCCAGCATGTTCCATGTTTTATCGCCGAAAGCATCGGGCTTCGGTTCGGCTGTTGCCGATGCGACCGGTGCAGGTGCGTTTTGACCGCTGGTCCGCGCCTCGGCATCGATTTCCCGTTCGACTTCGATATCGGCGCTGCCCGCAGCATGCAGTATTTCAGTCAATACGGGAATGCTGGCATCAAACGACGCGACCTGGTTCATGTTTTTCCTGCCACAAAATGACTGGGTTGATAGTTTTCTTGTTTGTAATGAAGGTAACGCTTGCGCCCTGCGGCGGCGTCTTCCTGGTCCTGGGAAATCAGCTCGAACAGGCGCTGAAAACGGGAGAATGCGGCCGGCACGCGTTGCGACAGATTGATCAGGATGTCGAAGTGGGGCAGTTCATCGCCGTCGTCCGCTGCCAGCACGATCGGCGTTTGCTGCGCCAGCGCATCCGCGGCCAGCACGTGCGGCAGGAAATCGATGGCGGAAAAGGTCCACAAGGCCTGGTTCAGCAGCGCGCACTGGGATGCATCTTGCGTCATCAGCACTACCCGGTTGTGCGCCAGATAAGCTTTGCGCACCAGGCGGCAGGCATAAGCGATCTTGTCGGGAACATTGCTGTGAAAATCGATACGTGTCATGAGGTTAATGGAAAGCGGGTGTGAAAAGCAGAGGTGGAAAACGCCATGCGTATCGGCAAGGATCGATTTTAACCGTTTGCGTCGGCACCGGGCTGCCGCAATGCTAAAATTGAAAGTCCGGCGCCGCCTTGGGCTCGGGCAGTTGCGTGCGCCTGGCGTCGTTCTCGTCGCCGACCCGGGGCCCGGCATCGCTAGTCGGCGCGGCCGGTCTGGGCGGCGTTGGCCGGTAATCGGGCGGCAACATGGCTTGCAAAGGGTAACTCGCCGCCGTCAGCGCCGCATCCCAGGTCGTTTGTTCATAACCGATGAACTTGCCGGACCCGACCAGCAGCAGCGGCAGCTGGGAGGCGCTGCCGGCTTGGCGCAGCGCCGCATGGTCATTGGCATTGCTGACAGTCTTTTCGGCGTACGGAATGCCGCGCGTCTGCAGCATCGCGCGGCCCTGGTCGCAGGCTGCGCACTGGGCTGTCGTGAAGAGCGTGACCGGATTGCTCTTGACGGCACGGGCCAGCGCGAACGGCAAGCCTGGCGCAGAGCTTGCGCCGTCACGGCTGTCGATTTTCGCCACCGGCACCGCTGTGGCCGGCGGCATGTCGCTGAAGTGCGTGACCCCCCGGGCATCTTTCCAGCGATAGATCTGGGCGCTGGCCGCCCCCGCGCACAGCAATAAAAGCAGACCGCACTTCAATTTCGCTTGCATGGTTTTCCCCTCAAGGGTGACTAAGGTCAGCCTGCCATGCCGCTATGGCGCAACAGCGCATCGATGCTCGGTTCGCGCCCGCGGAAAGCCTTGAACGAGTCGATCGCCGGGCGCGCGCCGCCCACTTCCAGAATTTCTTTTAGGAAGCGTTTGCCAGTGTCGCAAGATAACACGCTGCCACCGGCTGCCGCCGCTTCCTCGAAGGCGCCATAGGCATCGCTGGACAAGACCTCGGCCCACTTGTAGCTGTAGTATCCTGCGGCATAACCGCCGGAAAAAATATGGCCGAACGAATTCTGGAAACGGTTGAAGGCAGGCGGCATCATCACCGAAAATTCCTCGCGCACTTCATCGATCAATTGCTGGACGCTCTTGCTGCTGCTTGGGTCGTAGTCGTAATGCAAGTGCATGTCGAACAGCGAAAATTCGACCTGGCGCAGGGTTTGCAATCCTGACTGGAAATTCTTGGCCGCCAGCATCTTGTCGAACAAGGCGCGCGGCAGCGCTGCGCCGGTGTCGACATGCGCAGTCATGTGCTGCAGCACTTCCCATTCCCAGCAAAAATTTTCCATGAATTGGGATGGCAACTCGACCGCATCCCATTCGACGCCGGAAATGCCTGAAACGCCGATGTCGTCGACTTGCGTCAGCATGTGGTGCAAACCGTGGCCGAATTCGTGGAAGAGCGTGATGACTTCATCGTGCGTCAGCAAGGTAGGCTGGAGTTTGCCGTCGATGACGCCCGGTTCGGTGAAGTTGCAAGTCAGATAGGCGACTGGCGTTTGCACGGCGCCGCTTGCCGCCACCCGTCGGCTACGCGCATCGTTCATCCATGCGCCGCCGCCCTTGCCGCTGCGCGCATACAGGTCGAGATAGAATTGGCCGATCAGCTTGCCGTCCCTTTCGATGCGGTAGAAGCGTACATCCGGGTGCCAGGTGCTGGTCGTGTCTGGCGCAATCGACACCGAGAACAGCGTTTGCACGAGGTGGAACAAGCCGTCGATCACCTTGGGTTCCGGGAAATATTGTTTCACTTCGTGGGCCGAGAACGCATAGCGCTGTTCCTGCAGCTTTTCAGACGCGTAAGTCACATCCCAGGAAGCCAGCTGATCCAAACCGAGCTGTTCCTTGGCAAAGGCGCGCAGTTCGGCCAGATCCTGCTCCGCATACGGCCGGGCGCGCAGCGCCAGGTCTTCGAGGAATTGAATCACTTGCTGCGGGCTTTGCGCCATTTTCGGCACCAGCGACACTTCGGCGAAATTTTTGTAATCGAGCAACTTGGCTTCTTCGTCGCGCAACTTGATCATCGTGATGATGTTCCGGGTATTGTCCCACTGTTCCAACTGGCTGAAGTCGAGCCCGAGCTCGGACGCCTTGGTCGCATTGGCGCGGTAGATGGTCTCCCGCAGCGCGCGCTTGTCGGCAAATTGCAGGATCGGAAAGTACGATGGGAAATGCAGCGTGAATTGATAGCCGCTGTTGTCATTTTTTTCAGCAGCAAAGCGCGCCGCTTGCCGGGCGTCCTCCGGCAATCCGGCCAGATCGGCCGCGTCGCTGACGTTCAATGTATAGTCATTGGTGGCATCCAGCACGTTTTCGGAAAAGCGGGTTGACACCGCCGCATGCTCTTCCTGGATCTTGGCAAAGCGCGCTTTTTTCGGTGAAGGCAAGTCGGCGCCGCCCATGCGGAAGTCGCGTATCGCATTGTCGATGATGCGCTGGCGCGCCGGGCTCAGCGTGGAAAATTCGGCGCTGGCCCTGATGACCTTGTATTTGGCAAACATTGCCTCGTTTTGCGCCAGCGCAGTCCAGAATTCAGTGATCTTCGGCTGATTTTCGTTATAGGCGGCGCGCAATTCGGGCTGGTCGACGACATGGTTCAAGTGGCTAACGATGCCCCAGGCCCGACCCAGCAATTCGCCCGCATTTTCCAGCGGCTCGATGAAGTTATCCCATGTCACTTGGGCCATCGGCGCTTCCAACTGCGCGACAACGGCGCGGCTTTGTTCCAGCAACGTATCGATGGCCGGAGTCACCTGTTCCGGTTTGAACGCATCGAAACGCGGCAAGCCTGAAAAATCCAGCAGAGGGTTCGGTGTCGCCGTCGGTGTCGCTGTTTGTGTCGCCATTGGTGTCGTCATTGTCGCTTTCCTTGGTTGCGCAAGCGCGCCTTCGAGAGGCGCGGCGTGTTGCATTGTTTAGATGCGTTCGGCTGCTTCGAGCGTGTTCATCAACAGCATCGTGATCGTCATCGGGCCGACCCCGCCCGGTACCGGCGTGATGCGCGAAGCGATTTCCCTTACTTTCGCAAAATCCACATCGCCGCACAATTTTCCCTCGTCGTCGCGGTTCATGCCGACATCGATGACGATTGCGCCCGGCCTGACCATCTCTGCAGTGAGCGTATTGCGGCGCCCGACGGCGACTACGATGATGTCGGCGCCACGTGTGTGCTGCGCCAGATTCGGCGTCGCACTATGGCATATGGTCACGGTGGCGTTCGCTTGCAAGAGCAACAGCGCCATCGGCTTGCCGACAGTGTTGCTGCGACCGATGACGACTGCATGCTTGCCGCGCAAATCGACGCCCGTGCTTTCAATCAGCTTCATGCAACCATAGGGCGTGCAGGGCCGGAATCCCGGCAATCCGGTCAGCAATTCGCCGGCGCTCAGCACCGAATAGCCATCGACGTCCTTGCTGCTCGATATCGCTTCGATGACCTTGTGCGGGTTGATATGCGCAGGCAAAGGCATCTGCACCAGAATGCCGTGAATGCGGCGGTCGTTGTTGAGCGCGTGTATGCGTTCCAACAATTGCTC
>Ga0326735_1000334_pt1 | contig 11449 bp, 6 predicted proteins | sample 37_GP2_1092_FD_207945 | JGI IMG/M metagenome (GOLD analysis project Ga0326735, IMG submission 207945) | Glacier ice microbial communities from Ngari, Tibet, China - 37_GP2_109.2 | ecosystem: Environmental > Aquatic > Freshwater > Ice > Glacier | place: China: Ngari, Tibet | collected 2018-07-31
GCGGGCATCAAATTGCGGATGCTGGAGCTTCATCCGCAAGCGCCGGACTTCAGCCTCGATCGGCTGAGGCTTCGCTTGAAAGGGCGTGGATTGAGTTTCAAGCGTTGCCGACTGTCGCTAAAAAAAAAGCGCTCCGAACAAGATTTCATAGAGAAGAAAGCCGTGCTCGATCAATTGAAAATTGCTGCCAAAAACGGGGCTGCCCATTTGTATTTTTTCGACGAATCGGGGATGTCGACCATACTGAACGTGCAGCGTGCATGGTCGCCGCGGGGCGTGCCACATTGCGCCGATGCCAGTGGTTCGCGCAAGCGAGTGAACATTCTTGGCGCACTCAACTATGCCGCCAACACGCTCACACATGTCTTGCATGAAAGCTCCGTCAAGCGGCCTCAGGTCATCAATTGCATCGATCGATTGGGAATGCAGCACATCGACGGCAAGCCCATCATCGTCGTCTTGGGCAATGCGTCGATGCATCACAATATCGGCAAAGAAAAAATCGACGAATGGCTGTACAACCATCGGCTCATCCTTGTCTATCTGACGCCCTACAGTCCCGAGCTCAATCCGATCGAGATCCTGTGGAAACAGGCCAAGTACCACTGGCGGAAATTTACCACCTGGGCAAAGGAAGACCTGCTGCATTAAGTCGATGAAATTTTTCAAGGGTATGGCAGTAAATTTGAAATACGTTACGTATGACTACTTAGGCTTAGATAAAATGTTTAATTTTCATGCAAGTCATTGATTTATATGTAGTATTAACAATATAATTTCAAAAAATTTAAGCCCAGTGTAAGTGTCCTGGAAGCTGTATTTTTTGAACGAAGTTCAGCAGACCTACTTATGCAGCATAATTGACTTCCACGTTTAGTTGCTATTAGGCTACAATAGCGTTCTAATAACCAGAGCCTATTTTGAACATGAAACGTGTTGTTATCACCGCAGTTTCGTCCGGTAGCGTCTTGGCCGCTGAGCCAACTGTTTACGTTAGCGCTAGCGTCGGCTACGCAAGCAAAAGCTGTCGATCGAAGATTTTGGCAGCGCCTCTGATAACGACACCGGCTACCAAGTTGCTGCTGGCTACCGCTTCACCCAGAATTTGGGCATCGAAGCCGGCTACACATCGTTTGGCAAAACATCAGCAGCGAGGACGGCGTGACCGGGTCGGTTATGCCAGAGTCGTTTTACGCCGCCCGGACCGGTTCGTATAACACCACCCTAATTCACTATCACTGGCAAGGTCGGTGTAGCCCGCAATAGAACCAAGTGCGCACTCATCGACGGCACTGAGTCCGAGTAGGTAAAAGCGAAGCAAACCAGCGCTGTGGTCGGCATTGGCGCAAGCTACTCGCTGACCCTGGACGTAGCCGTCATCGGTAATTCCAGCACTTTGGCAAGGGCGTCAAGGAATGCGGCCTCAACTTGAAGGCGCAGATTATTTCGGTAGGTGTCCGCTATAGCTTTTAATGTATGTTTTCGGATGGATAAAAAACCAGTATTATAAAAAACGCAGATGCTAGCTCGATCAGCGATTTCCGTCGATCGCCATTGCACCGAATCGGATTAACTCGAACAAGTTTTTGGAGCGCTACAGCAGTGACGGATCAATCAAAAAGCGCGAATTGGGTGCTGGAATCGGGCAAATGGTCAATGGAGCGCGGCGGGGCCGAATTCCGGCTAACTGCAACCAGCATGGAATTTCCGGTTTCTCCATTATTGAAGTCGGCAGATCTTATCCAGGCGATGCACATGCGCACGGCACCGGATGGTTCCGGCCCCGGTTACCCGCCTGAGTTCGACTTTTCCCCGCTGGACGGCGCGCTCCTGCAGGCAGCCCGTACAAGGGAGGACGTCTGGATTCCCCCCAGCGGCGCGCGGTCGGTGGATACCCCGTCGGCGGAGCTGGCAGTGGGGCTGCAGCAAAGCGCGCAATCCATCGACGGCGCTTTGTTGCAACGTGGCGAGGCCGATCGCGATCCGACGCGGGAAATGCCGTTACCGCCGCCAGGCGCTTATGAATTCTTTTCCGCGCCATTTGGCACCCGCGCCAGTGTGCTGATTGCCATGGATACCAGCAAGGGGTCATTATTTGCTTGGCTGCCGGCTTCGCATACTTGGCAGCCAATGGCAGGCGAGGATGCCCTGCTGTCCGAATGTAATTTGCCGCACCGTGCATGGCGCGCCGAATTGATGGTGCAATTTAATAGTTGCCTTTTTCTGTCAACGGAAAATGGTCTGGTGCTGCTCCAGCCGGATTTTGCGGCATTAAAATATCGCGTTGTTTATATCGGCGAAGGTGCGGCGCAGGCTGCACCCATCGCCTTCGAAAAAAAGGTGTGGGCACCGATGGCCGACCGCAACGGCATGATCAAGGTTGTCAATGTAGATACAGAAGGCGTAGCGGGTCCGCCGCTGTTCCTCGACAGCATTTCCGATATTGGCGAAGTCAGCCGACCTATCGCGTATGGACGGATGGCCATCTGGCCATGTAAAAAAGGCCAGATTTGCTTGCAGACTGGGCCCGACGGCACTGTCGCCGCCAGCTTTATTCCCTGGCCGCAAGACATTACACCTCACTTCGAATTCGGTTCGCCCTACCTGTCGCGTGCCGGCGTGCTGTGGCAACTGTGCTTTTCCAGCGCTGAAGACACCTACATCTATGTGCGCCTCGGAACGACCCGGTGGGAGCGAGTGGCGGCATTGACGCCCCGCCTGTGCTCGGGCACGGTCAACTATCGATTCAGCACCATGTATCCCGGCGTCGACCCGTGGTTAGAACCTGAACACGGCGACGACGGCGCCGCCAACGCGGTGGTGTTTCCCTTGCTGGAATTGAACGGTGGCGGCGTCCTTGCGATGAAGATGACCAGTACGTCAAGCCTGACCGCTCTCCTCAATTCGCATGACAAGATGCGGGCTGAACTGATTTTCGAAGACCGCATCAGCGAGTTCGTCATTCAAACGATCCCTGTGACGCAACCTTGGGACATGCGCCTGTTCTTTTACCAGGGCGCCCTGTGGGCCTACCATCCGAGCATGCAGCGGATAATCGGCTGGGACGTGGCAGCATGAGTGCGCTTCGCCGACGGTTTCCGACATTTGCCGCCGCGTTTTTGCTGGTAACCGCATGGGTTGCCCCCGCATCCGCCGTTCAGCAAGCATTCCTCGTCCAAAATTCCGGTTGGATGGAGCCGTTCTATACCGACCCGAATTCGCAGTTCAAGCCCCTTATCGCGGCCGTCGCGCATGCTGCCGCCAGCCCTGGCGACAAGCTGTCGCTGCTCGCATTCAGCCAGACAAGCGGCACGAATGTGTCGCCCCGCGCGCTGGGCGACATCGGCACGGCAGGCGCCGTAATGCCGTCGCTGGCCGCCCTTAGCCTGGCGCACAAGAACGGCCCCACGTCGGCACTTGCCGACACGGATTTTCAGGAAGCCATCGGCAGCGTCATCCGCACCACGTTCCAGGCCAAGCCGGGCATCATTTGGATTTTCACGAACAATAAAAACAGCCCGGGCAACGACCCCTCCACGGCGGCGCGCAACCTCGATTTCTACCGCATGCTGCACTTGGAGCCGTCGATCACGCGCACCCTCGTATTTCCGCTCAAGATGCCCGTTCAGGGCAAGCAGTACGCAGCGCGGGGCCTGATGGTCTACGCGCTCGCGTACGGCAATGACGCCGGCGAGGAGCTGAAAAGGATCCTGGTCAATGGCAAGCTGTCGGCCATCCTGACGCGCCAGCCGGCCCGCTTGAAGCCTGTGGACCAGGACGGCGTGCGCATCGTGCCCGAATCCATCCTGAATACGCCGGACGTCAAGGCCAGCATGGGCCGCGACCAGCGCACACTGGTGCTCGACGTCAACGCATCGAAGTTGGTGCCGGCTGTGCGTCTGAAGGCGTCACTGGAAAACCTGTTTTATCCGTACCTCATCGGCCATGCAGGCGTGCAGGGGACACTCCACGTTGGCCAGCGCACCGTACCCTTGAGTGTCACGCCGGCGCAGCTCGAAGGCCTGGCTCCCGGCCAACGCAAGTCAATCGAAGTCAATTTCAACCTGCCGCTGGAAGAAGTACCGTCGGCTTGGTCGCACCAGTCGATTGCCGCCATGGGCAAGCAGGTGACGATCCCTATGACCGTTGAAGTGGGCCTGTCCGACCAACAGCTGACGCTGCCCGACAGCTTCAAGGCGGAAATGGCGGAACTGTTTCCTGGCGATCCGATCTCCGACGTCTTCGTGCCACCGGCCAGCGTGCGCGTCTCGATGACCCGTGTGCCGCTGCTGGTACGGGTCCAGTATCCGATGCTGCCCGTGCTGGTGGCCATCAGCGCCGTGCTGGCCCTCGTGGCAGCGCTGGTGGGCCTGTCCCTGTTCTCGGCACGCAGCACCAGCTATGCCGTGAATGTCGACGGCGTGCGCCGCCAGATCGTGCTCAAACCGTTCCGCAGTCTGGTTCTCCAGGATGGCGAAGGCAAGCCGGTAGGCACGATTCGCCGCAGTTTTGGACGTCCGCAACTGTCAAGCGTGCTGCCGGGACATACCCTGACCCTCGCCTGACGCCATCCCGCTTTTCCCGTTTTTCACCCACGCCCAGGAACCCATCATGGAACAAAAAAAAGACAATGTCGGCTTCGCTTTGCCAGAGCCTACCAAAGCTAATCAGGCTTCGTCGACCGTAACCGAATCGTCGTCTGCGTCGACCACGACGACGGTAGACCAGGCCATGCCGGGCATGGCTGTCGAAGAAGTTAATACGGGCTCGCGCGACCTGATGATCGGCGGTGCCGTCCTGCTGGTACTGTTCATCGCCTTCTTTTTCGCGAAAAACGCGTACGCCAACACGCTCGTCGGCAAACGCATCCCGCCGACCAAGGCCAATGCCGCCGGCTGGTGGATGTTCATTTTCCTGGCTAGTCTAGCCACGGGCGTGGTGCTGGCAGCGATCAATTCGGCCAAGTACCTAGCTCCGATGTTCATCGGTCCGCTGGGCGTGGTGGCGCTCGTCGCGCTGATCCTGATGATCCTCTCCGGCCGTAAGTAATTTCCACGTACCACAGACAGTTCACAAGGAATCCAAGCATCATGGCAGACAATCTCAACCAGGCTATCGGCGCCGGCAACGAGCGCAAGTTAGAGCAGAGCATCGACCTGCGCCCTACGCTTTTCATTGGCATCGGTGGCACCGGGATGGAAGTGCTGATGCGGGTGCGCCGCCGTATCCTGAACACGCTGTGGGGCGGTTCCGGCGCGCGCACGCGCGTCGAGAATCTGACTGAGTTTCCGGTCGCGCAATTCATCCAGTTCGACCTGGATACTGGTGCCATCGTCGACAGCGGCCGGGCCCAGTCGGAAGACTTGCAGTTCGACCAGGTCAAGTTCACCGACGATGAAAAAATCGTCGAAGGCTTCGACATGGACAAGTACAGCCGCGACGACGACGCGCTGGAAAAATACCCGCACATCAAGGAATGGCTGTCGCTGACGCCGAAGAAAATCCGCGAGCTGGGCATCGATCCTTCCAAGGGCGCCGGCCAGATTCGGGCCGTGTCGCGCCTCTACCTGTTTGACAAATACATCAAGATCCGCGACAAGATCCGCCTCAAACTGAAGAATCTGAAAGCCGGCCTGTCGCACGAAAACCAGCTGAGTGCACTCGGCTTGCGCATGGAAACGAGCAAGTTTCGCATCGTCATCGTCGGCTCGGTCGCCGGCGGCACGGGCTCCGGCGCCTTCCTGGACATGGGCTTGCTGGCGCGCTGGTTGGCCAAGTCGGAAGTCGGCCACGCCGACGTCGAACTGATGCTGTTCCTGCCGACCGGTTATGCGGGCGCGAACAAAGACCGCACCGAAGCGAACGGTTACGCCGCGTTGATGGAGCTGGAATCGGCGATGCTGGGCAACAAGGGTTATGTGGGACGCTGGGATGCCCACGACCAGCCGGAACTGCCGCGCGAGCCGTACCACGAGGTCTACCTGGTCGATTCGGGCAACTTGGCGCAGCAGCACACCAAGGATGTCAAGGACGTCTACCACATGGTGGCCGATGCCCTGTTCGAAGATTTCGCATCGGGCGACTTCGCGCGCAAAAAGCGCTCGGTGGCCGTCAACCAGGCGCAGCACAAGAACTTCCTGCACGATGCGCTGGTGCCGAAGAACCGTTTTGCCGACATGCGCCTGTCGTATTCGAAGCGCTATTCTTCGTTCGGCCAAGCCGTGCTCGACACGCGCCAGGAAGCGCGCCGCGACGAGCGCGCGCACCGCTGGGCCGGCGCCATGCTGATGGCGTTCTTCGGCGTGGGCGGCAGCGATGTCGGCACCAACCGTGCCACGGACAAACAGCGCGATGAATTCACATCCGCACAAATGGCACTGGGCAAGACGCCATTCAGCGATTTTCCCGAGTTTTCCGACAAGGCCATCGAGCTGAAACGATCGAGCGGCCAGTTCGACGAGTACGCCATCGTCGACAACCTGCTGCAGGACAAGCACGGCTTGCTGCTGGCCGGCGTGGAACAGCGCGTCAACGTGCGCATCGACGCTATCAAGAGCGGCTTCGACCGCAAGGAATGGCCGGCGCAAGTACGCGAAGCCGTCAAGCAGCTCGAGCGCGACGCCGTGCGCGACCAGGATTCGACCGCTGACACGACCGAGGACCGCGTCTCCAAACGCCGCCGCGAAGTGCTGGAACAAATCAAGGGCAACATCCGCACCCAGCTGTATGCCTACCTGGACAACAAGGAATTCGGCGGCCTCGAATATGTGCTGTCGCTGGTCGAACAGATCAAGTACAACCTCGAATCGCCCGGCACCGGCATTCTCAACGCGCTGAACACGAATGCCGAGCGCTACCGAGAAATCAAGGAAGCCGTCCGCACGCGCGAATACGAGCGCTTGCTAGCCAACCTTGAGCAGACCCGTGGCGGCCTGTTCGGCGGCGGCGAAAAGCAGGCCGTGACCGTCATGGATCACCTGCGCACAGAAATTGCCAATGCACTGAAATTTCATCTGCGCGCCAAGGCCGCCGACGAAGCCGTTGCGCTGATGATGGACCTTTCGAACTGGCTGGGCAAGCGCACGGGCGTCGATGCCCAGGGCAGGGCCCACTGGAACGGCCTGGTCGGTGAATTCCAGGCCGGCCGCGAAGCCGTGCTGGCCATGCTGGCCCAGCTGCAGCATTCGAACGCCGTATTGCAGCAGGATTTGCGCAAGGACCACGCGACCCTTATTGCCATCCAGGTCAACGAACCCGAGGTGGCCTTGCCAGGTGCGGCGCAGCTGCGTGAATGGGCCGACGACGCCTTCAAGGACCTGGGCGGCTCCAAGGCCCTGTTCCCGATGCTGAGTGAGCCGGCCCAGCGCGCGGACATCCTCGTCAAGGTCAAGCGCATGGCCGAGCGCCAGCTGGCCCTGGCCAGCGCCACCGATGGCGACACGCCGGCATCCGATCCCTTGTTCGACGCACTGGAACAGATGAATCCGTCTGAGCGCATGGACAAGTTCCGCAAGCTGCTGGCATGTTCCATGCCGTGGATAGACGCCAACCTGTCTGGCGATTTCACCGTCAAGGCCGACCAGTTCAAATGCTTCATCGGCGTGGCCGGTGCGGACAAGTTCAAGGCCAAGTTCGGCGATGAACTCAACGCTGGTATTCCGACGCACGCCGGCATTACGGCGGCGCAATTGGACATCGTCGAAACAGGCGTGCCGGGCCGCGCGGTCTGTTACTGCGAGCTGTCCGGCATTCCGATGACGGTCCTTCGAGGCATGGCGGGCTGGCGCACCAGCTACCGCAAGGAAGCGGAAAAGAATCCGACCCACACGCACATCGATGCGACGCAGTTCAGCCACCCGATGGCGCCGTCGACCGAAGAAATCGGCCGCTTGGCCGAAGACTTTAAGCAATACTTACTCGCTGTAATGCTGGGCGTGCTGACCCGATCGACACAGCGCATCGTGCCGCGCGGCCAGTATCAATTCGCCGTGGCCCGGGGCGACGTGCGCCGCATCGGCAACGAGCGCGCCATCCGCCAGAACGGCTTGCCGGCAACGTACCGCGAAGCTATCGTCAGCCGAGTGCACGACCGCCTGGCCGAATGCGACGCCGAGCAGACGGCAGCGCTCGCTGCGCTGGCGCATTTCTATGAGAGTGCCGTCTACACGCCGAAGCTGGTCGAGGACGCCACCGGTGCGCAAGAAAGCCGCAAGGGTTTTGCCAGCGCGATTTCCAACGAAGCCATGAAAGAGCTGCGCGAAAAAGCGCGTCGCAAGGGCATGGGCGAACGCGAACTGGATGAGATCGACGAGCGCCTGCTGAACCGCCTGAAGGACTGGGCTGCGGTTGTGCCCGATTCGGACGAAGATGCCTACGAATACGAAGTGCGCGAGCCGGGCGACGATGGCCAGCCGCGCCTGAAATATGCAATGCGTCCGGAGATGCTAGAAGCAGGCCGCATGGCTGCGCTGCTGGCGGGAACCTCCGCTGGCGCCAGTCGTGCCGCCGCCATCATGCCCAACGCGGCGGTCATGCCGGGCCTGGCGCCGCCGATGCCGCCGATGCCGGGGATAGCGCCGCCGCCGCTGGGCGGAATACCGCCGCCGGTCGTCGAGCACCAGTATCACCTAGGCGTGGGCGGCCAGCAGTACGGCCCGTTCGGCACCATGCAAGTGGTGCAGATGGTCCAGTCCGGTCAGGTTGTCATCCCCGGCACGAAGGTCTGGCGCCTGGGCTTGGCGGCCTGGGGCGACCTGGGCCAGTTGCCGGAACTGGCGATGCTGCTCCAAGCGCCGGCCACGCCGATGATGCCTCCACCTTTTGTTTAAGGAATTTGTTGTGAAATCGTGTACGACATGCGCGTCCCCGCTCTACAGCGACGTGAAATACTGCCCGTTCTGCGGGAACGGCACGACGGCGGATGCCCGGGCAAAAAAGGCGGCGGCAGCGCCGGTGGCTTCACCTGTGGCTGCGCCCGTCGAAGAACCCTTCGTGCTGGCGCCGCGTGCCAAGCGAACCCTAGAACCGGCAGCCGCGCCGGCGCAAGCGGTACGCGCAGCGGCCGCAGTACCCGTGCCCAAGGCGTCTGCCGTCCCGGTGCCCGAGGCCGCACCCGTGCTCGGCACACCGGCGCCATTCCCGGTCGACACACCCCCTGTCTCGCCCCAAAAAGGCGGGGCAGGAAAGTGGATCGCCCTCATCGTCATCCTGGCCGGTCTGTTCCTTTACTTCAAGGGCAAGCCAGACCAGAACGAACTGTCCTGCAGCGCGGCTTTCGAGGCAGGCAACAAGGCGTTGCTGGCAAAAGACATGGCCGGCGCCAGCAGCCAGGCGCTGCTGGCCAATGGCGTGTGCACCGGGGCGTCGCGCAGCAAGTCGCAGTCGCTACAGGCGGCAATCGAATCAGCCGAGTCGGCCAGCACCGGTTGCCTGCGCAACTTCCGCGCGATCGATAGCCACTTGGAGGACCACAAGCTCACCAGCGCACGAGACACGCTGAACCAGCTCTCGAGCACGTGTTCGGCCGATCCGGATGCCGCGGAAGACCGCAAGAAACTCAGCGCGGCAGTCGCGGCAACGCAGGCTGCGCAGGCCACGCTGCGTGAAGCGCTTGACGCGAAAAACGTCGCTGGTGCAAAAACGGCGTACGGAAACCTGGTTGGCCTGAACCGCGAAAATGTCGAACTGGCGTCCCTCAAAGGCGAGCTCGATCAGTTGACGGCAGCCGCCGCTGCGGCAGCCGAAGCGCCCCCTGTTGCGGCGGCTACAGCGCCGGAGCCGCCCCCGATCCAGGCAATTGCGCACGCCCCGGTCCGGGCGATGGAAGCGCCGCGCTCGTTCCTGCCGCCCAGCCACAAGCTGGAAACGAATAGCGGCGCCGTTGTCAAGGCAGAGATGGCCACGAGTTTCCTGCGCGATGCGGAGACCGCGCTGTCCCAGAAAAAATTCGATGCGGCGAAAACCTACGTGGACAGCGCGCGCCGGATGGATCCGAACAATCCCCGTCTCGACAGCATGCTTCAGCAGATTCGCGACCGCGAACATCAGGTATTGCAACAAGAATCGACCCTCAGATAAATTCATTAACCCGGAGTAGCTATGCAAAACAAATCGAAAAAACTGATCGCTCTGGCGCTTGTCACAAGCTTCGTCGGCGGCTGCGCGGTGCCTCCACAGCAAGGCGACATGTACCGTGACGCGTCGAATACGCACCCGAAAAGCGTCGACGTAGATCCATGCAGCGTCGGCCAGTCGGCCCTCGCCGGCGCGGCTATTGGCGCGCTGTTCGGCGGCATCGCCAAGGGCGGCAAGGGCGCGCTGAAAGGTGCTCTTGCCGGTGGCGCCATCGGCGCCGCTGGCTGCCTGGCCATCAACGCGAACTCGCGCCAAACGCGCACGGCAGCGCAGGTCGACCAAGCCTACATCCAGGCGCACAGCCGCCTGCCGGCTGACCCGCAGGTTATCGCGTATACGCCGTCGATCGCGAGCACGGTCCAGCGCGGCCAGCCGGTGCGGGTCAACTCGACAGTCGAACTGGTCAACGGCTCGCAGAACAAGGTGACCGAAGTACGCGAAGAGTTGCAGGTATTTGATCAGTCCGGCAAGCAATTCCTAGGCGGTCAGAAGCCGCTGACCAACAACAGCGGTGGACGCTTCGAGAATTCGTTCGTCATGACCTTGCCGCAGTCGGTATCGCAGGGTACGTACACGATGAAAACCACGTTGTACGTCAATGGCAAGGTATCGGCCACCCGCAACCTGCAGACGCAGCTTGTCGTGAACGAGGGCGGCATGATCATGGTGGCCAGCCGTTAAATCACGTGATACCCGAAAGAGAAGCGCCGTCGGCGCTTTTTTTCTATGGTGGCAAATCCAGCTTGAGTAGCCGAGTCTGCAGATCAGTCAAATAGGTGTCGGGATTGCGGCGAAAGCGTCGCTGTAATACGCGACTCTGGTGGCGCTCGTTCAGCTTGCCGCGCAGTGTTCGCCATTCGGCCAGGCGTTGTTGCATGGATGCCGATTTGGTCGAAGATGCCTCTTTCGGAGTGGTTTCAGGAATCCATTCGTGGACTGTGGACGGAGTTTGGCCGTCCAGCGTACAACATGCGATTGAGGACCGCCACACCAACGGCCGTCTCTGCGCGTTGGCCGGGCAGACTGCGCGCACGCAGGCTCGGACCGATGATGGCCTTGTAGCGACCCATCGCCGTCTCGACAAGCGAGCGCCGGCCGTAGCCGGTTTCCTCTTGCCACCCCAGCCGACCTTTCGCCGCCATCAAGGTGATGTGCTGATCCCGCTGCGATGGATGATGATCGGCGGTAGCGCTCAGTACTGCGGTCACATGGGGCGGAATAATCACCGGGATGTCGCCCGCGCGTGCGGCGACTGTGTCGTAGGTCGGCGCTCCATCGTAGGCACCATCGGCAGTGACACTGCCAATCTCGGCAT
>Ga0326735_1000335_pt1 | contig 11425 bp, 11 predicted proteins | sample 37_GP2_1092_FD_207945 | JGI IMG/M metagenome (GOLD analysis project Ga0326735, IMG submission 207945) | Glacier ice microbial communities from Ngari, Tibet, China - 37_GP2_109.2 | ecosystem: Environmental > Aquatic > Freshwater > Ice > Glacier | place: China: Ngari, Tibet | collected 2018-07-31
AATTGCACGATTTGCTGGCCAAGACCTATGCGGCAGAGGGCAAGATCGCGCTGCAGCATATGGCGCTGGCCGAATCTTATGCCTTGCGTGGCGCGCTGATGGCTGCGCTGGAGCAATTGACGCTGGCGCGCAAGTCCAGCGACGCCTCGTTTTATGACATGTCGGTGATCGATGCGCGCGAGCGCCAATTGCAGACGCGCCGGCGCGAGGAAATCAAGGAAGGCAAAAAATAAAATTCAATCCGGTGTGGGTTGGCGCACGAAGCCGAAATGGCGTGCGACGTCGGCGCTGGCGAGCGCTTGCAGCGCAATTGGCCTGCCGCCCAGGCGCAGTGACAGCGGGTCTGCGGGATCGGCCAGCCAGGCCAGCAGCGCATCGTCAAGGATGGCCTGGCCGCCTTGCTCGATCTGTCCCAGAACGCAGGCGACATCGCGATCGTCGAGTTGCGCGACGATCGCACCGGCGCGCAAGATCAGCGCTCCCGCCTCGGTCATATAAGCGCAATCGACATGCGGCATCGGCAATCCGGTATGCAGCACGAAGCCTCGCCCCGCATCGCTGCGGCAAATATAGGGCGTGGCTTCCAGGTTGACGTAGACGCGCTGCGGCCCATTCTGGAAAAACCAGCAGCCATCGGCATCGTGATCGTAATTGCGCGCAATAAAGCCCATCAGCGCGACATGGGCGATCTTGTCGCCGGCCAGGTTCAAGTCTTGCGTGCGCTGGTCGCGCATGCGCCAGTGGCCGCGCGCGTCCAGCGCCAGCCAGCCGTGACAGGCCGGCACATCCGGCCATTTTGCGATCGCTTGTTTGACGATGTCGTCCATGCTCAATGCCGATTCAAGTGGTGATGACTGCGCAGTCGGACTGCTCTTGCGGTACGCTGCCGGATGGATTGCCTTCCAGGAAGTGGATCAGGCGCTGCGCCAGCCAGTCCGTGCGGCCCGGCAACGGGCCGACGACAAAGCCGACATGGCCGCCGGCCGGCGGATAGTCGAGCACCACGCTAGTGGCGGCGCGGCGCGGCAGATAGCGGCCCGGCAGAAACGGGTCGTTTTGGGCATTCAGCACCAGCGTCGGCACTGTGATGTCGGTCAGCACATGCTGGGCGCTGGCGCGGTCCCAATAATCGTCGGTATTGCGGTAACCGTGCAAGGGCGCGGTGACGATATTGTCGAAGGCGTACAAGTCGCGCGCGGCCAGCATCGCGGCGCCGTCGAACAAACCGGGAAATTGCTGCAACTTGGCCGCGCATTTCGGTTTCAGCGTCTGCAGGAACATGCGCGTGTACAGCAGGTTGACGCCGCGCGACAGTGCCTTGCCGCCCTGCGCCAGGTCGAGCGGGGCCGAGACCGAACAGGCGGCGTCGACGATCTCTGCCTGATGCTGGGACTCGCCCAGCCAGCGCAGCAACGCATTGCCGCCCAGCGACACGCCGACCGCGTAAAACTTGCCCTTGATATTTTCATGCAGACGGCGCATGACCCAGTCGATTTCGGCGGCGTCGCCGGAATGGTAAAAGCGCGGCGCCCGGTTTTGTTCGCCCGAGCAGCCGCGAAAATGCGGTACCGCGCCCGACCAGCCGCGGGCAGCCACATCGGCCATCAGCGACCTGGCGTAGTGGCTATCGGATGATCCTTCCAGCCCATGGAACAGCACCACGAACGGCTGCCCCGGCTTGCCGTCGACGAAATCGACGTCGATGAAATCGCCATCGGGTGCATTCCAGCGTTCGCGCCGGAATGCGACGGCCGGCTTGGCGATACAGAGGGCCGGGTAGATCGTTTGCAGATGGCCGCTGGGCAGCCAGATGGGTGCGTGGTAGTTCATGCTGAGTTCTAGATTGATCAATGCAGAATTTGCGCTTTCATGTCGGGTTGCGCGCTGCCGGGAGCGAGCGATACGTGGTGCAGCACGATGCGCCAGCCGCGTGGCGTCTTGACATACACATTGGTGGCCATCAGGTGGGCCGCTTCGCCGCTGGCGGCGCTCACGCCTTCGACGACGGTATGCACCGAGCTCATCAAATTATGGGTTTCGTGCAATTGCGTCGGCAGGATATGCAAACCGCCGTGCTCCAGGATGGTTTGCCACGATGCCCGGATCGCGGCATGGCCGATCAGGCGCGCGCCGCCAGGATGGATGCAGACGATTTCTTCATCGTCGGCCCACAGCGCCATCAGCGCGTTCAGATCGGCGCGGTTCAGCGCGTCATAGAAAGCCGCTTCGACTTCGGCGGCGCTGCCATTCAACTGCTTCTGACGTTTCATATTGACTGCCTGACTTTCCTAATGGTGAGCGGCACTGGCGCCCGCTTTCAAGCGGTAGGTGGTTCCACAGTACGGGCACTTGGCGTCGCCATGCTGATTAAATTCAAGAAACACACGCGGATGGGATGACCATAACGGCATTGCCGGATTGGGACAGTGGGCCGGCAAGTCTTTTCCATCGAGTTCGACCGCAGGCGTGGTGGTGTTTGTCATCTGGTGATTTTCCGTGGGGCGAGGGGGCTGAAGCAGCAATTTTAACGGATTCGCGCGTACATCAAAATTCATCGGTAAAATGACAGCTTGATAATTCAACAGCCATCGCCGATTGCTTTTACTGAAACAACCGCGTTTGGCAAGCAAATGACGTCATATTCGCCATGCAAGGCCGGGTCGCAGCCATTTTCCTCCATCATCAGCAGGTTTATCGACATGCAATGCCGGTTCCGTCGCAGTTCGATCATGCCGTTGTCGGCTGTTGCAGGAATGCCACATGCGTGAGCGCGATGCATCCATGGAACATCACCCGTCGTCGTGGCGCGCCGGGTTGACAGTGGGCGCCCCGGCGCTGTTCGGCATTGCTGCCTGGGGTCTGGTGGTCGGCATCGCGATGGTGAAGACTGGCTTGAGCGTGCCGCAATCGCTCGCGATGACCTTGCTGGTGTTTGCCGGTTCGGCGCAACTCGCTGCACTGCCGTTGATTGCGGCGCAGGCGCCGATCTGGATCATTTTTTTGACCGCGCTCGTCATCAATCTGCGCTTCGTTATTTTCTCGGCGTTGCTGGCGCCCCATTTCAGGCATTTGCCCTGGCACAAGCGGTTTTTTCTTGGCTATGTCACCGGTGACTTGTCGGTCGCGCTATTTCTGCAGCGTTACCCCGGTAATGCGCCTGAACTGGGTAAATTGTCTTACCTGAAAGGCTTGCTTTATTCGAACTGGTGGGCCTGGCAAGTCGGATCGATCGCCGGAATTTTTCTCGGCGCGGCAGTTCCCAGCGCCTGGGGGCTCGGTTTTGCCGCCACGCTGGCCATCATTTGCATCACTGTGCCGATGGTGCAAAACCGCGCCGCGCTGTGCGGGGTGCTGGTATCCGCCTTGATTGCCGTGGTGGGGCACGGCTTGCCGTACAAGCTGGGGTTGCTGGCGGCCGTGATCGTCGGCATGGCCAGCGCGATGGCGTTCGAGGAAGGCGCGGAGAAGTGGGTTATTCAGTGGGTCAAAAAGCGCGCCAGCAAGCGGGCTGAAAAACACAATGAAAAGCAGGGTGACGACCATGGGTGATGGGGAAGTCTGGGCCACGATCGGCGCACTCGCGCTGGCGACTGCGGCCACGCGTTGTTCATTCTGGCTGATCGGCCATCACATCGCGATTCCGCGCCGGGTTCACGAAATGTTGCGCTATGCGCCAGCCTGCGCGCTGGCAGCCATCATCGCGCCCGATCTGCTGCTCGACAATGGACAAATCCAGTTGCAGTTGTCCAACTTGAAACTGTTGGCCGGCATCGCGGCCATCGGGTTTTTCTTGATTACCCGCAATATGCTGCAAACCATCGTGTTTGGCATGCTGTCTTTTACCGCGCTGCGCTTGCTGCATGTTTTTTAACGGAAGCCCCGGGGGGGCGCTTGCCGCTGCGGGCTTGCGGTAAAATAGATCTTTCCTTCTCTTCAACACTTGGATCGCCATGTCAGCTGTTTTGAATTTCATCCGCCTGCAAGATTTGATCGCGCAAGATGCGCTGCAAGGCAAACGCGTTTTCATTCGCGCCGACCTGAACGTGCCGCAAGACGATGCCGGCAATATTACCGAAGACACCCGCATCCGCGCTTCAGTGCCGGGTATACGCGCCGCGCTCGAGGCCGGCGCTTGCGTGATGGTGAGTTCGCATCTGGGCCGTCCGACCGAGGGTGAATTCAAGCCTGCCGACAGCCTGGCGCCGGTCGCCGCGCGCCTGGCCGAGTTGCTCGGCCAATCGGTCGCACTGAAGCAAGATTGGGTCGATGGCGCCGGCTTGGCGGGGCTGCAGCCGGGCCAGGTGGTGTTGCTGGAAAACGTGCGCGTCAATCGCGGCGAGAAAAAAAATAGCGACGAACTGGCGCAAAAGATGGCCAAGCTGTGCGATATCTACGTCAACGATGCGTTCGGCACCGCGCACCGGGCCGAGGCCAGCACGCACGGCATCGCCAAGTTCGCGCCCATCGCTTGCGCCGGCCCGCTGCTGGCGGCCGAGCTCGATGCGTTGGGGAAAGCCCTGAGCGCACCAAGCAGGCCCTTGCTGGCCATCGTCGCCGGCTCGAAAGTCTCTTCCAAGCTGTCGATCCTGCGTGCGCTGGCCGACAAGGTCGACCAGCTGATCGTCGGCGGCGGCATCGCCAATACCTTCATGAAGGCGCTCGGGCTGAACATCGGCAAGTCGCTGGTCGAGGCAGACCTGGTCGGTGAAGCGAAGGCGATCATCGATTTGATGGCTGCGCGCGGCGCCCAGGTGCCGATTCCGATCGACGTGGTATGCGCGAAGGAATTTTCGCCTTCTGCCATTGCGACGACCAAGAACGTCCTTGATGTCGCCGACGATGACATGATCCTCGACATCGGCCCGCAGACGGCGGCATTGCTGGCGGCGCAGATCGCGCAAGCGGGCAGCATCGTCTGGAACGGCCCGGTCGGCGTGTTCGAATTCGAGCAGTTTGGCGGCGGCACGAAGACGCTGGCGCTGGCGATCGCCGCCGCACCGGCATTTTCGATCGCCGGCGGCGGCGACACGCTGGGGGCGATCGCCAAATACGATATCGCCGATCAAATCAGCTATATTTCGACCGGCGGCGGCGCATTCCTGGAATTTTTGGAAGGCAAGACCCTGCCGGCCGTCGAGATTCTGATCGAGCGCGCCGCCAGGCAATAGGCAAGTTCGGCAAGTTCGCGGCAAATTCGCAGTACATTCGCAATCAGCAGCCAGCCTGGGCCATCGCCCGGGCATTCAAAGGAAACCCATGTCCCGTGCTACAAAAATCGTCGCCACCATCGGCCCGGCATCGTCCGACCTGGCGACCTTGATCCGGATGATCCGGGCCGGCGTCGATGTCGTGCGCTTGAATTTTTCCCACGGCAATGCGCAAGATCACATAAACCGCGCGGCACTGGTGCGGCAAGCGGCGCACGAGTGCGGCCGCGAAGTGGCGATCATGGCGGACATGCAAGGACCAAAGATTCGAGTCGGCAAGTTTGAAGGTGGCAAGATCGAACTGGCCGGCGGCGACAAATTCATCCTCGACGCGAAGTGGGGCGAGAATGGCGAACTGGGCAACCAGAGCAAGGTCGGCCTCGACTATAAATCCCTGCCGCGCGATGTGCGGCCGGGCGATGTGTTGCTGCTCAACGATGGTTTGATCGTGCTCATAGTCGACAGGATCGTCGGCAGCGAGATTCACACCACGGTGAAGATCGGCGGCGAACTGTCCAACAACAAGGGCATCAACCGTCAGGGCGGCGGCTTGACCGCGCCGGCCTTGACCGCGAAGGACATGGAAGACATCAAGACTGCGATGAGTTTCCAGGCCGATTACCTGGCGATCTCGTTTCCGAAAAGCGCGACCGACATGGAAATGGCGCGCCAGCTGGCCAACATCGCTGGCGAGCAGTACCACCACAAGCCGATGATGATTGCCAAGATCGAGCGCGCCGAAGCGATTCCGGTGCTGCAGGAAATTCTCGATGCGTCCGACGGCATCATGGTCGCGCGCGGCGACCTGGCGGTCGAAGTCGGCAATGCGGCGGTGCCGGCGCTGCAAAAACGCATGATCAAGATGGCGCGCGCATCGAACAAGCTGGCGATCACCGCGACCCAGATGATGGAGTCGATGATTTTCAACGCGGTGCCGACGCGCGCCGAAGTGTCCGATGTGGCCAATGCGGTGCTCGACGGCACCGATGCGGTGATGACGTCGGCCGAAACGGCCACAGGCAAGTACCCGGTCGAAACGGTTGAAATGATGGCCGCGATTTGCATCGAGGCCGAACAATCCGAATACAACAAGCTGGACGCCGACTTCCTGAACGTGCGCTTCACCCGCATCGACCAGTCGATCGCGTACGGCGCGCTGTTTACGGCCCACCATTTGCGGGTCAAGGCGATCGTCGCGCTGACCGAATCCGGTTCGACCGCGCTGTGGATGAGCCGCCACAGCATCGATACGCCGATCTTCGCATTGACGCCCAGCATCAGCACCTTGCGCAAGGCAGGGCTGTACCGCAACGTGCGGGCTTATCACTTGCTGCAGGAGTGTGGCAGCGACGTCGTGCTGAAAGCGGCCGAGGATTTGATGGTCGCCAACGGTATCGTCAAAAAAGGTGACATGATCGTCGTGACCTGGGGCGAGCCGATGGGGCAGGTCGGCGGCACCAATGCGCTGCGCATCGTCAAGGTCGGAGAATTCGAATAATAATAGCCGACCCGGGCTGATCAAAAATTGCGCAACCGCGAGATCGATCAGGCTTGGCCGCCACACAGATTTTTCTATTGATTTGGAGTACTATCATGGCAATCGTATCTATGCGTCAACTGCTCGACCATGCCGCCGAAAACGGCTATGGCTTGCCGGCATTCAACGTCAACAATCTGGAACAGGTGCAAGCGATCATGGCCGCCGCCGATATGCTGGGCAGTCCGGTGATCATGCAAGCATCGGCTGGCGCGCGCAAATATGCCGGCGAAGCTTTTCTGCGCCATTTGATCGAAGCCGCAGTCGAAGCGTATCCGCACATCCCGGTCGTCATGCACCAGGATCACGGCCAGTCGCCGGCGGTCTGCATGACGGCGATCCGCTCCGGGTTCACTTCGGTGATGATGGACGGTTCCCTGAATGAAGATGGCAAGAGCGTCGCATCCTACGAATACAACATCGAAGTGTCGCGCGAAGTGGTCAAGTTCTCGCACGCGATCGGCGTCACCGTCGAAGCGGAACTGGGCGTGCTCGGTTCGCTGGAGACGATGATGGGCGATAAGGAAGACGGCCACGGCGCCGACGGCAAGATGACGCGCGAGCAACTGCTGACCGACGTCGCGCAAGCCGCCGACTTCGTCGCCCGCACCCAGTGCGATGCGCTGGCGATTGCGATCGGCACCTCGCACGGCGCCTACAAGTTTTCGCGCCAGCCTACCGGCGACATCCTGGCCATCGACCGCATCAAGGAAATCCACGCGCGCATCCCGAACACGCATCTGGTGATGCACGGTTCGTCGTCGGTGCCGCAGGAATTGCTGGCTGAAATCCGCCAGTTCGGCGGCGACATGAAAGAAACCTATGGCGTGCCGGTCGAGGAAATTCAGGAAGGCATCCGCCACGGCGTGCGCAAGATCAACATCGATACCGACATCCGCCTGGCGATGACGGGCGCGGTGCGCCGTTACATGGTGGAGAATCCATCGAAATTCGATCCGCGCGACTGGCTCAAGCCGGCCCGCGAAGCGGCGATGAAGGTGTGCCTGGCGCGCTTCCAGGCCTTCGGCTGCGAAGGCCAGGCCGCCAAGATCAAGGTGATACCGCTCGACAAGATGGCCGAGCGCTACAAGAAGGGCGAACTGGCGCAGATCGTCAAGTAACTAGCGTCAACTTACTGGCGTCAACTTACTGGCGTCAACCTACTGGCGTCAACTTACTGGCGCCCTGTTGCATCGTGATGTACTATGGCGCCTCGGCCGGGTTTCGGGGCGTAACTAATTTTTGATCGTGAAAAATGTCTAAAAAAACTGTAGTTGGTATCGTGATGGGTTCGACGTCGGACTGGGACATCATGAAGGAAGCGGCCCAAATCTGCCGCGATTTCGGCGTGACCTACGAGGCGCGCGCGCTGTCGGCGCATCGCACGCCGAAGGAACTGGAAGCTTGGCTGCACGACATGGAGTCGCGCGGCGCGCAAGCCTTCATCGCCGGCGCCGGCGCAGCCGCCCATCTGGCCGGCGTGGTCGCCGCAACGACGATCCTGCCCGTGTATGGCGTGCCGATCCCGTCCAAATATCTGAAAGGCATGGATTCGCTGCTGGCGACCGTGCAAATGCCCAAGGGCATTCCCGTCGCCACGCTGGCGATCGGCGAATCGGGCGCCGCCAATGCGGCGCTGGCGGTGGTGTCGGTGCTGGCGTTGAACGACACTGGCTTGAGGGATAAATTGATCGCCTTTCGCGCCGCCCAGGCCGACAAAGTGCGCAACTCGACGCTGCCTGAATTGAACTGAATTGAACTGAATTGAACTGAGGAAGCATCATGTCTGGAATTCTGGAAACAAATCTGAAATCGTTGCCGTTCTTGCATCGCGGCAAAGTGCGCGATATTTACGCGGTCGGCGACGACAAATTACTGATCGTACAAACCGACCGTTTGTCCGCTTTTGACGTGATCCTGGACGATCCGATCCCGAACAAGGGCAAGATGCTGACCGAAATGTCGAATTTCTGGTTCAAGAAATTCGGCGATTTGATGCCGAACCACGAGACCGGCATCGACCCGGTGTCGGTGGTCTCGCCTGAAGAGCGCGACCAGGTCGAAGGGCGCGCCATCGTCGTCAAGAAATTCGTGCCGCTGGGCATAGAGGCGATCGTGCGCGGCTACATCATCGGCTCTGGCTGGAAGGATTACCAGAAGACCGGCGCGATCTGCGGCATTGCGCTGCCGGCCGGCTTGCAGGAAGCGCAAAAGCTGCCCGAAACCATCTTCACGCCATCGACCAAGGCGCCAGCCGGATCGCACGACGAGAACATTTCGTTCGAAGAAGCTGAAAAGATCGTCGGCGCCGACATCGCGCGCCAGGTGCGCGCTGCCGCCATCGATTTGTACACCCGCGCGGCCGAATATGCGGCCCAGCGCGGCATCATCATCGCCGACACCAAGTTCGAGTTCGGTTTGGATACCGACGGCAAGATCCATCTGATCGATGAAATCCTGACGCCCGATTCGTCGCGTTTCTGGCCTATGGAAAGCTACCGCGTCGGCAGTTCGCCGGCGTCGTTCGACAAGCAATTCGTGCGCGACTGGCTCGATCAACAGCCGTGGGACAAGCAGGCGCCGGCGCCGCGCGTGCCGCAGGACGTGCTCGACCAGACATCGAGCAAATACGCGGAAGCGCTGCGCTTGCTGACGCGCTGACCTGTGCCCGCTTCTGCAACCGCGCTGCTTGGCGCCGGCGCCGATGACATAGCGCGGGCCGCCGCGATGCTTGCATCCGGCGGCCTGGTCGCTTTCCCCACCGAAACCGTGTATGGCCTGGGCGCGGATGCCGAGAATCCGGCGGCCGTAGCCAGCATCTACCGGGCCAAGGGCCGCCCGCATGATCATCCTGTGATCGTGCACCTGGCGCCCGGCGCCGACCTGGCTTACTGGTCCGATGCGATTCCTGTACAGGCGCGGCAACTGGTCGACGCCTTCTGGCCCGGCCCGTTGACGTTGATCCTTAAGCGCGCCGCGCGCATCCCCGCCGGGGTGTCGGGCGGCCAGGACACGGTCGGCTTGCGCTGCCCTTCGCATCCGGTCGCGATCGCGCTGCTGGCTGCTTTCAAAAATGGCCACGGCGGGATTGCTGCGCCGTCGGCCAACAAATTCGGCCATGTCAGCCCGACTACGGCCCGGCATGTGCACGACGAGTTCGGCCGCGATGGTTCGATTGCCGCGATCCTCGACGGCGGCCAGAGCGGCGTCGGCATCGAATCGACGATTCTCGATCTGTCGCGCCTATCCACGCACGGGCCGGTGCTGCTGCGCCCCGGCCATCTGAGCGCAGCCGAAATCGCCGCCGTGATCGGGCACACACCGGTCGCAGCCGATGCTGGCGCGCCGCGCACGTCGGGCAGCCTGGCGTCGCACTATGCGCCGCAGACCCCGGTCGCGCTGCTACAATCGGGCGCTTTGGCGCTCACGCTGGCATTGTTGCAGCAACAAGGGCGCCGCGTTGCGTTGATTCATTACACTTCTCCCCATCCATTGGTTGCAAACAGGGCCAGCCTGCGCTTGCCTGCCGAGCCCGCCGCTTACGCGCATGGGCTGTACGCGGCGCTGCGCGCAATGGATCAGGCCGCCATTGAGTTGTCTGTGGACCTGATCCTGGTCGAAGCGCCGCCGTCGAGCGAGGCTTGGATGGGCGTCAACGACCGCCTGCGCCGCGCCGCCCACGGTTCGACCGGCGTGCTGGCCGGCTTGCTTGATACGACTCAATAAGTTATCACTAAGTTATTATAATTTTCGCGCGGCAAGTCTACTGTGGCTTGCTGCCGCCGGTTTGACCGACGGTTCCTTGATGCTTGATTTTTACAGGAGCGTGTATGCGTCAAATCCCTCGTATGCCTCAAATCCATCGTATGCGTCCGATCAACCTTGCGCTGGGGTTGCTGCTGGCGGCGACGCTGGCCGCTTGCAGCGGCGACAGGCCGGCCAGATTCAGTGCCCAGATCGTATTCGGCGACAGCCTGTCCGATGTCGGCACATATGCCGTCGGCATCGTGGCCCGGCTGGGCGGCGGAAAATACACGATCAACGGCGACAATACCGCGATCAATGCGGCCTTGACCGGAAAAAACTGGACCGAGCTGATGGCGGCGCAACTTGGCTTGAAAGCGCCTTGCGCTGCGCAAACCGGACTCGATGGCGAAGCCAGCCTCGGCTTTTCGGTTGCCGTCGTCGATCATCCGGGCTGTTTGTCGTATGCGCAGGGCAGCGCGCGCGTGAGCAATCCGGTCGGACCCGGCAACAAGCTGACGGGTTCTCCGCTGGGCCTGTTGACGGTGCCGGTGACGGTGCAGGTGCAACGCCATCTGGCGCTGGCCAACGACAGGTTCGGCGCCGATCAGGCGGTGTTCCTGCTGGCCGGCGGGAACGATGTCTTCATGCAGCTGGCCAGCCTGGAAGCGGGCGCAATCACGCCCGATCAAGCAATCGCTAATATGGCCACCGCCGGCGATGAACTGGCTGCGCTGGTGACGACCCGGATCGTCGGCAAGGGCGCCGAGCACGTCATCGTGATCAATTTGCCGGAGATCACGAGCACGCCGTTCGGCCTCGCGCAAAGCCTGCCGACCCGGCAATTGATTGCGGCGATGACCAGCGCCTTCAATGGCAGGTTGCAAGCAGGACTGGGAGGGCCGGGTAATGAGGCCAAGATATTGCTGGTCGATCT
>Ga0326735_1000336_pt1 | contig 11425 bp, 6 predicted proteins | sample 37_GP2_1092_FD_207945 | JGI IMG/M metagenome (GOLD analysis project Ga0326735, IMG submission 207945) | Glacier ice microbial communities from Ngari, Tibet, China - 37_GP2_109.2 | ecosystem: Environmental > Aquatic > Freshwater > Ice > Glacier | place: China: Ngari, Tibet | collected 2018-07-31
GACCCTATTTATTTCCTGACCCTATTTATTTCCTTATCATCTCCTTGTCATAAAGCAAGGCTAGCATCGAGCGCGACGCCGTTTTATTTAAGCGCGTCTGACAAACTCGGGCACATCATGCTGACACGACTGCAAACCATCATCGCGCAGCGCCAGTTGAGGGCTCTGTTCCAACCCATCGTCGACATGCAGGCTGGCCAGATCATCGGGTACGAAGGCCTGATTCGCGGGCCACAGGACTGTCCGTTGCATGCACCTCTCGCGCTGTTCGAAGCTGCGCGGCTGCATGGGTTGTCATTGGAAGTCGAGCGACTGTGCTGCCGAACGGTGCTGCTGCGCTTCGCCGAGCTTGGCTTGCAAGGCAAACTATTTCTCAATGTAAGCCCCGAATGTCTGCTGGCCCTTGGCGAGGAGCAGCAGAATTCTTTGAATGCCCTCACCGCTATCGGCCTCGATCCGCGCCAGGTCGTCATCGAGCTGACGGAAAACCAGCCCACTTATGATTACGAACGCTTGCGAAAGGCAGTGAAAAACTGCCGCGAGCTGGGCTTCCAGATCGCCATCGACGATCTGGGCGAAGGTTTTTCAAGCCTGCGGCTATGGTCGGAACTGCGACCCGAGTACGTCAAAATCGACATGCATTTCATCCAGGGCATCCATAGCGATCCGGTCAAGATGCAGTTCGTGCGCTCGATTCAGGAGATCGCCGCAAAATCGGCCACGGCCGTGATTGCCGAGGGCATCGAAACCCGCGGAGAGCTGCTGTTGATCCGCGACCTGGGCATTGCCTATGGCCAGGGCTATCACATCGCTCGCCCGCACGCCGATCCGGCGCCGGCGCTGACCGCGAACGTGGCAGAGCCTCTCAGCCGCAGCAATATCTCGCTCTACCCCAAAGAAGCGACGCCCCGCGACAAGAGCCCGACCGCCGCGCGGCTACTGCGCCATGTCACCCCGGCCACCCAGGCGCAGTCAAATAATCATGTGTACGAAATGTTTGCCGCCAACGCCGCGCTCGACATCATTCCTGTAGTCGATGACGGCATACCCATCGGATTAATCACGCGCAGCGGATTGATTGACCGTTTTGCGCGCCCTTATCAGCGTGAGTTGTATGGCAAAAAATCCTGCGCGCTGTTCATGGACACGGCACCGCTGATCGCGGACCAGCATACCCGGCTGCAGGATCTCAGCCAGATCATCGTCGAGGCCGAGCGACACCACATGTTCAACGGTTTCATCATTACCGATCACGGCCGCTACCTCGGCATGGGCACGGCGCACGACCTGATGCGCGAGATTACCCAGATGCAGATCAGCGCCGCGCGTTACGCCAATCTACTCACGCTTCTGCCCGGCAATGTGCCGATCGATGAACACATCGCGCGCCTGCTGCAATGTGGCGTGCGCTTCGCCGCCTGCTATGTCGATATCGATAATTTCAAGCCATTCAATGATGTTTACGGCTATCGCAAGGGCGACGACATCATCCAGCAGACTGCGCGGCTCCTGAGCGCCCATGCCGATCCCGAGCGCGATTTTGTCGGCCATATCGGCGGCGACGATTTCATCATCCTGTTCCAGAACGAAGACTGGGAACTGCGCTGCGCAGCGATACTGGCCGCCTTCGCCGGCGTGGTGCCGGACTACTACGACGCCGCGACCCTTGCGCGCGGCGGCTACCTCAGCCTGGACCGGCGCGGTCACAACGTATTCCACCCCCTGATCAGCTTATCGCTGGGCGTAGTGCGCATCGACCCAGCGCATTACCGATCGCATCACGAAATCGCCGCAGCGGCGACAGACGCCAAGACCCTGGCCAAGAAAATTCCTGGTAACAGTCTGTTCGTGAATCGGCGGGCCCGCCCAACCGGAATCGAAGAAGATCGCGCCAGTCTGGCGGCTTGACCGAAAACAATTAGGGTCAGAGTCGATTTAATTTGGTTGCAATTCGACCCAAAACAATTAGGGTCAGAGTCGATTTAATTTGGTTGCAATTCGACCCAAAACAATTAGGGTCAGAGTCGATTTAATTTGGTTGTAAATCGACTCTGACCCTAATTAATCTGAAGTACAAGCGTAGGCGGCTGGTGGCTTGCGAGGGAATTAAATAGGGTCAGAGTCGATTTAATTTTGGTTGTAATTCGACTCTGACCCCATTTAATTAATATGACTCTGACCCTAATTAATTTGAATCTTTGGTGCCGAACAGGCGATCGCCGGCATCGCCCAGGCCAGGCATGATGTAGGCATGTTCATTCAGGCGCTCATCCAGCGAAGCGATATACAACTTCACTTTCGGGCATAACTTCTGGAATACGGCTACGCCTTCTGGCGCGGCTACCAGTGCGAGGAATACGATCTGCTCGTCGGCAACGCCGCGTTTGCGTAGGACGTCGACTGCATGTGCGGCTGAATTGCCGGTGGCGACCATTGGATCGCACAGGATGAACAGGCGGGCCGACAAGTCAGGTAATCGCACCAGGTATTCCACCGGCTGATGGGTTTCGTGGTCGCGGTAGACGCCGATGTGGCCGACGCGGGCGGATGGCACCAGTGCCAGCAGGCCGTCGCACATGCCCATGCCAGCCCGCAGAACCGGTACGACGGCGAGCTTTCGGCCAGCGATCACGGGTGCTTCCATTTCCTGCATCGGCGTCTCGATGCGCGTCGAGGTTAGCGGCAGGTCGCGGGTCAACTCATATCCCATCAGCAGCGTAATCTCGCGCAGCAGCTCACGGAAACGGTGCGTCGACGCGTTCTTGTCGCGCATGTGGGTGAGCTTGTGCTGGATCAGCGGATGATCGAGGATGAACAGATTGGGGAAGCGCGGGTCTTGCTTCATGGAGGCGGAGTCCTGGAGAAGGTGGATTGCGCAGCCACTGGACTGCTCTGGCTTCTATTGTAATCCAGGCATAACACGCGACCATGCCGAACGGGAAAAGTTTGATCGGCTCAACGCATCCGGATTTCACCTGCTCCGCAAGGCCCGGCTTTAGACCATGCCGAACGAAAAAATAGAGCCGTCCAACTCACCTCGGTTCCACCTGCTCCGCAAGGCCCGGCTTGAGACCATGCCGAACGGAAAAAATGGGCCCGTTTCAATTTATCCGGGTTTCACCTGCTTCGCCAGGCCCGGCTTCCGTGCCGGCAGTCGCGCGACCAGCGCCTGAAGGGTTGGAAGATCGTGGCTGGTCAGCAGGGAAACGGCGACGCGCACGAGCTCACTCCGCTTGACCGTCGTGCCGCTATCCTTGAAGGCTTGTTTGAGGTCGAAAAGGATCTGGTATTCCTGTTCATGCATGGTGAATTTGTGGCGCACCAGTTTGGCTTTTTGCAGCTTCGGCGCCTTTGGCGGATTGACCGGTTCGGCGGCGCCCGCTTTTGCGCGCTCGGATACGGCGACTACTGGCTTGACCGAAGTTTTCGGCGCTGTGCTGCGTCGCGTCTTCAAGGCGGGCGTATTGGGTGCAGCGTCACTAGCGACGGGTTTCGTTTTAACCATTGCTGCACTACGTCGCGCTTTTAAAGCGGGCGCAGTGGCAGCGACCACAGGCCCGGTAGCGCGAGGTTTCGCTTTCACGATCGCCGCGCTGCGTGCGGACTGCACTTTCTTGACAGCGCCTTTGCTGATCGACTTGCTCGGTACTGTTTTACTGGTCCTGGTATTGGTCATGCTGACTCCTGTCTGGCTGAAAATATCGGAATGCTACCGCAAACTCAATGCGCCGGCTTGTGTGTTAGCTACTTTTTTTCAAGTTGAATTCGATGCCCGTTTCGTCCCAGCATTCGCGTTCTTTTTCCATCCAGTATGAGATGGTCGGATGCTCGATCAGCCAGTGGGATTTGATCTCGAGTTCAATCGTGGTACGCATGCGCAGCCGGATGTCACTTATCCCAATCGCGAGACGCGCATGCATGAACATCACCGCCAGCCGCAAGGCCAGCACCGCCTTGGCAAAATCAGGGTCGGCCAGCGCTTCGCTGACCTTGCGCAGATTGCCTTTCTGCGCCAGCACCAGCGTGCTCATGGTGCGTTGTTCACGCGTATTGAAACCAGCCAGGTCGGCATGCTGCGTCAGGTAGGCGCCATGCTTGTGGTAGCCGCTGTGCGAAACAATCATGCCGATTTCATGCAGCAGGCCGGACCAGTACAGGTATTTGACCAGCGCATCCGAATTCGGCTTCAATTGCTGGTACAGCGCACGCGCCAGCTCACCGACCTTCAATGCGCGCTCGGCGTCGGCGTGGTAGCGCGCGCGGAACTGATCAACCGCGTGTTCGCGCCGGTCGCGCTTGGTGGCGCGCAGCTGCAAATCCCACAGCACACCCATGCGCAGGCCGGCATCGACTGGCGTGATGACCGTAACACCGAGCTCCTGCATCAAGCCCATCAGGATCGCCAGACCGCCGACGATCACGCTGGCCCGGTCTGGCTTCATGCCGGCCAGGGCAATACGGCTGGTGTGGCCAGCCTCGACCAGGCGCGCCTTGAGCGCCTCCAGACTCGGATAAGACAGAGTGCCGTCGCCGATACCGTTCTTGGCGATGGCGTCGGAAATTGCGCGGATGGTGCCGGACGAGCCGTAAGCGTGCTCCCATTTGGTCGGGCTGAACGGCGGCACCGCCTCTTCGAAACGGCTGCGCGCCGACAGGATGGCGGAATCGAACGAATCGGCATTGATGCGGCCATCCGGGAAAAACGCTACGCCTTGCTTGTAGGTGCCGATGGTGAACGATTCGACGTAATCGATTTCCGGACCGCTGCCCAGGATCAGCTCGGTCGAACCACCGCCAATATCGATCACCAGCCTGCGTTCGTTGACCCCGGCCAGGGTGCTGGCCACCCCCATGTAGATCAGCCGGCCTTCTTCTTCGCCGGAGATGATTTCGATAGGCAGACCGAGCGCTTTTTCGGCGGCGGGCAAGAAGCTGGCGGCGTTCCTGGCGATGCGCATGGTATTGGTGGCGACGACCCGCACGGTCTCCAGCTCGTAGGCGGCCAGGATGTGCCTGAAGCGCGTCAGGCAATCAAGCGCGCTCTGCATCGCCACGCGAGTCAGATTCCCGCTGGCGTCGATGCCGGCCGCCAGGCGGATTGGATCGCGCTCGCTCTTGATCACGCGGATCGCGTCGCCATCATGATGGCCAATATGCAGCCGAAAACTGTTCGATCCCAAATCCACTGCAGCAAACATGCGCGCTTCACTTATAAAGTTCAGGTCGGTAATCACTGCGACACCCTAGCTGCGCATTATTGCAGCTTCATGACTTTGGCGTACCACCTTGGCGTGCTGCGCAGAATTTTACTTCATGATCCGATAACACGGAACATACGCCTTGCCCGGCAATTTCATGCGTTGCTGGGCCACGAACGAGGCCAGAAGCGCATCCATGTGCGTCATGATGTCCGGGTCGCCGTGCAGTTCGAAATGGCCATACTGCTCGATCGCGCGTATGCCCTGGTCCTTCACGTTACCGGCCACCACGCCGGAAAACGCGCGCCGCAAATTTGCTGCCAGCAGATGCGCCGGCTGGTTCTTGTGCAGCTTCAGATTACGCATGTTGGCATGGGTCGGCTCGAACGGATGTTGGAATTCGTGATCGATTTTCAGGGTCCAGTTGAAGTAGTAGGCATCCGAGCGCTCCTTGCGGTATTCGCGCACGGTGCGGATGCCGTCCTGCATGGCGCGCGCCACGCCGGCCGGATCGTCGGTAATGATTTGATAGCGCGCCTGCGCTGCCGGGCCGAGCGTGGCGCCGATGAATCGATCAACCTGGCGGAAGTATTCTTCCGAGCCGGCCGGCCCGGTAAACACCAACGGAAACGGCATGCCGGCATTCTCGGGATGCAGCAGGATGCCGAGGATATAGAGGATCTCTTCGGCCGTACCCGCGCCACCCGGGAACACGACGATGCCATGCCCCGAGCGCACGAAGGCTTCCAGCCGCTTCTCGATATCCGGCATGATGACCAGGTCATTGACGATCGGATTCGGCGCCTCAGCGGCGATGATGCCCGGCTCGGAAATGCCGATGTAGCGACCGTTGCGGATGCGCTGCTTGGCGTGACCGATGGTGGCGCCCTTCATCGGCCCTTTCATCGCGCCAGGGCCGCAGCCGGTGCAGATATCCATGCCGCGCACACCAAGTTCGTAGCCGACGGTCTTCGAGTAATCGTATTCGACCAGCGAAATCGAATGCCCGCCCCAGCACACCACCAAATTCGGATTGGTCTGCGGCAGCAGCACTTCCGCATTGCGCAGGATGCTGAATACCGAGTCGGTAATGCCCTTGGCGGAATTTAAATCATATTGCGGATTGCCGATGATGTCGTCGTTGACGAAAATGATATCGCGCAGCACGGCGAACAGATGCTCATGTATGCCTTTGATCATCTTGCCATCAACGAAGGCGATCGCCGGCGCGCCCTTGATGTCAAGCTTGATGCCGCGCTCGCGTTGAATGATGCCGATTTCAAACGAGGCGAAGCGCTCCAGCAATTCCTTGCCATCGTCAAGGTCATTACCGCAGTTCAGCACCGCCAGCGAACAATTGCGGAAGACGGTATAGAGGCCGCCTTTGCTGCTGTCCAGCAGTTTGTCGACTTCCGATCGCGAGAGGATTTCCAGACGGCCTTCGGGTGAAATTTGTACATCAATGACTGCATTCGACTTCATGTGGCTAACTCCGGGCCATGCGGGGCATGTGAGGTGTGGAAAGGCCTCCATTATGCGACGGAATGTCTGAGCCGGCTTGCCGAATCCGCAGGTCGACGATTCTCAGCCAGCCGGCGCTACACCCTCTAGCCGTACCTCGATGTCCAGCCGGCTCTTGACGTTCAGTCCGTCGATTCTGCCCGGGCGAAACCTGAGCCGGGAATACGCGGCAATGGCCGCCGACATGACCCGTTCATCCAGCTCGGAGCGCAGCACGTCGACCTGGTCGATTTCGCCGAGCTCGTTGATCAGCAGGCGCAGCACAGCGGACTGCTCGGGGCCGCGCGGCAGCGCCAGGCCGTGCAGGTCCGGGATGACGTCCTGCATCACTGCCGGGTATTCACTCAGTTCTGCCGGCGGATAATAATGCGGCGCGATCGCAGCGATCGGCAGCAGCGGCGGCGGGAGCAGATCGATGCGTGTCTGCTCACTGAGCGCGAGCGCCGGCGGCTGAGGCTGAGGCTGAGGCTGAGGCTGAGGCTGAGGCTGAGGCTGAGGCTGAGGCTGAGGCACAGGCACAGGCGGCCGCTCCGCCGGCGCCAGCGCCAGTTCAGCCGGCAGCCCCAGCCTATTCAGGTGCACCATGGTCAAGGCCGGCGACGCTGGGACATAACGCGATGCGCCTGAGTCAGGCGGACCCACCGCCAGCCACAGCGCGACATGCGCGCCAAGCACCAGGCAGGCCGCGATGACTGGCGCAGCATGTCGCCCAATGCACTTACGCCCGCTCACGACTTAATTCTCATTGATCAGCACCCGCCATGACAAACGCCGGGTCGCCCGCGCCACCGCCCCGACTGGCACATTCTGCACCGCCGTGCTGGCGTCCCCCAGGTGCACATACGCCACCACGGTATTGTTGACCAGCCCAGCCAGCACCGGCTGGCTCGCGGTGGAATCGCTCAGGTGCACACCGGCTACCCCGTTGAGCGAAGTCGAGACTGGCGCACCGCTGCGGTAGTCGAAAAAATAAATATTGCTCGAGCCGCCAGCCTTGCAGGCGGTCGGAGTCGGAATATTGGTCGTAAAGGTCAGTGTGCCGAGCGCCAATTGGGGATCGGTATTGGCGCGCTCGCCGCTGCTCGGCAGATCGACGAACCAGCCGTTGTCCGTGTCCATGTCGACCGCCGTGCTGGTGCCGGTCATCACCTGCTGGCCGGCCACGCAGGTGCCGGTGGAGCCGCTTGGGCAGGTTCCGACCGTCAGCGTCTGCCGCACGAGTCCGCTGGCGTTGCGGATATTGCCGTAGCCAGCAGTCGCGCTCAGATTGTCCTTGATGGCGTAAATCGTCTGTACGCCGGTATCGCTGACGTCGCTCAGTCCGAGATAGCGGCCGGTGCCGACATACACCATCGGATGCCCGTTCACATCGCCGAGTTCTGGCTTGGCGCTGAGCGGCTGTGCCGTGTTCGCGCCGTCGCGCAGGGTCGCCAGCAGGAAGGTGTCGTAGCCGGCCTGGCCGACGGCGTTGTTGATATCGAAGCGCCACAGATTGCCCAGCATGTCGCCGCCATACACGCGCTGGGTCGTATTGTTGAACATGGAGTTGTCGGCCCACGCGCGGATGTGCGTCAGTCCGCTCGGCGTGTCCACGCTGCCGACACCAGTCGACATTTTGCGGATCAACGCGCCGGTCTGCGCATTCAGCACATACAGATAGCCCTTGCCATCGCCGGTCTCGCCCGGATTGACGGGCACGTTGTTCAGGCCGGAGCTGACCAGCACGACCCAAGTGCCATCCGCGAGCTTGGTGATCTCGGCTTTGCCGAAGCTGTAGCCCAGGTCAGGGTCGGTCGTGTAGCCCGGCGCATCGCTGCTGCCGGCGCGGAATTCCCACAGGGCCTTGGGCGCCCCGGGAATGGTAATGTCGAGCGCATAGTAGCCGCGTCCGCCGCGGTTCAGTCCGCCCACCAGGATGGTGCGCCAGGCGCCGTCGAAATACACATCGCCCTGATACGGCGTGCCGTCGACCAGGTAGCTGTGCTGCGCGTCGTAGTTCTTGTCGGCCAGCTTGTGCATTTGCGGCAGCACCAGCGAGGGCACGTAAGCCCATACTTCGTCGCCGGTATCGGAATTGAATGCATGCAGCATGCCGTCATTCGCGGCCACATACACCATGCCCTGCCGGCCTGTGAGCTGTACGCCGTTCTCGCTGCGCGTACCGGTTTGCGTATTCTTGAATGTCACATAGCCATCATCGGAATAAGTGAACTGCGGCGCCTGCACATACACTGCCGCCGAACTGACGATATCGCCCAGCAGGTGCATACGCTCGCGGAAAAATTTTTTAGTATCGGTGGGGGCGCCTTCGTCGCCCCGGTGGCCGGCGAGGAAGCGGACGATCGTCTCGTTGGAGGCATCGTCCTGCGACTTGCTGCTCAGGCAGGTAGCGCCCGAGGCGCAGAATTGCGTCAGTCCGCTCAGCGCCGCCTTGCTGAAATACGCTTTCTCGCCGTCGGTCATGTTGTTCCAGTTAAATGGCTTCAGACGCGTGAGGCTGGCAGGAGTATTCGGGTCATAGGTCAATATCCTGCGCGCCGGGTTGCTGTCCAGCTTGAGCTGCGCCGACCAGTCCTTCGTCGGCGAGACCGCGCCCGTGTCCGGATTGACCTGCTGGCGCTCCAGCTGACCGTACCAGCCCTGCGCCACGTAGGTTGAACTGAACAGGTAATTATCGCCAGCGACGATGTTCGGATTACTGGTGGTGGCGGCGGCAGCGCTGGCTGGCTTGGTGCTCAAGCCGGTCAGCGCGCTCGACAGGCCGAGCGACAATGCCGTCGGATCGCCAGCGCTGAAATAGCGGCCGTTACCGTTCACCGCCGCATGCCAGATATCGTCCAGCTTGCCTGGCGTATTGTTCGGCACAGCCCAGTTACACTCGCCGCTATTCTGCCAGTTGCACACGCCGTCAGCCGGATTGGCGAGCACGCCCCGCTTGACGCTGAAAAAATCACCGCTCATGGCTTTCTCGTAATCCGGGCTGAACTGCATGTAACCGGTCAGGCCGAAGCCGACAGTAAACGTGGACATGCGCTGGTACGCGTCGACGCCCGTATCGGTTTTGCTGGTCGGCGCCCTGGTCGCGCATACGTTATTGCCGACGGTAGCCGAACCGACGACTGCGCCAGTGCAGTTGTTCAGTGAGGTATCGCGCAGGTCGGTATCGTAGTAATAGGCGGCTACGTCAGCCAGCGTGTTCGCCGTCGCGGTGCCGTCGAACTTCGGTCGCGGCTGGTCGCTGGCGCTGTCCTGATCGCCGATTTGGGAGGTGCCATTGATCTTCACGCCCGGCCGGTTGTCGCTCCACTCTCCATCCGTCATCATGATGGTGAAATTCTGCTGACAGGAATACTGCATCGGATCGGCGCCGCCTACCGTGTTGCCGAGTTTCCCGGCATAGATGCGGCCTGCGCGGGCGAGCGCCTCCTGCAACGGTGTGTTGCTGTTGGGCGCGGCAGCAAACAGCTTGCCGTACCAGAGTTGCCGCTGTGTCGCGTCGAAGTCCGCAATCTTGAGTGCGTTGTTCGCGTTGGTCGACTGATTGATCGTGAAGTAGCCGACCCGGTAACGCGCGTCGAGATTGCCGAAGGAAATGCTGGCGGATGACTTCGCGGTCTGCAGGCGCGTATGGTAGTAGGCCCACCAGTTGGCGAAATTGGTCATTTCCTCGGTGTAGGTGCAGGTCGTGCCGGCGCAGTCGACGCGGTCGGCGGATTTGCTGGTTGAGCCCGGCATGGGATAGCTGCTGACCTCATCCGTGATGTCAACCCGTACAAACCGGCCCGAGTATGCCGCCGGGATCGCCGCCGCCGCTGGCGTGCCGGCCCTGTAACCGGCAAATGCCGGCGCAGTCGGACTGGTCGGCGTGGCACAGCCGGCAGTCGAGGTGGCCGTACGCGTAACGATCACCGGGTACGTGATGTTGCCCGCAGCGACCGCCGCGGTGATGGTAACGCTGTTGTTGGCGCCGCTCGCGCTGTAGCCAGTGCTGGCGCTATTGTTGTTAATGCGGGTACGCACGTCACTGGCCAGATTGTTCGCGCTGCTGTGCTGCCCGGTGCTGCCACCCAGCAGATTCACGCCGTTCGCGCTGACAGACTGGTACCCCACACGGCTGCTGCCGGTGCATCCGCTTGCAAACGCGATGGTAAAGGTCGCCGCCGCAGGCACTGCAGGCATCGCGGGTGTGCCTGGAACGCCTGGCGTCACAAACATCGGAGGATAGCGCGGGTACTGGTATACCGGCGTCCGGACGGCCTGGCAGGTTCCGGCAGCGGGCAGGTCAGCCGTGGTGCTGGCGACGCTGTTGCACCAGCGCAGGCGCGCGGGATAAATGTGCGCCGGGCTGGGCGAAGTCTGGCAATTTCGCAGGTTGACGTTGTCGCAGTATTCGCCCGGCATGATCGCGTAATAATGCGGGCCCATTTTGCGCGACGTCTCGATCACCGGCACGCCCGGGGTGCCGTTCGCGACATCGCGCTTGCCGGTCGCGTAGGCCGGACGGTAGCTGTGGTAGTCCTTACCGTTGACGGTGCCCGGCAGGATGTAATTCCCGTTGGTCAGGCAGTCGGAAGACGTGCTGCTGATGCACCACTCTGCATCCGGGAACTGCGTTTCCAGATTGATCGGAGCGGGGTTCTGCAGGCCATAGGCGTCGGTCGGCACGCTTTTAAAATCGGTCTGATTTGGCCTGCGCGTTCCATCGC
>Ga0326735_1000337_pt1 | contig 11410 bp, 6 predicted proteins | sample 37_GP2_1092_FD_207945 | JGI IMG/M metagenome (GOLD analysis project Ga0326735, IMG submission 207945) | Glacier ice microbial communities from Ngari, Tibet, China - 37_GP2_109.2 | ecosystem: Environmental > Aquatic > Freshwater > Ice > Glacier | place: China: Ngari, Tibet | collected 2018-07-31
ATGGCGCAGCAGGCCGAGGAATACGGTTCGCACGACAAGACGTTCGAAATCGCCGGAGCGGGCGTGGCCAATATCACCGACCTTGCCACCGGCGAAGTGCTGCTGAGCCAGAACGTCGAGGAAGGCGACATCTGGCGCATGTGCCAAGTCAAGGATGCGCCGATCCGCGACTGGGTCAAGCTGGCCGTCACGCGCGCGCGCAATTCGGGCATGCCGGCAGTATTCTGGCTCGACCCGTACCGCCCGCACGAGAACGAGATGATCAAGAAGGTCCGGACCTATCTGCAGGACCACGATACGGCCGGCCTGGACATCCAGACCATGTCGCAGGTGCGCGCGATGCGTTACACGCTCGAGCGCGTCACGCGCGGGCTCGACACCATTTCCGTGACCGGCAACATCCTGCGCGACTATTTGACCGACCTGTTCCCGATCCTGGAACTGGGTACCAGCGCCAAGATGCTGTCGATCGTGCCGTTGATGGCCGGCGGCGGCATGTACGAAACGGGCGCCGGTGGCTCGGCGCCGAAGCACGTGCAGCAGTTGGTTCAAGAAAACCACTTGCGCTGGGATTCGCTGGGCGAATTTTTGGCGCTGGCGGTGAGCCTGGAAGACCTCGGCCTGAAGACCGGCAGCAGCAAGGCAAAGGTCCTGGCCAGGACGCTCGATGACGCTACCGGCATGCTGTTAGATAACCGTAAATCGCCTTCGCCAAAGACCGGCGCACTCGACAACCGCGGCAGCCAGTTCTACCTGACCTTGTATTGGGCGCGCGAACTGGCCGCCCAGACCGACGACATGGAACTTGCCGCGTACTTTGCACCGCTGGCGAAAAAACTCTCTGACAACGAGCCGACGATTGTTGCCGAGCTGCTGGCGGTGCAGGGCAAGCCAGTCGACATCGGCGGCTACTACCGGCTCGATGAAGCCAAGGTAACGGCAGTGATGCGCCCGAGCGCGACGTTCAACTCGGCGTTGGAAACCGCGGGCGCCTGACTTTCGGTATCGCAAGCGACATCAACACATCGTCAGGACAGTGCATTCAGGAAGTTTTCTGAATGCGCTGCTTGCGCTGCTGGGACCGATAGCGGTCGGCCGCGTACGCTGCATCCGCGTCAGGCCACGCCCGTCCGCCCTCGTCAGTTACATCTTCGCAAGCGCAGCGCAGTTCAAAAAGCCAGCGATCAGTCTTCTGTCTTGTCGGACTTGCCCACCTTGCCGCTCCCTGGTCCAGACCGACGTTCTGGCATTTTGGCGTTCCAGCCTGGCGCGTTGCCCGCGTGCTGCTTCATTCGTGTTCGTATAGCGGGCGCCGGCGATATCAAATGATTTATACTGCGATGCAGCATACAATTTGACGACACGCCGGCTTTTCCATTCCTGACACCGCAGCCGCAGCCGCAACTCGGCGCATGCGCGCGCAGGAAACGGATGCCCCAACGATCCAGGAGCAACAAACATGAGCAACACCACACCGGGTAATCGCGATAAGCGCTCGCCGCAGCCATCGCTGCTGCAACGTATTCGCTTGGCTTTCAGCGCCTTTTTCAGCATCTTGTCCAGCCCGACCGTGGCCGCGCGGGTGGACCGCCTGCACCGCGACGACGTCCCTGCGCCTGCCGCCGCGCCAGTCGCACCCGTGGCCCCGCTGCGCCAGGCCGCGCCCGACGCGGCCCTGCAGTTGCTGGCGCTGTTGCAGCGCGACGCGCGCCTGATCGACTTCACCCAGGAAGACCTGGCCAGCTACGCCGACGCCGACATCGGCGCGGCCGCCCGCATCGTGCACGAGGGCTGCCGCAAGGTGCTGCGCGAGCATTTTACGATTACCCCGGTACGTCCTGAAGCCGAAGGCAGCCGCATCAGTTTAGATGCCGGCTTCGACGCTGGCGCGGTGCGCCTGACCGGCAACGTCGTCGGCAGCGCGCCTTTTAAAGGCAGCATCAGCCACCGCGGCTGGCGCGCCACCGAAGTGCGCCTGCCCAAACTGGCCGCAAGCCACGACGTCACAGTGCTGGCGCAGGCCGAGGTGGAATTATGAGCACGCCGCGCTACGCTATCGGCGTCGACCTCGGCACGACGCACTGCGCGCTGGCCTGGGTCGATCTTGAGGCCAGCGATGGCGATGCCACCCGCCACGGCGTGCTACAGGTCCCGCAGCTGACCGGGTCCGGCCAGGTCGAGGCCTCGACCTTGCTGCCGTCGTTTTTGTACCTGCCGCACGCGGACGAACTGGCCCCTGGCGACCTGGACTTGCCGTGGCCGTCCCCGCATGATTACGCGGTAGGCGAAATGGCGAGAGCGCGCGGCGCCACCACGCCGATCCGGCTGGTGTCGAGCGCAAAAAGCTGGCTGTGCCACGCCGGCGCCGACCGGCGCGCGGCGATGTTGCCGAGCGATGCGCCGCCCGAAGTGCAGCGCGTCTCGCCATTGGAGGCGTCGACCCGCTACCTGTCGCATTTGCGCTGCGCGTGGGACCACACGTACCCCGAGGCGCCGTTTGCGCAGCAGGACGTCACGGTGACCATTCCGGCGTCGTTCGACCCGGCCGCGCGCGAACTGACGGTCGAAGCGGCCAAGGCCGCCGGCTACCAAAATCTCACCCTGCTCGAGGAACCGCAGGCGGCGCTATACAACTGGATTCAACATAGCGGCGGCAAGTGGCGCCGCGACGTCCAGCCGGGCGACGTCATTCTGGTGATCGACGTCGGCGGCGGCACCAGCGACTTTTCGCTGATCGCCGTGCTTGAACACGAGGGTACGCTGGAGTTGCACCGGATCGCGGTGGGTGAACATATCCTGCTCGGCGGCGACAACATGGACCTGACCCTGGCGCACCTGGTGGCGCGCAAGCTGGCCGCCGCCGGCACCACGCTCGACCCGTGGCAGATGCGCGCGCTTGGCTACGCCTGCCGCGGCGCCAAGGAGAGCCTGCTGGCGGATGACCATGGCGAACTGGCCGCGCAGCCGATCGTGGTGCCGAGCCGCGGTTCCAAATTGATCGGCGGCGCGATCCGCACCGAGCTGACGGCTGATGAAGTGCGCACCACCATCGTCGAGGGTTTTTTTCCGGACGTGCCGGTTTCAAACCGCCCGGCCAGCCGCGTGCGCGGCGGCCTGACGCAAATAGGCCTGCCGTATGCGCAGGACGCCGGCGTGACGCGCCACCTGGCGGCGCTGCTCGGCCGCCAGGTGGACGCCACGGCCGAACTGGCCGGCTTCGTGCGGGCCAACGCGCCGGATGCGACTTTTCTGCATCCAAGCGCGGTACTGTTCAACGGCGGCGTCTTCAAGTCGACCCTGCTGGCCGAGCGCACCCTCGGCACGCTCAACGGCTGGCTGGCGGCTGAAGGGGCGGCGCCGGCCCGCGTGCTGGCCGGCGCCGACCTCGATCTCGCGGTGGCGCGCGGCGCCGCCTATTACGGCTATGTGCGGCGCGGCCACGGCGTGCGCATCCGCGGCGGCACCGCGCGTGCATATTACGTTGCCATCGAGTCGGCGATGCCGGCCATCCCCGGTATGGAACCGCCAATGCAGGCGCTGTGCGTGGCGCCGTTCGGCATGGAAGAAGGCGCCGAGGCCGAGCTTGCTAGCCAGCAGTTCGGCCTGGTCGTGGGCGAACCGATCCAGCTGCGCTTTTTCGGTTCGTCCGTGCGCCGACAGGACCCGCTGGGCACCCTGCTCGACTACTGGCAAGCGGACGAACTGCAGGAACTGGGCGAGATCCGCGCGACGCTGCCGCCCGAGGGCCGCCGCGATGGCGACGTCGTGCAAGTGCGCCTGCGCGCGGTCGCCACCGACACCGGCACGCTCGAGCTGACCGCGGTGGCCATCGACGGCGACGGTCACTGGAAGATCGAGTTCGACGTGCGCACCAACGGTTAATGGCGGCGAGCGTGGCCAGGTACGCGGTCGGCATCGATCTGGGCACCAGCAATACCGTGCTCGCCTACGCCGCATTAAAGGCGGGCGGGCATGGCGCGGCCGGCCCGGTCACGCTGTTCGACGTCGAGCAGCTCGTCGCGCCCGGCGAAGTGGCGGCGCTGCCGCTGCTGCCGTCGGTGCGCTACCAGGGGGCAGAAGGCGAGCTGGCCGCGGCCGAGCTGCAACTGCCCTGGGATGCGCCGGACGTGTTCGCAGCCGCAGCGGCGCCAGTAGTTATTGGTGCCCTTGCGCGTCAACTCGGTGCGCAAGCGCCGGGCCGGCTGGTGGCCAGCGCCAAGAGCTGGCTGTCGCATTCGGGTGTCGATCGCTTCGCCCCCATCCTGCCATGGGGCAGTGCGGCCGATGTGCCGAAGGTGTCGCCGGTGGAAGCGAGCGCCAGTTATTTGGCCTACTTGCGCGCCGCCTGGAACCGGCAGTTTCCGCACGACCCGCTGGAGGCGCAGGAGCTGGTGCTGACGGTGCCGGCATCGTTCGATGAAGCGGCGCGCGCATTGACGCTGACGGCCGCGCGCCAGGCCGGCCTGCCGACGCTACGGCTGCTGGAAGAGCCGCAAGCGGTGTTTTACGACTGGCTGCAGCGCCATCGGGCCACGCTGGCAGATGCATTGGCCGATTCCCGTCTGGTGCTGGTATGCGACGTCGGCGGTGGCACCACCGACCTGAGCCTGATCAGAATTGAACTGCGCGATGGCAGTACCGCCCTCACCCGTATTGGCGTCGGCAACCACCTGATGCTGGGCGGCGACAACATGGACATGGCGCTGGCCCACCTGGTCGAGGCGCGCATGCTTGATGGTGCCGAAGGCCGTCCGGTGGAGCGCCTGTCGGCCGCCCGCCTGTCGCAGCTAATCGAACGCTGCCGCGCCGCCAAGGAACAGCTGCTCGCTGCCGGCGCACCGCAGCAAGTGAACGTCACCCTGCTCGGCGCAGGCGCACGCCTCGTCGGCGGCGCGCGCTCCGTCACCTTGACGCGCGAAGAAGTCGAGCGCCTGATCGTCGACGGCTTCTTTCCCCAGGTCGACGCCGCGGCGCCGCTGCTGCAACGGCGCGCCGGCATCGTCGAATTCGGCCTGCCGTACGCGCGCGACGCCGCCGTCACCCGCCACGTCGCCGATTTCCTGCGCCGCCATGCCGACGCGGTGCGCGCGGCCATCGGTGTCGGGCAAGATGGGCCGGCGATGCCCGACACCTTGCTGCTCAACGGCGGCGTGTTCCGCGCCGACGCGCTGGCGAGAAGGCTCGAACAGACGCTGGGCGCATGGCGCGGCGCGCCGCTGCGCCTGCTGCACAACGACGACCCGGACGTTGCCGTCGCCCGCGGCGCGGTCGCCTACGCGCTGGCCGGGGTTGGAGACGGCGGCGCTTTGAAAATCGGCGGCGGCGCCGCCCGCAGTTATTTTTTGCAGTTGGGCGAACAGGGCGAGGGTGGCGCCGACAAACGCGGTGCGCGGCGCGCCATCTGCATCCTGCCGCGCGGCAGCGAAGCAGGACAGGAACTGCGCATGGGCGCCCATAATTTTGCGCTGCGCGTGGGCCAGCCGGTGCGCTTTCACCTGTTTACGTCGAATGCCGACGCGGCCGGGCGGGCCCCGTTCGCGCTGGGCGAACTGGTCGACATGGGTGTCGGCGAAGGTGCGAAGGACTTCGCGCGCCTGCCGCCGATTGCGATGGTGCTGCGCTCGCCGGCGGCAAGCGATGCGGCGCCCGGCACGCAACAACGCGCGCGGCGCGAAGTGCCGGTTCAACTGGCCAGCGCGCTGACCGAAGTGGGCACGCTCGAAATGCATTGCGTCAGCGTCGATGACGCGGCCGAGCGCTGGCTGCTGGAATTCGACCTGCGCCGGCACGATGACACCGGTGACGACGGTGACGACAGCGCCACTGCGGCGCGGCTGGCGCCGGCACTGGCCAGGATCGAACGGATTTTCGGCGCCAAATCGCAGCAGGTGCCGGCCAAGGAAGTCAAGCAGCTGCGCGCCCAGCTCGAGCAACTGCTCGGCGAGCGCGCGAGCTGGAGCACGCCGCTGCTGCGCCAGTTGTTCGACGCCCTGTGGCTGCGCGCCCGCGCGCGGCGCCGCTCGCTTGAACACGAGCGGCTGTGGCTGAACCTGGCGGGCTTCTGCCTGCGCCCCGGCTTCGGCTTCGCGCTCGACGACTGGCGCCTGACGCAGCTGTGGACCTTGTTCGACGCCGGCGTCGCGCACCGCGCCGACAAGCAGGTGCAGGCCGAATGGTGGACCTTGTGGCGCCGCGTTGCCGGCGGCCTCGATCCGGCCCAGCAACGGCGCCTGCTCGAGGACTTCGCTTCGAATCTGCACACCAACGAAGAGGGCGGCGGCGGTGAGGACGCGGGTGCCGCCGCCGCCGCCGTGGTGCGCGGCAGCGACGACGACATGCTGCGCCTCGGCGCCTCGCTCGAGCGCATCCCGTCCGACTTCAAGGTGGAGATTGGCGCCTGGCTGCTGGCCCGCCTGGCCAAGGCCAACGACGCCCTCACGCTGTGGGCGCTCGGCCGCATCGGCGCGCGCCAGCCGTTTTACGGCAACCTCGACGACCTGGTGCCGGCCGACGTCGTCGCCACCTGGCTGGACGCCATCCTGGCACTGGACTGGCGCCGCCTCGAGCCGGCGGGATTTGCCGCCGCCTACCTCGCGCGCATGACGGGCGACCGCGCCCGCGACCTGCCGCTGGCGCTGCGCGAGGCCATCGCGGCGCGCCTGCGCCAGGTCGGCGCCCCGGCCATCTGGATCCGGATGGTCGAAGAGGTGGTGGTGCTGGATGAGGCCACCGAACGGCGGGTACTGGGAGAGACGCTGCCGCCGGGATTAAAGCTGATCGGGTGATCGTGGCGCCGCTTGTGAGGTAGCCAAAGCCGACACCGACACCTGCAATTACCTGATGATGTTTGTCCGTCAGCAGGATTCAGAATCTTTCTTTTCGAACAGTGACTTGCCCGCATGACAGCAAGCGCGGGCCGCGGCACCATGGCTGCCAAATCGCACCGCCGATTGGATCGATATTGCGCATCGGCCAGATAACGTTGTGCGTACGTGGTGAACTTGAAGATCAGGTTGCTACGAATGCAAGTAAAACTGTCACAATCGAGAACAGCTACAGAGGAAAAGCACCAAAAAAATCGGTCTCATGATTACTTCGAACTACGGCTACCCGCGAGCATTGTGCACCTTGGATTGCTCGCGCTGCGATTCGCAGTCGGCATGCGTATTGTGTTCGAACGGCTGCGGCTGCGGCTGCGACATCGGCGTAAAAGATGGCCGCATCGTCGGGGTGCGGGGACGCGCCTAGGACGTCGTCAATCGGGGGCGCCTCGGCCCCAAGGGCTTGCATGGATGGGAAGCCAACAACAGCGCCGACCGCCTCACCGAGCCGCTGGTGCGCCGCAACGGGCGGCTGGAACCGGCCAGCTGGGATGAAGCGATGCAGCTCATCGTTGACCAGACCCAACAGATAAAGGACACGTACACCGCCGGCGCGATCGGCTTCTATACCAGTGGCCAGCTGTTTCTCGAAGAGTATTACACGCTGGGAATGATCGGCAAGGCGGGACTGGGAACGCCCCACATAGATGGCAACACGCGGCTTTGCACCGCCGCCGCCGCCGCCGCGCTGAAGGAACGTTTCGGCAGCGACGGCCAGCCTGGCTCGTATTTCGACATCGATACCACCGACTGCATCATGATGGTCGGCCACAACATGTCAAGTACCGACACCGTGTTGTGGATGCGTGTGCTGGACCGGCGCCGCCATGCCAATCCGCCCAGGCTGATCGTGATCGATCCGCGCCGGACGATGACGGCAAAGGAAGCCGACCTGCACCTGGCACCGCGCATCGGCACCAACGTGGCGGTGCTCAATGGCCTGCTGCATCTTCTGATCGCCGGCGGCTACGTGGATCGCGATTTCGTCGGGCGCCATACGATGGGCTTCGACGACCTGGCGCGGCTGGTGGCCGAGTACCCGCCCGAACGCGTCGAGGAAATCTCGCGCGTGCCCGCTGCCGACCTGCGCCGCGTGGCCGAGATGATCGGGTCGTCCTCGACGCTGGTGTCGAGTTGCCTGCAAGGCGTGTACCAGTCGAACCAGGCGACCGCCGCGGCCGTGCAGATAAATAACGTCAACCTGGTCCTGGGCCGCATCGGCCGCCCGGCTGCGGCGTGATGCAAATGAACGGCCAGCCGACCTCGCAAAACACGCCGTCATGAATGATGCTGAGGCGTAAGCAAGCTACAAGTAGCGCGCCGCTGTCACAGCCTGACGGCGGCCTTGGATCTTGGTCATTGGCTTGATAGGCCTGCTGGGCAAGGCGCTCGGCACGGTTCTGTCGCATTGTTGAGCCTGACACATATTTTTCCTCGCTGAGCGTGACCCCGGCTTACACTGGACGGACTCGCCCTGCCAACGCATAAAATTGGTCGGCGAACGACATGACAACGGCACCATCGATGGCGAACTGGCCCTTCCGGATCATGTGCATGAGCTCGACGCCGGCCAGCACATTGCCGGCAGACCGGAATGACTTGAAGCCCAGCATGGGCTTGGTCACGCGCTTGATCGCTCGATGGTCTTGTTCAACAATATGGTTGAGGTATTTGACTTGGCGTACAGTGATCAGCACGGTGCGGCCGGCGTTAATTTCGTCGATCGCCGCCTTGTTGGCGCCGCTCTTGTCCATCGCGACCTTGTCAGGCGCGCCGTTCGCTGTCATCGCCTTGTCGAAGAAGCGCTGGGCTGCCGCCATGTCGCGCTTGGCAGTGAGCAGGAAGTCGACGGTTTTGCCCTGCTTGTCGACAGCGCGGTAGAGCTATTTCCAGACGCCTTTGACCTTGATGTACGTTTCATCCATCCGCCAACTACCGCCGACCGGACGCTTGTGCTTGCGCACCATTTTCTCGATGAGCGGCAAGAAACGAATCGCCCACCGGTTGATCGATGAATGGTCGACCGATACGCCGCGCTCTTCCATCATTTCCTTGATGTGCCGGTAGCTCAGCCGGTAAGCCACGTACCACCGGATGCAGACCAGGATGACGTCGATCGGGAAACGCATTCCTTTGAAGTTGAGCATGTCGGATCGTCAAGTGTTTGGGAACCACCGCTTACCTGAACCGTCCGTCCTCGTCGCTGATGCGACAAAGCCCCATTTTTTCCGTTTTCCCTCTTCTCCCCCAGATGCGCCCGCAGGAAATGAAACGCAATTTTCATGCTTATAAGAAAAATAAACATATACAATAGATATCGTACTCACCAGCATCTCTACGAAAGATCGCTATGAAGCTGCGCTCGACAGTCGTACTCACCTATTCTCTGGCGGCGGCGACGGCGCTTGTGTCCGTGCCATCCCGGGCGCAGCAGGCGGGCGTTGACAGCGCTACGCAAGTGGCGGGGGCGGACCAGATCGAAGTGGTTACCGTCACCGCGCAAAAGCGCCGCGAAGACCCGAACAAGGTGGCGATGAGCATATCGGCCGTCAGCGGCGCGGCGTTGCAGGCCCAGCACGTGAACGACTTCGCCGACCTCACGCGGGTGGTGCCGAATATGTCGTTTACTGCCGCCAGCGGCAACGGCGGCGCTGGTCCCGGCACCTCCAACATCGAGGTGCGCGGCATCAGTTCGGCCGCCGGCGCCGCTACCGTCGGCGTCTACCTCGGCGACGTCTCCATCACGGTGGGCAACGTCTACACCATGGGCTCGGTGGAGCCGAAGTTCTTCGACATCGACCGTGTCGAAGTGCTGCGCGGCCCGCAAGCGACGCTGTACGGCGCCAGTTCGATGGGTGGCACCATCAAGTTCATGCCAAACGAGCCGGACCTGAAGGCGCGCGAATTTTCAAGCTATGCCGAACTGTCGGCTACCAGGCGCGGCGGCGCCAGTCATGCGGCCAACCTTGTCGCCAACCTGCCGCTGGTCGCCGATGAGCTGGCGCTACGCATCGGCGTGCAAGCCCAGCGCTCGGGCGGCTTCATCAACCAGGTCGATGGCGACGGCAAGGTGCTGGCCAAGGACATCAACCAGGTCGACGACAGGGGGCTGCGCGTGGCCTTGAAATGGAAGCCGGTACGTGCGTTGACCATCGTGCCGTCGCTGTACTACCAGCAGGTCGATGCCAAGGATATCTCGGCATTCAATATCGAATTACCGAACTATCAAGCGCGCAAACAGGTGCGCGAGCCGTCAACCGACACCCTGCTCACGCCCAACGTGACGGTAAGCTGGGATATGGGCCGGGCCGACCTGACGTCGAGCACCAGCTACTTCCAGCGCAAGTTCGACCGTACCCAGAACGGTTCGGCCTACAACAGTTATTCGCTGTCGACCTTCCTGACGTCGACGCTGGACGGCGGCACGGCGCCGCCGGCGCTGATCGAGGCGATTGCCGGGCTGCCGTCGGCGGTCTACCTGAACAACCAGGTGCGCCAGGTGTCGCAGGAATTTCGCCTCGCGTCGAAGCCGTATGATGCGGCGGTGTCGCCGTGGACCTGGCTGGGCGGCGCGTATTTTTCGAATCAGCATACCAACATTGCCGAGAACGATCCGATATTCGGCGTCAACGACACCTTTGCCAGGTTCGGTTTCAGCAGCGCCGATCCGGCCATTTTGCCGGGCGCTTATGCCGGTGCCTTCCCGAACGACAACGCGTTCGCCGGCGCCTTCCATTACCGCGAAAAGCAAGCTTCGGTCTTCGGCGAACTCAATTATTATCTTACCCCGGCGCTGCACGCCACGTTCGGAGCGCGTTACCTGAAGGGCGATTCGACGCTCGACCAGAAAAACGGTTTGTACCTGGCCGGCGCCGGCAACAACAGCGCCAGCGGCCAATCGTCGAAGGCGTTCACGCCGAAATACGCGTTGACGTGGGAAGTCGATCCGTCCAACACGCTCTACACCAGCGTGGCCAAGGGCTTTCGCCTGGGCGGCTCGAACGTGTTCGTGCCGCCGACCACCTGCGGGCCGGACCTTGCGGCGAACGGCATCGAGAACGGCCCCGCCACCTACGCTGCGGACAGCCTGTGGAGCTACGAAGTTGGCAGCAAGTCGCGCCTGCTGAACAATCGGCTGACCCTCAATACGGCCGTGTTTTACGTCAAATGGAACAATATCCAGCAAGGCGTGTACCTGCCGACCTGCACCTATACCTACAACGCCAACGCCGGCGACGCCACCAGCCGTGGTATCGAGTTCGAGATCAAGGCCAAGCCGATACCGGGCCTGACCTTGAGCGCGTCGGGCGGCTACGTGAAGGCGGAACTGTCGAACGACCAGGGCCTGAAAAACGGCATCGTCGGCGCGGTCGCCGGTGCGCAGATCCAGGGCGTCCCCAAGTACAACGCCGCCGTCAACGCGCGCTACAACTTTGCCCTGTTCGGCGACAAGAGCGGTTTTGTAATGGGCGGCGCGCAGTGGGTCGGCGCCAGTAAGGGTTCGCTCGATCCGGACCAGACCGACTATC
>Ga0326735_1000339_pt1 | contig 11381 bp, 7 predicted proteins | sample 37_GP2_1092_FD_207945 | JGI IMG/M metagenome (GOLD analysis project Ga0326735, IMG submission 207945) | Glacier ice microbial communities from Ngari, Tibet, China - 37_GP2_109.2 | ecosystem: Environmental > Aquatic > Freshwater > Ice > Glacier | place: China: Ngari, Tibet | collected 2018-07-31
ATGTATCCCGGCTTGTCGCACGGCGCCTACGAGTGCTTGAAGGAGCACGGCACCGACGAGCAGAAAAAGACCTATTTGCCGAAGCTGGTGTCGGGCGAATGGACCGGCACCATGTGCCTGACCGAAGCGCACTGCGGCACCGACCTGGGCATGCTGCGCTCGAAAGCGCTGCCACAGGCCGACGGTTCGTGGCTGATCACCGGCTCGAAAATCTTCATCTCGGCAGGCGAGCACGACATGACCGACAACATCGTCCACCTGGTGCTGGCGCGCGTGCCGGATGCGCCGGAAGGCTCGAAAGGCATTTCGCTGTTCCTGGTGCCGAAGTTTTTGCCGAACGCGGACGGCAGCGTCGGCGCGCGCAACCCGATCACCTGCGGTGCGATCGAAGAGAAAATGGGCATTCACGGCAATTCGACCTGCCAGATCAACCTCGACGCGGCGCGCGGCTGGATCATCGGCGAGCCCAACAAGGGCCTGAACGCCATGTTCGTGTTCATGAACGCGGCCCGCCTCGGGGTCGGCATGCAGTCGCTCGGCCTGACCGAAGTGGCGTACCAGAACGCGCTGGTGTATGCCAAGGACCGCATCCAGATGCGCAGCCTGTCGGGCGTCAAGGCGCCCGACAAGGCGGCCGACCCGATCATCCATCATCCGGACGTGCGGCGCATGTTGCTGACGGCCAAGGCCTACGCCGAAGGCGCGCGTGCGTTCTCGTCGTACGTCGCGCTGCAGATCGACCGCGAACTGCACCACCCCGACGCCGACGTGCGCCAGGACGCCGCCGACGAAGTGGCGCTGCTCACGCCCGTGATCAAGGCGTTCATTACCGACAACGCGTGGATCGCGACGTCGGAGGCGATGCAGGTCTACGGCGGCCACGGCTACATTGCCGAATGGGGCATGGAGCAGTATGTGCGCGACGCCCGCATCAACATGATCTACGAAGGCACCAACACGATCCAGTCGCTCGATTTGCTGGGCCGTAAAGTCTTGATGGACAACGGCGCCAAGCTGCGCAAGTTCGGCGAAAAAATCAAGGCCTTCGTCGAAGACAACGGCACCGACGAAGCGCTGTCGGAGTTCATCACGCCGCTGGGCGACCTGGGCGACAAGCTGACCAAGCTGACGATGGAAATCGGCATGAAGGCGTTCCAGAATCCGGATGAAGTGGGCGCCGCCGCCGTGCCATACCTGCGCGTGCTCGGCCACCTGGTGTACTCGTATTTTTTTGCGCAGATGGCAAAAATCGCGCTGGAAAAGCAGGATTCGGGCGACTATTTTTATAAAGCCAAGCTGGCCACCGCGCGCTTTTATTTTGCCCGCCTGCAGCCGGAGACGGCGATGCTGATTCGCCAGGCCCGCTCCGGTTCGGCCAACCTGCTGGCGCTTGACGCTGATTTGTTTTAACCGCCGTACCAAAGGAAAACCATGACCAATTTCATCGTCAAAAAAGTCGCCGTACTGGGCGCCGGCGTGATGGGTGCGCAAATTGCCGCCCACTGCATCAACGCCCGCGTGCCGGTGGTGCTGTTCGACCTGCCGGCCAGGGAAGGGCCGAAGAACGGCATCGTGCTGCGCGCCGTCGACAACCTGAAAAAACTCAGCCCGGCGCCGCTCGGCAACAAGGACGACGCCGCGTTGATCGAAGTGGCCAACTACGAAGACGACCTGGCGCTGCTGGCCGGCTGCGACCTGATCATCGAGGCGATCGCCGAGCGCATGGACTGGAAGCACGACCTGTACAAGAAAGTCGCGCCGCACATCGCGCCAGGCGCGATTTTTGCGTCGAACACCTCGGGCCTGTCGATCACGGCGCTGGCCGACGGCTTCGACGCCGAATTGAAAGCGCGCTTTTGCGGCGTCCACTTCTTCAATCCGCCGCGCTACATGCACCTGGTCGAAATCATTCCGACGGCGTCCACAAGCGCTTCGATCGTCGATCAGCTGGAAGGCTTTTTGACCACCACGCTTGGCAAGGGCGTCGTGCGGGCCAAGGACACGCCGAACTTCATCGCCAACCGGGTCGGTGTGTTCGGCATGCTGGCGACGATCCACGAAGCGCAAAAATTCGGCCTGTCGGTGGACGTCGTCGACGATCTGACCGGCGCCAAGCTGGGCCGCGCCAAGTCGGGCACCTTCCGCACCGCCGACGTCGTCGGCCTCGACACCATGGGCCACGTGATCAGGACCATGCAGGACACGCTGCCCGACGATCCGTTTTTTGCCCTGTACCAGACCCCCGACGTGCTGGCGAAACTGGTCGCTGGCGGCGCGCTCGGCCAGAAGGCCGGCGCTGGCTTCTATAAAAAGGTCGGCAAGGACATTTTGCGCCTCGATACGGTTAGCGGCGAGTACGTCGCCGGCGGCGGCAAGGCGGCCGACATCGTTGCGCGCATCCTGAAAGAAAAAGACCCGGTCAAGCAATTCAAGGCGCTGCGCGAGTCGAGCAATCCGCAGGCGCAGTTCTTGTGGGCGATCTTTCGCGACGTTTTCCACTACATCGCCGTGCACCTTGGCGACGTTGCCGACAACGCGCGCGACATCGATTTTGCGATGCGCTGGGGTTTTGGCTGGAACGTCGGCCCGTTCGAAACGTGGCAGGCGGCCGGCTGGCAGCAGATCGCCACCTGGGTCAGCGAGGATATCGCCGAAGGACGTGCGCTGTGCGACGCGCCGCTGCCAGGCTGGGTCAGCAGCGGGCAGGTGTTTGACAACGGCGGCGTGCACACGCCGGCAGGCGCTTACGCGGCGTCTAAAAACGCGTTCGTGCCGAGGTCAGAACTGGCCGTCTACGAACGCCAACCATTTCGCGCACCCGTGTTCGGCAGCGGCATGCTCGACGGCAAGAGCGCCGGCGCGACGTTTTACGAAGACGAATCGGTGCGCATCTGGCACATGGACGACGAAGTGCTGGTCATCTCGCTGAAAACCAAGATGCACGTAATCGGCGAAGGCGTCATCAACGGCTTGAACATGGCGCGGGCGGAAGCGGAAAAGAACTTCAAGGGCCTGGTCATCTGGAGCAGCGACGCCGCTGCGGGCGGGGCGTTCTCGGCCGGCGCCGACCTGCAGGCGGCGCTGCCGCTGTTCATGCAGGGCGGCGCCAAGGCGATGGCGCCGGGCATCAAGCTGCTGCAGAATACCTTCATGGCGATGAAATACTCCAACGTGCCGGTGGTGGCCGCGGTGGCCGGCCTGGCGCTTGGCGGCGGCTGCGAACTGGCGCTGCATGCGTCCAGGCGCGTTGCCGCGTTCGAGTCCTACATGGGCCTGGTGGAAGTGGGCGTCGGCCTGATTCCCGCCGGCGGCGGCTTGAAGGAAGCGGCGCTGCGTGCGGCCAACGCGGCCAAGGGCAGCGACATCCTGCACTTTTTGAAAAGCGGTTTCACCAACGCGGCGATGGCCAACGTGTCGAAGTCGGCGGCCGAAGCACGGGCGATGGGCTACCTGACGGACGACGACGTCATCGTGTTCAACGCCTACGAACTGCTGCACGTGGCGAAAGTGCAAGCGCGCGCCATGTTCGACGCCGGCTATCGCCCGCCCTTGCAAAAGCCGGTGGCGGTGACGGGGCGTTACGGCTGGGCCACCATCCGCGCCCAGCTGGTCAACATGCGCGACGGCGGTTTCATTTCCGCGCACGACTACAAGCTGGGCGACATGATCGCCGAGATCGTCACCGGCGGCGACGTCGACCAGGGCAGCGTGGTGAGCGAACAGTGGTTCCTCGACATGGAGTGCAAGGCCTTCCTCGAACTGCTGAAGCACCCGAAATCGCAGGAACGCATCATGGGCATGATGCAGACCGGTAAGCCGGTCCGTAATTGATCGGCAACTGATCGCTTATTGATCAGCAACTGATCGACGTTCCAGCACACTGACAGAACAACATGAAGGGATCAACATGAGCAAGCAACTTCAAGACGCCTACATCGTCGCCGCCACCCGCACGCCGATCGGAAAAGCGCCGCGCGGGATGTTTCGCACCACCCGCCCGGACGATTTGCTGGTGCGGGCGATCCAGGCCGCCCTGGCGCAGGCGCCGGGGCTCGATCCGGCGCTGATTGACGACGCCATCATCGGCTGCTCGTTCCCCGAAGCAGAGCAAGGTTTTAATATCGCCCGCATGGCGGTGCTGCTGGCCGGCCTGCCGAAAACCGTCGGCGGCGTCACCGTCAACCGCTACTGCGCCTCCGGCATCACCGCCATTGCGATGGCGGCCGACCGCATCCGCGTCGGCCAGGCCGACGTGATGATCGCCGGCGGCGTCGAGTCGATGTCGATGGTGCCGATGATGGGCCACCATCCATCGATGAACATGAGCATGTTTACCGACGACAACGTCGGCATGGCCTACGGCATGGGCCTGACGGCGGAAAACGTCGCCAAACAGTGGAAAGTGTCGCGCGAGCAGCAGGACGCTTTCTCGGTCGAGTCGCACCGCCGCGCCATCGCCGCCCAACAGGCCGGTTTCTTCCGCGACGAGACTTGCGCCGTCGAGATCGTCACCCGCACGCCGAACCTGGCCACCGGCCAGATCGACATTAAAACGCGCAGCGTCGACACCGACGAAGGCGCGCGCGCCGATTCAAGCATGGAGTCGCTCGGCAAACTGAAACCGGTGTTTGCCGCCAAGGGGTCGGTGACCGCCGCCAACAGCTCGCAGATGTCGGACGGCGCCGGCGCGCTGCTGCTCGTCAGCGAGAAGATTTTGGTCCAGCACAACCTGACGCCGCTGGCAAAATTTTCGGCGTTCGCAGTCAAGGGCGTGCCGCCGGAAATCATGGGCATCGGCCCGAAGGTGGCCATTCCCGCCGCGCTGGCCGCGGCCGGCATCACCCAGGACCAGCTCGACTGGATCGAACTGAACGAAGCGTTTGCCGCGCAAGCGCTGGCGGTCATCGGCGACTTGGGGCTCGATCCGGCCAAGGTCAACCCGATGGGCGGCGCCATTGCGCTGGGCCATCCGCTGGGCGCCACCGGTGCGATCCGCGCCGCCACCGTGATCCACGCGCTGCGCCGCAATCAGCTCAAGTACGGCATGGTGACGATGTGCGTCGGCACCGGCATGGGGGCGGCGGGCATTTTCGAGCGCGTGTAGGCGCAAAATCGCACCACCAACAACGCACAATGAACACCAGAAGGGCGCCGGGAACCACCTGGTGCCCTTCTTTTCATGGCCGCGTTTTATCGTCATCAATGCATACATGAACAAGGAAAACACATGGACATTTTGACCCGCAAGACCGACGGCATTCTGACCATCGAATTCAACCGCCCCGAGCGCAAGAACGCCATCACCGGGGCGATGTACCAGCGCATGGCCGACGCGCTGGTCGAGGCCGAACTCGATGGCGCGGTGCGGGCGATCCTGATCATCGGCAAGCCCGACATTTTCACCGCCGGCAATGACCTCGACGATTTCCTCAAGAATGCGCCGGCAGACGGCGCGCCCGACCTGGCGCGCCCGGTCTACCAGTTCATGCGCGCGCTGTCCGGCTCGACCAAGCCGGTGGTGGCGGCCGTCGCCGGTGCGGCGATCGGCATCGGCACCACCATGCTGATGCATTGCGACCTGGTGTACGCGGCCGACAATGCCAAATTCAGCATGCCGTTCGTGCAGCTGGGACTGTGTCCGGAGTTCGCCTCCAGCGTGCTGTTGCCGGCCATCGCCGGCTATCCGCGGGCGGCCGAAAAACTGCTGCTCGGCGAAGCCTTCATGGCCCAGGAAGCGTACCAGATGGGCATGGTGTCGAAAGTGCTGCCATTGGATGAACTGATCCCGTTCGCCTCGCGCCAAGCCGCCAAGCTGGTGGCGCTGCCGGCGGCCTCGGTGCGCGCCACCAAGGCGCTGATGAAGCGACCGCGCGCCGCACAGATCGAGTCGGCGCTGACGGCCGAAATCACGTTGTTCAACGCCATGCTGCAAGCGCCCGAAGCGAAAGAGGCGTTCACGGCGTTTTTTGACAAGCGCAAGCCGGATTTTTCAGCCTTCGCGTAGAAGCAGGGGCGGCCGGGCCTTGCACCGGCACCGTCACGTCGTCGGCCGGCTCTTGAGTGGCGCCGCGTTCATCATCGGCGCCAGTTGCGGGCAATCGGCGGCCACCGCCGCCTGGTCGGCGCGCGGGCGGTTCTGGCTCATTTTCCATTTGCCCTGCAGCCGCGCGATCGGCACCTCGATGCCGACGATCGCCGCCAGCAGCGTGTCGATGAAGGCCGCCGGCGCGTCGCGCACCGCCCATGGCGCCTCGCGGCCTGCCTCGTGGCGCATCGTCAGGCGCTCGAGCAGCGCCAGCAGCCACGCCGGATCCTCGACTGCGCGCAGCACGCCGTGGGCGTGGACGACCGCGTAGTTATAGGTCGGCACCACCTTGCCGCTGACCGGCTTTTCAAGGTACAGCTGTGGCGACACGTACGCCGACGGCCCCTGGAACACCACCAGCACCCCGGTGCCGGCCTGGCGCCACAGCGGGTTGGCGCGCGCCACGTGGGCGCGCAGCGTGCCGAACGGCGCGCCCGGCGTGGGCGCGGCAATCTCGAACGGAATGTGGTCCGCTTCCAGCCCGGCTTCGCCGTGGTTGACGAGAGTGCCGAGCGGATGCGCTTCGATCAGCGCATGCAGCGCCTCGAGCCGGGTTTCTTCAAAATGGGAGGGCGCGTACATGGATGATTGACGTCGTTGCAAGTCGGCCCATCTTACCTTCAGAAGCGTCAACCGGGGGGCGATGATTTATACTGGCGGGATGATCCCGATCCGTTGCAGCTGGGCCAACATGGCCAACCCGCTTTATCTCGATTACCACGACCACGAGTGGGGCGTGGCATGCCACGACGAGAACCGCCTGTTCGAAATGCTCAACCTCGAGGGCGCGCAGGCCGGCCTGAGCTGGGAGACCATTCTCAACAAGCGGGCCAATTACCGCGCCGCCTTCGACGGCTGGGACGCGCAAAAAATCGCTCGCTACGACGCCGCCAAGGTCGCCGAACTGCTGGCCAACGCCGGCATCGTGCGCAACCGGCTGAAGGTGGCGGCGGCGATCACCAACGCCCAAGCCTACCTGCGCCTGCGCGACGGCGGTGTGACGCTCGACCAGTACCTGTGGGCGTTTGTCGACGGCGCGCCGATCGTCAACCAATGGCCAAGCGGCGCGCGGCCGGCCAAAACGGCGCTGTCGGACCGGCTCTCCAAGGACCTGCTAAAGCGTGGTTTCAAGTTCGTCGGCTCGACCATCGTCTACGCCTACATGCAGGGCATTGGCATGGTCGACGACCACGACCTGGCGTGCATGCGGCGCTGCGAACCCTGACCGGGATGGACTTGCCGGACTTGCGCCCCCACTGGCGCGATCGCGAACGTTTCGTCGTGTTCGACGCCGACTGGGGCGACGGCACCCGCTTCGCGGCCTGGGTAAGCGCGTGGCGCGCCGATTCGCAGCGCCCGGCCCACTTGCACGTGATTGCCATCGCGCGCGGCGAACTGCCGGGTTTTCGCCGCGTGCTGCAGCCGCACCAGGGCATCACGCTGGACTTGCTGCATTTGCCGCCGCATGCGCCAATCGAGGCCGCGCTGGCGCAACTGGCGGCCCGCTTCGACGCGGTGCGTCTGCATGGCCTGCATGAGCTGGACGATGCCGGCAGCGGCTTTGCGCGCGCCCTGGCGCGGCTGCTGGCGCAAGGGGCGGTGCTGCACGCCGATGGCCTGTCGACCCGGCACACGGCGGCGCTGGCGGCAACCGGCTGGGTGTTCGACGGCGGTGCCGATGCCGATGGCGTGCAGTCGGCGCATTACACCAGCCGCAAGCCGTTTGCGGCCATCGCGCCGGCGCCGGATCGGCGCGCGATCGTGATCGGCGCCGGCCTGGCTGGCGCCGCCGCCTGCGAGCGCCTGTGCGCGCGCGGCTGGCACGTCACCCTCATCGAGCGCCACCCGCAGGCGGCGATGGAAGCGTCGGGCAACCTGGCCGGCATCAGCATGCCGCTGCTGTCGAAGGACGACAACATCGCCTCGCGCCTCTCGCGCGCGGCCTATCTGTTCGCCGTCGATTACTGGCAACGCCTGGGCGGCGTCGGCGCCGCCATCGAAGGATCGCGCTGTGGCGTGCTGCTGGTGGCAAGAGACGCCGCCCACGCCGGCCTGCAGCGCGCCACCGCGTGCGCCCGCGCTTTGCCACCCTGGTATGCCAAATGGTTCGACAGCGACGCGGCGGGTGCGCGTTTCGGCAAGCTCGCGCCGCACGGCGCCTGGCTGTTCCCGCAAGGCGGCTGGATGCGCCCGGCCAGCGCCTGCCAGGCCATGCTGGACGCGTGCGGAGCGCGGCTGGAGCGGCGCTTTGGCGTTGGCAGCGTTGGCCTCGAACGGCGCGGAGACGAATGGCGCGTGTGCGACGCCATTGGCACCACCATTGCGCAGGCGGGCACCGTGATCGTTGCCAACGGCGCCGGCGCCAATCAGCTGGCGCAGGCGGCCTTTTTGCCGCTGGCGCAGGTGCGCGGCCAGGTCACCCACCTGGCCGCGCAGACAACGCCCGGGCTGGACCTGGACCTGGGCCTGGTGCTGTGCCGCGAGGCTTACCTGACGCCGGCCTTTAACGGCGTGCGCAGCACCGGCGCCAGCTACGACGACGACGACGATCCGGCCCTGCGCGCGTCGAGCCAGCAGCAGAACCTCGACAAGCTGCGTTCGATGCTGGGCGCATCGGTGCGCAATGAGCGCAATGACGCGCAAATCGGCGCCGATGCGCCGCTGCGCGGGCGGGTCGGATTTCGCTCGGTGGCACCGGACCGGCTGCCGCTGGTGGGCGCACTGCCCGACCCGGCATTCGTGCTTGGCGCCGAGCGGCTGCGCGAGTTGCCGCGCCAGCGCGGCCTGTACGCCTTGCTGGGTTACGCGTCGCGCGGGCTGACCTGGGCGCCGCTGGCCGCCGAACTGCTCGCTGCCAGCCTCGAAGGTGAGCCCTTGCCGCTTGAAACCAGTCTTGCCGCCGCCCTCGATCCGGGCCGTTTTCAGTTGCGGCGGCGCCGTGGCCAACGGTGAACCCGCGTTGGCGAACAATCCAACAGAACCTGATGCATTCGGGTAACAACCAGCGGGAAATGGATATAATTTCCTGACAAAAATATTTTTGCCGGGCATCGGCCCGCTGGAGGTTCCCCGACAATGGACAATGCCTTGGGTTCGAACGAGATGTTCCTGTTTCTTGCGTCGACCGCGCACGATATGAAAAATTCCATCAGTGTGCTCTCGGGCACGCTGGAAGGCTTGCTGGACGACGCCTCGCCCGCGATCGGGCCGGCGTATCCGAAAATGGCCCACATGCTGTACCAGACCCGCCGCCTCAACGACAACCTGATGCAGTTGCTGGCGCTGTACAAGCAGGTCGGCAAGCCGGCCTATCCGTTCGACATGCAGCCGCTGGCGCTCGGCCAGCTGGTGGCCCAGGTGGTGTCGGCCGGGCGCGTTTTGCTCAAGTCGCGCGGCATCGTGCTTGAGACCGAATTCGATCCGCACCTGGTCTGGCATATCGACGAAGACCTGATCATCGGCGTGCTCGGCCACGCAATCAACAACGCCGTCCATTTCACTACCGACAGAATCCGGCTGGCGATCGCCCTCGTCGACGGCTGCCTCGAACTGCGGGTCGAGGACAACGGCGCCGGCTATCCGGCGCCGATGCTGGCGGCGTGCGCGCCGGCGGTGAGCGGCAACAGCCGCGGCGTCAACTTCCTCACCAACAGCACCGGCCTGGGCCTGTATTTTTCCAGCGAAGTGGCGAAGATGCACAAGCACCGCGAGCGCTGCGGCGCGCTGCGGCTGGAAAACGGCGGCTTGTACGGCGGCGGCTGCTTCGTACTGACCCTGCCGTGAGTGCCGCCAGTACCGTGAATGCCGTGAATGCCGTGAATGCCGTCAGCGGCGTGACGGCGGTAAGTGCCGTCAAAATCGTCAATCCCGTCAATCCCGTCAATCCCGCCAGCGCCGTCGAGCAAGTCGACTGGGCCGCCAAAAACTACCTGGTCGTCGACGATCTCGTCGGCATCCGTCAGCTGCTGCGCGAAAGCCTGCGCAACCTGGGGGCGAAAAACATCGACCAGGCGTCGAGCGGCGGCGAAGCGATTGCGCTGCTGGCGCGCATCCGCTACGACGTCGTGCTGTGCGACTACAACCTCGGCGAAGGCAAGAACGGCCAGCAGGTGCTGGAGGAGGCGCGGATCCGCAACTACCTGCTGCCAAGCAGCGTGTGGATGATGGTGTCGGCCGAAAAAAGCGTCGAGTCGGTGATCGGCGCGGCCGAACACCAGCCCGACGCCTACCTGATCAAACCGATCACCGAAGGCGTGCTGCTGACGCGGCTGAATCGGGTATGGCATAAAAAACAAGTGTTCCGGATGATCGACCTGGCTTTTTCCGAAAAAGATTACCTGCGCTCGGGCAAGCTGTGCGACGCCCAGATCGAGATCGACCCGCTGCACCGGATCGAGCTGTTGCGCATGAAGGCAACTCTGATGCTCAAAAGCGGCGAGCCGGAAAAGGCCCGCGCGGCCTACGAGCAGGTGTTGCAGGAGCGCGAATACCAGTGGGCGCGCGCGGGGCTGGCGCGGATTCGCATGGCGAGCGGCGAATACGAGCAGGCGCGCCAGATGCTGCAGGGCGTCATCGCCGCGAACCGCTATTACATCGACGCCTACGACCATCTGGCCGCCGCCTACCAGCACATGGGCCAGCCGGAGGAGGCCTGCGGCGTGCTCGAACGCGCCGCGCGGCTGTCGCCCAATTCGGTGCCGCGCCAGCGCAACCTCGGCCAGGTGTGCCTGAAGCTGGGCAACACCGCCATGGCGGAGAAGGCGTTTCGAAAATGCATCGCCATCGGCGAATACTCGGCGCTGAAATCGGCCGACGCCTATCTCGGCCTGGCGCGCGTGTGCGGCCAAAAAAACGCCCCCAAGGAAGCGTTGCAGGTGCTGCTGGCGGTGCAGCGCGATTTCGCCGACGACGAGCACATTTTGCTGCGAGTCAAGATTACCGAGGGCCTGGTGTACCACGACAGCGGCGACGTCCGCCACGCCCGCAAGGCCGGCGACGCGCTGGAGCAATTACTGAACGCCAATGCAGCGCGCCCGGACACACCGACCTGCCTGGAGATGGCGACCTTGCTGCTGGCGGTCGGCGTGAAGGAAGCGCCGGTCGAGCTGCTGTGTTATGTGACGCGCAACAATCACGACAACACCCTGCTGCTGGGCGAGGTGCAGCGCATTTTCGACCAGGCCTGCATGGGCGAGGAGGGTAGCGCGCTGATCCGCTCGTCGAAAAAAGAAGCGGCCGACCTGATGAACCAAGGCGTGCTGCTGTGGAAGACCGGCAAGCTGGTCGAGGCGGTGGA
>Ga0326735_1000340_pt1 | contig 11370 bp, 8 predicted proteins | sample 37_GP2_1092_FD_207945 | JGI IMG/M metagenome (GOLD analysis project Ga0326735, IMG submission 207945) | Glacier ice microbial communities from Ngari, Tibet, China - 37_GP2_109.2 | ecosystem: Environmental > Aquatic > Freshwater > Ice > Glacier | place: China: Ngari, Tibet | collected 2018-07-31
GAGAACATGACGGTGCTGGACAACGTCATGCTCGGCGCCGAAGGCGGTTTCCGCCTGGCCTTGCAACGCGCCGCCATCGAGGCCAAGCTGCGCGACATCTGCACCCGCTACCGGCTCGACGTCGATCCGCTGGCGACCATCCACGACCTGTCGGTCGGCGCCCAGCAGCGCGTCGAAATCCTCAAGCAGATCTACCGCAGCGCGAATATCCTGATCCTCGACGAGCCGACAGCGGTGCTGACGGCGCAGGAAACGGCGTCGCTGTTCGAGATCCTGCGCCTGTTCAAGGAGCAGGGCAAGACCATCATCCTGATCACCCACAAGTTAGGCGAGATCCTCGACATCACCGACCAGGTGACGGTGATGCGCGCCGGCCGCGTGGTCGGCGCCGTCGCCACCGCCACCACGTCGAAAGAACAACTGGCCACCATGATGGTCGGCCGGCCGATCGAGGGCGAACTGCCGCGCGCGCCGTTCAAGCCGGGCGCCGCGGTGCTCAAGGTCGAGAAACTGCAGCTGATCGACAAGGCTGGCGTGCGCCTGCTGGCCGACGTCGGTTTTACCTTGCGCGCCGGTGAAATCGTGGCCATTGCCGGCGTCTCCGGCAACGGCCAGAGCGAGCTGCTCGAGATCCTGTCGGGCATGCGCCTGCCGACGTCGGGCCAGGTCGAGGTGCTGGGCAAGGCGCTGCCGTTCGCCGGCAGGGTCGATGCCGACGGCCTGCCGGCCACCTTCCGCAAGCTGGGCATCGGCCACGTGCCGGAAGACCGCCTGCGCGACGGCGTGATCAAGGATTTCTCGGTCATGCAAAACACCGTGTTCGGCTACCAGGACCGGGTTCGCAACCGTTGGGGGCTGTTCGACTTCGCCGCCATCGCCCAACGCTGCGCGCACCTGCTGACGGCGTTCGACGTGCGCCCGGCCAATCCGGACATCCGCATTGGCCTGCTTTCAGGCGGCAACCAGCAGAAGGTAGTGATCGCGCGCGAAGTGTCGGCCGCGCCAAAACTGATGCTGGTCGGCCAGCCGACCCGTGGGGTCGACATCGGCACCATCGAGAGCATCCACAAGCAATTACTGAAAATGCGCGACGAAGGCGTCGCGATCCTGCTGGTGTCGGTCGAACTGGAGGAAGTGCGGGCGCTGGCCGACCGCATCATCGTCATGTCGGGCGGGCGCATCACCGGCGAACTGAACATCGAAGAATTCGACACCACCCGCCTTGGCCTGTTGATGGGCGGGATGCATACATCATGAAAACGACCGAACTCCCACGCTGGGCCACCGCACTGGTGCTGCCCGTCCTGAACCTGGTATCGGCGCTGCTGGTCGCCGCGCTGGTAATCCACCTGCTTGGCGAAAGCCCGGTCGAATCGATGACGATTTTGATCAACAGCGCCATCATCAATCCGGAAGGTTTGTCGTACACGCTGTTCTATGCCTCGACCTTCATCTTCACCGGGCTGTCGGTATCGATCGCGATGAAGGCGGGCCTGTTCAACATTGGCAGCGAAGGCCAGATGTATCTCGGCGGCCTTGGCCTGACGCTGGCGATGCTGGCGTTCGACGCGTCGCTGCCGGCATGGCTCCTGATTCCCGCCGCTATGCTGGGGGCCTCGCTGTTCGGCGCCTTGTGGGCCTTCATTCCCGGCTACCTGCAGGCGAAACGCGGCAGCCACGTGGTGGTCACCACCATCATGTTCAACTTCATCGCCGCCAGCCTGATGAATTTCATCATCGTCAAATACCTGATTCCCGAGGGCCAGCAAAATCCGGCCAGCCGCGTGTTCGCCGATGCTGGTGCGATGCCGCGCCTGAACGCGTGGTTTCCGGTGCTGGGCGACACGCCGCTCAACGTCAGCTTCCTGCTGGCCATCGTGGCGCTGGTCATTTATGGCGTCATGGTGTGGCGCTCGGCGTGGGGTTACCAGCTGCGCGCAACCGGCCTCAATCAGCACGCGGCGCATTACGCCGGCGTGTCGATCAACCGCACCATCATTGTCGCGATGCTGATCTCCGGCGCCCTCGCCGGCTTGGCCGCCGTCAATTCGATCATGGGTTCGACCCACTACCTGTCGCTCAATTTCCCGGCCGGCGCCGGCTTTGTCGGCATCGCCATCGCGCTGATGGGGCGCCAGCACCCGGTCGGCATCTTCCTGTCGGCGGTGCTGTTCGGCGCGCTGATCCAGGGCGGCTTCGACCTGTCGCTGGAAAAACCGAACATCCCGCAGGAAACCTTCATTTTCATCCAGGGTTTGATCATCCTGTTCTGCGGCGCGATGGAAAATTTTTACGGCCCCGCCGTCCTCAAGCTGATCAACCTGCGCCGGAAGGGATAAGCCATGTTCGAAGACCTGCATTTAGCCAGCATCGTGGTGGCGACCATCCGCAGCGCGCCGGTATTGATCTTCGCCGCGTTGGCCGGCCTGTTCGCCGAACGCAGCGGCGTGATCGACCTGGCGCTCGAGGGCAAGATCCTGGCCAGCGCGTTCGCCTCGGCGGCGGTCGCCTACACGACGCAAAACCCGTGGTATGGCGTCGCCGCCGGCCTGGCCGTGTCGGCCACGCTGGCGCTGCTGCAGGGGTATGTCAGCATCACGCAAAAAGGCAACCAGCTGGTGGCCGGCATTGCGATTAACATCGCCGTGAGCGGGCTGACGTTCGTGCTGGCGCAGTTCTTTTACCAGCAGGGCGGGCGCACGCCGGACCTCGGCGGTGCCCGCCTGTTCGACATCGTCCTGCCCGGCACCGCCGCGCTGGCAAACGTCCCCTTCATCGGCTGGTTCTACGGCCACGTGATTGGCGGCCATTCGGTGCTGGTGTACCTGGCGTTCGCCCTGATCCCGCTGGTGCACTGGGTCGTCTACCACAGCCGATTCGGCCTGCGCCTGCGCGCCTGCGGCGAAAACCCGCACGCGGCCGACGCTGCCGGCGTCAACGTCGTAGCGACGCGTTACATGGCGATGCTGATCGCCGGCGTACTGTGTTCGTTTTCGGGCGCCTACCTGGCGATCGTGCAAAGCGGCTTCTTCTTGCGCGACATGTCGGCCGGCGCCGGCTACCTTGCCCTCGCCGCCCTCGTGTTCGGCAACTGGCGGCCAATCCATACAGCGCTCGGCTGCGTCATGTTCGGCTTCTTTTCGGCGGTGCAGATTCAAATGGAGGGCGTCGACCTGCCGGGCGTGGGCCGCATCCCCGGCTCGCTGATCCAGATGATCCCGTACGTCGTCACCGTCATCGTGCTGGCCGGCCTGATGGCCAAGTCGGTGGCGCCGAAAGCGATCGGCAAACCGTTCGTCAAGTCGCGCTGAGCGCAGCATGGACGCGGTGGAGGTGATGCGCGGCAAATCACAGCATCTTCGGTAGCCACATTCCCATCGTCGCGACCGCGATACCGACCGCCATGGCGCCGGTGAGCGCAAACACCAGGCCGGCTGCCGATATCCGCGCGGCCGGCCGCGCGCTGCTTTTCGCAAAAAAGTACAACTCGAGCACCGCAAGCGGCAGGACGTACTGAAGCAAGCCGATAGCCACCAGTGCCGGCCCCTGGAACGTCGTTGGATCGAAGCCGGCCGGGCCGCCGTTGAGCGCAATCCAGAACATCAATATCACCCGAAAAAACCAGCTGCCGCTCACTACCAGGAACAGGCGAAGCGCCCAACGGCGGTGTTCGGCCAATCGGCGAGCCACTGCATGGCGCAGCGCAAACCAGGCTGCAATCAGGATAAGGACCGCATTGATGCTGATGGTGAGGTGCTGCAGGAAGCTGCCGTTCGCGCTGCGCGTCCATACGACAAACAGGCCGCTAATGCTGGCCACGACAACCGTGGCGATGTAGACACGGCCGTTCCAGCGATGAAAGCGCGGGAAGCCGGCCCGGATCTTCGCCATCAGTTGAAGCGGCCCGCCGATGGTTACAACCGCAGCAATCAGGACATGGATCGCGATAGCGATGTTGCCTAGCGTATCGCCCGGCACATGCCCGGTTGGCAGCACCTTGTTCCATGCCTGCATATTCCCCTGCAATGCCGAACTGGCATAGAACGACAGGATATAGAGGACGAAAATGAGCTGACCCGCGACCGCGACGACAAACCAGGTGGTTGCGGCAGCGCTGAGCGCCTTGCCCGAAAAAGCGGACAGCGCGCCGTGCGCGCGCTCTTTCGGCTTTGCGTGTAGTGAATTAACGGCGTTCGGGCTGGCGATTGTCATTTGATCCTCGAGAAGTTGCGGGAAGAGTGCAAGGTATCGGGACCGGCAATCGAATGACACTGCCATGCGACGAGTGACGGAAATCGCGTTGCGCGTTACGGCCTGTGCGTACAGGCCGCAGCCTTACATTTGCCGAAACAGGTGCAGGTAAGCCCGGCTGACCTTCAGCACGTCCTTGCGGCGTTTGAGATGAATATCGGCCGTTTCATTTGCACCGCGCAAAACGTGGCTGATCGCGTGCAGGTTGACGACGACCGAGCGATGCACCTGGACGAATTGGCCGGCGTCGAGCTGCGTAACCAGTTCACGTAACGGGGTTCGGATCAATGCTTCGGCCTGCATACCGTGACCGTCATGCCAGGCCACCAGGGTGTAGCGCTCGTCCGAGCGCAGGTAATCGATAGCGTCGACCGGAATCAAGTGCAGGGATTGCCCGACGCTGGCGCGAATCCAGCGCAAAGCGGCAGGCGCCGCGGCTGGACGCATGCGCTCCGCAAGCTGCTGCAACAACGCTTCGGTATTGAGCGCCGGCGCGGCCGTCTGCAGCCGCAGCTTGAGCCTGGCGACAGTGTCGTACAAGCGTTCCACCTCGACCGGTTTGACCAGATAGTCGAGCGCGCCCTCGGCGAATGCACGCACCGCATACTGATCGAAGGCTGTCACAAACACCAGGTGGGCGCGCCTGCCGATGGCGTGCGCGGCATCCATTCCCGACAGACCCGGCATGTGCACGTCGAGGAAACATACATCAGGTTTGAACTCTTCATACATGGCCACCGTTTCGCGCCCATTACGCGCAAGCGCGACGACGTGCAGTTCGGGCCAGACCCGCGCAAGCAGGCGCACCATGGTGTCGCGCAGCAGGGGTTCATCGTCTGCAATCAATGCGCTCGGCCGGCAGCTCATGGCATGCTCTTTTGTGCGGGGAACAGCAACTCGGCGCAGACCCCGTGCGGCCGGACTTCGGTGAGCTTGAGGCCGGTACCGGCGCCGAAGCTCAGTTGCAGCCGTTCGCGCAAGGTCGTCAGTCCGGTACCAAGGCCATGGCCGGTCTCTTGCAGGCCGACGCCGGTGTCGCTGACCAGCACGCGGCAGCGCTGTTGCCACAGCTGGACGTGGATCTCGATGCGGCCGCCTTCTTCGCTTGGATCGATTCCATGGCGCACCGCGTTTTCCACCAGTGTCAGCAGCGTAAGCGGCGGGCAGCGCATGGCGTTCGATTCCTCACAGGCATGGATGACATAGTCCAGCCGGTCTGGCATGCGCAGGTGCATCAGCTCGAGATAGGCACGCGCCAGCGCCAGCTCATCGCGCAGCGTGCTGAAGGGCTCGTCGAGCAGGGGAACTGCCGCGCGAAGATAGGCGATCAGCGTGCCCAGGACGTGCGACGCCTTTGGCGAACCGGTATCGACCAACGCCTGGACGTTCGCCAGCGTATTGAAAAGAAAATGCGGCTGGACCTGGGCCTGCAGAAGGCGCATGCGCGCTTCCAGCGCTTCGCGTTCGAGCTTGCTTCGCTCCAGCTCGAACGCCGATTGCTGGCCGCGCGCGAACGCCTCGCGCTGGCGAACGATGGCGCCAAGCGCTATCCATGGCGCGAAAAAAATGCCGATCAGGCTCAGGCTCGCAAGGCCCTTCACGCGCATCGTGTCTTGCAAAAATCCGAAACTGCCACCCGTACCGATCCAGTATGCCAGCAGTGCCGCAAATGGAATAGCCAGCACGACACCGATCAGTTGCAAGACCCAGCGGGCAAGCCAGGCCGGCAAATTGCGCGGCCATCGCTCGAGGATACAGAAGGCCAGCAAGGCACCCAGGCCAACCCCCCATGCGCGCTGCAATACCACCATGGTTGGAGAAACGGACGTCAGGCTGAGGACCAGGCCGAACAGGGTCGCGAAGCCCAAGGTGTATTTCAGCCGGCGGGCGAGCACGCGCACGCATTCTCGTGTAATAAAGTGCATTGCGTTGTGGATCATGTCGGCCCAAGGCTGGTGATGCATGACTGTAGCGCGGGGTGCGAGCCCCGGCAAGCTGCATCGGGTGAACGGATAAGCGGGGTCGCCGACGCTACGCCTCCTAGTCGGCGGCAAGCACGCTGGAACGGCCAAGCGTCCACGAAAAGCCGCCGCCGATCGATGTGCCGCTGTTTCTCCTCATCAAAGGGCTGTCGCGGTTGGCCGCGCCGGCATAGCTCTCGCCGCGCACGTAGCCGAACAGGCGCACGTCCTCGTTGAGCCGGTAGGACGCCGATAGTCCGGCGCGCGCCAGCATCAGGCCCGATCTGGCCCGGTACGCCGGCCGCGCGGCAGTCGCATACTGCGGCGCCACTTCGTAGAAATAGCGATTGATGCCGCCGTCGCCGACCACCAGGCCGACGCTGGCGTCGATGCTCCAGTCGCTGCCGATGTCGCGCGTTGCGTATGTCAGGCGCGGCTCGAACGTGGTGCCCTGGCGCCGCACGCCGCCGCGAAACTCCATCACGGCGCGCAGCGGCAAGTCGAGGCGCAAGCGGCTGGTCGGCGTCGGATTGGCCAACAAGACTTTTACGCGCGGCCCGAACTCGCCAAGGAAACCCAGGTCCGGCATGCCGGCGCGGGCGGCGCCGGCATTTGAGCGCGCCGGCAGCGAGGCGGCAAAGCCGATGTCCAGTTCGTAGCGCTCGCTGCGCAGCAGGCGCGCACCGATGCCGGACGCGTCCGAACGCAGCACCTTGCCCCGATAAATCAGGAACGGCGCCGCCAGCGCGCGCGAGGAGCGCTGATCGGCGCCGGGATAGGCCGGTCCCGACACGGCGCCGCCGACCAGGCCGGCCTCCCATAAGGGCAAGGCCGGGGCCGGGGCCGAGGCTTGCTGCGCGACGGCCGGCAGCATGAAAGTGAGCGTCAATGCGCCAAAAATGAGCGGGCGCATGGCTTAAGGCCAGATGGTTTGCAACAGCGCGGCGAGCTTGTAGCCGCCCTTGATCAGCTGCGTCTTGGCGATCGCTGAACTGGGCACCGGATAGTTGGCCGGCACTTCGAGGTTCCAGTTGTAATAGACGTCGCCCTTCTTGCTGGTCTGCCGGATGCCGGGGCCGGTAGTGACGCCGGCGTAGGCCAGCTTGGCGACCACCAGCACATCGTCGGCCCACTGGTACGGCCAGGTGGCCGGGTCGCCATTGTTTTTGCTGACCGCCGGCTTGCCGTCGATCACGGCCTGGGCGAATTTTTCCGGCGTGCGGGTGCTCATGCGGCGCATTGCGTAATCGACCGTGGTGCTGTCCCAGTACGAGTGGAACGGCTTGGTCAGCGCGCGCGGCACGCCTTCGCGCGGTTTCGGATTTTCGCCCGGGATGTGGCTTGCGCCCATGGCGGCGACCTTGTCGTCGTCCATCAGGAAGTTATTGCCGCCGCGCGAATCGAAGATCGCCACGGCGTCGATGTCGGTGTGCTTGTTGGGCACCACGAATTTGCCGTCCTTGCCAACGAAGGCGGCGCCGACGTGCAGCGGCTGGTGGATGTCGCCGGTCATATGGGCTACCAGCAGCAGCGCCTGGCGCTTCGAAAAGCCATGCGGGTTCAGCGCCGGGTCCAGCTTACCCTGCAAGACGGCGATGGCCTGCTTGAGCGTCTGCACGATGTCGTGATGCGTGGTGCCGACGTCGCCGTCGTGGTAATGGTCCTTCTGGAACGGCACGCCGGTGTAATGGTATTCGCTCGCCTTTGGATTGGCGCCGACGTAGGCCACCATCTCGGGGGTCTGCGGGCCGCACCAGTCGCCCTTGACGCAGTCGGCCCAGACCGAGACCGATTCGAGGCTTTCGCCGGGCAGCAGCAGCGCGCCGACCTGTTTCTCGGCGTTGCTGCCCTTGATCAGTTTGTCGGCGATGGCGCCGACGGCGCGGTGGCCGTCATTACCCCACGCGAGGGCGTCAAAGGACAGGAAGGCGCCGGTCAGGGCGATCACGCAAGCGAATTTTTTCATGTTGGTTTTCCTTGAGTTTGAACCGTAGCGCTTGATCCGAGCCGGGGCATGCATCTTAGTTTACTCTTTCAATGCGCGCAGAAGGAAGAGCCGGCGCCGCCAATGCCGCGCCAGCGGCGCCAGGCTGGTTCCTGGCCAGGTAGCCGATCAAGGCTTCGAGGTCGAGGATGCGGGTGTCGGCCTTGTTGGCCGCCTGCCTGAACGCCGGGTAGCCGTCGCCGCCTTCGGCCAGGAAGTTATTGGCCACCACCTTGTAGGTCCTGGCGTCGTCGAGCGGCGCACCGTTGATCCGCACACTGCCTGGCACCACGCGCTGGCCATCCGGCCTGGCGTTGTCCCATTGGTAGTACAGGGAGCGCGACACCTGCAGCATCGCACGGCCCGAGGCACGCAGCCACTGTTGCTCGAGCACTGCGCGCAGCTGGGCGCCGGTCATGTCCATCACCACCAACGTGTTCGAGAAAGGCAGCACAGCCTGTGCCTGGCCAAAGGTCGCAACAAGGTTCTCGGACACGTCGAAATCGCTGCGCAGGCCGCCCATGTTCATGAAGCCGACCTGCACGCCCTCGGCGCGAGTGGCATCGACGACGGCGTCGGCAACCAGGTTGCCGAGCGCCGATTCGCCCGCATCGTTCATCCGGCGCGCGGTGCTGCGCTGCGCCACGCGCGCAACCGGCCGCGCCAGCGCGGCCGAACTTTGCGCCTTGACCGCGGCGAGGTAGCCGGCCACTTTCGGGTCGGCCGGGTATTCGCCCGGCCGCACCGCCACGTTGCGCACGACGACGTCACGCACGCTGCCGCTGGCCGGATCGATCGACAGTTTTATGCGCGACAGCACATGGCCGCCCATCTGCGCCTGCGTAATGGTGCGCCCGCCTGCCTTGCATTGAAAACCGCTGTGGCTATGGCCACTGATGACCAAGCGGATGGCCGGGTCGAGCCTTTCGGCGATGCCCACCACCGGCCCTTTGAGTTCGGTGCAGTCGGCCTGGTCGAACGGCTCGGTGGTGTTGCCGCCTTCGTGGATCAGCACCACGAACACGCTTGCTCCTTGCGCGCGTGCCTGCACCAGCGCGGCGTTGATGGCGTCCGCTTCGTCGGTAAACGCCAGGCCCTCGATGCTGGAGGCCAGCACCACTGACGGCGTGTTTTTCAGCACCGCGCCGATGAAGGCCACCTTGACGCCCTTGACCTGTTCGATCGAGAAGGCCGGCAGCAGCGGCTTGCCGGTGACCTTGTCGATCACGTTGGCGCCCAGGTAGGTAAAGGCGGCGCCGCGGAAATCGGGCGCTAGCTTGCAGGCTTTACCACCGGGTTCGCCCTGGCAGCCGCCATGCTGCTTGCGCAGCAGTTCGGCGCGGCCCAGGTCGAATTCGTGGTTGCCGACCGAGCTGAATTTCATGCCGAGCATGCTCAGTGCGACGATGCTCGGCTCGTCGGCCCACATCGACGACATGGCCGGCGTACCGCCCACCAGGTCGCCGGCACCGACCAGCACCAGGTCCTTGTCTTCGAGCCTAAAAGCCTGCAGGGCGGCGGCCAGGTTGTCGATGCCGCCGGCCATGATGGTGTTTTCCTTGCCGTCGCGCGCGCTGGTGTAGACGAATTTGCTCGCCTCTAAGTGGCCGTGGAAGTCGTTCAATGCGACCAGGTTGATCTCGATCGGAGCCGGCGGCGTGGGCGCCAGCGGGGCGCAGCCGGCGGCGAGGCAGGCGACGACGAGCAGGCAGAGCGGGGTTTTAATCATAAGTTGGAAGCATAAAGAAGTTTTCGGGGCAGCGCCAGCACAGGCTGCATGGCGGCGGGAGGCGCCGTCAATACAAAGCGGCGCGCAATAAAAAAGGGCTGGTGTCGCCACCAGCCCCTCGTTTCAATCAAGCGGATTCCTTAGAAATCGTACTTGAAGGTAGCTTGCACGGCCCACTGCGATTCGCCCTTGGCCTGACGAACGTCGAGGTTTTCCACTTGCGGACGCACGGCGTAAATGTACTTGCCGGTGGCAGCATCGGTACCGACATAGTCGACGAAGCTGCGCGCCAGACCGCCATTGCTCTGGAAGCCGACTTCATTGATACGGCCCCATTTTTTGTTCAGCAGGTTACCGAAGTTAAGGAAGTCGAGGCTGAAGCTTGCCTTGTTACGGGCAAACAGGCCTGGAATTTCCTGGCTGATGCGCAGGTCGATGCTGTTGGTCCATGGCGAGAAGTCGGTGTTACGGCCGACGATACCACCAGCTGAGCGGCTGAGCACCTTGTTGGCATTGACCACATCCCAGAATTTCTGCTCGTTGCCATGGCTGGTGGCGCTGTCGCCAGCGAACAGCACGTCGCCCGAACCAAAGGCCTTCGGAATGTACATGCGGTCATTGCCACCGAGGCCGTCACCGTTCAAGTCGTTGTTGACGGTCCAGCTGAAAGGCTTGCCCGAACGACCTTCATAGAACACGCCGAAACGGGTGTTGTAGGTGCTGAAGAACTTCTTCTGGAAGTTGAACAAGGCGTTGATACGGTCCTTCACCAGGTAGCTCGAATTGGTGGCGGTGTTTTCATTCGGATTGAATACCGAGCGACCGTTCCAGTTCGAGGTCGACACCGACGAAGTCAGCGACGACACTTCCGTCGAGGTGGTCTTCGTGGCAGCGATCGACCAGCCATAGCCTTTGCTCAGCGGACGCGAGAACGACACGGTGCCGACATTGGCGCTGCCCAGATCGGTGCCTTTGGCGAGCATCACGTTACCGTAGCTCAGGTTGCTCAAAGCCTTGCTGGTGACGCAGTTCGGCGTGATGGTGACGGTGCCATTACTGGCCACGTAGCAGCTGGCCCGGTAGCCGCCGGCGTTGTAGTACAGATTACGACCGTCGGTACCGATCCTGGTTGGCGCGCCCAGGTTCAGGCTTTCGTAGTAAATCGCATCCTTGTTCTTGGTATGCAGAAATTCAGCCGAAAACACGATATTTTGCCATGGCAGTTCGGTATCGAACGCGATGTTGGCTTTCCACACTGCTGGTTGGTGGAAGTTCGGGTCGAGGAAGTCGACGTTGGAGGCCGGGGTGGCGCCAACAACCGATGGCTGGCTGTCCGGGTTGGTGCTGAAGGTATTGTCGGCGGTCGGGCACTTGGTGGCGCCCGTGCCGGAGCAGGTGATGATGCGCGACGCCACGCCAGGGTTGGAAAACTGGTTCGACATCCA
>Ga0326735_1000341_pt1 | contig 11360 bp, 9 predicted proteins | sample 37_GP2_1092_FD_207945 | JGI IMG/M metagenome (GOLD analysis project Ga0326735, IMG submission 207945) | Glacier ice microbial communities from Ngari, Tibet, China - 37_GP2_109.2 | ecosystem: Environmental > Aquatic > Freshwater > Ice > Glacier | place: China: Ngari, Tibet | collected 2018-07-31
AGGCGCTTGATCGAATTCTCGACGAAGGCTTCGCGCTCTACTCGTTTTTCTTCCAGCAAGGAGGCAATGCGTTTGTACGCTTCTGGCTGCAGAAAACGGAAAGACAAATCTTCCAGCTCCCATTTGAGCTGCCAGACACCGAGTCGATTCGCCAGCGGCGCATAAAGATCAAAAGTCTCGCGCGCATATTGCCGCGAACGTTCATTCTGTAATTTATTATCGGCAAAATAACGCAAGGTCGTAACGCGCGTACCAAGACGTACCAGCACCACGCGCATGTCACTCGCCATTGCCAACAGCATCTTGCGTACAACTTCCAGTTGCGCAGAAGCTTCCTGTGCCGCGTTTTTGTTGCGAGCCGCTTCGTGCTGCACGAAAGTCACTTCGTGCAAACGCATCAACTGACGCACTCCGGCAACCAGATCGCTCACTTCTTTGCCGAATCGTTCTGTTATTTTTTCTGCCGCGGCCGGATTAATGTTTTCTAATTCGAACAACAAGGCTGCGATACGCGTGTCGGCATCTGTTTCCAGTTGCGCCAGAATAGTCGCGACGCCTTGCGCAAACTCAAAGGCGTCCTGCCCACTTTCAAACGCATCCTGTCCGGCAGAAACCATTTTCCCGGAATAAAACGGTTTGACGAACGCAAGCGCATCCATCACGCGTGTGCTGTCGTGTTCTATCAAACCGGAGCGAAGAAGCTCGTGTGTATCAATCTGTGCCGATGCTACGGAAACCATGTTGAACCTATGAAGATGCTGCAACCACAATTATTTCAATCAAGCGTTTCGGATCGGGGAAGACAGCCCCGACGGTTGCACGCGGCGGCGTATGTCCTTCCAGCACTAATTCATTCCACGCTGCGTTCATGCCGTCGAAGTCGTTGACGTCCGCAATAAAAATCTGCCACGACAAGATACGTGTTTTATCACTACTCGTTTCTGCCAACAAGCGATCAATATAGCCCAGCACTTCACGTGTCTGGCCGTGAATATTCTGCGTCGTGTCTTCAGCGATTTGTCAAGCCAAGTGTACCGTGCCATTTTGAATAGCGACTTCTGACAGCGTATCGCCTATATGCAAACGTGTGATGTTCATGATGCTCTAAATTTAAAAAGTATTCGACTGTAAATATGCGCATTCAACAAGAGCTAACCCAGGAAGAAATTTTTAGCGATAGCGATTTGCGCCTCACTGAGGAAGGTAGGAGCATGCCCGACACCAGCAAGTTCCACCACTTGCGCTTGCGGCCCACGCTGCGACATCGCAGCAGCGGTTTCACGCGACAACAAATCAGAATCGGCGCCGCGCACTACTAGCGTCGGACAGCGAATCGCATCATAAGCCGCCCACAAAAGTTGTTCATCCAGTTGCGCGCTCTGCGCTGTCGTCGCTTTGAATGGCAAAGCCAGACCCGGATCGTACACAAAAGTCCACTTCCCATTTGCGTCCTGCCGCATCACATCGGATGCCAGCTTGCGCCATTGCTCATCGTTGTGCGCACCGAACGACAGCGAGATCGCACGCACGTACTGCCAGGCTTCATCAAAGGTACCGAACTGCACCTTCTGTCCGACATATTCACCTATACGCGCCAGCGCTTCTGCATCAATCGAGGGACCGATATCGTTGAGCAATAATTTACGCACAGGATTATTCGGCAATGATGCCAGCGCAATACCGATCACGCCGCCCATCGATGTGCCAAACCAATTAACCGATTCAACATCCAGACGCGCAATCAGCGTCACCATATCGCTGACGTATTGCGGTATCTGATAATAATTAGGATCACGTAAATGACCAGAGCGACCGCGCCCGACTACGTCGGGACAGATCACGCGATAATCGTTTGCCAGTACTTTTGCCAGGGCATCAAAATCATCCGATACCCTCGTCAAACCATGCACGCACACCAATACATTCGGGTTGTTCGCATCGCCCCACTCCTTGTATGCCATCTGGTGCAAACCTGCGGGAGAAATACAGTGCACTGTCTTGATTTGAGCTTGTGTCATAGTGTTCGTGTGGTGATGTATACCCCATTTTAAGTATGTTAGGCTATGAATGTTACGCGTAGAATCTTATCAAAAATTGCAGCATCTGAACTTCAGACTAAAAGGCGCATCATGCAGAACAATTCTATTCAAGGCAAAATTGCCTTGGTCACAGGTTCCACCTCCGGTATAGGCTTGGGCATTGCACGTGCGCTGGCGCAGCAAGGCGCGCATATTGTATTGAATGGTTTTGGCGATGCAGATGAAATCAAAAGCTTGCAAACTGCATTGGAAAAAGACTGCGGCATAAAAACCATTTATAACGCCGCCGATATGTCCAGGCCAGCGGAAATCGCCGCCATGATGCAAGTCGCCAGCGAAAAATTCGGCGCAGTCGATATTCTGGTCAACAATGCTGGCATTCAGTATGTTGCGAACATTGAAGATTTCCCCATAGAGAAATGGGATGCGATCATCGCCATCAACCTGTCTTCCGCATTTCATACAACGCGTCTCGCTCTTCCCGCAATGAAAGAAAAAAACTGGGGCCGCATCATTAACATTGCATCCGCCCACGGTCTGGTTGGTTCGGCACAAAAATCAGCGTATGTCGCGGCCAAACACGGCATCGTCGGCTTCACTAAAGTCACCGCGCTGGAAACCGCGCAAACCGGCGTAACTTGCAATGCCATCTGCCCAGGTTGGGTGTTGACGCCGTTAGTCCAAAAACAAGTCGATGTACGCGCGAGTAATGAAGGCGTATCGAATGACGAAGCCAAGAAAGGTTTGCTAGCTGAAAAACAGCCGTCAGGAGAATTTGTCACGCCTGAACAACTGGGCGCGTTGGCAGTATTTCTCTGCAGCGAAGGGGCGAGTCAGGTACGTGGTGCGGCGTGGAGTATGGATGGCGGCTGGACGGCGCAATAAGGATGCCAGAACTCGCGCCGTTTAAAAACTTTTAAACGGCGCTCTTCAAGAATGCTCAGCCGCAGCCAACTTTGATTTTTCTAACAATTAATGCAGCGCACTCACATCCAGCGGCGCACCTGTATTCGCAATCACTTCTTCTTTCGTCACACCAGAAGCCAATTCGACTAAACGCAATCCGTTAGGCGTGATGTCAATCACGCCTAGATCTGTGATGATACGGTCAACTACGCTTACACCTGTCAATGGCAAATTACATGAGGATAAAATTTTGTGCGAGATAGAACCGTCTTTGCCGCGCACGACATGCTCCATCAAGACGACGATACGCTTAACTCCCGCCACCAGATCCATCGCGCCGCCCATGCCTTTGACCATCTTGCCGGGAATCATCCAATTGGCAAGATCGCCCTTCTCTGACACTTGCATTGCCCCTAGCAAAGCGATATCGATTTTGCCGCCTCGTATCATGCCGAATGAATCTGCCGAATTGAAATACGAAGAGCCCGGCAATGAGGTAACGGTTTGCTTGCCTGCATTAATCAAATCCGGATCGACTTCATCACTAGTTGGAAAAGGACCTATACCGAGCAAACCATTTTCCGATTGCAGCCAGACATGAATATCTGCTGGTACAAAATTCGCCACTAGCGTCGGCAAACCTATCCCCAGATTGACGTAAGCGCCATCATGCAATTCTCGCGCTGCGCGTGCTGCCATTTCATCCCGTGTCCAGGCCATATCGCTCTCCGCTTATGCTTCAATTATTTTTGAGTGAGCTTCGCACCGATTATTGCGCAGCAAAATACCTGCACATCAGCTTGCTCGTATCGTGCGCTGTTCGATGCGTTTTTGTGGGTGCGCATTCAATACGATGCGATGAATGAAAATTCCCGGCGTGTGCACATGATCAGGATCGATTTCGCCGATCTCGACCAGCTCCTCCACTTCGACCACGGTAATTTTTCCAGACATGGCCGCATTCGGATTGAAGTTACGCGCTGTGTGGCGATACACCAGATTGCCAGCCTTGTCGGCCTTATATGCCTTGACAATTGCGACGTCGGCAACCAAGGCGCGCTCCATGATGTATTGCTCGCCATCGAATTCGCGTACGTCCTTACCTTCGGCGACTATCGTACCGACACCCGTCTTGGTGAAAAATGCAGGGATGCCTGAACCACCAGCACGCAACTTTTCTGCCAATGTGCCTTGTGGGGTAAATTCGACTTCCAGTTCGCCCGCCAAATATTGGCGTTCGAATTCCTTGTTTTCACCCACATAGGAGGAAATCATCTTCCTGATCTGCCGCGTCATCAGCAATTGACCCAAACCAGCATCGTCGACGCCTGCATTATTGGAAATCGCTGTCAGATTCTTGACACCGGAATCGCGTAGTGCGGCAATCAGTGCTTCCGGGATGCCGCACAAGCCAAAACCGCCGACAGCAATGGTTTGCCCATCCTTGACGATATCGGCGAGTGCCGTTGCTGCATCGGGATAAACTTTATTCATAGCTACCCTTCTTTGTGTAGAGTAAACCGGGTGTAGGTGCAAAAGCTACGCATAGCGTATCTGTCAGCATAAGCTGGCGCAGACAGCCTCACAATACCGTAGAACTACTAGCGCGGTACTATCAGCACTGATGAGTGCGGAAGAATCTGAACCACGAGGCATGGCATGACGATATCAGTAAGAATCGATTATGAAAGTATTTTTCAGCATGCGCCCGTCGGCATGTGCATCTCGCAGCATCGCGTGATTCATGCCTGCAATAACGCGCTGGCAAGCATGTTTGCTTATGCAAAAGATGCCCTCAGCGAACAGTCGTTTTCCATCCTGTATCCAAGTTACGTCGAGTTCGAGCGCACCGGCGCACGTATCGTTCCCATCATGAACGCCAAAGGACATTATTCCGATGAGCGCATCATGAAACGCGCCAACGGCCAGCTATTCTGGTGTCACGTCAGCGGTCGTGCATTGGTGGCAGACGATCCGCATGCGGCAGGAATCTGGACCTTTGAAGATTTGAGCGAGAAAAGACCGGTTACGGCAGAACTAACACCGCGCGAACGCGAAATCGCTGCCATGCTGGTCGATGGAAAAACCAGCAAGGCGATTGCACGTCAGATTGGATTAAGCCCGCGTACAGTAGAAATGCACAGGGCAAAATTGATGCGGAAATTTGCCGCGACCACTGCCAGCGAATTGATCAATCGCTTGCTGGGTGTATCGCGACAAATTGAAACAGCAGAGATAAATACAGAGGTATGAATCAGCAATTCAAGCGGCGAACTTAACTTAAAAAATAATTTAATAATTCAGTTTATAAAGTTAATTAAGCCTCGCCCTAAATGATTCTTACGCGACGCTCATTCCATCATCAGCGGTCATGATTGCACCGTTAATGAAATGCGATTCTTCTGCGGCCAATAACAATAACAAGCCATCCAGATCTTCCGGCTTGCCGACACGTTTGCGCGGCAGTGCATTCACCAATTGCTGACCTTGCTCACTATTCAAGTAATCAAGATTCATCTCGGTACCGATATATCCCGGACAAATTGCATTGACGTTGATACCGAACTTGCCCCATTCTACTGCCATCGATTTTGTCATGTGCACGACAGATGCTTTGCTCATGCTATACAGACCGAGTTCTGGCACAACACGCAAGCCGGCGACTGATGCGATGTTGACGATACGATGCTGTTTGCGCGCATCACCTTTGTGGCGCGCGATCATGCGTTTCGCAACTTCTTGCGCAACGAAGAAAGCACCGCGTTGATTAGTATCCATCACAAACGCATATTCTTCGGGCGTGATATCGACCAAACGACCACTGCCAGAAACGCCGGCATTGTTAACCAGAATATCGATGGCACCGGCTTCTGTTTCTGCATGCGCAATCGCGGACTTGATGCTGGCGTAATCAGTAACATCCAAGGTCACGACATGCGCTGCGCCGCCTTCAGCTTCGATCTCTGCGCGTAATTCCTTAAGTCTGTCCACACGACGAGCCGCCAGTATGACTTGCGCTCCTGCCATCGCCAGCACTTTCGCAAAACGCGCGCCAAGTCCACTGGATGCACCTGTGATCAGGGCGACTTTACCTTCAAAATTAACTTCAATGCCCACAAATTTCTCCTGACTTTCTCTTGATTAATTAACGCACTGAAAATAAAAAGTGACGTTAGAGGCGTTATGATTACACGAAAGCGCAGCAATGCGCGTTTTTGCACTTCGCATTCACTGCGAAACCGGGGACAATAACGGTTTCGTACGCAGATAATTTGACTGTTTTTACCCATGACAACAAACGCATCCACAGCATCCAGCCTGCTCGAACAATACGGCCCACGTGAAGCGATGGAATACGACATCGTGATCGTAGGTGGCGGACCGGCGGGCCTCGCTGCCGCCATTAAACTCAAACAACTTGCAGCAGAAAAAAATCATGAAGTTTCCGTCTGTATACTAGAAAAAGGTGGCGAACTAGGCGCACATATTCTTTCCGGCGCAGTGATGGATCCGCAAGCATTGACCGAGTTGCTACCGAACTGGAAAGAACTGGGCGCACCGCTCAACACCGAGGTCAGCGAAGACCGCTTTCTGTTTCTGACCGAAAGCAAGGCGTACAAAACGCCTAACTTCATGCTGCCGGCTTGCTTTCAGAATCACGGCAATTATGTCGTGTCACTGGCAAATGTCGTGCGCTGGTTGGGTCTGCAAGCGGAGGCTCTCGGCGTCGAAGTATTCCCAGGCTTCCCTGCAGCAGAAATTCTGTACAACGAAGATGGAGCTGTGCGCGGTGTCGCCACCGGCAATATGGGCGTAGATCGCGCGGGCATACCGACTGCCGCCTTCCAGCTTGGGATGGAACTGCATGCCAAGTACACACTGTTTGCCGAAGGCGCACGCGGCCATCTCGGCAAGCAGTTGATGGAAAAGTTTGACCTGAACAAAGACAAGGCGCCGCAAACTTACGGTATCGGTATCAAGGAATTGTGGGAGATCGCTCCAGCCTTGCATCAGCCTGGGCTGGTGATTCATACCGCTGGTTGGCCGCTTGCAAGCGACACGTATGGCGGCTCGTTTTTATATCATCTGGAAAACAATCAAGTCGCTGTCGGCTACGTGGTGGGCCTCGGTTACGACAATCCTTATCTGTCGCCGTTTGAAGAATTCCAACGCTATAAAACACATCCTGAAATCAGCAAGTTCTTCAAGGGCGGCAAACGCTTGTCCTACGGCGCGCGCGCCATTACTGCAGGCGGTTTGCAATCCTTACCTAAGCTAGTATTCGCCGGCGGCGCATTGATAGGCTGCGATGCAGGCTTCCTGAACGCGAGCCGCATCAAGGGCAGCCACGCAGCCATCAAGAGCGGCATGATGGCTGCAGACGCTGCATTTACGGCATTGCAAGGCGGTCGCCAGTACGATGAACTGAGTGACTATCCGCTAGCCTTCGAAAAATCATGGTTGCGTGAAGAATTGCATGTCGCCCGTAACTTCAAACCGTGGATGAGCAAAGGCTTGTACACCGGCTCATTGATGGTCGGCATCGACCAATTGATCTTCCGCGGCAAGGCACCGTGGACCTTGCGCAATACGCATGCTGATCACACCTGCCTGCGCCCTGCTTCGGAGTTCCAGCCGATTATTTATCCGAAGCCGGACAATACCTTGACCTTCGATAGATTGTCGTCGGTGTTCATTTCCAACACCAACCATGCAGAAGATCAGCCTATCCATTTGACCTTGAAAGATGCCAGCGTACCGGTAGCCATCAATCTGGCGCAATATGCCGGACCGGAAGCGCGTTACTGTCCAGCGGCAGTGTATGAATTTGTCAAAACCGATGCGGGCGAAGACAGGCTGCAGATCAATGCGCAAAATTGCGTGCATTGCAAAACCTGCGACATCAAGGACCCTACGCAAAACATCGTGTGGGTGACGCCTGAAGGTGGTGGTGGGCCGAACTATCCGAATATGTAATGCCGAAGATGCAAAACAAAAAAGCCGCTATGCGGCTTTTTTTACGATCATCATTTACTGCAGCGGCATTAAAGCTTCCGTACTAAAGCTTCCAATTCCCGTTCAATATTTTCTCCAGCCAGAATGCACCGATCACGGTCTTCACATCGGTGATCTTGCCTTCACGAATCCACGTCAGTAAATCTTCAGGTGATGCTTTGAAGGTATCGAGAAACTCTTCATCATCGAGCTTGCGTTCACCTTCCACCAAACCTCGTGCCAGATACAGATCCAGATGCTCATCCGCATACGCAATCGCATTATGTATCGTGCAGACGAATTGCCAGTCGGTCGCGGTGTAACCAGTTTCTTCCAACAGTTCACGTTTGGCACATGCCAGCGGCGCTTCACCCGGATCGATTTTACCCGCCGGAAATTCGATAAATACGCGATTGATCGGATAGCGGAATTGACGCTCCATCAACACAGTGCCATCGTCCAGCAGCGGAATAATCACGACAGCGCCAGGATGCTTGATGTATTCACGCGTAGTCGGTTGTCCATTCGGCAGGCGCACTGTATCGCGCTGTACTTTCAGGAACGAGCCATCGTAGGCCAGTGTGCTGTCGATGCGGATTTCTTTTAAATGATTATCCATACTTCAGCTCCAAAAACAGGCCAGACTGGAATGATGAATTAAATGGAAGTAGAACAAACTGGTAAACGAACTTGACCGTAAAGGACTCGGTCATGCATTGATCAATGATGTCGTCTGCGCATATAGCGCATGACAAAGCCTGGGTAAGCCAGCACCAGAAATAGACAGCCGGTTACAGCAAAAAATTCCCAGCCTTGCAAGAAAACGCTACCAATACGCGATTCAAGCCCGCGTGCGACGAGGCCAACTGCCAAATACAGAACGAATAATTCGATCAGGCGCAACCACACCGGCTTGAACCCCGCAGAAAGCGGAACAAGCGCAAACAGGCGTTCATTGAAAAAAGGAAGGTTGGCGCTGAACAGCGCCAACAGAATGACAAACCAGCTTGCTAAGGAAACATCCACTCTCAGCAAGCAGTCATCAGGACGCCAGCGTCTTGACGATGGCAGCAGCGCATGCTGTCATCAAAGGACCAGGCACCAAACCAAGCACCAGCAAGGAAGCACCATTGATGCTCAATGCCACACTCATGTCTTTGCTGACAACGATTTTCGAATTATCGACAGGTTCGTCAAAGTACATGACTTTGACTACGCGCAGATAATAGAAAGCACCAATCAGCGAGAACAGAACAGCGACAATTGCGAGCCAGATTTGACCTGTGCTCAGAACTGCCTGCAATACTGATAATTTTGCATAGAAGCCGACCACCGGTGGTACACCAGCCAGCGAGAACATCAACATCAAGGTAACCAGTGCAAACCATGGGCTGCGTTGGTTCAAGCCTTTGAAATCGTCGATATTGTCAGCTTCGAAACCGGCACGTGACAACAACATGATGACACCGAAGGTGCCGAGAGTTGTCAGCACATAAGTGATGACATAAAACATCGCAGCGCCATAACCGTTGGTCGTCGAACCATCAGCACCGACCACAACACCCGACAAAATACCGAGCAGGATGAAACCGATTTGCGAGATGGTCGAGTACGCCAGCATGCGCTTGATATTGGTTTGCATGATCGCGGTGATGTTACCGATTGCCATCGACAGCACGGCAAGGATGGTCAGCATTTGCTGCCAATCGATAACCAAGGCTGGCAAGGTTTCTACCAACAAACGGATCGTGATCGCGAACGCTGCCAGTTTTGGCGCGCCACCCAACATCAGAGTCACCGCAGTTGGTGCGCCTTGATAAACGTCAGGCACCCACATATGGAACGGCACAGCACCAAGTTTGAAGGCCAGACCGGAAACCACAAACACCAGACCGAAAATCAATACAGGCTTGTTGACGGCGCCAGTAGAAATAACGCGTGCAACTTCAGTCATGTCGAGCGAACCAGTCGCACCGTACAACATCGAGATACCGTACAACAGGAAGCCGGAAGCCAAAGCACCCAATACGAAGTACTTCATCGCCGCTTCGATCGCTTGCGTATTGTCGCGGCGGAAAGCAACCAATGCGTACAGTGCCAGCGACATCATTTCCAGACCGAGGTAGACGATCAGGAAGTTATTCGCCGAGATCATCACCATCTGACCCAGCGCTGTGAACAGCGACAAAATGTAGAACTCACCGCCCAGACGGCCATTCACCATTTCACGGTCTTCCAGATACTGGCGCGAATATACAAAGGTCAGGCCAATCGCGATACAGGTGCAGACCTTCAGCAGGCTGGACATAGGGTCGGAGACCACCATGTTGCCGAAACCGTAGACTGTTGCACCGGCATTAAAATCACAGAGGCTCAGGCCGCCGCAGACGATTAAAGCCGCCAGTGACAAGACGTAAGTGATGTAGCGTTTCGCGTCAGACAGAAACAAGTCGATCAGCAAGATTGCGCAGATCGCAATTGCCAGGAATATTTCAGGAATGACGGATATCAGATTCAAATTATTCATTTTGTCGCAGTTAGTGTGCGTTCAGTTACGCGATTGCGGAGCCGTTTATTAATTAAGTTTCGAAATCGAGACATGCTTCAGCAAGTCGGTAACCGAAGTTTGCATCGCATCGGTGAACGGAGCAGGATAAATACCCATCGCCAATACAGCAATCGCCAACACGCCCAGCATCAGGAATTCACGCTTGTTAATATCGGTCAGTTCCGCGACGTGATGATTGGTAACTTCACCGAAAATCACGCGTTTTGCCAACCACAGAGAGTAAGCAGCACCCAGGATCAGCGCGGTCGCAGCCAGCATACCGATCCAGAAATTGTATTTAACTGCGCCCAGGATCACCATGAACTCACCGACGAAACCGGAAGTTGCTGGCAAGCCGGCATTACCCATGGAGAACAGGATAAAGAAGGCAGCGAACTTAGGCATCTTGTTCACAACTCCGCCGTAGTCAGCGATGTTACGAGTGTGCATACGGTCATACAACACACCGATACACAGGAACATTGCGCCGGAAACAAAACCGTGCGAAATCATTTGTACGATACCGCCCTGCACCGCCATGTCGTTGAACATGAAGAAGCCGAGTGTCACGAAGCCCATGTGAGCGATCGATGAATAAGCAACCAGCTTTTTCATATCGGTTTGAACCAAGGCGACCAAACCGATATAGATCACGGCGATCAGCGACAAGGTAATCATGAAGCCCGACAGGTAATGACTAGCATCAGGTGTAATCGGCAACGAGAAACGCAGGAAACCGTAAGCCCCCAATTTCAACATGATCGCAGCCAACACGACTGAACCACCAGTAGGCGCTTCAACGTGAGCATCCGGCAACCATGTATGCACAGGCCACATTGGAACCTTGACCGCGAACGCCATCAGGAACGCGA
>Ga0326735_1000342_pt1 | contig 11353 bp, 10 predicted proteins | sample 37_GP2_1092_FD_207945 | JGI IMG/M metagenome (GOLD analysis project Ga0326735, IMG submission 207945) | Glacier ice microbial communities from Ngari, Tibet, China - 37_GP2_109.2 | ecosystem: Environmental > Aquatic > Freshwater > Ice > Glacier | place: China: Ngari, Tibet | collected 2018-07-31
TGCATACCCTCGCATTTTTTGTGAATAAGTCGTTTTTTCGGAAGCGATTTCAGGGGATTTTTTGGTGCGTCACAATATATTTTTGACCAAACCAAGCGCCGGCACAGAATTGCCGAATTTAATTCATCGGAAGCGCCGCTGCGTTAACCTTCAGGAAATATGCAACCGCCAAAAGAATTGCTCAGTCGCAAACAACCTCATGTGAAATATGATGTTGTTGTCTAACTACCCGTTTCGTAAGCGCTTTTTAAATTATTCACAAAACCTGTGGATAACTTTGTGGACAACTACCTCTTGACAGCCCCGCAACCTAGTCGCCACGCCACTTGTAACAAAATGCCATAACTAAAAGCAGAAAAAACTTCCTTTTAAATCAAGCACTTAAAAATCTCAAAGTGCGGCAAAAAATTTAATTTCAAAAAATATTTTTTGCTGCGCAGCATGCAGAAATTGTGCATAAGCTTGTCGACGCCGCGTGTGCAAAGCCTCTTGACGGCGATCAAACGAAGCGCTTCGACGACTTAATTGGCGCCTTGGGCGTGTAGCGGGCGGCTGAATTCATGAACCGCCTCGACCAAGACCGAAACTGCTTCTGGCGGAGTGAATTGCGAAATGCCGTGACCGAGGTTGAAAACGTGGCCACTGCCGGGCTGATGCGGCCCGTAGGCCTGCAATACCTTGGCGACTTCGGCGCGAATCTGCTCGGGCTGGGAAAATAACACGACTGGGTCAAGATTACCCTGCAGCGCAACGCGTGCGCCGACCTGGGCGCGCGCCTTGCCGAGATTGACGGTCCAGTCGAGTCCGAGAGCATCCGCGCCGATATCAGCGATTTCATTCAGCCACAGGCCGCCGCCCTTGGTGAACACGATGCTGGGTATGCGGACCCCATCCTTTTCACGCTGCAGCTGGCTGATTACGGCGCGCATGTAGTTCAGCGAAAACTCCTGGTAAGCGCCGTCGGCGAGCGCGCCGCCCCACGAATCGAAGATCATCACTGCCTGCGCACCGGCGTCGATCTGCGCGTTCAGGTAGCCCGCCGTGGCTGTGGCATTGGTCTGCAGGATGTGGTGCATCAGGTCGGGCCGGCTGTACAGCATCGCCTTTACCATGCGGAAGTCCGACGAGCCTGCGCCTTCGACCATGTAGCAGGCGATGGTCCACGGACTGCCGGCAAAACCGATCAATGGCACGCGGCCATTCAGCTCGGTGCGAATCTGGGTGACGGCGTCGAAAACGTATTGCAACGTGCCGAGGTCGGGCGCACGCAAGGCCAGTACCGCCGCTTCATCGCGCAAGGGTCGCTCGAACTTCGGTCCTTCGCCATCGGCAAAATACAATCCCAAACCCATCGCGTCGGGTACGGTCAGGATGTCGGAGAACAGAATTGACGCGTCGAGTGCGTAACGGTCGATTGGCTGCAGCGTCACTTCGGTCGCGTAGTCAGGATTTTTGGCCAGCCCAAGAAACGAACCTGCGCGCTTGCGCGTTGCCTTGTACTCGGGCAGGTAGCGGCCGGCCTGGCGCATCAGCCACAGCGGCGTGTATTCGGTAGGTTGGCGGAGCAGCGCGCGCAGGAAAGTGTCGTTTTTAAGCGGGGCGAATTTTGAGGGCATGGCGAGTCTTTCAAGAAGCCGACATTATCGCTTATGCGCGCAACTTCGGGCTAAACCGCTCCTGCGGCGACCGGGAAATTCCCATGCGTCACGCTTCACGAGCGTGCCCGCTCAAAAAATAGCGTCAACCGCAAGCGTTTTGCGGACCACACGTTGATATATTAAAAATCGGTCAAATTTCCTCAACAGACTGTCCCTGTCTACTCCGGGGACATGTGAACCTCCATGCAGCCAGCCGCAAACCAAGCCCCTTCAGCATTGTCCCCGAACCAGCGTCCGTTCCGGCCGCTGCGCAAACGTTTCATTGGCTGGCAAGTCTTTTACTGTGCACTCACCGGGCTGGTGATCGCCTCGGCGCAGCTCCTGTTTCATTTCCTCGATAAACGCGAAAACTCGATGCAGATCATGCGCTCGGCGTCAGTCACGCATATGCCGCAGCTGGCGACCCAGCTGGCGCAAAATAATCTGAACGCCGTGCGCATTCAACTCGAAGAAATGGGACGCTTCCCCACCGTTGGCTACCTGATCCTGACCCTGCCGAACGGCGAAAAAATAAAGGCCGGGCGGCAGGCCGACCGCTGGGGTCAGTTTTTGCTCGATAAATTTTCTTCGTGGCCTGAAGTGCTGGTCGATCCGGCCCAGCCCCGACGCGTGCTGGGCCAGCTGCGCATTTATGCCAGCCGCGAAGACCTGCGCGCCGAGGTAGCGGTCGGCGCGCTGCTGATTTTTACCTGCCAGATGCTGGGCGGGCTGGTGCTGGCATTAATGATGGCGCGCATCAGCAACAAGCTGGTCGGCCGTCACCTGGCGCATATCGCCGAGCATATCTCGGTGCTGGGACCGGGCGCGCTTCATCAACCGCTATCGCTGGTGCGCCGCCAGCGACCCTTTTTCGATGAATTCGACCAGCTGTGCGAAGCCTTCAATCGCATGAACATGCGCCTGGCCTCGTATATCGAATCGCACCGCCTGCTGGAAGACGAGCTGCGTGAGCATCGTGACGGCCTGTCCGCGCTGGTGGCCGAGCGCACCAGTTCACTCGAGCGCCTGAAAGATTTCCACAGCCTGATCATCGCCATGCTGACGCGCTTCATGAGTCTGCCGCCGGAGCAGGCGAATGCAGCGGTCGATTCCGGTCTGGCCGCGTTCTGCGAATACTTCGACGCACCGCGCTGCATCCTGTTCACGCTCGACGACGCCGGCCGAGGCTTTCGCATCGCCAATACCTGGCCGCCGCTACCGCGCGCGGATGCGCCGGTCGAAGTCTGGCTGGCCAGTGATACGCTGGAACAGGAATCGACCGGCGTGCGCGGCGCGAAAATCTGGCTCAGCACCGTTGCGCCTGCGGATCACGAAACCGCTACCGGCGGCACGGTATTGAAGCTCCTGGACGCCTCGGCCTGCACCATCGTCGGCGTCGAGATCATGGACCGCACGGTCGGTTTGCTGTGTCTGGTAGGCCAAGCCCTGCCACCGGGCAGCGACAATGCCAAGCTGCTGGAACTGGCCGCGCGCGTGGCGGCCAACATGCTCGATCACAAAGTCGCCCAGACGCGACTGGTGCAAACCCAGGCAGCGCTCCAAAGCGCGAACCAGGAACTGCACCATCTGAGCCTCTACGATCCACTTACCGGCCTGGCCAACCGGCGCCGCTTCGATGAAGTCAAGGCGCTGGAATTCAGTCGTGCGCTGCGCGCCGAATCGCCGCTGGCGGTGATGATGTGCGATATCGATCACTTCAAGTTTTACAACGACACCTACGGCCATGCGCAGGGAGACCGTTGCCTGAAAGCGCTCGCCGATTGCCTAACCACGCTGGCCGCGCGCGCCGGTGAACTGCCAGCCCGGCTTGGCGGCGAAGAATTCGCCGTCCTGCTGCCGGGCGCCACCGCTGAGCTAGCCCTGGCCCAGGCTGAACGACTGCGCCAGGCGGTGTGGGACCTGAGCTTGCCACACGCCGGCTCGCTGGTCGCCGACCGCGTGACCATCAGCATCGGCGTGGCCTGCCTGCGGCATGACGAACACGCAGAGTTCGATAGCCTGCTGCACGCCGCCGACGAAGCGCTGTACTGCGCCAAGGTCAAGCGTAATTCAGTGGCGATGGCATCGTAGCGGACACCATGCATTGCCGGCACCACAGTGCTACCTGCGATATTTGCGCGTTGTGCCGATTCATTGAGTGGCCTAATCTGAAAGTTGTCCAGCAGTGGCGTTCGGCCTTGGCGGACGATATTCGGAGACCGCTGCGTGGTGGGAATTCTTGGTAAGTATGTAACGAAAACGGTGCTGAACTGGATTGCGGTCGTATTGCTGTGCATTATTTCGGTGGCCTGCACGGTTCCGGCGGCCACGCCACAGGCGCAGATCCGCGCCGATGCGGAACAGACTATCGCGGGCGGCAATCCAATTACGCTTAGCACGTTGTCGCACTCCACGGACGATACGGTAAGGTGGCGTCTCGAGGAAGGCAATCCTGGCAAGCTCGACAGCGAAAGCGGCTGTATGGTGCGTTATCTGCCGCCGGCTGCCGGCACGATTGCCCATCTTGCACGAATCACGGTTTCGGCCACCACAGCCGGCATGACACGAACGATTTTGCTGAACGTGCAGCCGTCGATGCCGCCCATCCTGAGCGCGGCCACAAGGCGCACCAGCGCCAGGCCGAGCTTCGCGCTCCTGCGCGTCACACAACCCGTGCCAGCAATAAGCCAGGCCAGCCTATGATTACCGGTTCACCGATCGCAGGAACGACTCAGGACAAGTTTGCGTGATCGATTTTTGTGCAGCGGTCCATCACGACCAGCAGACCAGCTTCGCGCGCCCTGACTGCGGCCGCCTCGTTGATCACGCCGAGCTGCATCCACAGGCATTGCGCGCCGATGGCGATTGCTTCGTCGGCGATCGGCTCTATCGTGGCTGAATTGCGGAAGCAGTCGACCATGTTGATCTTGACGCCGGTTTCCTGCAGCGCATGTTTGGCTTGGGTCAGGGTCGCATAACAATGCTCGCCCAGGATATGCTGGCCGGCATAGGCAGGATTTACCGGGATGATTCGGTAGCCGTGACGCTGCAGATAAGCCGCCACGCCGTGACTGGGGCGGTCCTGTTTGGCCGACAGGCCGACCACGGCGATCGTACGCACCTCTTGGAACAACGCGGAAATGCATGCGGTCGATGGGTTCATGATGCGATTCCGGAAAACAGGGCTGTCCAGTATAACCGGCGTTGAATTTGCGTTCCGACCGCGCGGAAAACCTGCCTGTCCCCATCGGGTTAGAATGAAAAACCCCTCCTTCTGCCCTTCCCCGATGACTTCCCAATTTGGCTTGGTCTGCATCACCAATTCGATGGAAATTCGTTATCGCACGATCACGCGCACACGTCTCCTGCAGCATGCCGAGGCGGTGCAGCGCGAACTGCTGGAAGACATTTATCGACACAATATCGAGAAGCTCGCGGCGGCGCTGCAGCTCTGTCTGCGCGAGCGAATCTTCCTTTACCGTATACCGTCTTCTCTGTTCCCGTTTTTCGACACCGATCTCGGGCAGAAGGTGATGGAACAGTTTGCCGGCGAAATGGCGGCCGTCGGCCAATGCGCGATCGCAAACGGCATACGTCTGGTGACGCATCCGGATCAGTTCGTGGTCCTGAGTTCCGATTCAGACAACATCGTGGCCAACAGCGTACGCATCCTGCAAATGCAGGCCGACACCATGGATCTGCTGCTGCAGCCACGCACGCCGTGGGCCTTGATCGAAGTCCACGGCGGCAAATCGGGCCGTAGCGAACGCCTGGTCGCCAGCATCCAGCGCCTGCCCGACGCAATTCGCTCGCGACTGTGCCTGGAAAATGATGAGTATGCGTACAGCGCACAGGAAATTCTCGAAGTGTGCAGGGAAAGCGGCGTGCCGATGGTGTTCGATGCACACCATCATGTCGTGCATGAATCCCTCTCGAGTTACGAACACCCGAGCATCGCCGAGATGCTGAAGCTGGCGCGCGCGACCTGGCCCGAGCCTGCGCATCAAGTCGTGCATATTTCCAATGGCAAGGATAGTTTCAACGACCGCAAGCATGCCGACCTTATCGAGGTCATGCCCTCGGCCTACGCCAACGCGCCGTGGATCGAGATCGAAGCCAAATTCAAGGAAGACGCGATCAGGCAATTACGCCGGCATGACGCACACTCGGCGCCGCTTCCCGCCGCTGCCTGATGCGACGCTGGGCTTATTTTCCCGACTCGCGTCGATGGTTGCGATGCTCAGCATGGCGCAACGCGGCAAGCACCACCAACGCAAGCAGCGCGCTGATTATGGCCAGCACCTCGCGCCCCATTCCAGCGGTTACGCCGATAGCCGCCGCTAGCCAGATGCTGGCCGCCGTGGTCAGGCCGGTGACTTCCTCAGCCTCCTTGTTTTTCCAGATGGTTCCCGCGCCGAGAAAGCCGACCCCGGCAATTACGCCGCCGAGTACTCGGCTCACTCCTTCGGTGCCCATGCCCGCCTGAAGCGGCAGCAATACGAATAGTGCCGAACCCAGCGATACCAGCATATGCGTACGCAATCCCGCGGCTGCGCCCCTGCGTTCGCGTTCGTAACCAATCAAGCCGCCCAGGGCGACGGCGATCAGCATTCGTACGACTACGCGGGTCAGCTGCTCGACGTCGGTCAGATCGGAAAATTCAGCCGCGAGCGTGGCTACAATGGTGTCCCAGGTTCCAGCCATATTTTTATCTTTCGTGAAGTGAATGCGTTTTCTTCACCGAGCCTTGCGCCGATTCGCGCTGGAAGGCAAATCCGACCGGCTTGCGCTGGACAGCGAACCGACGATTGAGAGGAAGCTCGACCCAGCGATGGAAAGCCATTCCGGCCGCTACGCTCGCTGCCCATGCCAGCAGCATCCCGAGCGCCTGCAACAGCGGCTCCGGCGGCACAAAACGGGTGAAGTATGCGTTAGCCACAAGGCACACGGGAAAGTGAATCAGAAATACCGAATACGATATCGCACTCATGCGACCGATGACGCGCTGTGCCAGGTCGGGAATCGGCAAGCGCGCGCGGCCGAGTAACATCAGGCTACAGGCGATCATTAAAGCGACAGCAATCCGGCTGCGAAATTCCACCAGCAGGGAAAAAATCCCGAGCAGCAGCATGGTCATCGACAGTAGCGCGACTATGCCCGGTCGGCGGGCGTAATGCGTCACCCACCACGCCAGCATTCCCAAACCATAGCTGCCAAAGAAATAGGGCGCCCAATCATCCCAGACCGAATTACGATTGAAATACAGCAGCGAAGCGCCAACGCAAATCGACACCATCACCGGCATGCGCCAGGGCCAGCGTTCTTCACTGCCAATCCGGGCTGACAGCCACAGCAGGCAAACCCACATGGTGTACAGCTGGAAATCGATGGCGATGTACCAGCTGCCGGCCGAAATCGATTCGTAACCCAGCACGCCATGCAGCAAAAACACATGCGCCAGCAGCTGGAAAAACCCCGGGGGCGGCGAGATGGAATCATGCGTCATCCAGACGCTGGCCCAGGCGGAAGCGAGTATCGTCAGGATGGTGGCGACCAGAAAAGGCGGCGCCAGCTTCAGGTAGCGGCGTCCGATACTGCCTAGCGGTTCGGCAATGCCGGCAGCGCCATGCGGGCTCAGCGATCGGGCTGCAAGAAACCCGCCGACCACCAGGAAGACTTGCACGGCCAGACGCGCCTGTGCGTATAACCAGTCCATCAATTCCGGCGCAATTGCCTGCACGTGGTCAGACATCGGTCCGTAGAAAGCCAGATGGTGCAGCACGATCAATTGGGCCGCGCAGCCTTTCAGCAGATCGATGTAGACGAACTGCCGCTGCGTTCCGTTAGTCGCGCCTGGCGATGCCGGGACCGCCGCTATCTTGCTCAAGGTTTTTCGCTCCACTGGATCACCATCGTGTCAGCCCGTTATGGCACGAAATGGCCGGCACTGGATATATTTCGTTGCGCCATTTTACGTGGTGAAAAGCGCGCATGCCGAATGCAGCGTCATTGTGCTCGGTTATTAATTCATATATATTTTCCAAGTGCATTTTCTGGCTCGCGCTATGCAATCCTCCTGTTCTGTCCGACCCAATCCTGTCGTCGACGCTGTCTCGGCGACATGCACGACTTCTGCCCGAGGTATAAAAATTCACGCAGCCAGTGCGGCCGTGATCGAATGCGCGCGCGCCGATTTCCACGCACAGCTGGCGCAGCTCGATTTGCTGCCTTATGTGATGACCCGCGTTGGCATCAGCGCAGCTGATCACTTCGTCGAATTCCGCGCGAGCGCCGCAGCAGTGGAAGTGGCGCGAGGGGGCTGCGACACGACCGGACTATGCCAGCGCCTCGGGCTCGACAGCATCAACGTAGCGGCCGACCTAAGCCGCGAAATCCTGCTGGCCATGCTGCTCGCGCCGGCCGGTTTCCAGTTCTGTTTTCCCAGCTATTCCGAGCTCGCCTCGGCAGTGCGCGTACGCGAATACATCGTCGAAGCCGCGCGCAAAACCACGCTCGCCTTTGACACCATGGCGACCGAGCGGCCGGCGGACTGCTGGCAGCACATCAGGGGCAGCGGCTTTACGCTAAGACCCGGTCATTCACTGATCACGGCCCTGAAAAAAGCCACCCAGCCTGAAGAGTCAGGCGCCCTGTACGCCTTCTCATGTTACCGCGCGACCGAGTATGTGATCTTGGCCGGCGTTGCGCAAGAACTGCAGCGCTGTAACCCGGAGCTGTTCGAACGACTGCAGCGCCTGTGGCAAACCCGCGCCATTATGTCCGGTGAATTCCATGACGTATTCCTGGTCGAATCCGGCTCGGTGGCGCACCCGCTGCCCCTCAAATACTACGTGCCTGGCGACCGCGTCTGGTTCCGCAATCCGGATGACCGCTCTTCAGACATCACCGGCTACGAAGGTTCATGGGTCATGTATCTGGGCGGCGGCCTGTTCAGCAATTTCTGGAAGCGCGCCAAGCCTTATACGCTGACTGCAAAATGCGTCGAGGTGTATCACTGGCGCGATGCGACCTATTACAACGCTGACGGAGAACTGCAGCTGGACGAAGCGCGCGTCGAGCAGCTGGTCGATGCGACCATGCAGGACCCGGCTGCGGTCGAGCGCATCCTTGCGCGCATGATGCGCTTGCGCGAGCCTTCCGGCGTGTATGTCGACGGCGGCTGCATCGATGCCTCGCGCGAGTATCCTCGGCGGGTTTGCCCGGGGTCGTGCGACCTGGTACTGCCGACGCTCTGACAGCAATTCCTGCTGTCCATGAAAAAAGGCAGCCGAAGCTGCCTTTCAATGGTACCCACGACCACCTTAACGCTTTTGACGCAGCTTTTGAATCGCTGCCAATTGCGCCATCGCGTTGGCCAGTTCGATCTGGGCCTGCGCGTAGTCGATTTTTGCATCTTTATTGCTAAGCGCCTCTTCTGCGCGCTTCTTGGCTTCGACTGCTTTCGCTTCATCCAGGTCGGCGCCGCGGATCGCGGTATCGGCCAGGACGGTCACAGCGTGCGGTTGGACTTCAAGGATGCCGCCGGCGACGAAGACGAATTCTTCTTCTGCCTGGCCGACTACCTTGATGCGTACCGCACCGGGACGGATGCGCGTGATCAGCGGCGTGTGCTGCGGATAAATCCCCAGCTCGCCCGCTTCACCCGGCAACACCACGAACTCAGCCTCGCCGGAGAAGATCTGCTCTTCTGCGGAGACTACGTCTACGTGAATTGTTTGTGCCATGTTTGAACCTTATGTCGTTCGTCCACAGAGCCTCCGCTGAATAAGCGTCGGGACAGTCATCGCAGACTGCCCGTTGCCATCTTCAGTCGAATCAGCCCAGCTTTTTCGCTTTTTCGATCGCTTCTTCGATTGTGCCGACCATGTAGAACGCTTGCTCTGGCAGATGATCGAGTTCACCGTTGGCGATCATCTTGAAGCCCTTGATCGTGTCCTTCAGCGAAACGTACTTGCCTGGCGAACCGGTAAACACTTCAGCGACGTGGAAGGGCTGCGACAGGAAACGCTGCATCTTACGTGCACGCGAGACCAGCAGTTTGTCTTCCGGCGCCAATTCGTCCATGCCCAGAATCGCGATAATGTCGCGCAATTCCTTGTAGCGCTGCAGCGTGCCCTGAACGGCGCGTGCTGTGTCGTAGTGGTCTTGACCGACGACCAGCGGATCGAGCTGACGCGAAGTCGAATCGAGTGGATCGACCGCAGGGTAGATACCCAGCGACGCGATATCACGCGACAGAACCACGGTGGAGTCCAAGTGAGCAAACGTTGTTGCTGGCGATGGATCGGTCAAGTCATCGGCTGGCACGTAGACCGCCTGGATCGATGTGATCGAACCAGTCTTGGTCGAGGTGATGCGCTCTTGCAGACGGCCCATTTCTTCGGCCAGCGTAGGCTGGTAACCCACCGCGGAAGGCATACGGCCCAGCAGCGCCGATACCTCGGTACCGGCCAGTGTGAAGCGGTAGATGTTATCGACGAAGAACAGCACGTCCTTGCCTTCGTCACGGAACGATTCAGCGATTGTCAGGCCGGTCAGCGCAACGCGCAGACGGTTACCTGGGGGTTCGTTCATCTGACCGTAGACCATCGCGACTTTCGAATCTTCCGGCGACTCGAGGTTCACGACCTTCGCGTCAGCCATCTCGTGATAGAAGTCGTTACCTTCGCGAGTACGCTCACCCACGCCGGCGAACACGGACAGACCGCTGTGCGCCTTGGCGATGTTGTTGATCAGTTCCATCATGTTGACGGTCTTGCCGACACCGGCGCCGCCAAACAGACCGACTTTGCCGCCCTTGGCGAACGGACACACCAGGTCAATCACCTTGATGCCTGTTTCCAGCAGATCCTGCGATGGCGAGAGCTCATCGTAGGCAGGCGCCTTGCGGTGAATCGAGGCTGTTTGCGCACGGCTCACAGGACCGCATTCATCGATAGGATTGCCGAGCACGTCCATGATGCGGCCCAGGGTCGCTTTACCGACTGGCACCATGATCGGGCCACCGGTGTTCTGGATCACCATGCCGCGACGCAGACCGTCCGAGGTACCCAGCGCAATGGTACGGACAATGCCGTCGCCGAGCTGCTGCTGCACTTCCAAGGTCAGTTCGGAGCCTGCCATTTTCAAGGCATCGTACACCTTGGGCATCGCGTTGCGCGGAAACTCAACGTCTACCACAGCGCCGATACACTGAACGATTTTGCCATCAGCCATTTTCGTTCCTTCAATATATAAAATTAAAATCTTTTAATCGGGGGGAGCGTTCGCTTCAACTTGAACCCCGGAGGTTTTGCTACCGTTCTTTGATCTTTGGACCGCATCGTCTTGGCAGCCAGCACAGAGTCACTGTTCTTTAAGCACTTTCTAGTCAGTTAGGGACAGAGTAACTAGGCCGGTGCGCCGGTGCGACCCGGCGGCGCCTTCGCAAACTCTGTCCCTCAATTAATAAGAATGTCTGTCCCGACTACCGTACTTAAACAGCCGCTGCACCTGCCACAATTTCGGAAAGCTCTTTCGTAATCGCTGCTTGGCGCGTCTTGTTATAGATCAGCTTCAACTCACCAATGACATTACCCGCGTTATCACTAGCCGACTTCATCGCCACCATGCGCGCTGACTGCTCGGACGCCAGGTTTTCGGCAACAGCCTGATACACCAGCGCCTCAACGTAACGCACCAGCAGATCATCAATG
>Ga0326735_1000343_pt1 | contig 11336 bp, 9 predicted proteins | sample 37_GP2_1092_FD_207945 | JGI IMG/M metagenome (GOLD analysis project Ga0326735, IMG submission 207945) | Glacier ice microbial communities from Ngari, Tibet, China - 37_GP2_109.2 | ecosystem: Environmental > Aquatic > Freshwater > Ice > Glacier | place: China: Ngari, Tibet | collected 2018-07-31
CGTCGTGGCCGATCAGCGCCAGGCGCTGGGTCGGGTAGATCGGGCAGACCGGTTTCCAGACGGCGCTGTCGCGCGAGGTGGTGACGGTGTAGAGGACCTTTTCGCCGGGTGCCGGCAGGTACACCGCGTGGCCGAACTTGACCTCGACCTGGCCCGGATCGAGCGCGTCGGCGCCCACCACGTCGTAGCGCACCTCGTCGGCGCCGAGCAGGTCGCCGAAATCTTTCTGGTGCAGCGCGGCGAGCGATTGCGCCAGGTCGCGTGCGCGCGCGCCGCGCGTGAGGTGGCGGTCGTCGTCGACCTCGTCCTGCGGCAGCATCAGCGTGACGTGCGAAAAGCAGCGCGTGGCGGCGCGTCCGCGATGCTCGCGTGGCGAGCGTTCGAGCAGGTCGCGCAGCAGCGGCTTGCGCGAAAACAGCGCCAGGCCCGGCGCCTGCCACAGCGCCTCGGCGTTGAAAACATCGGGCACCTTGCCTAGCATTTCGTGTTGCACATAGACCGGCATGACTAAATCTCCTCTGGTGATTGGGCACTGATCGCACTAAACGTTAGCAGGGGGCAGATGAAAAACAGCAGGTGGCTGCCGCCGGCGGACAGGAAGCTCATGGGCTGGCCCATGACGGGAAAAATTGCCAGGTTGGTGCCCCATGACAGCAAAAAGTGGCCCAGCACGAAGGCGCCGCCGCCGCACAGCGTGAAGCAGTGCAAGCGCCCCACCCAGGCCTGGCGGAAATCGCGCGCCGTGCCGGAGGCGGCGTAGGAACGCGCCGCCGTCTGCAGCAGGCCGACCAAAAACAGCACCTGCAGCGTCCACAGCGCCAGCGCGCCGAACAGGCCATGGCGGTTGATAAAAAACGACGGCGCGAAATCGTCCTGCACTTGCGGGATGTGCAGCGAGCTGCCGGCCGTCTGGCCGAGCGTGGTGATGCCGAGCAGATGGTCCGGGCCCCACCAGCCGCCTTCGGCTATGGCGCGTGCGCCCAGCAGCAGTTGCTGGCCGGTGTGGGGATGACTGGCCGGGTCGAGCCAGACCAGGAAGCGGTCGGCGTAAAAACTCCCTTGCGAGGCAAGCTGCGATACGTCGCCGGCGTTGCGCAGCCAGGCGATGGCGGCCACGCCAAGGCAGGCCAGGGCGACGACAGCGCCGGTGGCGGCGTGCCTGCGCGATGCGATCGACCAGGCCAGCGCCATCGCCATGCTCCACACGACGAGCAGGATCAGCGGCGAATAGTCGTCCACCTGCACCAGGGCCAGGCCAAGCAGCGCGATGAATAGCAGCGCCGGCGCGGCCAGCCGGAACCAGCGCCGCGACGGCCTGGCGCGCTCCGGCATGGCGGCGTCCCAGCCGAGACCGACGGCGATGCAATGGGCCGTCAGCACCGTCAGCGCCAGCTTGGCCAGTTCCACCGGCTGCAGGTCGAACACGCCGGTCTCGTCGCCCAACAACACCTGCAGCAGCAGCGCCGCCAGCGCGGCGCTGGCCAACCAGCCAAGCATCCATTCGAGGCGCGATTGCGCCAGCATGGGCGCGCGTGTGCCGCCCTGCATGCGCAGCCGCAGCAGGGCGCCGATGCCGAGACCGATCGCCAGCAGCGCCGTGGTTTTCTGGTAGTGGCGCAGCCAGGACGACTCCATCGCGCCAAGCCCGAGTTCGAGCTGGGCGAGCAAGCCGACGGCGAGCAGCAGGATGCCGGCCGCGGTGGCCAGCGCCAGGCGGCCGGGCAGCAGCAGATGGCACCAGAGCGCGGCGCAACCGAGCAGGAGCGAGATACCGGCGCCGGGCGGCGTGCCGGCGCGCGCAAGCAGCAGCGCGCCCACGCCGGCAATTGCCAGCAGGGCGGCGCCGAAACTGGCGGCGCGCACGCCGGCGCCTACTTCACGCACAAACGGCCAGCGCCCGCGCTGCCAAGCCAGTGCGCCCCACAATGCCAGCGCACAGCACAGGCCGGGCGCGACCCACCAGCCCGAGCCTTTTGTCAGTGTCAATATCAGCGTCAGCGCCCACGCCTGGCGCTGTTGCCATTGCCATTGCACCTGCGGCGGCAGCGCCACGCGCGCATCCGAAAACAGCGCGACGTGGCTGGCCGGGCGCAGTTGGAGGGCCTTGCCGTCACTGCGCACGGCAAACCGGGTGTGACCGGCCACCAGCGACGTCACGCCTTCCAGCGGCACCTCAATGCGGGCCAGGTCGATCTCGATGGCGCCGGCACCAGGCGCCAGCATCAGCGGCGCGCGCGCGCCGGAGCCGCTTGACAGCAGCAGCAGTCCATCGACGCGCGCCAGCGTGGCGCTGCCAGGTTCGACGTGTCCGAGTCCAAGCCGGTTGCCGCAATACAGGTTGCCGCCGAAAGTGAGCGGGCGCGCCAGCGTCAGGCCAGGAAGCGCCAGCCGGTTCCAGGCGGCGGCAAGCCGCCCGCTGACAGCCGTGTTCAGGCAGGGCGGCTGCGCGCTGCCGTCGCGCAGCAAGGTGGCGCCGTCGTAGCGCCAGCGCTGGCCGCCGCCGGAAAACGACACCGCTCCCGCGCCTGCGGCATCGACCGCATCGACCGCATCGACCGAAAAGAGCGTCGCGCCGATGCGAAAACGCTGCCCCGCAGCAAGGGCGACGCTGCCGGCGCGGTGCTCGCGCGCGCCTCGTTGCAGCAACAGTTGCTTCGCACCGCTGACGTTGCGCGCGAACCAACGGCCCGATGCGTCGCGGCGCAGTCCCAGGTGCTGCTGGTCGGCCCGTGGCGCTGCCAGTTCCTGCTGTCCCAGCGTAATCGATTCGCCGGGCTCGAGGTCGACGAAGATCACGGCCGGCGACCACGCCGCAGGTGAGCGCCACAGCGACAGCAACTGCAGCGTGCATAACAGCGCGAGCAGGCCGGCGGCGACGGCGAACCCGGTGACGCCGCGGACCGCATATCCGGTCATGGCGAAGCGCGGGAGGGCGAACCCGGGGTGCGCGCGCCGGCGCCTCATGCATAGCTCCGCTGTTCGGCCTTGCTCGCCGCACTGTCCGCACTGTCCGCACTGTTCGCGCCCGCGCGAATGCCGGCAATCATGCGGCTGATGGCGATGGCGTGCGGCGGCCTGGCGCCTGGATCAGCGCTCAACAGGCTGCGTAGCAGCGTGAGCGCCAGTGCCGGCGCGGCGCGAGCGGTTCCGGCCGCGCACCAGGTCGCGTCCTGCGCGCCGCCGGTCCGGTCGAGGCCTGCAATCCGCGCCAAAAACAGCGCCGCCTCGTCCTCCATCAGGGTTGCCGGAATGGCGCCGCCGTGGCGTTCGCGCAGCATGGTGGCGCCCCCCGCCTGGTGGTCGCGGTAGGCCTGGCCGCAGTCTCGGCAAAACCGCAGCGGCAGCCCGCCTGTGACGAGGAAGTAAAACATGGCGCCGAGCGCAAAATAGTCGCTGCGCGCGTCTGTCAGGTAGCCTTGGGCCGCGCCAGGGAAGAACTGTTCCGGCGCCTGCCAGTTGGCGGTGCCGGCGTAGCTGTGCGCGCTGCGGTCGGCGAGCCGGCGGTTGGTGCCGAAATCGGCCAGCTTGACGCTGCCGCGGCGCGCCTCGAACAGCACGTTGGACGGCTTCAGGTCGAGGTAGCGCCAGCCGTACTGGTGCACCTTGGCGAGCGCCTGGTTCACTTGCGCCAGCCAGTCGAGCGCCTGGGCGAACGGGATGACGCGCCCGAGTGCGCGTTCGCGCGCGACGTGCTTGCCGAGATCGCCGTCGAGCAGTTCCAGCGCCATCACCGGCAGGCCCAGGTAGACGCCGCAATCGAGCAGGCGCACCAGGTGGCGCTCGTCCCACGGTGCGAGCGATCGCAAAAAAGCGATTTCCTGGTTGGCGCTGGCGATCCAGCGCGCGCGCTGGCCCGGTTCGGCGCGCGCCATCTGCTGCCGGTTGATCAGCTTGAGGGCGACGCGGGGACCCGCGGGAAGCCGTTCGGCGCACCAGACGATGCCGTAGGCGGAGCCTGCCAGCGGTTCGCGCAAGCGGTAGCTGGCCGCTTCGAGTGTAATGACTGCGCCCGCTTCGAGCATGCTTTCCCCTTGTCCGCGTTGTCCGTGTTGTTCATGTAACGGCGACTGCCGTCAGCGTTCATTAGCCGGGGGCGAAGGAAAAACGGGAAAAAAAGCCGCCCGGCTGCCCGGACGGCGATTTTGATGTGACGCAAGCGGTGCGCAAGCACCTCGCTTGATTAACGATAGTAACCATAGTCGTGGCCATGGCCATTGCCATGGCCACGACCGTGGCGGCCGCCGCGGTGGCCGCCATAATAATCGCGGCCGCCGCCCACGTACACGACTGCCGAGGGCTCGTTGTAGTAGTAGGTAGGCGCCGGCTGATAATATACCGGACGCGACTCCTGGACATACACCGGCGCCGGCTGGTAGTAGCTGTCGCGGTCATCGTAATAGGTGGTGCGGGTGTCTGTATAGGTGCTACGGTTGTCGTAGCCGTTGCGGTTGTCGTAGCCGTTACGGTTATCGTAATAACTATTCCGGTTGTTGTAGTAACCGTTGCGGTTGTCGCTCGTGCTGATCGAGTTGCCAACTGCCGCACCGAGTACGCCGCCGACGATGGCGCCATTGCGGCCGCCCGTGTTGTGGCCGATCGCAGCCCCGATCAGCGCGCCGACAACGGTATTGGCGCCGCGGTCTTGCGCCATTGCCGTCGACGAGACGGCCGTTGCGGCCAGAAGCACCGCGCCCAGTATTGTTTTGTTCAACATGGCGTTTCCTCTTGCCTCGAGCTGGATCGGGATGATCGTGTAAAGCGCTGGGCAGATAGTTACTATAGCGAGTCCAACATCGGGCGCTATTGTTAATACAGAATCTTACAACTGCTGTATCGGCTGTCACATTCGTGGCGCGGTAACATGCGTGGTCCATCTGCTTGAACATCGGCGGGAACGCCCCATCTGCCATAGCCTACCCGGACGTTTTAGGAACCTGCCATGCCCCGCCGCGCTTTTCTCACCGTTGCCATCCTGCTCGCGTTGCTGCACCTGTATATCGGCTGGCGCCTGATCCCGGCGATGCGCCTTGCCACCGGCGGCGCCGTGATTGGCATGGCGCTGCTGGCGGCGTCAATCCTGCTGGTTGCCACCGGCTTGTTCGCATCGACCCTGAAGCGATTTCGATGGGCCGAACAGCTGACCTGGGCCGGCTTGCTGGCGATGGGCTTCTTTTCGTCGCTGCTGGTGCTCACCGTGCTGCGCGACGTGGCGCTGCTGGCCCTGGCAGTGGTGGATGGGAGATTTGGTCCGGCAGCGATCGAACGCGCCAGCGCCATTGGCGTGCCGTTGCTGGCGCTGGCGGTGACCCTGGTCGGCCTGGTCAATGCGCGCCGGGTTGCCCGGGTGGTCGACATCGAGGTGCCGATCGCCGGCCTGCCGGCCGCGTTCGACGGCTATTCGATCGTGCAGATATCCGACATCCACGTCGGCCCGACCATCAAGCGCGGCTACCTGAACGCGATCGTCAACCGGGTCAACGCGCTCAAACCCAACGCCATCGCCATTACCGGCGACCTGGTCGACGGCAGCGTGCAACGCCTCGGCCTGCACACGGCCCCACTCGAGCGCCTGGCCGCCCGCGACGGCACGTTTTTTGTCACCGGCAATCATGAGTATTATTCCGGCGTGGACCAGTGGATCGACGAACTGCGCCGGCTCGGCCTGACGGTGCTGATCAACCAGCACGTGGTGTTCGAGCGTGCCGGCGACGCCCTGATGATCGCCGGCGTGACAGATTTCTCGGCCCACCATTTCGACCAATCGCACCGCAGCGACCCGCACGCGGCGGCGTCCGGCGCCCCGGCCAACGTCAAAACCCGCGTGCTGCTGGCGCATCAGCCGCGCAGCGCCGAGGCGGCGGCCGACGCCGGCTTCGATCTGCAGTTGTCCGGCCACACCCACGGCGGCCAGTTCTTCCCGTGGAACCTGTTCGTGCCCTTGCAGCAGCCCTACACTGCGGGCCTGAACCGCCTGCGCTCGCTGTGGGTCTACACCAGCCGCGGTACCGGTTACTGGGGCCCGCCGAAACGCTTCGGGGCGCCGTCCGAAATCACCCGCGTGACGCTGGTACGCCCGCTGGCGGCGTAAACACAGCGCCAGAAACACCTGCAGAACAGCGCGAGATGCGATATTGTTGGAATCCTCATAACCCCACCGAAGGATTCGCTGCATGAATCGCACCCTGTTTCACAAGCCGCACCGCACCGCCGCCATGACAATTGCCGCCGGCATGCTGGCAGGAAACGTGTTCGCCGCCACGCCCGGCAACGACCCGGCCGCGCTGGCGCAGATCCGCGACGCCGCGTTGAAAAGCGACTGGGCCTGGGAACGCACGGCCGACCTGACCGACCTGATCGGCCCACGCTTGTCCGGCTCAAACGGCGCTGCCGCCGCGGTGACCCAGGTGGCCGAAGCGATGCGCAAAATCGGGGCGACGGTGACGCTGCAGCCGGTCAAGGTGCCGCACTGGGTGCGCGGCCTCGAAAGCGCCACACTGGTGGAATACGCCGGGCGTCCGGCCGGCCTGTCGCAAAAGGTGGTGTTGAGCGCGCTCGGCGGCTCCGGGGCGACTGCCGCCGCCGGTCTGACCGCCCAGGTGATCGTGGTGCACGACTTCGATGAACTGAAGGCGCGTGCGGCGCAAGTCAAGGGCCGCATCGTGCTGTTCGACGTCGCTTTTGACCAGCAGATGGCCGACCACGGCCTGGCCGGCCAGGCCTACGGGCAGGTCGTCCAGTACCGCGGCATGGGCACCCGCCTGGCCGCGGAAATGGGGGCGGCGGCGGTGCTGGTGCGATCAAGCGGCGGCGCCGATTTCAGGCTGCCGCATACCGGTTCGAGCGGCTTGCAGGACGGCGCCCGCATTCCGGCCGCCGCCGTATCGGCCGAGGACGCGATGCTGATGACGCGCCTGGCCAGGCGCGGCCCGCTCAGCATGCACCTGACCTTGACTCCGCAGACGCTGCCTGACGCCGACAGCTTCAACGTCATCGCCGATTTCCCCGGCACCGACAAGGGCGACGAAATCGTCATCGTCTCCGGCCATCTCGATTCATGGGACCTGGCGACCGGCGCCAATGACGACGCCACCGGCGTCGCCAGCGCGATGGCGGTGATCGACACGCTCAAGAAACTCGACTTCCGGCCGCGCCGCACGATCCGCGTGATCGCCTGGATGAACGAAGAAAATGGCGGGCGCGGTGCGCAAGTCTACCTCGATGCCAACCGGGTGATCGCCGAAAAGCATTTTGCCGCGATCGAAAACGACCAGGGTTCGGGCCGCGTGTTCGGCATGCGCACCAGCGTCGGCGTGGAAGCGATGACGCAGTTCGCCGGCCTGAAGGCGGCGCTGCTGCCGATGAAAGCGGCGGCGCTGCAGCGCGCCGATGTATTGGGTACGGGCGACCTGCACGGGCTGGAAGCTGCCGGCGTGCCGAGCTTTTCGCCGCTGATCGACGCCTCGACCTATTTCAACTACCACCACACCGCGGCCGACACGCTCGACAAGGTCAAGCCGGAGGAGTTGCGCCGCCATGTCGCGGTAATGGCCGTGACTACCTGGTACCTGGCCAACATGGAGCAGCCGATCGGCCGCGCCAATGTGCCGCCGCAGGGCAGGGGGCGCTGACCGGTTTTCCCGGTTTTCCAACGCAGCTGCGAAAAAACCCGGCATGTAGCCGGGTTTTACGGGAGTTAAGCTGCACTGTGCGGCTGAAAAACCGCGCAAGGTCATGCCTACAGGTTCAGCTTCGGCAGGTAGCCGCCCGGGATAATCCCGAAAACGGACAGGACCATCAGGATCAGCAAGATGATGAAAAGCACGCGTACGATCTGCGCCACCGGGGCAGGCAGTGGCAGCAGGCTGACCAGCCACCAGATGAGCCCGAAAATGACGAGATAGACAATGAGGCTGATAAGTACGTTCATTTTTTTCCTCTATGGCGTGAATGGCAAGTTGTCGGATTAGACAATTGTGACGATAGCAAAATTTTGAAAGTCGGACTGTGCGATAGGGCACGTACGGTCCCTGCCGGCAATGCAGAAATCGCGGACAAAGGCGCGGCTCGTTGCTGATCTGCCCGTTGGCTAAGCCATTGAACCGCTGAACCGCGGAACCGTCAATCGATAGGAATCCGGCGTACCGCGCGGGCGCGGCCGTGAAACTGGCGGCCGTACATGGTCTGGATACCGCTCGACCAGTTCTGCCCCCATACCAGCTGGGATCGGGCTTCCGATGGCTCGCTCGACCAGTACCATTCGCGCTGGAACTGTTCTTTACAGTTAGCGAACAGCAACGCCAGTTCGCGCCGGCTCGGCAGGCCGCCGCCCAGCGAACCGGCCCACGTGCCTGCGGCGGACCAGGTGACGTCAGACGCGTCCCCCGCCAGCAACACGAGATGATGGTCGGGCGCGCCGTTTTTTCCAAGAATCAGGCCGGCATAGGTTTCACCGTCCTGCAAGACTTGCCTGACTGATTCTAACGTGCTCATGCGCGCCTTCCTTCGCTTCGCGAACCTGGATACAGCACGTATGACCTGTTTTGGTGCCGCTTAGTTGCCGTGTTTGACGATGCGCGCACGCGCAAACGCAAATTTACTTCGAACTCCGGTCAGACACCCGCCGTAATTTCTCTAGAACACTCTGCGCGTCGACGACGAGACCTGTTTCAGCGGTCCCTCGCGCGCCGCCAGCACCGGGCTGCGCACGAGAGAGCGCTGGTCGCAACGGCAGCAGAGGATGTGTTGACTGCCCGGAAATACTATGCGCATCCACCAGGTCCGGGCAATCCAGCGCGTGAAGTCGGAACCGCAGTCAGGACATAGTTGCATGATTTTTTCCGGCAAGAGTATAAACCGAAATGATGGGTGGAGTGGCAACATTGCGTCGCACGATACGGCGGCCGGGTGTTGCCAGTTTTTTGCCAGGCGCCGGCGCATCAGCAGCATCGCGCCCAAGGCCAGCGCCAGCAACGGCGCGGTGCCCGGCGTTGGCACATTCGACACAATGGCCCCGATGACGTCATTGCCGCAGGTTTCGCCTTACGCAGGCGGAGCAGGCGCGGGCGTTGCTGAAACAGTTGCAGTGATCGGGTTGGCGCGGACGGGCAACGGCCGAAACGGTAATTGTCAACAATAATACCCGCGCTGCTCATGGGACTTGCCCGGCTGATGTGTAACGCCATCCGCAGCGGTTTTAGCGAGAGTAACGACGGCGTTCCGAAGCGTGCCCCCAGCGACATCGGCTCGTCCCTGTTCGCCCTCGTCCCGTTTTCAGGTTCGTGTGCGAATGGCAGGATGCAACGGTGCAGCGGCGATTACTCCAACTTCTCGTCCTCTTGTTGTGCCTGTTTCATCGCCTCGGGCTCAAGGACTTCTGCAACCCGATTGAACCAGATAAAGGCGCCCCACCCAATCAGCAAGATGCCCACCGAAATAAGGATGGTGGCGGCGTGCGGCAATAATTCCGGCTTTTCATGCAGCGCCTTGAAGGTAGCGACCATGCCTTCAACGGCCAGCGCGACCACCACCACCACCAAAAATCGCGAGAGGTAGCGGCGCACCCTCGTCGGCGCGCTTATTTGTACGTTGCGGATTACCTCCTCCTCAATAATCGTCTGCGCAATCTGCAGTGCCACCACCGCGACCGCCAACAGGCCGATGGTCTCAATGATGGCCTCGGCGGCTACCTGTGGAGCCGCACCGACGGCGCTCCAGCCAGTTTTGATTGCAATTAATAACAGCATGAGCGAGACCCCCACAAACAGCGCAGCGACCACCGCGTGAACCGCAGCGAAGAAACCCATCAGCCATTTCATCGATTTACCTGTCTGGTTCGATTAAATATGTATATGAAAATGAAAATGAAGATGAACACAGCACCCGAATTGGCACCAGCTTGGCCGCCTCGGCCTTGAACTCCGGTGTGTAGGTGGTTCACTTCACGTTGTTCTACATTTGACCAGCTTATCAAATGGAAGTGTCCGAAAATGTCAGGCTACCTCACCCGGTTGTTCATATCTCATTTCAAATTTTTGCAGTTACCATTAAAAATGCCCTGCTTTTGATAGTATCCCGCGCTATCCCGTGTGCAACCGCGTAACACAACAAAAAACCCGCACTCACTATGAGAGAGGCGGGTCTCGATGTTGTATGGCAATATATGAGGCAAGTTCCTGGTAGCGCTCGGGATGTTCGTGGCCGCGACCAGGACGGTATTCGAACAGTACAACTGGATGCTCGCTGTCGAGCGCCGTGCGGTAGACCCACATGTAGGACTGGTTTTGCGTGCGGCGCCCGTCTTCCTTGAGCACCTGCACCGTGGTTTCGTCGCCGTGAATCACCGGGCAGGCCAGCAGGACGCGCCGCATGGCCTGGTACAGCGGCGCGAACAGCACGCCCGACTTGATGACCCATTGCGACAGCGTGGTGCGCGCCACGTCCACCTCGCCGCGCAGCAAGACCTCGTGCAGGCGATACATGGGCAGGCCATCGGCGTACTTGGCGGTGAGTATCGTAGCCACCGTCGCCGGGCTGGCGATACTGCCGGGCATGGGCTGCGGCGGCATCGGGCTGGTGATGATCTGGCTCGATTCGCCGTGGCGGTCGCACTGGCGGCAAGCATATTTGAAACGTATATGCTGCAGCACCTGGACCGTGGCCGGGACGATGTCGAGCTGCTCGCTGATGTCCTCGCCCATGCGGTGCAAGGCTCCCTGGCAGCAGCGGCACACTTTTTCCGACTCCGGCAAATCGTGTTCGACACGTTGACGTGGCAAATGCGCCGGCAAGGGCTTGCGGCCGCGTTTTTTGCCAACGCTCTTTGGTCCCTTGTCGGCTTCTTCCTCGGCATCTTGGCCGAGCGTGGCCACGTCCCGCTCGGCCTCGTTGAACAGGCAGCCCTGGGTGCCGAATTTCTCGCTCGACGGCGCGAAGCGTTTCAATTGCGCGAGCCGGAACTGATCTTCCAGAAATTGGTTGCGCGCCTGTAAGGCAGACGTTTGCATCTCCAGCGTCGCGGTTTGCATCTCCAGCGCCGTCGCCCGCGTCTCCAGTTCGCGAACGTAGTCGCGAAGCGCGGGCGGCAGGGTGGCAAGGAGGTCGGTTAGGTGCATGCAGTCACTTTACCAAAACGATTTGCGTTTTAGGTTTACGTCATTTGCATGTTGTTGACATTATTTTTCAGACCATCGCGCGCGGCGCCATCGGCTGGTGGGCAATCGCGTTCTGCCAGTTCAAGCCATCGATCAACCAGCGCAATTGACGCGCCGTGACCGCCAGCGCATGGGCGTCCTTGCCGTCCTTGGGCCAATGAAATTTGCCTTGCTCGAGACATCGGC